>Ga0209229_10000273_pt1 | contig 20833 bp, 43 predicted proteins | sample SanBayMetagenome_FD_187466 | JGI IMG/M metagenome (GOLD analysis project Ga0209229, IMG submission 187466) | Freshwater and sediment microbial communities from dead zone in Sandusky Bay, Ohio, USA (SPAdes) (version 2) | ecosystem: Environmental > Aquatic > Freshwater > Lentic > Sediment... | reverse complement strand
TGCCTCATCAATAATTTCCTTTAATTGTTTCTTATCTAATTGGGTTTTACCTCCAACCTTTTCTGCAATCTTACGGATAAGGGCTCTAAGACCCTTCCAACCTAGGATTCCAAGGATAACTCCAACCTGTAAGGTTAAGATAAGACTTTCATTAATATTATTTTCGGCTTTCCAGCCACCAAAATTATGTACGTGTTTCATATACTTTATTTATTTCCTAGAAGCCTGTGCCGATTGAAAAAAGAATAGGGTTACTCTTTTTAAAACCTTGACCATTTTTTTCAATTGTGCTATTAAATCTTAAACCGCTATTTAGGATAAAGTTCTTGCCTATTTTCCAATCTGCTTGTATACCATAATAGGCGTCTAGATTAAAATCTGCTAGATAACTAATATTAAGAGTACCATCACTAAATGACCTGTGAATATCGCTAACTAAAATAATTTGTGGTGAAATTGTAACCCGTTTCCTTTTGATTGGATAGGAATAGACAATCATGGCACGGGTTGTTAGCTGTCTAGATGGTGGCATAGTTGGATAGATGTTAGCTACCCAATTACCGAGCGAATCAACTGTGTATTCGCCTTGCCATGGGCCTTCCCACTCGCCCCAAAAGGTTTGACTTGCAGTTAAGTTATAACCAATTGTGCCATATTTACGGGTCTTAATCATATCAATAAATGAAAGGTTAATATTTTTCTGAAAATCAAAATCAAACGACCCAACTACCTGTAGAGTTGTGCTACGCCAATCGCTCTTTCGGGTAAGGCCATAACCTATACCATAATATTTCCAGCCTGGATTAATCGATAAGATTCCAGCATGATTCCACTCCCCACTGGTTGAAGCCCGGTTAAGGGTTAAGTTAAGTGTAGTTGATACCCTGCGGCCTACCACACCAAGAGAAAGGTCCGAAGTATTTAAGACATCCTTTGAAAAATCAATATATGCTTGAGTTGTTCCCAACCCCAACCATTGAGAGTTAAACTCAAATAGTTCTTGTGGCGTCAGCTTAACTGTGTCTTGTGCAACCTGTGCATTTAGGGTTAAACCGGCAAGGGTTAATAATAGGGTAAGTAGAGTTTTCATATATCTGGTTAAAGAGATTCTTTAGGTTCGCCAAATGCAGTATCATCAACTGCCTGATCGACTTGTGCTGGATCAAATGCCGTAACCGGTTTAGAGTTAGCTTGCCATGCTGAATATAGTTGAGCAGCTGCGCCCTGTCTAGTTGGAATAGCATGGGTAGTTCCCTCATATCTACGTGCAACAATCTCTGCCGCTCCTTCTATAGTAGAGGCACCCATAATGGCTGGAACAATTGATTTATAGGCTCCACTTAATTCAGCTTTAATATAATCAAGCTGAGTATCAATGGATTTCCAATTTGGTTTAGACATTAAATTTGTTTTACGAGCACCCGGCCCAGTCTTTTGGTTGTTATAATTTCCCCACTGTATAAGTCCAACATAGGTTGAGCCTGGCGATTCAGCAGTTGGATCAAACCTAGACTCTTGCCACATATTACCAACAATGGCTGCTGCAACTTTAGAGTCAAATCCTCTGGCAACAAGACCTCCTACTATTTCAAGGCCATCTTCTATCGAGGTACTTGGAACTGGGGCGGCGGCCTCGTTTAACCAACCTTTAAAATTTTGTATCATCATTTCTTATTTTATTATAATCTTGCACCTAATTCATTAAATGCACCGTTTGCAATAGCTCTGCCGTCTGCCACGGCTTGCGACCACCTGTCCTTAACTAAGAATCCATTTGACAAATAGTGATCTAGATAATTATGGATTGGGCAGGCTCTGCCAGTTTGTTCTTGCCACCAACCATCTAATTCGCTAAAGGCTTCTTCGGGTCCAGCAATAGCAACGGTTTGTGCAGTTGGCTGGGTCCTCGATCTAAATACTTTAACAACAAGTACAACCAATCCAAGTTCAACCAGCTTTTCTTTAAACTCCCCTTCATCGACTAATGCGCTTAGGAGTTTACCGTGCAGATCAATTCGTTTGGTTGTGATACCCTCTTCGCCAAGACCCAGCTCTTGCAGTCTCTGCCAAGTAGCAAAGGAAAACGATTCGGATATAGTATGGCGTTTAATCAACACTGCGCTCATTAAATCTTTGGTCAATAGCACGAATTATTATCTCTGGATTGGCCTCAACTTGCACCTCCTTAACAGAGTCTTTGCTTGAATACCACAGGAGGCGGACCATACCAGGCTCGGCTCCAAGATCAGTTACACTAAAGTAGTAGGTATTTGGATATTTCTTTTGGTGACGTGCACCCATTCGCGAAAGATAAGTAGACTCAGCTTCCCATCGGGTTAGCTCAATTGCATAGGTACGATTACCGTCAAGCTTTTCCCATTTCCAGCGTCTACGAATCAGCAGTTCCTCTAGTCCAGCCAGTGGAGAGTCAGCAAGACCAAGGTCCTGTAGTCTAGTATAAACTTGATGCTGCTTTTGCTGGTCTTCCCAATGTTCAGGATCCTGTGACTCGTTTTTAGCAAGGATTTTCTTAACCTCTGCACGAACCTTCTCCATTTTTTGGGCATATTTAGGATCGCTTTTACGGTTAAACACAATTTGCTGGTTTAGGGAACCAGTAATTTTGCGCATATCCCCTTTACGGGTTTTAACGAGCCACTTAGCCAAGTCACCAATACTTAGGTCTCTAAATTTACCATTGGCATCGGGCGCATCTGAATCGTGCCATTTAGGCCGCTTTGCTTCAGTCAACCAACCTTCAAATAATTTTACCCACATAATAGTTTTAACTATTTCTTATTATTTATCCCCCGAATAAATAGCTATAACAAGACCATTATACTATGAATCATAATTACTACTATATTCTCCTAGGAAAAAAGGCAGGTGGACCGGGTACCCAAACCACATCTAACTGTTCGGACTCTCTACAATTTAGATACTATTCAATTAATACTCCAGCTGGCCAAAGTGGCGATTGGTATTATGGTATATCGGATCCAGACCCTGCGCTTGCCTGGTCAGGTCTGGTCTTTGGCGGAATCGTTGAGGTATGGGCTTCAACTCAAGTCCTAGGGCCAGGTACAAAACTCTATACGGACCAAGCCCAAACCCAAGAAATAAGGGCAGTAGATGACGGTGCGCAATTCAGGATAGAGGCAAATCTTTTTACCTATAGAGTTGGCACTGGTATTACCGCAATTACCCAAATGGCTGAACCCCCTGATATTCAAATCAGGATGAGCGGACCGGAGCCTGGTTCCTGTGCCCTAAGCGGACCCTATACCCAAACAGTATGGGTTGCCAGGGACCTGTGGCAGCAGGTTGACAGGGTATGGCTAGACCCTGCCCTAACCCAGCCCTATGTAGGCGGTGATAACTGGTACTATGCGGATGATACTACTATTCCAGCAGCCGGTACAACCTTACAAATTAATAACTGCGGCTGGGTTATTGGCTTCTATGCCTGCTAGTTCTAGGCTTCTTTTCGCCTCTAAACTCCAAGGGGCGGCTCTTTACCTATAATAATACTACTGGTATCTAGACTACTCTTGTCTATCCAGATCCTATCTCTACTTATATTAATAATAGAAAGAACAAGCCTAACCCTATACCTACTAGCCTAGACTCTTCTCTCCATTATCACCATCTCTATCCAGACCCTAGCCAGTATACCCCAGACCGGGACTACGGAGTACTCTATATAGACCCTAGCCAGACCAGCCCCTAGCCAGGGTACCGGGACTACGGAGTGCCAGCAGCCAGCCGACCCAGACTGATCCACTTGGTCCTGCTTAAGGACTACGGAGTGGTGCGTCTCTTCGTCGGGGCCCGCTACGGAAATCCTCGGGTCTGACCCCCAGCCCGGAACTGTGGACACTAGTAGACATTTGCTGACACCGGGCGTCGGGCTGTCTGTATAAATAACCTATATGAAGATAGAACCTACGATACCTGCGGCCGTGCCTACTGGCGAGTTAATCAGCAGCCGCGAAGCCGCGAAGAGATTGGGTGTAACTACCCGTACCCTAGGTCGCTATATAGAACAGGGTAAGATAACCCCTATGAAGAACAGAGTCAATGGTAGGGTCTATATAGACTCAGACCAGATACTATATTTACTAGGGAGTAGGGTACCCCAAGACAGGTTAGTTATAATATATTGTAGAACGGCCCCCATTCCGGACTCTGGAGCCTCGGGAATATCCAGCTCAACTCGTCTCAGGGAACAGGTCGACCGGGTACAGGGCTATTGTACGGCTAGGGGAATCCGGGTAGATGAGGTAATCCAAGAGGTACGTCGCGCGAATAGACTAGATGATAATGCACCGGGTCTGAATAAGATTATGGATCTTGTAGTACGCAAAAAGGTCAGTACCCTGATAATAGAAACCCCAGACCGGCTTGCTCGTTTTCTTGCTTGGGATATACTCGAACGTGTCCTCATCTATCATGGTGTAGATGTACATATAATCCAGCCCAAGGTCGGGCGACAGGAATTCGTCGACGAGATAAAGGAAGAACTAGTAGATATAATCGCCTCAGCCAAGGAGCTCGGCATATAATTAAAAACTTTAATATAGAGCAGAGTAGTGTAGACCATTAGTCTATTCCCCTAGAGAGAGGTAGGTCGGAGTATACTCTCCTGGATCTCTATGCGGGGTCCAGCCCTGGTCGGAGTTCTTGTCCTTATACCTATAGCTAATATACCACTTTTCCATGACACTTGACAATCTTTTTGGATAAAGTTATTAACAATTTCCCGGGCCTCTATTAGGCGGACATTTCTCCAGGGGCCGGGGATCCCCACGGAGCGGGGTGCGTAAAAATACCTATGCCCCGTCGGCATGGCCCAGGGGTTTGGGCCTATTTCTATTATACCTAATTCTAATAAATAATTGCAAATAACCCGGTCTAGACATGGCAGCAAAGAAAGGCGCTACCGCTGGAACCCCCTTCCGAGTAAAGGTAAAGAAGGTTGGCAAGGCGAAGAAGAGCTTCGGTCCTAAGGAGCAGAAACCTAAGAAGTACGTAGGACAAGGTCGATAAGCCCGGGCCCGGGCTCTAGACAAAAAAGAAGGGATCGGCTTGCGCAGATCCCTTTGGGTTAGCTATTGAAACGGTCTAGATTTAAATAGCTGGATAAGAACTCCAAGATCTTATACTGGACTACGGAGTACGGTTTTAACTAAAAGAAAAAGGCCCTCTTTCGGAGGGCCCAATTCTAATCAATCAATCATCAAACTATATAGTAGCAAACTGTGCTGCTTCTAAATCATAGTTACTCTTAGCGAAGAGACTTCCACCTGCTGCTTTAAAGCGTGCACGGTTTTCGTATTCCTCTACTGTGTTATGGCTACCTAACCAAGTTAATTCGTTTACAAGATCCCATACACTCATACCTGTCTTGATAAAGCTTTTCTGCTTGTCAGTCAAGAAATCTGGGTTATGACCTGCATTAAATACTCTGGCCATAGTAGACTTATACATTGGGAAGTGGTTGTCTACTACGCTTTCCTGTAGACGGCGTCTCATTTCAGGATCTTCGTGCTTAAGGTTACCTACTACGGAGTCAACCGCTCTTTGTACCTCGCTTAGACTTGCTCGTGTACCAGTTGCGCGTTCCAATCTTTCAGAGAAGGCACGCGGTACAAAACCATTTTTGCCATAAGCTTTAAGAGATTGGAATAACTCGGCAATGCCTTGAGCATTTGCCTGTTTTAATTGGAAGGCCGCTGTCATGTCTTTAGCTACTGCTCCATTAGCACATACTAATCTGTAGAAGAAATCATCTACCTGAGTTTGTGTAGGGTTATTCACTAAAGAGATTCCAAAACGGAATACCTCGTCTTTACCGATACGTTCGAAACCTACTTCGCTGGTATGGATAAGGTTAATACGGCTAGTGCCGCCGCCATTGTCAATAGACTCGATATGCATGTCAGGAACCTCGTTAAGGATCTCCTCTGCAGTTTTAAATAGAGTCTCATTAGAGATACGTGCAAACTTGTCAGCTTTCACGATACCAGTTACTTCGCGCTGATCGCGATTAGCGACCATCATAAGAGGAACATCTCCACCTCTACGCTCTGTATAATGTTTAACTGCACCGATAAGTTTATTACCGATTGCTGCATCACCGTTCTTCTCAAACTTAGAGTTTAAGGTTTGGTTGATGTTAAGTAGGGAAGCCAGCTGTTTGAAAAACGCGCCGCTAGCTGGGACCCTTGAGTCATTCAAGTGGATGAAGCCATCCTTCTGTGAATTGTCACTCAATTTGATCTCACTTAGCATTACGGGTTTTGTCAGCGGTTCAGACTTGATTGCGGCTGCTTTTGCCTCGTTGAATTGTGCTTGTGATAACATATATTCTATTTGGTTTTTTTGGTTAATATTATTATACTAAAGAGGAGAGCAGAATTACTGCTCTACCTCAACTTTATTTTCTTCAGTAAATTCAGTTGGCTCCTCTACTGATGAGGTTTGCAAGGTTGCGCTTAGGAATAGATCATCGAACTCGCTCTCTAATTCTTCTCGCCTTGCCTCTTCGGTATGAGCAACCTCTTCAGCTCGGACTAGTTGGTCCCAACTTGCTTGGTCGTAAACTACTTGACCGTCGGCCATTGAGTAGAAGAGAGGTTTATTTACTAAGCTTCCGCCTCGACGATTCTTTGTAAACTCTAAGTATCTACGATTTCCTGGTCCAAACTTAATCTCCATCATAGAGGTGGTTGCATGCTTTAGATAAGTTGATCCTACATAGGTACCGCCCTTCGTCATGTGTTGAATACAGAAGATTGATTTACCCATACCATCAGCAGCTTTGATTACAAGATTAGTTAACCATGCCTCTGCGTAGGTTGACTTCCAGCCTAAGACATCTTTTAGCTTTACAATAATATCTTGGTGCGAGTCAATTAGGATTACATCGTGTTCTCCAGTCAAGGCCTTTTCAATTGCTTTCACAAAACCTGTTTGAATATAATCCATTAACAAGAGGGTAGGAACCTCTGCGATAATTGGCATTTTACGGTAGTAGAAGAAGAGGTCATTACGCGTCATCTCACTAGAAATATACAGGACCTTTGCTTCAGGTTGATTGCGTTTAATCTTCGCCAAGATATCTAGCATCACTGTGGACTTACCTACACCCGATTCGCCGATTACAATATTAGCAGTACCGCCATAGATACCTCCACCTTCTTCGTGGTCTGAGAATAGCTTGTCTAGCAAGGTACCTGTCTTAAAGCATTTAAAATCGGGGAAATCCATGTTTCCAATCTCAACAATCTCCAACTCAACTTCCTTTGCAGCTGCGGATGGGGTTGCAACTACTCTGCTTGTTTGTGTTACCTCAGCTACCGTTTGAGGGCCACGCAGTTTTTTAATAACTCCATTAAATAAAGAGTAAGAGATTCCCTCGCCTAGAGGATGGGTTTGAAAGTTTTGGAATAGATCCAATACCTTTCCGGTTGGAACTTCGCCGCTGAATTCCTGTGTAAAATACTTGCGGACTTGGACTTCTTTTTTTCCGATCATATGTTTGATTTTTAATTGATTACTATTATTATACTAATGCAGAGTAGTTATTGGCACTGCTCTTTAGTTTATCTATTTACTACGGAGTCCGGTCCTGTGGTAATCTGCATAAGCTAATATAATAAAAAAACCCCAAACTAAAAAATCTGGGGTTAATTATTTTTGGAAAAGTTATTAACAATTATTCGATCGTTTGGACCATGTCCCTAAGTACTGCACACTTCTCGTATTCTTCCCTGTCTTGGAAGTATTGAATCATAGAGTTGAGTGCTTCCTGTTTTTCAAAGGTTGGGGTCTGGTCGAAGATCGCGCCGCTAAGCTCGTTCTGTAGAGCATCGTATAACAGATTCATGAACGCATCGAAATCTGTATGGCGAAGACTTACCAGCTCGGCTAGCATTTGGGAAGTCTTAAGGTCTCGTTTTATTTCGTTCATTGTACAGGTTATTTATCTTGTTATTAATATACCTAATCTACTAGGGAGTAGGCCAGGTCTATTACCACCATGAGGTGTAATAGACATACTCACCAGCCGCGATCGCCTCTCTCGCTTCTCTAATAAACTCGAGGTCGCCTTTAATTTCGTCCTCATCCAATTGGCTATTACCAAAGAAGAAGCCGGCAGTTTGGGGTAATTGACCCTCTTTAATATGGCGCTCTAGCTGGTCCAAATCGTCGAGGTCTACTTCGACATTTACACAGTTAAAGGATTCCGCTGTACCGCCTTTAAGGTAATACAAGCTTTCCATCCAACCGTGCAGGTTAGGGTGTTTACGCCAGTAGTGAAGCTCTCTGTCTTCAACTCCTTCTTCGCTTTTGAAATCTACTGCAGTTTCTGGTTTGGTACTGCGAACCTGTGCATACATGTCTAATCCCATTTTAGTTTGATTTAATTGATTAATATTATTATACTTACTACGGAGTTATCTTATTCGTTACCTGCCCCATCGAAGTAGAGGAATTCTACTACCTCTGCTTGGTCAAAGATTCCTAGGTCTTCGAACATTGTGTAGGCCCCATCGGGGTCGGACATTGCTACGACCTCCATTGCTTGGTAGACCGCGTCCTGACCCCATATTTTGATTGCCTCGTCGATTGCTTCTTGCGTTGCCATAGTTAGATAGATTTTAAGAGTTGAGTAAAGTTAGGAGCTTCTGCCAAAGGTTCGTTGAATCCTTTTTCGCGTGAAAAGATTTCAGCTTGACCGCTATGACCAGATTTAGGAGTTACCCAATAGAGTACCTCACCGGATTCGCGATCACAGATAGAGAATGAATCATAGAGCGGTCCACCCATTGGGCAGTTATTCTTAAAGAATACATACACCTTACTGCAATCGATCGGGTTTCCTTTTTCGCGAAAGTACTTTACCAACTTGATTACCTTGCTTTGAAGGGATTTAGCTCTACGCTCCAACGAATTATCGCTACAAAACCAGTCATAGAAATCATGACAGTGAGAGTAAAGAGCTGATTCACCTTGACCCCATGCGTACATTTGGTCTGCTAATGTTACTTGGTTTTCTTGCATAATTAGATTGTTTTAAGTATTAATTGATATAGTAAATATAACCAAAATCTTTGACAGTAAAAAATATTTGGTCACTTTTTTTTAAATATTTTTACACGTAACCTCCGCAATCTCTGCATTTTCTTAGGACCAGTCCAGATACGTGACGAACAGCAATGTAGGTTTTTTCGTGCGGGCAGCTCTTTAGTTTTTCTATTTGTTTATTTTGCATATGTAAATATAACCAATTAGTTTGACACTAAAAAACTTTTTTATACTTTTTTTCAAATTATTTTTCAGAAGTTATTAACATTCCAAAAAGTCTGAGGTAGGTCGGAGTATACCTCCCGCTTCCTTGTTCCGAACCGTCCCGTCATATTGATTGACATAGTAAATATAACCAATTAGTTTGAAAGAAAAAAATATTTGATGAATTATTTTCAAAATATTTTAAACAAAAAAAAGGGAGAACTTTCGCTCTCCCAATTTCTATCAATTAACTACTAAACTAAAACTCACTTCGTAATTCGTCGAGACGGGCTTTTTCTTGTGGAGTTAGACCGCTTAAACCTTTAACTGAAATCAATTCCAGTAAATCGTCCATTGTAAGGTCCACAGTAAAATTGGTTTGGGATGAGGTTTCACCTAAACCAAAAACGGATTTACGAACTTTTTCTGGAAGATTAACATCGAAATCTTCTAAGGTCGTAACCATAAATGGTACTTCACTTAACTCACTATCGTTTTTAAAACGATCTCTAATTTGAGTTGGGGTCAACTCACTTTTGAAAACTGAAATAATAATTCCTGGAAGTGGAAGAATTTTCGCTTCAGTTTTGTTAGCGATAATTTCAGACATTAACAATTCTGAAACTCTTGGGTCTGGACCCATCCCGAAACGGGCGAACACGATTTGATTTGACATATAGATTGGTTTTAATTATAAAGTAAATATAAACAATATTCTTGACAAGTAAAAACTTTTAGTGAATTATTTTCCAAAAAGTTATTAACAATTGGGAGAGATTAATCTTCTCTCTCCCATTCTTCAATGACCTCCGCATCATAAAGGTCTCCACGACTTCCAAATCCAAATGTTCCTTCGATCGTTGGTTTACATAGGATTACTTTGTAGTTATAGGCTTCTTCGCAACACGCCTCAAACTCCGCTTGGGCTTTTTCAAGATTTTCAGTTAAGAAATAGGAATCACCATCGTGATTAAGATTGATAATTAGATACATAAGTTTTTATTTAGTTGATTAATAATAAGCTAATATAATAAAAAGATTTGACAGTAAAAAATATTTTATAACTTATTTTTCAGAAAGTTATTAACAAATTCGATTAGCAACAAATCCTTGTGCATCGCTAGCACCATAGTATTTCTTAATCGCAGCTGGAGCATCGGGATTATCCATTAACCAGCTATCTGCAATATCGAAGGCCATTGAATCATCGATATCTCCTGCGTCTTGTGCACCTAATGTAAGCTCTCTAAGTTCTAAATCTAATTGCTGTTTTGTCATGTTATTAGTTTAATTGATTAATATAAGTAAATATAACTATTTTCCGCGAAAGAAAAAAATCTGGGGTAAACTTTTTTCAAAAAATTATGGGACTATAAAATCCCATAGCTCTTCTCCCGTCGGCTTGCCATCTCGAAGAATCTCGTAGTTTGGATCCATGCCGCTGGACATGACATCATCGATAAGTTCTTGTAGGGTTGGGAATTCTTTTTTGTAGTAGCTGCAATTTAGTGTCCACATAGTTTCTAGTTTAATTGATTATAAAGCTAATATAATAAAAAATCCCCAAAGAAAAAAATCTTTGAGGACTTATTTTAAGAAAAGTTATTAACAATTCTTATAGCTCCATAACCAACTGGGCAAGAGAACTTGCTAGCCAGTCTTGAATCTCTTGAAAAGCTTTATCAGCTTCTTCTTGAGTTCCAAAAGAAATGGTCTTAATTTGACGAGTAGTCTCCGGAAATACAAGGCGGATTACCGCATTTGCAAGATGGATTTCTTCGCCACCACCCAAGCAATAGATTACTTTGGTGTCTTCTCTGTGTAGTACTAGTGTCTTAACCATTACTTTGTTGTTTTAGTTGTCTTGGATTTAGGAGTAGTTGCCTTTGCAGCAGGCTTGCTTGCCTTCTGCGCAGGTTTTGCAGAGGTCTTAGACGTCTTTGCAGTTGTCTTAGTTGTCTCTTTAGCAGGCTTAGTCGAAGCTTTCTTAGGAGCTTTCTTCTCAGCTTTAGTAGGGGCTGGTGCTACGGTTTCTTCAGCTACTACTGGATAAGGCTTCGCAACCTCTTCCACTTTTGCTGTAGGAATCTCGTTAACAACTGCTGACCATTTCTCGAATGAATCAACAATCTGTTTGTCCTTAGCTACTTCTTGTTCTGCTTTACCCGTCAATCCTTTAAACCAGTTTGCGATCGCTTTAAACATGAGTATAAGTATTTTTGATATCTTTTATTAATATACATCAAAAGGTTTTAGCATTAACCCAAAACAGGAGGTCGCTGGGACACTCCTGTTGGATTATATTTCTTGATGTAATAGAAACTATATTACTGTGCTAAGAGCGCAGTCAACTCAATCAGAGCTTGTCTTGTAACAATACCTGAATCTCCGCCTATATGCCATTCAATTGGCTCGTCTTTTCGGATTGGTCTATACTCTTTCCAATCATAGATTGTGAATACTCGTCCGTCATTTAATTCGCAAGTCCAGTCAAAGTTTACTTTATCCTCGCCAGTATTCTCGCTATGCTGGGGCTCACCAATTGCTTGGACTAATTGGTTATAAGAACAAGTAATTACGGTGTCGTGGAATGATGTTCCGTTAGCAGATTTAAAACTTAGTTTAGCCATAGTTATATTTGATTTAATTGATTACTAGATTCCAGCTGGCCCCTGTGCGGGGGCCTTGTCAGAGATTTGATTAGCAGATTGTTTTTGTTTCATATGTAAATATAATACAAATACTTGAAAGAAAAAAATTTATTTTAAACTTTTATACCAGTTAAGGGTACCTTGCATCTTTCGAATTTTCATGTCTAGACCAAAGTTAGATCCAACTAATCGACCTACTTTCATAGGATAGAATCCCATCTCTTCTTTACCGGTTTCGTCAGCTCCAATTTCTTCAATGGATTTAGAGTGTTCTTCTAATTCTGTTATAAATTTTTCAATATCTTCCATTAAGGAAGCATAAGCCCGGGCTTTTTCGTGTACTGTCATATCTTTTTATTTTAATAGTTTAATTGGGGTTCCTACATTATAGATCAAACCTGCGAAGAATTTGAATCCTTTATAACTTGTCTTATCAGCGCGACCAATAGCACCCATAAGATCATTATTTACAAAGCTCTGTACAAAGCTTCCACCTGCATATCCTACCTTCCACTTAGTGCAAAGAATAGAAACTCCTATATCGATGAGGTGCGCCTTTTCGCTTTCAGTTACATCAGATAATCCGACCCACTCGGCATTATCTTTAAATTCTTTCTCTACTACATCGCGTACGATTTGAATCTCTTCTTCTCTAGTCATTGTTTGTTTTTTAATTGTTTGGAATTCGGGCGTTTTATAGTTAACGACCGTGTCTTGTCTTTCTAGTTCTCTTAATTGGTTTGTTAGCATATGCTAATATAATAAAAAAACCTGAATTAAAAAAATCCAGGCTTAATTATTTTTAAAAAAGTTATTAACATTATTCAGGCTTTCCGTCTATACCCCATCTCTCTTTTTGTTCTTCTTCAAGTATATCCAGTTCTTTATCAAGATCCTCTAGCCATTTATCCAGGTCTTGTTGCGCAGGTTGTTCTGCCCCTTCTTTTTCTTTTGGATCCATAATAATAGATTATTTTTTACTCACTGCCCATATTTTCAAGAATTCTTTAAGCGGTAGATTCTTGCGATTTGCGAAGTGTTTAGCGGCGGCCAATCTGCCAGTTGTAAAAACTTTATCAACAGCCTCGGTTGATTTATCAAGTTTTGCGTAATAGTAATAGGTTCCTACTGACATGATTATATGTTATGTTATAGTATTATCTATTCTTATACTATCGATTCGCCTGCCGGGTTTCGCCTGTTCTTCTATTATATGCAAACTTTTCATTTAGACTAAAGTCATTATAGAGAAGAATACCATTATTAAATGAAAGAGGTTCTTGATTATGTAATCCTAATCTATACATACCTCTGCTTTCGCCAGTTGCAGTAAAGAAATTACACTCGCCCATTGTAGACATGCAGCAAACTTCTTCAGAATCCCAGCCAATTATCTCATAATTACCTAAGACAAACTGGGTTCGCGTTCCATCGTGATGTACAACGCTTGCGATTGATCCTTGTTCTTCGACATAGCTTATCATAGTTTTCCTCCTTTTAGTTGTTTAGTAAAGTCTTCTTCTTTCATGAATCCATCTGCAAGCATGTCTTCGTACGCAGCACCCTTTGCAGTGGTCTTGTATAATACTTCTCCTGATTCGCTAAGCTCTGCATCAAGTAATCCTGCATCTACCATTTCGGAAATAGTATTTCTTAGTTGTGCTTTAGCTGCTGAATCTATTACTGCACCAACCTGCTCTTCAGACAAGATAGGATTTACAAAAGGAACTATATCATCCTTCATATTTTCCAGTGCAGCATTAGTTATATCAACCAAGAGAGTTGCTTGATCTAGATCCTCTGCTTTGTCATTCTCTAAAATAACTTCTGTTACTTCTAGCGCGTAGCCTTTAGCTATCCATTGTTTAATTTGATCTTCCATTTTGGTTTGATTTAAAGGGTTAGTTAAATGCTTTACGTAGTTTGTGACGAGCTAGGCGAAGAGTTTGATTCACTTTAGAAATTTCCATTCCTAATTCATCAGCAGTTTCTTTAGCAGAGCGTGATTCACCTCTATCGATTCCATAGAAAGTTTCGATTACCTTACGGTCATGGTCATTTAACTTGCTTAGCACTGCTGCAACTTGTTGCTCAACACTTTGCTCTTCAAATGGATCTACAAAATCTGCACGAAGAATAAGATCTCCTAAGGTGTTAGAACCTTCTTCACCTACTGGTTTGTCTAATCTAACATTAGTTAAGTTAATATCTTCGCCAGCCATTTTGCGCTTGTAGATATCGTATTCCTGATTCATAGGCAAACGTACTGTACGTCCATACTCGCCAAGTGCAGTATTTAATTTCTTACGGATCCAGAACTGTGCATAAGTAATAAACTTTACATCTTTATCTGGAGTAAAACGACGGGCTGCTTCGATTAGACCGCAGTTAGCTTCCATGATGAGGTCATCGATTGGCAGACCTAGTCCAATAAACTTATTCGCTAAAGATACTGCGAACTTAAGGTTAGCATTTACTAGGGAGTGCAATGCTGCCTCGTCTCCGGCCTGAATCCGGATAGCTAATTCTTTTTCCGCAGCCTTGCTTAAAGGCTTCGCCAGTTTGTCAATACTCTTAAAGTATGCTGGTAAGTTGGATGATGCTTCAAATTTTGCCATAATTATTTTTTTAGATTGATTGATTTATAATGTAAATATAATACTTTTTCTTGACATAGTACAATGTTTTTGCAACTATTTTTAAAAAAGTTATTAACATTGTTTACTAGGGAGTGGCCCCTAGCCGGGGCCCTAGCCGAAGATAATATCTTCAAAGAACACGGTTTGTAGAACTACATCCGCTGTGCAGGCATCGTCATTCTCATTGATCATATCCAATAGATGGCTAGCTGGGGTTAGGGACACTCGTTCATGTACATCCGCTAGGGTAATAGATCTTGTGTATTCTCCTTCACAGCCAATATCTACTAAGGTAATCTTATTACCATCACGTAGCATCTGCATAAGAACATCTTCGAAGCAAGGGCTGGTACCTGCATCTTTTAGCTTGGTTGCTGCGGTCTTGTATTCCGCTTCGTTAAAGTCCAATTCTAAATCGTAGCCGGTTACATAACCTAGGCCATTACACATTGCGTTAAAGAATATTTCTTCCGCTTCCTGTTTTTCTAATATTATCTTCATGATTGGTTTATTTTATAATGTAAATATAATAAAAATTCTTGACAGTAAAAAATTTATTTTAAGGATTAGAACTCGAAACTTGCTGTACTGCAATAGTTTCCTGTTGCTAAGTTAAAGATTGCGATCCCTAATCCAATGATAAACATTGAGATTAATACGAATGACCATACATTGAATACTGTTTCTAAAATTCCGTTTTTCATATTGATTGTTTTAATTGGTTATAAGTAAATATAATACTTTTTCTTGACAGTAAAAAACTTTTTAGCACTTTTTTTCAAAAAAGTTATTAACAATTTACAGGATAGCTATTCCTAAATCAAGGAGTTCCGCTCTAAGAATAATATCATTATCAAATTTTTCCTGTCCGCTTTTCGCGAAAATTAAAGTTGGGCCTTGAAGAGATATAACATAATCTTGTTGGGATAATCCTGCTTCGCTTAAAGATTTCTCAACTTTCTTAATAAGATTCATTTTACTTTTCATTGTGTTTGTTTTTAAGTTATAAGTAAATATAACTATTTTATTTGAAACAAAAAAACTTTTAGTGAATTATTTTCCTAAAAAGAAAAAGGCCCTATACTAGGGCCTCTTCTCATTATTAACCAATCAATCAAACAATTATTTCTCGCTTTTATTAATAACTATCTTACCACTTTTACTTGCGCTTTTGGCAATAGCTACTTCAACGGTTAAGACCCCATCTACAAGACGAGCTTCAATAGCATCGCGTCTGCTTGGCAGACCAAACTGGAATTCCTGCGCAGGAATCCAACCTGCTTTCTTTGCTTTAACAACTAAGTAATCATTGATAATATCGATATCAATCTCGTCTTCTGACCGGCCAGCAATAATCATTTGATATACTGCACGCTCATCAGTAATTTTGACATCATAGTTATCATGACTATGTGTAGTTGACATTAGTGTTGACCACATTGGGTCTCTTAATCCTTTAAGGATTTCTTGTGTTAAGCTCGGTTCGCCCGAGAAAAAAGTACGTAATCTCATGTTACATATAATTATTTTAATATTAATAAATCAAATTCTGTGCCAATACATTCTTGTATGACAATGTGTCCTACTAGTCTGGGCCAATAGGACATAGTGTCATGTTAAATCAAATTACTTGTACTGGGCTTGGATTTCTCTATGGATATGCTGAGCCCATTGATTAAAATCAGGTGCTACGCTTGGGGCATAGGTTGACATTATCCTTGGCTTGGCCGGAATCGAAAGGTCAATTGAATCACCTTCTACTTGGCGGTTAGAGAATCCGCGAATTAAGATTTCTACTCCGCTTAGGAATTGTAGGATTGCTGCTTTGATTTTTTTCATGTTATTGAATTTTAAGTTTCATTAAGATTTCACGCTTTACTAATTCAGGCCAGGTCTTTGCGAATATTGGGGTTTTACCCTTATCCATTAGAGCTTGGATTTCTGCTTGGAATCCTTCGACCCATAAGTCCATTCCTGCTTTGATTGCTTCCTTTTCTACTTCAGTTAATTTTGCCATATCTCTTTTGTTGTTTGGTTATAATGTAAATATAATACTTTTTCTTGACAGTAAAAAATTTTTAATAGATTATTTTTAATCCATCCATTTACCATCATGTATTAAATGCCAAAACCTATGCTTTAATACTTCGAATATTAGGGAACCTAAGCTATCGCACTTGTAAACTCCAGCGTCCTTTACTATAAGTTTGAATTTAGACATTATATTTGTTGTTTAGTTACATAGTAAATATAACCAATTAAGTTGACAATAAAAAACTTTTTATTAATTATTTTTCAATAATAATATAGGTTCCTTCCATTACGCCAAAGCTTGCCTTCTCTGCGAATCTATACTCGCTCTTAACTGAATCAGCTGCAGCTCTAACCTTTGTGGTAATCCAAAGATTCTCGTCTTTCCATGTAGCCAGCACAAATTTCTGGTCTGCTGGAATCTCGATTGTACTTGTTCCGCCAAAGCTTTTAACTTTCATGTTTTCTGTACAGCTTGATAAAGCTAAAGCTGCGCAGAATAGGAATACTAATTTCTTCATAGTTGTTTAGTGTTTAATTATTATTACTTCATTTTAATTAAGGGTACTATCGAGACCTGGATATGGTGGGCTTCTGGATTATACAGTGCCTGTTCTTCCGTCTCCCACTTGTCCTTATCCCATAAGAGAACTGGTTTGGTCGCAGCTTCTCGACATAGAGTTTTATATTCAATATTTAGGCACTTAGCATCTAGCTGGACTTTAGCAATGGCATGGACTCCTTTGAGTGTTGTAACTACGCTGCGCCCGCTTAGGATATCTGAATTCCAGAGTTCCACTAGCCATAGGCGATCTTTCTTTGTCTTCATATTATCTTATACTTTCTTTTTTGTCTGGGGTACATGCTCCATAAAGAGAGATTCCTCCCATTAGGAATGCAATAAAAAAGCAACCCATCTCGTTATCAGGTCCTGCGAAATGGATAAACTCCTGAGGAATTCCCATAATAATAAGAAGGGCTAAGCCAAAAGAAAAGATAGAGATAAAGAGTAATTTTAATCTAGACATAATTGATTGATTTAATTATTAATGATATGTAAATATAAACAATTAATTTGACAGTAAAAAATTTATTTTAATCTTTTTTCAAAAAAAAACCTGCCTTACGGGGCAGGTTCAAGGCTTAAGAGATTCTCTACTTAGACAAGCTGAGAATTCTTGATACGACCGCGAGTCATATCGAAAGCTTTGTTTACAATCTTTGTGTTAGTGTACAAGCCACCGATAACTTCACTTGTGTAGTTAGGTGAGAATCCTGTACGTGCAGCTACTTTAACTACATCGCCTTGACGTAAGCGAGAGTTGATAACTGCTAACTTTGCCGTGTAAGGCAATTTGCGATAGGTCATTCCTATCTTGGTTTGGTTTGCTGTGTTTGACATAGTTGTCGGTTTGGTTTTAAATTTCGCAGCAACTGCTGCAAATACTTTTGATATAGACATAGATAATGTTAAGTTTAAGATATTATACCTAATCCTTTTTCTTATTGGCATCTGCTATTGCAGTTTTAATTGCACCGGTTCCAAACACGGTCTTGCCAACAATCATCCAGCCCATAGCTGCAACCCATGTAATTTCGCGCAGACCCTGATCAGGGCCAATGCTATTCCATATCCATTTAAGAATAAGTGCTTCGATCATGAAGCTACAGATAGCTACAAATAGTTTGTATACTACATCACTTGTTTTTTGATTTATCATATCCAGTTTAATATTTTTAATAATACTTTCGCGATGATTAAGAACGCGATAATCTTTAGGGCTAATATACCCAATTTTTCGATAGTGGAAAAGAAATCATTCATAATGATAGATTTAAAGTTTACGACCTCTAGTATTACCAAGCTTTAGCTCGCTTTCTGTTATCTCGATTTGAACTACTCTAACCCCATTGGCAAAGTTGTATTTATCGAATCGGATAAATCCTTCATTGGTAAATCTCTCTACGGTCTCTCCTTTCTTTAATGCGTCAAACTCGTCTTGTCTTAGCGAAATCTCTTGACCAGTATGGTAGCGGATGGGTTGAACCTCTCGACCTGTAACTTCGCGTATAGGTTCATGAACCGTAACTTTAAATTCTCTGTGTATCATAGCTTATTAATTAATTGATATAGTAAATATAACCAATCCGCTTGACAGTAAAAAATTTATTTAATAAAAGTTATTAACAATCTACTCCCATACCTTGGTCGGCTCGTCCTTATCTGTAACCTGCCAGAAATTGCCGAGATTATCTCGGACTGTTAGGAACTCTTGACCTACTATCTCTACTACTCCCCGTATTGGGTAATCTATCTCTTCGAATTGCTGTAACCATTGGATAGGATCCCCTACCCCGAATTCTTGTATCTGCATATGTTGTTATAGTTTGTTTATACCTGTTTCGCGCTTAACTCTATAGAATAGCTCGGCAGCCCACTCATACTCTTCCCTTGCTATAGCTTCATCTAGCGCAGCTATACATCCATTATACAGGGCATGTAATAAGTATTCTAGATACTCGCCACTCCAGTCTTCTTCTCCAGCTGTGCGGCCTAGATCTTCAGCTATCTTGCCTAGACAGGATCTGATCTTGGTCTGGTCTCGACCTACTCCTTCTAGACCGGTTAGGATACGTTGTTTGATTATCTCAGATAGGTACTCTGGCATTGCATTATCTTTAAACATTATAGTTATTATACTAGACCTGGCAGATAGGTTTAGCTGCGCAGGGGCTATACCAGACTAGCATAGATACTGCTACCAGGACCGGCTGGAGAACAGCCCTGGTCAGCTGGCCAGGCTAGCCCAGGGGACTATATTATACTGCTCCTGGCTGCTCCTGGGGACTGCTCCTGGCTGCCCTGGGGCTGTACCTGGCAGCTGCCCCCAGGTGACTCCAGGGGTACTCCAGGGGACTGCCTGGCTGCTCCCAGGTGACCCTGGGGGACTACCCAGGGGCTACCCCGGGGGCTATCCCTGGTATAGTTTTTTGTAGCCAGGGGGAAGCAAGCATTTTTACTTTTTTCTCTTTCCTCCCCGGCTAGGTAGGCTTCTCTAAACCTTTTTGCCTGGAAGTCCTTTTATCTGGGGCTTTATCTAGGGTCATTTCTACTGGTAGAGATTTTCCCCTGGCCTGGGGCAGGTTATCCTGGTCTTTTTGCTAATAAATATCTTTATAACTATAATGATATTATGAAGTACATTAAACCCTATCGACTAGTAGAATCCGCAGATCCGTTCTGGACTGGCTATGAAAGACTTGTTGATCTAGGTCTCGTTGATATTGAAGACTGGGTCAAGATTAAAGATGATGTTGTTCTACTCGTTAAGGAGAGGCTGGCTAGTCACTATCCTGATCTTGATGTAGAGAAACTTGCGTTTGACGAGATCCGTATCTATCAAAAGGGTAAAGGCGGTCGTGATCCTTATTATAGTGTCTATATTGATAAGGGCGTTAACCATAGCTATAAATTATGGAATTGTCGCTTAATAGTTCGTTTTCAAAATGCAACTGGCAGAGCTGACAGTAGTCGTCTTATTAAGGTACCCGATTATTTCTGGACCCGACCAATCGGAGGCTATGCAGATATTCCAGATACGGTAGCACAGAGTAGGTGGATTGCTGACGAAATTATTGGGTGGATGGAAGAGGTCTTTGTACCATGGATCGGTGTTGAAGTAAAAGAACAAAAGGACTAATTATGAAATATATTAAACCCTATCAAATATTTGAATCTGCGGAATCTCTATGGAGAGTTGCACCTAGCTCTATTCATGGTCAAGGCTGCTTTGCAATAGTGGACCTACCTGCTGAAACGGACCTTGGTCTACTACATACTATTCTACCCGATGGCTATAACCACACTGAATTAGGCCACATGTACAATCACAGCACTACCCCAAACTGTTATAATAAAAAGATTGGTGACCAGCGATTCTTGGTTACTATACGACCAGTTAAGGCTGGTGAAGAACTAACAGCGGATTATCGACTACAACCCGATTTGGAACAGCCACAACCCGATTGGATAGGCGAAAGCCAAGAAGAGGTTGATACAGCTAAACGTCTCCTAGACCTAGGCCTAATGGAACCTCAAGATTATAAACAAAAATTACGGGAACTTGGTTGGGACAAGCGGTATCGTAACCAATTTGTTGAAGACCTTGAAAAGCTATTTGGGGATCTAGGATTAGAGTGGCGGAACTGGGCAAC
>Ga0209229_10000271_pt1 | contig 20869 bp, 8 predicted proteins | sample SanBayMetagenome_FD_187466 | JGI IMG/M metagenome (GOLD analysis project Ga0209229, IMG submission 187466) | Freshwater and sediment microbial communities from dead zone in Sandusky Bay, Ohio, USA (SPAdes) (version 2) | ecosystem: Environmental > Aquatic > Freshwater > Lentic > Sediment | place... | reverse complement strand
GAAGTAGCGGAGTCATATGTAAAAGATGGACTACCACCAAATACGCCGCCGTCATTAAATTGAACTTGTCCGTCAATACCACCTGGTATTCCGCCGCCCCCAACTTCAATCCAAGCAGTGCCGGCACTATCCAAAAAATAAATTTTATCTTCTTCTAAGTCAGCAACTACTTGTCCAGGATAACGACGACCATTCGCCAGATATGCAATACGTTCGGCTGTCGTGGCAAATACGCTATCTACGTCAATGGGATCTGCGCCTTGCCTTAAGTACTGTAGCGGAAATAATGTCGTGGCCATTGCCTGTGTCCTTTACCTAATTTATTAATACTAGTGTATTTATGCTAGGTGGAGTTGGCTAAATGGTTAGAATTTACGTTAGGTTTGTACCACTAATATACCACTTGGTAGATTCTACCTTAACAGCAGTTGCAACACCATACTGGCTGAGTGTACGGCTACCGGTAGCACCTGAACCAACCAGCACCAGAGTATCGGTAGTTATTGCAATAGTTATATTAGAACTACTATCGTTAGCAAATGTAATAGTGGTACCAACAGGGTATGCAACTGAGCCGTTAGCCGGTATTGTATATGTACGTGGGTTAGCATCAGATGCTGGGTGGAAAATTAACCTGCCACTATCATCAGCAACTAACGGGTAATCTGCGCTCTGGCTATTAACTGGTGTAATACGCCAGCCGGCGGCTGTTGTGCTTAAGCCATCACCCTGGCTTAACAGGCTACCGTTGATGCAAAGTCCGGCGTTGTCAATCTTGGCACGTTCACAGGTACCTGCACCAATCAGTGCCGTACAAGTTAGTCCTGCTGTGCCAGGTAGGCTACCAATTACAGTATTATTTGCACCAGTGGTTATTAAACAGCCTGCATTTTGTCCTATGCCAATGTTGCTTGATGTTGTTACACATAATAGTGCAGCACAACCAATGGCAATATTATTTGATCCAGTAAAACCGTAGCCAAGTGCTCTATAACCAATTGCTACGTTTGTGCAACCATCACAATTTCCAGTAAGAGCTTGAACACCAATCGCAACATTGTTACAACCAGTTACGTTAGTTGCGGCTGTATCATATCCTATTCCAATATTATTGGTACCAATGGTATTGCATTTTAGGCTATTGAATCCTATTGCAATATTGTATATACCTGCTGTTATAGAACAACCAGCATTGGAACCTATGCCTATATTATCGGTTCCTGTGGTAACTTTCTTTAAACCTAAACAACCAATAGCAATATTTCTACTGCCAGTGACGACGGTAAGTGTGCAAATTCCTAAGCCAATATTATATAAACCAGTTCCTGCACCACATAAACTGCTGGCTCCAACTGCTATATTTCCGGATCCAGCATTGCTTGCGCCACATAGTGCATTGAATCCCATTGCTATATTATCTGTTCCTGTAGTATTGCTGCTTAAAGAGTATAGACCTATTGCAGTATTACCACAGCCAGTGGTATTGGCCGTTAGAGTTAAGCATCCAATTGCAATATTATTTGTACCAGTTTGTGTTGTATTACCTGCGCAACAACCAATAGCCACGTTACCACTACCAGTAGTATAACCAAACACTGTACCTAGACTGGTAGGTGTAGCAGAACTAGCCCCACCAATTAAGGATCCATTTACACATAGACCGGCGTTATCTACCTTAATACGTTCACAAGTACCGGCACCAATTAGAACTGTGCAAGTTAGTCCTGCTGTGCCAGGTAGGCTACCAATTACAGTATTATTTGCACCAGTGGTTATTGCACAACCGGCGCAGGCACCTACCCCAATATTGTAATTACCACGGTTACAGAGTAATGACCAAGCACCCACGGCCACTGTACATGCGGAATTTGAATTTACCCCACCCGCGCCCTGGCTAGCATAGAATCCTAAACCCACGTTAAAGCCACCAGATACTATGCAACCAAGTGAATTGGATCCTAAAGCAGTATTGCCATCGCATCTAAAGTTTAAACCAGACTTTAGACCAATTGCCACATTTTCAGAGCCTATGCAATTTGCATACATAGCCTGTAGACCAATTGCAATATTGCAAGCGCCAGTCTGGTTTAATAGCATTGCCTGGTAACCTTGGGCGTTATTGTGGTTACCGCGGTTAGTAACTAGTGCGGAATTTCCTAACGCTATATTGCCGCTGCCAGTTAAATTACCACATAATGCCTGTAATCCAATAGCGATATTGTCTCCACCAGTGGCATTAAGTTTTAATGTATTGCAACCAATTGCGATATTGTTTGTACCAGTCATAGTAGTATTACCAGAGCAGCAACCAATACCCACGTTACCGTTGCCTGTGGTATAACCAAATACTGTACCTAAAGTTGTTGGTGTAGCGAGGCTGGCCGACACTAATGATCCATTTACATATAGACCACTGTTATCTACCCGGATACGTTCACATGTACCTGCACCAACCAATACAGTACATACCATACCAGCAGTGCCAGATAATGTTCCTATTATTGTATTATTTGATCCAGTAACCACTGCTGAACCTGAACTCCATCCAATTCCTATGTTATTGCAGCCAAATTTATTACATTTTAAACTTTCTAAACCTATTCCTATATTATTATTTCCATAGCAATTGCCGTATAGTGCATTATAACCAAGAGCAATATTGTTAGAACCCGAGGTGCTTGCAATAAGTGAATTCAATCCTATTGCTATATTATTAGACCCACAACGATTAGAATATAACGAAAATTCGCTAATGGCAGTATTATTATTACCACCTTGATTACTGTTTAACGAACACTTACCAATAGCAATATTATTACTACCAGTTGTATTTGCAAATAATGCACCGTAACTTAAACCTATATTGTTGCATCCATACGTGTTGTAATATAATGCACAGAGTCCCATGGCAATATTGTTACAGCCACACATGGTAGTATTACCAGCACAGCAACCTATACTTACATTACCATTACCGGTGGTGTAGCCAAATACGGTACCTAGACTGGTAGGTGTAGCAGGACTAGCCCCACCAATCAAGGATCCATTTACACATAGACCGTTATTATCTACCTTAATACGTTCACATGTACCGGCACCAATTAGGAGGGTACATACGCACCCTGCTGCCGCTGGCAGAGTTCCGATAATTGTATTATCGACCCCAGTTGTAATTAAACAACCTGCGTTATATCCAATGGCAATGTTCAGGCAACCGGTAGTATTACTAGTCAGGGCAAATTTGCCTACCGCTATATTACAGGCTCCGGATGTAACTCCAGTTAATGAGTATGAACCTACGCCAATATTCGCGGCGCCACAGTTGCCTGAACTTACTGCTAGATTACCAATCGCAATATTGTCGCTGCCATTACCACCACCTGCTAATGTACCTATGGAAATATTACAGTTACCACAACGCACACCTAGGCCACTACTAAAACCTACCGAAACGTTTAATTTACCTGTTATGTTACATAGACCTGCACCCCAACCAAGTGCCGTGTTTCCATAGCCGGTTGTGTTTGCACATAGGCCATATGAACCCACTGCAACGTTACGGCAGCCTGTATTGCAGGCCAGTGAACAATTACCTACCCCAACATTACCATAAGTAACAGTGAAACCGCAGGCCATTGATCTAAAACCAATTGCTATATTACTTTTTGAGCATACATTATTAAGTAGAGCACAGTTTCCTATGGCGATATTATCTGAGCCGGCCGTATTGCAGCACAGGGCACGCAAGCCTACTGCTATATTCGCACTACCGGTAGTATTAAGGTAGGCGGCCGCATAACCTATAGCAACGTTGCTATTACCACAAGTTGTACAATACAGGCTGCATGAACCAATTGCAACGTTAAACAGGCTGTCAGTGGCACGTGCATGTGCTTTATAACCTACCGCTACACTTTCCACGCCGGTTTTATTATTATATAATGCACATGTGCCAACCGCTGTATGATCTCTGCCGTATGTATTCAAATTCAGGGCTGAATAACCAATTGACGTATTCTGGCAACCTGTGGTACTGCTGGCGTTTGCATAAGCACCAATGGCAGTATTGAAATTACCCCTTGATCCGCAAAACATTGCATTATGACCTATTGCGGTATTCTCCGTTGAGCAAGCACCGCCATACATGGCATTTAAACCAATAGCAATATTATTGTTGCAAGTTGAACCGCAATACATAGCAAATGAGCCTATTGCTAGATTATAGCCACCAGTAGCTCTACCATACATAGAAGCGATGCCTATGGCAAGATTGTGCCAGCAATTAGTTCCATTGCGTAGGCTATTGAAACCCACACCAATATTGCAACCTAGCACTGATCCGCAATACTGGCTGTATTGACCAATCGCAATATTACCGCTATTGTTGCCACCGCCACGCAGTGCGTCGGCACCTATGCTTACATTATGGCACGCATTGCAGTTGTCTGCTGCGCTTCCGTAACCTATTGCTATATTATGGCAACCTGTACTTAATCTGCACAGAGCAGCATAACCCTGTGCAATATTGTAGAATCCACCATACCCCCATGTCATGGTTTGGGCGCCTAATGCTATATTATGTGATCCACATTTATTTCCACTTAGTGAATTACAACCAACTGCAATGTTGTGGCTGCCTGTAGTTGAATAATACATTGCATAGTAGCCGCCGGCAAAATTATGGCATCCGTTAACGTTATATCCAGTCCTGTTACCTAGTGCAATGTTACCATAACCAGTAGTATTGTTGTAAAGGGTTTCAAAACCATGTGCTATATTTTGTGAGCCAGTTGTGTTACGGAATAGGGTCGAATTACCTATGCCCACATTTGCAATGCCACCGGTATTACAACCCATGCTGTACCAACCGATCGCGGTATTATCTCTACCCGTTGTATTACAAGTTAAAGTTGCATAACCTATTGCTGTGTTATAACTTCCGGTGTTGTTGAATCTTAATGAACATTCGCCCAAAGCAAGATTGTCTAGCCCCATAGTATTACACTTAAGGGCTCCGTAGCCTACTGCAAAGTTGCTTTTACCGCATCCATTTGCTACAGATGCGTTACAACCAATTGCAATATTAAATTTACCAGTACTAGTAGTAAGACCATTACCTATAGCCAGACTGCAATATGCGTCTAGAGATACCCCTCCACTAATTGTTCCGAAGGATACGTTTCCTACACCGTCAGTAACTAAGGCCTGACCACATGTGCCATCAGCAGCCGGCAACGTGTATCCTGGTAATTGTGTTGACCCATCACCATTAAAATACCAATTTGGCGGACCAACCATCACAGTTGTATTGTTTGTATATGGTGCATTGTCTACAGTATAGGATGTAGGTGTAGCAGTAAACGTTGCGGAACCTAAACCAAGTGAACCAGGACTGCTTGTAAATGAGGTAGAATCCTCAGTAAATGCTGTTGCACTATATGTAAAATCACCATATGTGCCTAAGCCTGTTCCATCAGTATTAAATTGGGCAACAATTACATCACGTTGTGCCAGCGACGGGCTACTAGTGTAACCAGTTATGGCATATACGCTGCCAAGAACTGCAATAATTCTTGCACCGTAATTTCGCCAAATATCTTCGGTTGATGGACCATCAAAACCTCTTTGCCATAATAAATTGCCTGTTGAATCATACTTAAATGACACAAATTGAGTGCTTGCACCATTAAACCATGTTCCAGCCACGTATATATTATCTAGGCTATCAATTGCAATACCAGCGGGTTGTGATCCATTTATTGTGGGGGAGATTAGATTTTTTTGCCAAACGATGGTGCCAGTAGTATCAAGTTTTGTCAAAAATCGTTTGTTTGATGCACTAGTATCATAACCAGTAAAATATATATTTCCACCACTATCTAGCGCTATTCCCCCAAGAAAAGAGTTTGCTCCAGCAAATTCTACTTGCCACAATATTGCTCCTGCAGGACTATATTTAAGTACAGTGGTTGTTGTACTACTATATGTTATATTTTGGTATATATTACCAGAACTATCTGCCACAATAGAGTAAGATTCGTAACCCCCGCTCGGTGGTGCTGCTAGAGTTGTGTTTGACTGATAAACCCCATTTGTATCCAACTTTACAATATGCTGTTCATTACTACTAGTAAAATTAACAGATACATATATATTATCTAGTGGATCAATTGCTATATCAGTTGCTATTTCTCCAGTTAGCGCGGCGCTATCAACAAGAGTTTGCCATATTATTGCACCGGCAGGATTAAATTTTGCTACAATAAAATTTTCCGCATAAGTCTGGAACACAACAATAATATTGTCAGCGGAATCCACCGCGATTGCATCACCAGCAAACCAGTCAACCGCTAATGGATCATACAATCTCTTTTGCCACTGCAATACACCAGCCGAATTGTACTTTAAAACTAGGCCATAACCAGGATCGGTACCCGCTGCAATATATATGTTGCCGTTACTGTCATAGGCCACTGCACTACCAGTTTCATCCTCTGCATCAACCGCTAAATCTCCGTAAAGAGCATACCAAGACACCGGGGCGCCACTGTCGACCCTAACATTAATACTAGTAGTATTTAAAATATTACTTAAACCTACTGTATTAGTATCTTTATCGTAAGTAAACCCACTATCACCACCAAAAACTCCGCCGTCATTAAACTGTACTTGCGTATCCAGGCCGCCTGGGGTGCCACCACTTCCAACAGGCAACCAAGCATCACCCGTGTCATTCAATACATAAACAGTGTTTGTCTCTACGTCCGCCACAATCTGTCCAGGATAACGCCTACCGTTCGCTAAGTATGCGGTGCGTTCCGCTGTAGTATTAAAAACACTGTCTACATCAATAGGATCTGCACCTTGTCTTAAGTATTGTAGGGGAAATAATGTAACTGCCATTTTTTTTCTTTCAAATAAACACTAGATAGTGGACTTCTTGACTAAAAGGTTCAACTGGAACATAAGTATAAACACGGTATGAAACGGGTAGATAACTATTTGCACCAGCAACCGAAACCGTAGTTTGTGTAAAGTTTGACTTAACTTCACTAAACGCCAACTCCTGGTACCGCACACTAGCAACACTACGACTTGTATCTGGGTACGCAAAAGTTACACGGGTTGCACCTATCGGAATAGTTATGGTGTAATTTGGTGTTGGGCTTGGCACAAGATTTTCACCAGATGCATTAACATCTGGATTATTAGCAGTATTAAAACTGCTACCAGACATTGCCCTAACATCATTGCTGGTAGTAGGTGTTGTTAATGGTGTACCATAGAAACTCCTACGTATACCTACGTATGATAGTGTGTTACTGGATATGGTGCCTGCATTAATTCGACCTGCCGGGGATGGGTTACCCATATTGTCATTTTTAATTGGACCCTGCGCATAATCCACCTGTGCTTGATAAGAAATTGTGGAACCAGTCAATTGGACAGAATTGTCTGTATATGGAAAACTACTACTTATAAGTACAGCATTTTTGTAAAGTCTATTTGCAGTTTGAGAACCAGCATCATTTTGCGTAAATGTTCTAGTAAAGAGAATATTTGTAATAGTACCTATTTCAAATTGACCAACAGTCGGTGATCCAGCAAGGGATAGAGTTGGTGGAGTATAGGTTGGTGGTATTGTTTTCTGGCTAATTGCCATAACAAACTGTGTAAATGTCATGCCTATAGGAAATGTGTATCCAGCATCTACCGCACCAACACTGGTACCTATAACTTCAACATTGTCCTCAAGTACACTACTACCAGTTAGACCAACTGATGCCGTTCCATTACCTAGATCGGTAATAGAAAATCCACCACCAACATTAAATCCTAACTTATTTACATTGCTTACTTCGTTTAAATATGTAGTTCCGGTAACAGTGCCAACAGCCAGAATTCCACCAGATACATTATTAATAAATTTTTGTTCGGATATGTCTTCATAGGTATTAACAGTAACTTCTTTATTTGTATTAACTATTACTATAGTACCGTCTGGTGTTTTTACAATACGTTCTACCGAATCAGACGTATTAACATTAATTGCCGAACCAACCGCACTATCTAACTCTGTTTTGGCCGGTCTGGATGCAACAGTTGCATCATCAACCGTGGTAGAGGTAGTTTTTACGGGCCTTAATCCAACGTTTGGTATGGATGTGTTTTTAATTTCACTAATAGTGGCTTTTTTAAGTGCCGGATCTTCATAGGTATTGATATACGGTTGCTGTGGCATTTGTTTATCCTAATATTGAGTATTTATCTAAGATAACTAAGCCAACAATGTTGGCAAGCACTATCTACCGTATTTAGAGAATAGGAGTTATGTTATCATAAACCTCAGCATTTACCCCGTCAGATAGTAGTGGCAAGCAAACTACAAAACAAGGAACAAATTGAACATTAAGAGTAAAAGCACCAGTGACTGGATCACTTGTAGTTATATCAAGTGGTATACGGGTATCCCTGTTATAAGCAATAACTGTTCTAGCAAGTGGTGCACTAGATCCATTCTGCACTGTTCCACTAATTGTATATGGTCCTACGCCATACGGTGTAAGCAACCCGGGTATAGGATTAAATAGGAGTGGTTCCAATACGTTAAACGCACTGCTATTACTAACTGGCAATCCAGCAATCGTTGACCATTGTAGTGGCTCTATAACATTAAATCCATTACCATTACTGGTCGCTAAACCAACAACAGTTGTACCCTGTAGTGGCTCTATAACATTAAATCCATTACCATTACTGGTCGCTAAACCAACAACAGTTGTACCCTGTAGTGGCTCTATAGCATTAAATCCATTACCGTTACTAGTCGCTAAACCAACAACAGTTGTACCCCGTAGTGGTTCAATTACTGCTGATCCAGTTTCTGCTAGTAGTGGCATAAATTAATACCATGTGCCAGTTATCTGCATAAATGCAGATCCTGCTGTAGTAGTAGCCCTTACTGGAGCAAATAGGAATGTTGTGCCCGTAAATGTACCTTGACCCGCTATTTCGTCATAGTTGTTAGCGATTACTGTGCCGCCCTGTGGTTCATAAATTCCTGGCATCAATCCCCGTAATACAACCGCAGATTCCTGCACCATTAATCTTGCAAGGTCTATACTGTTTGTAACCCGGTTAGGGAACACTGTGGAATCACCTACACCTAATACGGCACTAGTAGCAGTGGCCCGGTAATTACGACCCTTTGAACATGTAACAGACACAGTAATACCAGTCCATGCCCTTGCTAGGAAGTGGCCGCCAGTGGCCGCATATGTAGTAACGTTTGTTGTTCCAAAGTTAGATACGTTTGTTGTAAGCGTTACTGTTTGGGCAACTAACATACACTGGTAACCATCCGTTGCTTTACGGGTATTGATATCTCCGAAAAATGTTACATTGTTAAATGTTCCAGATGTACCAAAAGTGGTTTGGTCTGGTTCAATTATTAGGTAGAATGACCTGGAGTTTGTGTTATCCGCAATCAGGCACCAAGGTCTAGCAACGGCATCAGCCGTACTACTCTTCCACACCCATCCACCGCCAGACAATTGTGCTGTTGTGGGGAATACGTTTGTGCCAGTGTTAACGTCGGACATTGTTTCATAACCTACTACACGGGATGTTGTAGTGCCAGTATCATCTACACGTAGGTACATTCCAGTAGCGCCACCAGTTGTAGCCATCCTGTATGCAGCAAGGTTTGTACCGCTAAATGATTTTGTCCACCCAGCGGCTGGTTTACTACCGTACCCTGTAACAAGGCATGCATCTAGTACTGCTATTAATCTTCCGACTTGCCCTGAAAGTGATGGTGCACTTGCATCTGTTGATTTATAAACTATAATTGCCATATTGACCCCTTAATACCAAGTTCCATTTATTCGTAGAGCAATTCGCCCCACAGTTGCACTATCATATACAGGCAGTAGTATAAAAGTTTGACCTGATAGTGACCCAGCACCGTTAAATGTATCACCAATTGTACCTACGTTTGTACCGCCATATGGTTCCCAAAAACCAGGCATTAGGCCACGGAACACGATATTACTCTCTATTATCTCAATGGCAAAAAGGTTTACACCGCCTGTTACTGGATCAGGATATGCACCAGATACGGCTGGGCCTATTACTGTGCTAGATGCCGTTGCACTTGGGGCCCGCCTAATTTTGGATACCGGCCAACTACCACCAAGACCAGTAAATGGTTTTGCTATGAAGTGACCAACTGCTGCATTATATGTAGTTGCTATTGTGCCAAAAGTTTGCACGTTTCCGGTCGCGGCCGCGCTGGTTGAACCTATTAACACACACTCTCCACCGTCTGTTGATTCATTAGTAATAATGTCTCCAAAAAACATTACAGTATCACTAGAATCCGTTACACCGTATACTGTTTGGTTACCAAATACCCAGAGGTAGAAACCACGGTCATCAGATACTAGAACCCATGGACGGGCAGTTGCTGCGGCAGTAACACTTTTACGAATAGCCAATCCACCAGTTACCTGGGCGTCTGTTGGGAATGGATTACTACCTGTATTTACATCACTCATTGTTTGGAAGCCACGTATACGTGCTACTTGTGCAGCAGTATCATCTACCCGGAGGTACATGCCTGTAGCCGGTGCGGTAGTTGCAGCCATTCGGTATACTGCTAGATTTGTTCCAGTATAGGGTTTAGTCCAGCCTGCCGCTGGCTGAGACCCATAGCCTGTTATCAGGCATGCATCAAGAACTGTAATTAGTGATCCTATTGTTCCACTCATCGTAGGAGCACTAACGTCAGTTGAACGGTAAATTGTTATTGCCATATTGTTTATTTCCTATCCTATTTATGACGGGTCTGGTGGGTAGTAACTTCCAGACAGTGTTATTTGTACAGTGGTTGGTGCTGGTGGGGTATATGCACCTGTAAGTATAAACACAAGTGGATATGGTGGTGGACCAGGCGGTGTTAAACCAAAGTAGACGAGTGCTAACTGGCTAAAGGTTGTCATGTTAGTCCACTCCCGCTAATCAACCACACGGTGGACTGTATTTTTAGTATAGTGGCCACGCCATTTTGACCCAGTGTACGGCTACCAACTGTTGTGCTACCAGCCAAGTAGAGGGTATCACTATTAATTGCAATTGTAACTGGGTAAAAACTTTCATTTACAATAGTAATACTTGTTCCTATAGGAAAGGCAACCGCGGCATCACTTGGTATTGTGTATGTTCGTGGATTGGTATCTACTGCTGGGTGTAGAACATGTCCAGCACTATCTGCCGCAGCAATAGTATAGTCCGCACACTGTGTATTCTGTGGAACTATACGGAAACCAACAGAGGTATTACTTAAACCATTACCAGTTAATAGGGTGTACAGGGTTGAGCCATTAACGCAAATACAGGTGTTGTCAATACGTAGGCGTTCACATGTACCTGAACCTAATATTAATGTACAAGTTAGGCCCGCTGAACCGGGTAATGATCCTATAATGGTATTTCCAGCACCGGTTGTTATAGAACATCCAGCACATGAACCAATTGAAATATTTGATGCGCCAGTAGTATTAGATATCATACTACCCAAGCCTATAGAAATATTACATACACCTACCGTATTTGCACATAGGCTGGCATGTCCTACTGCCACGTTACCGCATCCTGCGGTATTACTATAGAGTGATCCACAACCTATAGCAACGTTACAACTGGCCGTAATAGTACAAAACATTGCATAAGTGCCAAGAGCAACGTTTGCACAACCATAAGATTGACCGTACGCAGGTGATCTACCTTTAAGAGCACAAGCGCCAATTACAACGTTACAGCCACCCCTGGCATTACCCTGTGCTTGATAACCTACTGCTACGTTATTACTAATTCCATATACATTATTGTAAAGTGATCCACAACCTATTGCTATGTTGTTACAGCCAGTAGTAAGACAGAACAAGGTGCCGCCGCCTATACCAATATTGGTTAAACCGGTAGTAAGATTCGTTAAAACACTATGGCCTATGCCTATATTACCCTGGGCATTGCCAATATTTTGCATTGAACACAGTCCAAGACCAAAATTATTACTTCCATTGGAAGTGGCATTACCCATACAGCAACCAATAAATGTATTGCCGCTGGAGGTATATCCAAATACTGTTCCTAAAACTGTTGGTGTTGCCGCAGCAATAGAAAACGTTGATCCGTTAACATATAGACCCGTATTATCTACCCTTATACGTTCACAAGTGCCAGCGGCAATTAGTAGAGTACACACACAACCGTTCGCGGCTGGTAGATTACCTATTACGGTATTATTTGCCCCAGTGGTGATTAAGCAGCCAGCACAATCACCTATTGCTATGTTATTACTTGCTATATTATTTCTTAATGAACAACTACCCAAGGAAATATTATTACATCCGGATTGATTTAATTCCTGGGAATAGGCACCAATAGAAATATTATTAAGGCCTGTTCTGGCACATTTTTGTGAAAGATAACCCTGTGCAATATTATCATTGCCACAAGTTATATTCCAAAGCGTACATGTACCAATACCTATATTTCTTGCACCGTTCCATATATTTCTAAGTGCTGCATTACCTATACCTATGTTGCAATTGTATTGGTATGCTCCTGCTCCTGCGCCGCCGTACAGTGAGCATTCACCAATCGCTATATTATGTGATCCTGTTGAATTGCTCCTAAGACTATTAGAACCTATACCCACATTGTTGAATCCCGACGTATTACTAGTTAATGCGCCGGCACCTATTCCAATATTTCCAGATCCGGACGTATTACCGAAAAGTGTAACGTTACCTAAAGCAATATTACTACTGCCATTAATATTTGTTGTCAGAGCGCAATTACCAAATGCTATATTTGAACTACCACAATTACAACATAATGTACCAGTCCCCACTCCAATATTAGAGGATCCGTTAGAAAACATCATAGAACCACTACCGATAGCAATATTACCAGCGTTTCCGCCGGCGCACTGCATTGCACAATTACCTATTACTATATTATTAAATGTGCATGATGCGATTTGTAATACTCTGTGCCCTATTAAAATATTACAGAAACCATTTGTAATACATTCGCCAGCAGAGTGCCCTATTACAGTATTTTGTACACCAGTAGTGTTACATTTTAAAGCGCACGCTCCTATAGCGATGTTAGTCGATGCAGTTGTGATATAATATAACGCCCGTGAACCCATCGCTATGTTAAAACTACCATTAACGAAACTAGCGCAAAGATCACTACCGTGCATCGCGCATGAACCAATTGCGATATTACAGCCGCCAGTAAGTGCACAATACATGGCTCTTATACCTAATGCAACGTTGTCACTACCTTCTTGATTAAATCGTAGTGTTCCTGCGCCAACTCCAACATTATTGCAACCAACTGAGTTCCCTCTTGCCGCTAGATAACCTAGGGCAGTATTACAAACTCCACAATTATTTGCGAATAGTGACTGTACTCCAACAGCAGTATTAAAGTTGCCGGACCAATTATTCCATAGAGAATAATATCCAACTGCTGTATTACAGGAACCAAACCCATTGCAAGAAAGTGAGGCTGTTCCTATAGCAACATTGTCACTACCGGACGAATTAAAATACAGGGCTTCGTTGCCAATAGCAATATTTTGTATACCTATGGTATTACATTTTAATGATTGACAACCTATGGCAATATTGCGGTGGCCAGAGGTATTGCAACCTAAACTGGATCTACCTATTGATATGTTCTGGACACCAATGGTATTCCTATTAAGAGTACCTGGACCAATTGCGATATTTTCGTAACCTGAAGTATTTTGATTTAAGGCCAATTCACCAATAGCAACATTATTGCAACCTATGGTATTACCATACAACACACATACACCCAATGCAATATTTTTACTACCATAAGTATTATTATATAAAGTGCATATTCCTAAGGAAATATTTGATGATCCAAAGGTATTACAGAACATATTGTAATCACCAATGGAGATGTTATTGCTTCCATCAGTATTTCTGTTTAAAGAAGTATAGCCCGCACCAAAATTACCACTACCTACCGTGTTGCATGTTAATACCGAGTAACCAGCCGCAAAATTATTGTTACCAAATGTATTACTGCCTAATCCATAGGCACCTATTGCAATATTATTAGATGCTCTAGTATTTTTTAGAGTTCCCGGGCCTATTCCAAAATTATATGATGCGTTACAATTAGCACAAAGCGCATCTAACCCTATTGCCACATTATGTATTCCTATACAATTACATTTTAATGACCTAAAGCCAATTGCAACGTTATTAGAACCTGTAGTATTTGATAGTAGTGATTGGCACCCAGCGGCAAAGTTATTTGAACCAGTTCCAGATGTATTGCCTGAACAACATCCTATACTAGTATTTCCATTTACTGTTGTATAACCAAACACTGAACCAAGTGTGGTAGGAGTAGCCGCGGTAGCGCCACTAAATAGACTACCATTAATATAAAGTCCTGTACCATCAACTTTAATCCGTTCACAAGACCCAGCACCAATTAATACGGTGCTATTACAGTTGGTTGCAGGTAGAGAGCCTATTACAGTATTATTACACCCAGTGGTAATACCCCCTCCAGCACCACAGCCTATTGCAATATTACAATTACCGTATGTGTTAGAACTTAGGCTATTCTGACCTATACTAACATTATTATTTCCAGTGTTAGAAGAACCAAAAAATGTTCCTTGCTGGGAGTAACTTCCAATTGCTATATTACTAAAACCGTTATTAAATCCCTGTGAACAAAAACCGATTGCTATGCTATTGCACGAACAGCAACTATACGCGAGGGCTTTACTACCTATAGCAACTGTATAGTCAGGGGAACAAGCATAATGTAATCCATAAATTCCTACTGCGACATTATCTCTGCCCGTTTTATTATTCAACATTGAAGCAGCGCCAACCGCAGTATTATTACACCCGGTTGTTATTGAATAAGCGGAGTTAACTCCTATACTAGTATTTCCTCCAGAAGGAGAACTTACTCCTGACCCAACGCCAAGAGCGGTATTATTAACGTTAACACATCCATAAACTATACCACGAGTAAATGGTTGCGCGGCCGGAGGACTATAAGTTGACCAGTATGCAGACCCCGCTCCGTTTGTAGTTAAAAGTTGTCCGTTAGAGCCGCGATTACCAGGTAATGTGTATCCTGGTAATTCAAGTGCACCATCCGTGTTAAATGTAAAATTGTTTAATCCATTAACAGGGGTCAATGTATTTGTTGCTGTTGCAGTGGCAGTTGTATAGGTTCCATTTGTAACAGTCATACTACCAGCAGCATCTACTAATGTAGAAGTGGTTGCTGTTAATGTGCTCGTTGAAATTATATAATTACTTGCAGTATAGGAAAAATCACCATATATACCTTGACCAGTGCCATCTGTGGGCAATTGAGCAACTATGGCCTCGGGATTCGCTAGAGATGGAGTATAAGTGTATCCAGAAACTGCATAATAACTACCACTAACATCTAAATTTTGTGTTGCCCAATAATAATAAGCATAAATACCACCACTACGAGATAATTCCATTTGCCATAAAAGATTACCCGCAGAATCAAACTTAAATGTTACAAGATTACTATCCTCTATCAACAGATATATGTTATTTGAGGAGTCTACACTTAGACCAACTGGAGAATTGAGGTCAACTATTTTTTGCCAAATTATTGAGCCGCTACTGCTCCACTTAATTAACCAGGTAGCAGCTCCAGGTCCAGTGTTTGCAGTATAAACGTTACCACTAGAATCTGTTGCGGCTAAACCTGAGTAATACGCAGAAGTACCGTCGCCAAATGCCATCTGCCACTGTAGAATACCCGAAGTATTATACTTAACAAGCACGGATGGCCTATATGTACCACCCTCATTATTCTGGGTGTGTATGTATATATTACCTGATCCATCAACTGCCATTCCTTGTGGATAAGCGAAAGAACTAACAGGCACCGTGAGCGTTCTTTGCCATTGAACTACCCCACTTGAATTTAGTTTGGCAAGGAATGTAACATCTGTATCATCAATTGCCGCCAACACATACACATTTGATGAACTATCTACAGCTATATCAACACCAGCGTCCCGTGCTGCTGCTATATCAAACGATTTTTGCCATAAGATTGTGCCGCTAGAATTTAATTTAATTAAAGTAAAGTCTGCTAATGCATCATCGTTACCAATAATGGCATAAACATTACCACTGCTGTCTACCTCTACCGCGTCACCGGTCTTATAGTAGTTATTGACCTCAGTAAAATTAACTTGCCATATTATACTTCCAGTAGGGCTATATTTTACTAGGAATGGTACTCCAGTATTACCATCAGCGCCTATACTGTAAATATTTCCACTAGAATCATACGAAACAGAACTACTGTATTCATCGCTAGCATCAACTCCTAAATCGCCGTAAAGGGATATCCATGAATCAGTAATTGGTGTTCCAACTGCAATATTCAGTCCAGTAGCAGTAGAAATATTTGACACACCTAATGTACTGGTAGTACTACAATAAGTTAATCCAGAACTACCAGCAAATGCTCCAGAATTATTATACTGTACTTGGGTATTGCAGCCACCGACTGCTGCCGAACCACATATAGTTAGTACATTACCAGCAGTACCAATTGCAATATTGTTACCAGCACTAAGTGTTAATGCACCCGTTAGGGAATTTAGGCTAGACACTCCACCAGTAGCAGTAGAACTTATTGTAAGTGTTTTTGGTATACTAGTGTTGCAACTAGTAATTGTTACACCACAACCAGCAACAAAATTAACAGTATCTAATCCACATGCAGTTAGTCCCGGGTTGCCATTTACTTCCCAGAACTTAAATGTACTGTTCATGGCAATTTTTGCAATGCCAGAACCTAGATCACTTACATCAAATCCACTATCACTATCAAATCCTAATTTTGAAATATTACATGCTACATTAGTGTAGATACTACCTGTAACCGTGCCTACTTGCAGTGCACTACCAGTTACATCAGCATTGGTAATAAATTTTTGTTCGTTAATGTCCTCAATAGTATTGACATAAACATCTTTGTCAGTTTCAACAATAATAGTAGTATCACCGGTCTTAAATGTTCTATTGATACATGACACCACTGTGGTATTATTGGCATAAAGTTCAGGAGTTAGCCCACTGGTTGTTTTAACTTTTACTTCATCAAGTGATTCATAGCCTGGAGGCGCTGAACACAACTGGGTCTTAGGGGGTTGCGGAGTAGTTAACTTTGATTTATTAGGTTGTAACCCAGACAGGTTGGACGATTTGGCAGCAACTACGCTATTAGGAAAAGTAAGGCTAGATAATGGTGCAACAGATTTACATATATTTCCAGACTTCTGCTGATTTTTTGACGGATCAGGTACAGTCAGACTAGAAATTGGTGCAACATTTTTATTAACTTTATTATCGGCCATGCTTATTCCAGTAAAATATTCAGGAGTAGTATTAAACTACTATAATATTTAGCATAGAATAAATTTATGGGTGGCTGCAACAGATATTCAATATTATTCCGGTTTTATTGGCCAATCTATAGACGTTGGGAAACCTGGCTGGGTAGATATATCACGTAGTGCCTGCCTGTAAGCAACCCAGGCAGCATCATTAGTTAGTTGAACATCTCGGCCCTGTGTCCAATCACACTCCTGTAGCCGCCTGGTACGTTCTGCCCGGGCCCGGGCGGCCACTCCGGAAGTTATTTCATTAACCTCCTCGGGGGTATACGTAGTTATAATCCATACCTGGGTCCACTGCCCATCTACATATGCAGGAGCACCTTCTGAAACCCAATTTACCCCTCCTATAGCATCCGGTCGTGGTACAGCAACTACAGGGTAAACCCCATAAGGTTCCAGGTCGACACCGGCTAGATTAGCAGGGAAACTTACATTTGGGTTATCTGCCCTTAATTCTTCAATGGTGTATGGGTATTTTTCAATGGCTCCATCTTTTATTTTTAAGTACATGTTAGTGCTCCTAAACTATTTACTTTAATAGGTGGGGAATGCGGAAGAAGGCGGTGTAAAATTTGCTGTATAACGTGCCAGACCATTTGTAATCCGGAAATCCTGTATATAACCAGGCCAGGCCCGGAAATCACCGGTCGCCGCAGCAAATCGCCCAGCAATTGTGGGCCTGGAACCAGTATAATTATTGGTGTCTGTGTAATTTACTCCTTCCTGTGCCCCATTAATATATAGTTTCGTAACTCCAGATGACCGTACCAAGGCGAAGTGCATCCAAGTATTAAGTGGTATAGTAGTAGTGCTTACAATCCTGTATGCACCATTTACAAACAGGCTTAATTTTTGAGTAGGATCACCAAGCAAATATATATTTACTTCTGGCTCGGTAGTCCTATAATCTAATATGGTTGTAGCAAATGCAGGATCCACCGGGTTAACACCGGTTCTGTATAACCAGCCTTCTATAGTAAAGTTAACAGTATTAAATGCAAGTAGTGGGTTTGAAACTTGCACAGGTAGGTAATCATTATTGCCATCAAATACGGCAGATGAAGGACTCCATTTATACACTATAGACGAAGACGATGCAGATCCAAATGTTTCTAAATTATTGCCCCCAGTAGTATCGTATATGCCACTATTGTTAGCAAGTAACAAGAAATGGGTAGATGCCCCAGGAGTAAATGGTGCTGACGGCGGGGTAAAATTAGAGGTGTAAACCTGGGTGGTAGATATACGTAAATTAGATATATAGCCTTGAAAAAAGTCTGAGGCACCACCGCCACTTGCTGAATCAAATTCAGCACCAATACCAAAAACACAATCATTAAGTGGCGTTGTACTCAGTGGCGCAGTTCTAACTAGAACACCATTAAGGTAATAATAGCCGTTAGTACCATCACTAACAAAAGCAAAATGTGTCCAGCAATTTAGTTGCATTGGGTGACTATAGGATGTACCATTATTCGTAAATATTACTTGATTACCAAGCAATAAAATGTTTGCACCTGCAGCATTACTATTGATGCCCACCATAAAAACTGGTGTGTTAGTTAGTGGGTATGCCCAACCTTCAACAGTGTATACACTAGCCACTGTAGTAAATATATCAAGCGCAGTATCACACCTGAGGTAATCAGTTGATCCGTTGAAGTAAGCACTACTGCCATAAACAGCAGTATTATATGCTGTGGGTAGATTATACGGAGCAAATCTTGAAACTGCGGAATTACCATTTTGTGTAATAGCCGTATTGTTTACACTGTAATCTGTATAACCTGGACCTGTGCATGTAAGTAGTACTGTATTAGTAATTGCTAGTACTGGTCCAGCAGGAACCGTTATGGTTGAACTTGTTGGATCATATGGCGTAGAACCCTTGACGCAGCGTACACCGGAAACGTACCCGTTGCTGTATGAAGCAAGGGTATTAGTATACATGCGGCCGGCAGTAAAAGTGTTTGTGTTTATATTTGTGGAATTACTTGCGTTTGCTATACGTAATCCATTTAAGAATACTGCGGCATTGCCTGTACTATCCCTGCAAAGTACAACATGGTTCCAAATTTTGCGGGTAAAAGATACACTTGTACCAAATGCCAGGGTACCACTGCTACGGATATAGGCTGATATATTGCCGCCGCTAGTATGGTATACCGCTACACCAAACGTAGACGGTGCAGAATCAACTACGCTACTTATAATACCGCCTTCTGCTCCAGCAGCATTTATATTGCAGTAAAACCAGCATTCTACAGAAAAAGCGCCTGTACCAAATGTATAGGCTGTACTACTTGGGAAACTTAGATAATCACCCGAACCATCAAATGCCACACTGTAGTAACCATTACCAAAAAATGGGCTTGGTGATCCAGTGGCAGGGGTACTAAATTTCGTAATTGTGAATGCATTAGTACTTGAATCTACAAATGATCCATTGTTTGCTCCATTTGTACTACTTGTGCCTAGTAAAAGTGGAACATTCCGGTAATTTGGATCACGTTGTGATGGTGCACCAGCGGCACCTGCTGCTGAAAAAATTATACGCTGGAGGCTCATTTGATATCAAGTGCTAATGTTAATCCACGCCATGTAGTGCCACCATCAAAAGTGTAGAATCCTAATATGTCTACACCCGCAGAGGTCAAGGTGGGTGCCACCCCACTTGCCCAGGTAGTACCTGTAAACCATGTTATTGTTTGACTACCAGCGTTAGTTAATTCCATAATGAAACTGCCAGTAGTGCCACTTGCTGGCACATTGCTTGCGGTAAATACGGTTGAGGTTGTAATTGTTTTTGTAAAATAGTTTCCTGCTGACATATCAACATCATTTGCCGCCATTGCAACTTTGGTTTCCCTTACGCCCGTGTATGTTTTGTTTGTAAGCGTTTGTGTGCCAGTTAAAGTAACATAACCCGAAAGGTCTGGTGTAGTACCACTGTAACCACTAAAACCACTATCTCCTTGTGGGCCGCCTGCTGGTCCGCTAAATCCAGAAATACCACTGTAACCACTATCACCTGGACCACCTAGGCCGCTATAGCCACTAGCACCCACCTGACCACTATATCCACTAGTACCTGCCATACCACTGTAACCACTGTCGCCTGGACCACCTACACCACTATAACCACTGGTGCCTAATTCTCCACTGTATCCGCTAGCACCAGCATCTGCCACTGGTGTCCAAGATGCATTGATGGCGCCTGGTGTTGGGGGATATCCTGGATTTAATGGATTTCCTGTCCTGTAATAGTACCCGCCTTCGTAAATAACTGCCGCACCAAGGTTATAACTTACTCCATTATCATAAACT
>Ga0209229_10000270_pt1 | contig 20876 bp, 34 predicted proteins | sample SanBayMetagenome_FD_187466 | JGI IMG/M metagenome (GOLD analysis project Ga0209229, IMG submission 187466) | Freshwater and sediment microbial communities from dead zone in Sandusky Bay, Ohio, USA (SPAdes) (version 2) | ecosystem: Environmental > Aquatic > Freshwater > Lentic > Sediment... | reverse complement strand
ATTCAGTTTGAACTGACGTCGCTGGCTGGCGGAGCGACCGGCATGGACATCGGTCCATGCTCACTCAATCAGGTCGTCCGCCGCACCCACTAGCGTCCTGTCAACTGCAAAAGAGTGCAGGTCCGGGTTGCACGTCTGCACTAGAGTGCAGTAGACTGCCGCCATGACCACCTCCGCCGATGGCGCGCCGACCCCCTCTCAAGAGCCTGTAGCGGGCTCTGCTGCCCCTTCACCTGACGTCGTGGACCTCGACGCGCTCAAGGCCGCTGCGGCGGAACTGGCGAGCCTGAAGGCTGCGCAAGCCGAATCGAAGAAGGCCGAGCGCGAGGAGCGCAAGCGGGCGCAGGAGCAGGCCGAGCAGGCCGGCGAGATCGCAAAGGCTTTGGAGGCGGCAAAGGCCCGCCTCGCTGAGCTCGAAGGCGTCGAGCCGCTGGCGGCGAAGTGGCGCAGCTACGAGGCCGAGGAAGCAAAGCGCCTCGACGCCGAGGCTGCCGCACTGCCTGACGCCGTGCGCGACCTCTACGCCAGCGCGTCCGACATCGAGGCCCGCCGCAAGGTGCTTGCGGCTTTCCGCTCCACGTCGACGACGGCGGCTCCCGTCAAGGGCCAGCCTCCGCCGATGGGTGCGCCCGCTCCGGTGTCTGCCGTCGATATCGAGGCCGCCCTCGCCGACAAGAGCGGCGCGAAGCTGGCCGAGATCAAGAAGCGCGACCCCGGCGCGGTGTCGGCGTTTTTCAATCGAGTTCTGGCGAATCGCAACGGCGGTTCGCCCTCCCTTGGCGTCGGGCGATTCTCGTCGGCGAACAAGGCGCAAAACGCTTGAGCGGCTGACGCCGCAATAGGTGAAACATGCCCGTCTCTAGCAGCACGACCGTTGCCAATTGGATTCTCACCGAGGTCATGTCGCAGCTTGCGCTTGACCCGCTTCGCGGCAAGTACGTTTTGCTCCCCTTCCTCAACATGGCCGATATCTCGGGCCGCGCCACGAAGGTCCGCAAGATCCGGAAGAAGTCCGCGATTGCCGCCGCTGTCGACGACAGCGAGGGCATTGCGTTCAGCAACCCGGCCTCGCTCGGTGTGCAGGCGAACATCTCGATCACCCCGACGACCAAGGTTCAGGGCATTCAGCTCACCGCTGACGCCGTCGAGCTTGCGCTCCCCGGTGTGCCGCGCAGCCAGGTGATCAGCGCCATCGAGGGGAACAACCCCGGTGCCCTGCCGCTCGTGCGTGATGCCATCACCGAGATCCTCGAGGCCCACTACCTCCGTGCCGAGACTGACGCCCTCGCGCTCTTCTCGGGTCTGTCGGAGTCGGCCGGCACGACCAACCAGCCGCTGTCGTTCGCCACGTTGCTGGATGCGTTGCTCAAGGTCATGGACAACAACCCGTCGTCGGAAGACCTCGTGTTCATGCTTGAAGAGCAGGGCCTCGCCGACCTCCGTACGCTTGCTGCGTCGGGCTCTGGCGCGTCGCTGTCCGCTATCTTTGGCGGTGGCGGTTCTGGCGATGTCTCGTTCTTCAACCATCGCCCGGACGCGAGCCGCAACGGCTTCCGTGGTTCGTTCGCTGGTATCCCGATCTACTCGGCGAACAAGAACGTCATGCAGACCGCGAACGCTGGCGTCGACCGTGTCGCCGCGCTTATCGTCGCTGGCCGTGGCGAGACGGGTACCCCCGGCTCCGTGCGTGGCTTCGCCGAGATGGTTGAGCGTTACGAGCCGTCGCTGGGCTTCCAGTACGATTTGGCTGACGACACCCTCCTCGCCGTTGGTCGTTGGTGCTGGTCCGTTGCCGAGCACACCGATGAGCACGGCTGCCGGATCATCTACGACCTCGACTGAGGTCTGCCTGCCGGGGGCTCGTCGTGAGCCCCCGGCTTTTCCCATCCCTCACTAGAGGCGCGTCGCGTGAAACGAACGATCAAACTCCGCTGCATCAAAGACCCCCACATCGTCGAGTTTGCCGACGGTGGCGTGACCAAAGAGGGCGAACCCACGTCTCAGCGACAGGCGCTTGCGCGTGTCATGTCGAAGCGCGTCCCCGTCGTCGTCGACGGCAAAGAGACGCAGCTTCCCGTGTTTCTCGTCGAACACGTTGGCGAATGGACGCTTCGCCCTGGTGAGTCTGTGCCTTCCTCCGACGACGCCCTCGCCTTCGAGGCCGACGTGATTCAGCGCGAACACCCTGAGCACATGCTCGCCCGATGGGCCAAGGCCCGCGATAACTTCATCGCCAAATCCATCGAGGCTCGTCGTCAGGCTGAAGTCCAGATGGAGCAGCAGATGGGCGGCGAGGTCGCGAAGAGCATTCAGGCGATGGTCAAGTCCGTCGCGTCGTCGTCGACGAAGGCGGTGGCTCGTGTCTGACATCAAGACCTCCACCGTCGACAAGGTCGCGGAAAAGATCAAGCAATCAAGCCCTTCCCTCACCTCGGAACAAGCGCGCAAAATTGCGCGTGAAGGTGCCGAGCGCATCAACCGTCAGAGCCGCGAGCGCGGCAAGTAGGAGCACACATGTCCCTCGCAGCACTGAATACCGGTGGCACTCCCCTCGCCCTTGTGGCGCAGATCAAGAACGGCACTGGTGAGACAATCACCGTCGCCGCCGCTGCTACGCCGCAGGCCATCCTCTCGTCGACGCTCTACACCGTCGCCAAGAACAACGCTGGCGGCGCTCTTTCGTTCGTCGGTTCGACTGGCGTCGTCACTGTCGCCCAGCCCGCCGGCATCGGCGACTATGAGGTCTTCGCCATCGTCGGCGACGGCATCGCGACCAACAGTGCCGTTGTCGACGTCGAGATCTGGGCCAGCGTCGGTGGCGCGGCCAAGGCGCAGATCGGCGTGGGCTCGCGCAAGACCGAGCTGTCCACGGCGTCGCGCATGGGTATGCCGGCCGCCTACGCCGTGTTCTCGCCGACCGCTGTCGGCGACACCGTCGAGGCTCGTGTGCGCGTCGGCACCAACGGTCACGCCCTGACCATCCGTGACTTCAGCCTGATTGTCCGCAAGATCGGCTGAACGTCGACGACAACGTGACACGCAACAGGCCCCCTTGTGGGGCCTGTTGTCTAGGAGGCCCATGAAGATCCGCACACCTGTCATCGGTGACGCCGTCGTCGTCGTCATCTCCGACACCTACGCTTGCCCCGGATTCGTGCGTCGCCATCTCGGCGGTGGCCGCATCTCTGCGGACTACCTTGGCGGCATGAGCATCGCCACGCGCACGATGAATCACCGCTCCCTCGGCGAGTATCCGCACTGGCACTACCCCGACGTCGAGCCGACGCACACCACGGAAGTGGAGCGGTGACCGGCACCAGAAAGCCACCGGGCAAACCGAGTGGCGGCGTTGGTGGGGGTTCCGGTTCCCCCGTCGCGGTGATACCGTGACCGGCATGTCACGTCGTCCAGTGTACGCCAGTATCAGCGGAGGTGGCCCCGCTATCACCTACCTCGCCGGTGCTGCTGCTGCCGTCGACGCACACGCGAAAGTCCTTGGTTGGAGTGGCGCATCGGCGGGGTCAATCGTCGCAACGTGCAAGGCGTTTGGCTTGCCCGACGAGGTCATCGTCGCCATGCTCGTCGACGTGCTGGAGAGTGGACAGACTCTCGCGCTGTCGCCGGCCAGTGTCCCCCGTGGGGGCTTGTTTTCACTCGACGTCATCGGCGACCTCGTCGACACGCACATCGGCAAGGGCGCACGACTCGGCGACGCAACCAGCGGGCTCGTGGTGTGCGTGACCGACCTCGACAGGGCGAGGCCCGTATACCTGTCGAAGCACAGCACACCGCGCATTGTAGTGCGTGAGGCTGTCATCGCGTCGTCGTCGTTCATGTGCGGCGTGGTCCCTGCGGCGGTCATCCCGTCAATCGGCACGGAGTTGTCGCCGGACATCCGCTTGTATGGCGACGGCGGGCTTTGCGACAACACCGTCGATAGCGTCTGGGACCACAAGCCGGAGCCTCGCGTGTCCGTGCGTCTCGGCGAGGCACCGATGGACCCGGCCAGCCGCATCCGTCCAGGTGACGTCCCAGCAATTCTCTCTGCGATTCCCCGTGCTCTGCTGTGGGCTCCATCGCAACGCAAGTCGAGACGCACTGACGGGCTGGATGTCGACGTGGACGCCGTCAACGATTGGTCATTCAGGAAAAACAAGCAGCGCGTCGAACGTGAGTGGTCGACCGGCTACGACACCGTGCGCCTCTGCGGCGGCTGGTTTCGAGGTGTGGCGTGATTGAGCAAATTGCCATTGGTGCTCTCTCGGCGGCGACAGGTGGCGCAGCGGCATGGGCGGCGCTACAGGCTCGTGTGCGTCGTCTTGAGGAAATCACATCGGAGCTGCGCAGTGACAAGGCCAGCAAAGAGGCGCTGGCGATGGTGGCCGGCAGCGTCGAAAAAATGCAAGCCGAGATGGACAAAAGATTCGACCGCATCGAAGCACTTTTGCTGAAGGGAAACCACAGTGGAACTCGCTAACTACGTCGCCGCAGAATGGCAGGCCATGCTCGCTGGCGGCGGCATCTACGCCGTCGTGCGTGAGGTCGCCGGCTTTGCGCTTCGCTTGTACGCCGCTCGTCTCCGCAGCGATGACGACCCAAAGAATGACGCCGTGGCAGACGTCGTCGACGACGCCGCAAAGCGGATCGAGGAACGCCAGTGAGACGCTACGTTGCCCACTACGTCGACGGCCGCACCCGCTACCTGTGGGCGATGTCCCCAGAGCAGGCCGCGCAGCAAGCTCGCTTTTATGGCGAGCCCGACGTCGTCATGGCGGTGAGCGGATAATGCACGGCTGGCCCCTCCCGTCTCGCGTGATGTGGCAAGGCGACCGCCGATGGGGCTCGTCTCCCTACGGCCACGGCGGCAAGACCGTCGCGCAGTGGGGATGCACGGCGACCAGTCTGGCCGAAGCACAGCGGGCCTCGGGTGCCCGCGCTGGCGCAACGCCACAGACGGTGTGTGAACGCGCCGCGCTGGCGGTCCCGCCCGTCTGGGCACCCGGCTCGTCGCTGGCCGTCCTGCCGCGCTTGGCGCGTTCTGCGGGGTTTTCTTGTCCCGATCCTGAGTCAGCCTGGACGGTCGCTAAAGGGGCCATGTCGGCGCGGCAACTCAGCGTCGCAATCTGCGACGCAATCGACCGTCACGGAATCCAACCACGGCACGGTTTCGCGTGGTTGCATGTGGACTACACCGGCGATGACGTAGGCGAGCACTGGATCATGGCGCTCGCCTACGATGACGACGTCATCTATGCGACCGACAGCGCACCGGCGAAGGTGGTCCAAATCGACCGGCGCACCCTACAGGCTGAGGTCATGTGGGGCGCGTCACCGAGGCGCTATCGCGTGGTCAGAGGGTATCCTCTCGTCGTCACGGGCTAACGGCTGACCGGCCCGCAAGCCACACGGATGCGGTCAATCGTGGCCTGCAGATGCAGACTCAGCTTGCGGAGCCGCTCCTTCTCGGCGCGGCACTCGGCGAGGTCGGCGCGTAGCGCCGCCTCAGAGCGGGCAAGCGCATCGGCGCGGCGTTCAAGGGCACCTCGGTTCATGTGACAATGCTTCACTTCGCTCATGCGCTCCTCCTGCTGAGCCCGCGCTCGGCGCGATACACCCTGCCCTTGTGGCGACGACACTCCGTGGCCGCGCACCATGTGCGGCCTGAGATCAGGCCCTGCCCCCATAGTCGGGTCGGCTCGCCACAGTGGTGGCAGGCGACGTACACCGGCTGGCCTGCTTTGCCCTCTTCTCGCCGTTTCTTCGTGCGCTTGTCGCTGGCTGGCGGCTTGTCGCGTCTCGATTTCTCTGGCTTCTCGTCGTCGACGTTTCGCACACGACAGCGGGCGGCGCTGTCGTTGATGACGAGCCGGCGCTCATCGCAGACCTCTAGCGCCTCACGGTCGCTCATGTCGCGACAGGCGCGGCCGGCGTCGACGCCGCACTCCTCACATCGGGCGTAGCTGGCCCACGGCCCACGCTCGATAATGCGCTGGTACGTCGACGGCGGATCAAGTTTGTCGGTTCCACGGACTCTGGTCATGACTCACGTCCATAGAAGGATTGCAGGGCCTCATGACGACGGCGGGCGCGTTCCCGCGCTTCCCATACGTCGGCGAGGTAGACAAGGCCGACAGCTACGCTGACGACGACGATAACGAACAGCATGGCAATCATGGGCGCTCCAATGTGTCGCCTGGGACTTCGTCGAGGGCGGCGAGGGCGTTGGCGCTCTCATCCCACAGGCGCTCAAGGTTGACGGCGATGCTTCGCAGGCTGTGGACGCCGCGCTCGTCGTCAACCTTGAAGGCGATGCCGTCGCGGAACGCCTTGAGTTTGCGCGCCGCATCCATCGCCAACCGCAACCGCTCGCGCAATGCCGCCAGTTGGATGCCGAGTTCGTCGCGCTCGCGAATGGCGGCGTCTCGTTCGTCGACTCGCTTTGCGTAGGTTCCAGCCGAGACAGTGTGGGTGACCGCAAGGTAGTCTCCGTCGCGGTGGGAGAAGCGCTTGGGCAGGTCGGCACGAGGAATGAACACGCCGCCCTCTTCCTCGTGGTCGCCGAGGATGCGCTCGACGACGTCGATGTGCTCGACGCACGCCGCCACCATGCGGGACAGTTCGTCGGCGCGGATTGTCTGGATGCAGTAGCGGTCCTCCCACCGTTCCGCCAAAGCCTCCATTTCGTCGGCGCGGGTCTTCTCGGCGGTCAGGAGTTCTTCAAGTTCAATCGTTTCGCCTTCAGTGTCGTGCATGTCGTGCTCCCTTCAAACAATTCCAAATAGCGCTGGTTGCCGTTCACTGCCGTGTGCGACAGACGAAAGATTTCGGCAAGCTTGATCGAAATAGCTGCGCTTCAATTCAGCGCCGACAAACCGACGACCCATCTCAAGTGCGACGTAACCCTCGCTGCCGATACCCATAAACGGCGACAGCACCGTGTCTCCGGGATTTGACCACAGCTTGATGCCTCGTCGGATGACCTCAAGTTGAAGCGGGCAGATGTGCTTCTCGTCGTCGTTCTCGCGGGCGCTGCGATACTGGAGCGTGTCGCCCTGGTCGATGTCCATCCACACCGGCGACGCAAACTGCTGCCACATCCCGACGGGCATGTCGTCGTCCTTGCCAGTGTGTGTCACAGGCTCGGGATTTACGCCGGGTTTGCGCATCGTGACAAGGTAGTCGGGGATACCCTGACGCGACATGGCGCTGTCTTTCTTGATCTGCTTGTGAAGCAGGCCAAGCGCCTTCGTGCGCTGCATCGCCGTGACAGGGTCCTTCCAGATGACCACTTCAGAATGGAACACCCAGCCGACTTCTTGGAACGCACGAATGAGTTGACCCCGGAAGTCCGTCAGCCCGATGACGCCGTCGCGAGCCTTAGACGTCGGCAGTAGCATGCAGTGGAATGACAGCAGGCGACCGGGCTTCATGACGCGGTAAAGCTCGGGCACGAGGTACCGGAACTGCTCAAAGAACTCATCGTGGCTGGCGCAGTTGCCCATGTCGCGGGGACTGGCGCTATATGTGTAGAGCGACGCAAACGGCGGGGAGAAGATGCTATAATGCACGCTCTCGTCTGGCATCCCTCGCAATACGTCGATGCAGTCGCCATGGTAGGCTGCGAAATTGTCGGTCACGTTCTGGTCGATGATGTTCATGTGCTCTCCTTGAGCCACGACGGGATGGTCATGGCAGTTTGTGCGTCGTACGGGTTCCACTCGCGGGCCGATGCGCCCTGGACTTCTGCTCTCACGCTGTCGATGACCTGCAGGGCCATCTCAGCCCCCAGGCGTGCAGCTTCGGCTTCCTTGCGTCGATAGTTGTCGATGACCAGTTGTTCCGTGTCGGCGCGGATAATGTGGACATCGACCGGCATCGTTTGGCCGAAACGCCAGCAACGACGGATGGCCTGATAGGTCTGCTCGTAGCTATGGCTGGCCCCCACAAAGACCATGCGTGCACAGTGTTGCCAGTTGAGGCCAAATCCGGCGATGCTTGGCTTGGTCACGATGACGCGCTTCTCGCCCGATGAGAACATCGCCAGCTTTGCCTGCTTCTCGTCGACGCTGTCGCTTCCTGTGACCTCGACAGCGTCAACGATGGCTTGCGCTACGCCCTTGCTCTCGTCGTTCATTTCGCACCACACAATGCACGGCCCTGTTCCGCTGGCGAGGGCGGCAGCCTTGGCGATGCGAGCGTCGGCTGTGCCGCGGCGCACCGCACGCTGGTCTGCCAACGTCGTGGCGTTCACCGCGAACAACAGGCCGGACTTGTGAGCGCCGATGTTATCGACAGCGATAACGTGTTCGTGAAACCGGAGCGGCGGCAGGCTGTAGGCGCCATCTTCGTGGCCGAGGTCCGACGGTCGGCGCAGAACCGCTCCCCACGTCGCCAACCACTTCCAGAATCCTTTGATAGCGTGCCCCTTGAGCCGCCAGTCTTGCGTCGTGTCCATGTCGTGCACGAAATACTCTGCAAGCATTTCCGTGCGAGTCTTGACCCCGAGGAACTCCGAATGATTGCCAAGCTCCGTGAAGTCGTTCGGGGCCGGCGTCGCCGTGCACGCCAGGCGGTACGGGGTCGACTTGAACCCACCGATGACGGCGTTGCGGGTCGCGCCGTTAAACGACTTCAAGATGCTGCTCTCGTCGAGCACGACGCCGACGAATGAGTCAGGGCTGAATCGGTCCAGCATCTCGTAGTTGGTCACTGTAATGAGGTCGCCCGCATCGTCGCGACGGTAGGCCATGTCGACACCGAATCGCCGGCCTTCCTCGACTGTCTGCTGTGCAACAGCAAGCGGTGCCAGAATCAACACCCGACCACGCCGCGAAACATGGCGTGCCCACTCCACCTGAATAGCGGTCTTACCGAGGCCGGTGTCTGCAAACACCGCAGCGCGACCCTTGCGCAAAGACCACAAGACGAGGTCACGCTGATGCGCGAACAAGTGTGGCGCGATATCGGTGTCGTCGATGCCCGGAAAGGACTCGGCGTAGCTCTTGCGGTCAATGAAAGATTGATAGTCCATGGTCATCACACTCCACCTCTTACAAGCGACCGCAGGCGCTCCACCTCAAGACGCAGGCGATCACGTTCGCCAATGATCTCGTGCCACTTGTCGAGGGGCACATGCACCATGTCGAGGTCGACGACACGGACGCCAAAGATGGCAAGGATGCGGGCGATCATGACTGGCCTTTCGCTTTGGCGATGGCGGCCTTCACGTTTTCCTCGTGGTGACAGAGCGTGTTCGGCTGATGCTTTCCTCGAGCCGTGAACGCGACGTCGCACCAGCACTGCAAGTCAGGAAGCAGATCTTCCAGCGCCGCCAGCAGATCGGGCGCGGCGGCGATGAGGTGGGCGTTTGCTTTCTGCTCGTCAAGCGGCAGCGCGACGGCGGACAAATCGCCAACAGATTCGGAGTCGACGAACGGAGTGCCTACTTCAGATTCTGCGTAGAACCACGGTCCCGGTGTGTGCTTGCTCATTGGCTCCCCCTTGCTTTCGCGATGGCTGCGCGAGCATCCGCGCAGTCGCCGCATGGTTGGTTGCTTGCATATGACCCCGGAGAGCCGGGGACGGGGCCATAGCAGCGCCCCTTGCCGTTGCAGCCCTGACAGTGCCCCAGCATATCCTCAAGGGCCTCCAGCAGATCGGGGGCGGCAGCCAGCAGGTAGCCGTCGACGACCTGCGGCGTGTAGGAGGCAGGCAGGCGGCAGACCGTCGGGAAGGGGTCGCCGGCTGGTCGCATGCCCGTGCGTGGTAGCGTCGAGGTCACGATCATCCTTCTGGCGTCAAAAACCCATGGGCCTTCTGTGCCGTGACAGTCGCCGTCGACGTCGATGCCGAGTTGGCGGAAGGGGATGGAGTGCATCAGCCCTCCCCCTTCGCCTTGGTGACGACGGTGCAGGCTTCGTCCAGCACTTTTCGCCTCACCTCCGAGGAAGCTGCGGAGGCGTAGGTGCGGTCCACCGCCTCAAGCGCAGCGACGCACTTTTCGAGCATCTCCAGCAGATCGGGCGCGGCGGCGATGAGGTGGGCGTTGGCACTTGTCTCGTCTGACCATGGTTTCTCTCCCAGCCATGCCGGGCCAACACGCCACCCTATGCCGGGGCCGTTGGGTTCTCGGGCCGTCCACGGTCCCGGTGTGTGCTTGCTCATGTGTTCTCCGTGGCCTTCGCCGCTTCAATCAGCACACGACGCGCCCAAGTAGACACGCGCATGGGTCGACCACGCTCGTCGATGACGGCGGCGGCTGCTGCGTCGAGGGCCTGCCGTTCAGCGGGCTTCAGATCGATGTTCAAGGCGATTCGGGGGGGTTTCTTCATGCTGTCTCCTTCAATCGTTGCGTCGCGTCGCGGATGATCTCGACGGTGTCGCTGTTGTGGTCGTCGCCGATGATTACAGTGGGCCGATGACGGACGCAGCACAGCGCCCGTACCAGAATGCGAGGGCGAGACGCCCATGCATGTGGCGACTCATCGGCCACGCTCCACCGCATCCATGATCTCTCGGTAGCAGTCCTGTGCCCATCGGAGCAGAGCCGCGCTGTCCTCGCCGGTGTCGACGAGGTCTGCCACCCATCGGGTCACGTCGACGCCGTCGGCGGCGCTGGCGAGCTCGGCGTCGGTGGGGCTGTCGTCGATGCCGGGGTCTGGCAAGTGGCGGTCTGGGTCACGCATTGGGAACCTCGAAATCACAGGTGGCGCGATAGATTTTTGGCGCACGTTTTCCTTCGGCGTACATCGTGATCGCTCGCACCGCATAGAGGTATTGCTCGACTCGAGTGTGCTTGTGTTTCGTGATTCGCGCCTTCAGCGCACAAATTGGCGACGTGGCTCCGTCCCAATCGCCGGACTGATATCGCCTCGCAAAGTCAATTGCCTGGGCGTGACTGAAAACACCTGCAACGACAGACCGGATTATCGCGCCTGTGACGGCGGCGTGTTCGTCTCGCATTGCAGAGACAATGTCGCGGGTGATTTGCGCATGGGTGCCGCGCATCCATGCGGCGATTTCGGCCTTGCTTGCGGTGCGAGTTTCGGTGCCGAGAATCGCCGCAAAAACAGCCGACCCCAGCTTTTTTGCGTTGATTTCGCCTGCAAGGTGCAGGACGTCGCCAGAGGACCGGCGGGCACCGTCGCCGATGACGGCAAACGAATCCGGGTCGCACCCACGGGCAACGGCCATATACACGGTCGCGCCGCTCATGACGACGGCGCAGAGCCGGTGTTGGCCATCGATGAGGTCGCCGTTTGAGTCGAACGCAATCCCTTCGTGCGTCGTGCGCCACTCACCTCGGGCCATTGCGTCTGCCAGCGTGATGACATGCTTGCGCTTGATCGGTCGATTGCGGGTGTTGCTTTCAAGGTAGGCAGTAGCGATTGACGGCGTGATTTTTTCGGTCGTGATTGTCAGCATTGTGTCTCTCCCTTTTCCCATTCAGTGATTGATCAGCAGCAGAAACGCCCACACGGGCAGACGACGGCGCTTGGCTTCGGCCACAAGGGCTTTGCGCATGGTGCGGCACATCACATCACCCCGTAGATTTCAGCAAGCTCGGCGAGCACGTCCTCGATGTCGCGCTCCTCGCCCATTTCAGCGGCCCATGCCTCTGCCTTCTCGTCGCTGATCTGGTGGTCGTCCTCCGGCGGCTCATCGCGGGTGTCGGGGAGGTCGAGGTCAGCGCCCCAGTAGTGATCAGCGCCGGGGGGAATGTAGCTGTCGGTCATGTGTGTCTCTCCTGTTTCGTGCCCGGCACCCCTGCCGGCCACATCCACAGCCTACACACCATCGTCACAAGCGTCAAGCACTTGTGTGTTGATTGTGCCGTGGCCGCATTGTGATGCGGTGGATCAGAGCAGATCAGATCAGATCAGGCCGACGGGCGGACATGATCCGCTGGTAGATCGCCCGCACCCGTCGCACGTCATCGGCGCAGTAGGACGCCACCCGGCCGATCTGGCCAGCACAGATCAGGGGCCAGACCTGTGATCCGTCGATCCCGTCTGCGCCTTTGACGGGCGCATCGACCGCAAGGGCCAGCGCGAGATCTCCCAGGCTGACGCGGCCTCGGGTGTCGCCTGTCCATAGCGCCATGGTGCATCGCCATCGATTGGCTCGATCCCACGGGGCCATCGACGTGCCGTCTGGGCTGCATCCTGCGATTGCGGCGGGCAGATAGACACCGTGCGCCGTGCAGCGCTGGCGGATCATGTGGCGGTCGAAGTCGGCGCCGTGAGCCACGATGGCGTCGAGGTGGCGGGAAAAAGACACGTCTTTGTCGAGGTCGATCACGTCTTCAGCAAACCGGCGCAGCATCGCCCCTTCGCCGTCTGGGTCGGTCCCGTCGCGGACGTAGGTGATCGGCTCGTCGCCGTCGGTGGCGACGGAGATCACCCACAGCTCGCCGAAGGTGCCCGATAGGCTGGTCTTCTCAAGAGCCTTCGCCGCATCTTTGGCGGCCCTGTCGAGGTCGCTTGGATCGTAGTGTTTCCCTGCGATGTGGGCCACGACGTCGGGGCGGGTGCTCGGGCCGGTTTCGGTGTCGATGTAGATGATCACTCTGCGCTCCCAATCTCAATCGTGAATCCGTAACGCGCCGTCTCGTCGACACGCGCACGGCGTTGCTGGTAGCGCCATGTGATCGGCGCGGTGGTTCCGTCGTGCGTTCCGTAGTGCCGCGCTATCTCGTCGCGGACGTACTTGAAAGCCGACGGAAGGTTGTCGTCGTCGAGGTCACGCGGTGAAATGCGCGTGAAGGTCACGACGACAGGAAGGTCCGGCAGCACACGAGAACGCAGGAGCCACGATGTCGTTTGCTTTTCGCGGTCCTTGCGCTTCTGCGTCGTCCGCCAGTGGCCGCGCACGTTGGTCCATGCGTCGACGCGCAAAGGGGCACTGAGAACGATGGGGTCAGGCATCGGACACCGTGAGAGCGCCCGATGCTTCCAAAGCATCACCGTAGAATGCCCGCAGCGCGGCGATAGACTCCGTCGACGGGCAAGCACCCTCGTTCTCCCATACTGACAAACTGGCGACGCTACAGCGCGTTTCACGGGCCACGTCGGGCAGGCTCATGCCCATGCTCTCACGGAGAGCGCGTAGGCGGGTGCCATCAAGCATCGTGCGGGCTCCGTTTTTTCGGTCGTACCAGGTGCGGGCCATGTGAATCTCCAAAGCAAAGCCCCGCACGGTGATCCGTGCGGGGCGATGGGTGTCATCCCTTGCGGGCCATAAATCCGGGCTTGCTCGTCGGAGCCGACGCGGCGGGCTTGCTGGCGACGGCGACCGGCGCAGCGCCAGCGCGGGCCTTGAATGCGACTACGTCGTTGCTGGCGTCGTAGCCGTTGGCGGCAGGGCGCACCTTCAGCTTGACCACGATCTGCGCACCGACGCACGGTGACAGGCTCATGCCGGTGACGCCGCAAGCATCGGCAAGCTCGGCAGATTGGCGCTTGCCAATGTCCAGCATTTGCTGGCCCTTCTCGTCAGTGCGGATGGTGCGCAGCGTAATGCGCGTCCAGATCTTCCGGCCCCTGTGATCGCCGTCGTCGACGGTGAGTTCCACATTGGCTTGGACGCTTTGCTCGTCGCGGGTCTTCTTCGCCTCGATTTTGCTGACGGTGACAGGGTAGTCACCGGCAGGCAGCGGATCGAAGCTCGACGGGCGGCGCTCGACGCTGGCGACGTCGAAATCAAGGGCGAGGGGGTCGTTGTCGTTCATCCAGTCGGACATGGTCATCACTCCTTCGTCGCGGAGACTGCCGCGCCAGCGTGAGCCGCCATCTTCGCCACCACGGCGCCGAGGTCAGCAGGTTCGAGCGGGTCAAGCGCCCCGCTGCGGTCTTTGGCGATGCTTCGCGCATCGCCGGATGTCTGGAGGTAGCGCACGGGCACGCGCTTTCCGTCGGGGTCGACTTCGTCGACACACACGAGACGGAACACCTCGTCAAAGAGGTACGGGACGGCGTCGCCAAGCTTTGCGCCGGGCATCGAGATCCCGTAGGAGATCCGGCCCGTGGCGTCGTCCTTCACCTTGGCCAACTTGGCCGAGAAATAGACGCCAATCGGCAGATCACGGAAGGCCCGCATCGCGGCGGTGACGCGCTCGATAACGGCACCGTATGCCTGACGCGGGTCCGTGACCTTCTTTTTTTCTGCGGTGAGGACCACCTCGGCAATCTCCGAAATGCTGTCCAGCGCGACCCAATCGTAGCCGTGCGACTTGCCGGTAAGATGCTTGTGGACGTTGATCAGGTCATCGACGGTGACAATCTCGACGACGTCAAAGCGGTCATCGCCCGACGCGAACGAGAGCGAGAGCAGGCCCGACTCTGCGGACACAATCAGGACGCGGCCCGGAAGGCTGCCGATAAGCGTCGTCTTGCCGATGCCACTGTCACCGTAGACAAGAACCTTTGGCGCATGAGGCCGGATGGCTTGCGCGAGCTTCATGATCTGCATGTGTTCTCCTCTTGTGCCTTGACTTCTATCGGGGGCCGATAGAACGTGTCAAGCACAAAGGAGCAACACAGATCATGAAGTTACGGGACTACCAGAAAGAGGCAGTCGACGCGGTGTTTTCGTACTGGGAGCGGGCACCGTCGACGCCAGAGAAGCCAGCAAGCCCCCTTGTGGTGATGCCGACGGGAAGCGGCAAGAGCCCGACGCTCGGAGAGACGACGCGGCGGCTTGTGCAGGATTTCGGGTGCCGCGTCGTCATTGCGACGCATCGGGCGGAACTCATCGTCCAGGATGCGAAGGCGGTGCGGTCGATCTGGCCGATGGCCCCGGTCGGGATCTACAGCGCCGGGCTTGGACGAAAGGAGATCGAGCAGATCACGATCTGCGGTGTCCAGTCCATCGTGCGGTCGACGTCAAGGCTCGGGCATGTCGACGTCGTGATCATTGACGAGGCGCATCTCCTAAGCCCTGAAGACACGACGTCATACCAGCGCGTGATCTCCGACCTACGAGCAGTCAACCCTGACCTGCGGATACTCGGGTACACGGCGACGCCGTACCGTCTCGGGCAGGGCTACTTGACGGAAGGGGACAGTGCGCTTTTTACCGCCGTCGCCTACGACGTCGACGTGAAGCGCCTCATTCGCGACGGTTGGCTATCGCCTGTCGTGACGGGGTACGTCCGAGAGCAGATAGACCTATCCGACGTCGGCATCCGCATGGGTGAGTTTGCGGCGAAGGATTTGGAGATGGCTTGCGACGTCGACAAGATCAACGGCATCGTCGCCGACGACGTCAAGGGTGCGCTCGATGGCGGGCGCACGTCGGCCATGATCTTCGGCACGTCGGTGGCCCATGCAAAGCGTCTGCGAAACGAGATGCAAATCCGTGGCGTGTCCTGCGACGTAATCACCGGCGAGACGGAGCGCGGCCAGCGGGACGAGATCATCGGGCGATTCAAGTCGCGGCAGCTTGCGTGTCTCGCGTCCTGCGACGTCCTGACGACTGGCTTTGATGCGCCTGTCGTCGACGTGCTGGCATTGGTCAGGCCGACCATGAGCCCTTCTCTCTACGTCCAAATGGTGGGGCGCGGGATGAGACTGGCCGACGGAAAGACCGATTGCCTGCTTTTGGACTACGGTGGGAACATCGCAAGGCATGGCCCCATCGACGACGTCAAGGTGAAGCCCAAGGGAAAGAAGAGCGACGGCGACGCGCCCACAAAGACGTGTCCACAGTGTCTTGCGCAGCAAGCACCGGCGGTGCGGGTCTGCCTTCACTGTGGCTACGAGTGGCCCGCGCCAGAGCGCAAGGCGAACGACAAGGCGAGCAACCTGCCGGCGCTGTCCCTCGAGATCAAGCCCAAGGCACCGCCCGTGCGGCATGAGGTCGGCGCTGTCGAGTGGCGCAAGCACTACAAGGCCGGCGACGACAACGCGCCACCGACGCTTCGGATCGACTACTGCCCGCCAGGTGGGCCGCTTGGGCTCGGGCGCAAGATCGTGTCTGAGTGGGTGTGCGTCGAGCACGAAGAGGGCAGCTTTGCGTGGCGCAAAGCGATGCGATGGTGGGAGGAACACGTTGGCTGTCGCCTGCCAGAGAGCGTCGACGATGCCCTTGCCCTCCTCGACGACGGGCACATGCGCCCGGTTGTGGCTGTCGAGACGGAGAAGGATGGCAAGTGGGACCGCGTCGTTGCCATCCACCATGGCAAGCGCCGTGAGATTGATGACGAGGTTGAGAACGAGTCAGAGGCCCAACCTGCCGCTGGCGACAGTTTTGGAGAGGACGATCTGCCATGGTGATGACCAATATTGAAGCTGCCCTTTGGTACGCAGAACGCGGGCTTGCGGTGTTCCCTTGCAGCCCCGGCACGAAGATCCCTTTTGCTGGGTCTGCCGGGTGCAAAGACGCGACGACGGACGAGGCTACGATCCGGTCTTGGTGGGAGAAGACGCCAGGTGCCAACGTGGCGATTGCGACGGGGTCGGTGTCTGGCATCTACGTCGTCGACATTGACGCGGCGTCGTCGGAGATCATGCCGCGCCTGCCTGAAACGTGGATCGCAAGGACACGCGGCGGCGGATGGCACTACGTCTACGCGCTGCCGGAGGGTGTGCGCTTGCCCAACACAGCCAAGTCAAGCCCTAACGCTATCAGCCCCGATGCCGACACGCGTGGCGAGGGCGGCTACATCGTGGCGTTCCCGTCGGTGGTGGAGGGCAAAGGATACACCTGGACGAATGACGTAGACCCGGTGCCGTTGCCGTCGTGGATCGTGGACAGGGTGAGGCCACGACAGCAAGCGATCACGCTCACGCGCCAGACTTTTGCGCTCACTGCGACGTCGTGGGCAGAGACGGCGATGCGGCAGGAAGTCGACGAGGTGGCGCGGACAGGCAAGGGCGGGCGCAACCATGCGCTGGTTCGTGCGGCATTCAAGCTCGGGCAGATTTGCGGCGCTGGTCACTTGTCGTTCGGCGTAGCTGCGGACGCGCTCTACAGCGTGGCCCGTGGTTGGGAGGGAGAAAGCGAACGCAAGTCGAGGGGCACGATTGAGCGTGGCCTGAAGGCTGGCGCGTCGCATCCTCGGAGCCCTGTCGACAAGGCGATTATGGAGTCTGACAGCGGCTACTACGTCGACGAGATCAACGCGCTGGCGATTGAGCCGGAGATCATCATGGCACCGGAGAGGGCCAAGCCCAAGGGGCCGACGCCAGCCGAGCAGGACGCCGCACGTTGGGCAATGTTGGCCGATGTCAGGGCGCTGGGCGGCTTGTGCGACACGTTCTGTGGGTGGGTGATCCGTGGGGCCGATCATCCGCAACCTGGACTCACCATCGCGGCGCTTCTGGCCCTCGGGTCGGCGATGGCTGGCCGTCGGCTTGTGTACCGCCGGTCGACGTCGAGTCTCTACGTCGTGTCGATGGCGTCGTCGGGTGAGGGCAAGAACCGTCCGCAGTCCTGCCTGTCGCGGGTCATCGACGAGTGCTGGCCAGCATTGCGCGGTCCCAACAGCTTCAGCAGCGGGCCTGCCTTCGTCGACGGCGTGAGGAAGGCTGTCGGTGCTGGCGTGGCGACGTGTCTTGTGCTTGACGAGTATGGGATGCAGCTCGGGAACATGATGGGTCCAAGGGCCGCGACACATCGGCAGGACATCAAGCAGTCTCTGACGGAGTTGTCCACGAAGGGCACAGACAAGTGGTCCCCAGCGGTGTCGTTGGTGAAGGGCGGTGGCAAACTCGACTTGATTGCGCCTGTCGTAACGGTGCTTGGATCGACAACGCCGGAGAGCCTGCACAGTGTCCTGACGTCGGTCGACGTGGCAGACGGCTTTGTCGGTCGTCATGTGTGGATGCGTTCACAGTGGGTGCTGCCGGACTGGCAACCGCCAGAGACGAGGCCCGACGACGATCTGCCGCTGGACGTCCGCTCGGCTGTGCTGGCGGTGCGTGAGCGTCATGAGGCATGGCACCTGGCCCTTGCGGTGACGGTCGACACCGGCGTGGATCAGCTTCGGCTCTATGACTCGGTCACGATGCCAGAGGATGACGCGGCGCGTGGCCTGTTGACAAAGTGCAAGATCGACGCAGACAAGGCACGGCGCGATGGCACTCGGCAGGATGTGCCTCCGGCGGTTCTGGCGCGTCTGCCGGAGTTTGCCGGCCGGTTGGCGATGATCCTTGCCGCGCTGGCGCAACCCGAAGCGGACGTGCCTGTCGTGACGGAGGATTGCGCTCGTGTGGCGGTCGCGCTGGCAGAGGAGTCGGCGCGGGTCTTTGCCGGGAGTCTGGCGGCCAATCGTCGGGCATCGTGGGATGACCACGCGGCGCAATGTGAGCTTGTCCTAGGCGCTTTGCGGGCCTCGCGCGGGTCCATGGGTAGGTCGGACTTGCTGCGGGCCTGCAGGGCGCTCCCAGCGCGTCTGGTGGGCGAGATTGTCGACCGGCTTGCCGAAGAGGGGACAATCGTGGTAGCAAAGGAGCCTACGGGCGGACGCCCACGCGAGATTTACGCGCTGCGTCAACAGGGATAATACTTACGCGGGAAAAAAGGGTAGCGGGTTCGGCGGAAGTCGGACCCGCTACTGCGTTTTGGGAAAGAAGGATCTAAAACAACGGAAGCCCCTATATATAAGGAGTTTTCTTAGGAGATCTCTTTACTCTCTGATCAATACATCAAGAAGGGCTCCACCTCCGCCCTTGCCCCGGCGACTGGCCCGTGCTACCCTCCCCCCCACGCCACCCCGCTACCGTCTCTCGGCGGGTTGGCGAGCACCGGACACCCACCGGATCGCGACTGGACCCCGCCTGCGCTGGCGGGGTTTGGTTTTTGATCTGTCGGTGGTCTAGATCCGGCTTTGGGATGCCACACACACAGAATGCTTGACAGATGCGTGACGGTTGGGTAGAGTGGGTGCATGAACACCACCGCCGCGAAGTCCTACACGCACAGCATCATCACCGTCGACGGTCGCGAGACGACGACGATTGGTGCTTACTCTTCTGGCCCCGGCTGTGCGCCGCACAGCTTCGATGTCGGTGACGGCGCCTACGTCTATCAGGTTGGCAAGGAGTGGACCCTGCAGCAGCCCGGCCAGTTCCCACGCAAGGTGACCGTCGAAGTGGTCCGCCCCGGTGGCTGGCTCTGACCCCTCCCCCACCCGCCCCGGTTCGCCGGGGTTCTTTTTTTGTCGTTGCCTCCATCGCCTCCACGCGCTACACAACGCCCACGATGGGCCCTGACAAGGCAGACGGATCCCCGGCATGGTGTCGGGGGTTTGTTTTTTTGTGCCAATATGGCAAGATGCTTGCCTATGCCGTCCCCTCCCCGTCCCGGTTCCGGGCGGGCGTCTGATCGCCTGCCTCTCTCTCGCTGGCTCCGCACGGCGACCGACCACATCTTGCGCGTCCAGTACGCCAAAGCCGTCGGCAACCCCGACGTGGTGCCGGACCTCACCGACGCCGAGCGCCTCTCTGTCGTCGAGGCCGACAGCAAGGATCGCAACGCTGCGGCAAAGATGATCCTCGACATCGCCTTGGCCCCTCACGCACGATGGGAGCCTGAGCACCGCGACAACGGGACCATGGTGGCGATGGGGGCCAACTGGCGGCGACCGTCAATCGAAGAACTCGAGGAGCGCTTAGCAGCCCTAGCGGACGACGGCGACCGCGCCGCCATCCTCGCCATGCTGGCGGCCCTCGACCCCGCCCGCTACGGTCCGCCAGGACGCACCGTCGCTGACTCGCCGGACACGGTCGATGTGGTGGATTGGGTGCCTGCGGTGGTCACAACCGCCGACAGGAAATAGCGCACCGTGCTGAATATCCAGCGCGGCGAAGCGACCTTGCTACCTCACCAGCTCGCGCTGGTGGGTGACAGGACGTCGCGCATTCGCGTGCTTCAGGGCGGCTACCGCTCGGGCAAGACCGTGGCCGGTGTCGCTGCCGTCGTCGACATGGCTTTCCGCTCCGGTGGCTTCCCGATCCTCGTCGTCGAGCCCACCTATCGCATGGTCGTCGATGTGTTTGTGGCCACCGCACGGAGGATGCTCGATGCGTGGAAGCTACCGTACACTTGGCACAAGACGGATAAGATCCTGACCGTCGGCAAGCGCAAGCAGGTGGAGATCCTGTGTCGGTCAGCCGACGAACCACGCTCCCTTGAAGGCATCACCGCTGGCGGGCTTCTCGTCGACGAATGGGAACTCTGCGACGTCGAGGCCCTGACGACGGCGATGGCCCGTGTCAGCATGGGGCCGTGTCAGCAAATCGTGCTGACAGGCACCCCTGAAGGCTACGGGCCGGCCTATGAGATGATCCTCGCCAAGCCGTCGCCCGATGTGCGGCAATGGAGCGTGACGTCGTCGGCCAATAGTTACTTGTCGTCGACGTATGTGGAATCGATGCGTCAACGCATGGACGACAGCACGGCGTCGGAGAAACTCGACGGCGTCCGCACGGCAAAGGGCGGGCGCGTCTATGGCCGCTTCGACCGGCGGGTGCATTGCGTGTCGCCCGTCGTCGTCAAGGGCACCATCCAAATCGCATGTGACTTCAACGTGCGCTACATGCATTGGATCGTCGTCGAGACGGACCAGTCGCAACGCACGACACACGTCGTCGGCGAGGTGATCAAAGAGGGCGGCACGACGACGGACGAACACGCTGAGCGAGTGGCACAGTGGATCGCGCAGTACCTCACCCGCACAAGAGGGAGGCACTACACGCGAGACGACGTGTACCAGATGCGGCTACAGGCGTTCGTCGACGCCAGCGGAACGGCGCTTCGCTCCACGTCGACGAAGAGCGACGTCGCGCTACTGACGCAGGCCGGGTTCAGAGCGGTCCATGGCAACGCAAATCCGCCTGTCAAGGACAGGGTCAACACGCTGAACGTGCTCTTCC
>Ga0209229_10000269_pt1 | contig 20914 bp, 24 predicted proteins | sample SanBayMetagenome_FD_187466 | JGI IMG/M metagenome (GOLD analysis project Ga0209229, IMG submission 187466) | Freshwater and sediment microbial communities from dead zone in Sandusky Bay, Ohio, USA (SPAdes) (version 2) | ecosystem: Environmental > Aquatic > Freshwater > Lentic > Sediment... | reverse complement strand
ATACGGATGAAGATGTCTGGTTAGCCAGAAGGGTATTGATATAGGTGTTCTTAATCAAAGCGATTGAACGAACACGACCGTACTCGATGACAGATGAGTCAAGGCACGGATTACAGTAGTAGTCTGGAATAGAACCACCACCACAATTTGAGGAAGGATAGTAGATAGACATAGTTAGTCTGTTTTAGCAGTTGGTGCAGCTCAAACAAGAGCTGTTAGCAGTAATTTCTAATTGGTACACGATACCAAAGTAGACAGAGTTCATTGCCAAGGGGCAGTTAGCCTCTTGACCGTATTCGCCCGTAAAGACCGCCGTGCTGTTATTATTCGCCCGAAGCACGGTAGCCCTCACTTTCTGTAAGCCGGAAGTCCCTAACTGCGTTCTTGTGAACGTATGGTTGAGTCCGGCTGATATCTTCATCAGGATATCTTCCTGAGTATAGTTAGTCTTATAGCGGTCGGAATAGACTACGGCGGTCATCTCGCAGACCATCTGTATCATTCCGTTGCCGTCTCCATAGGTAATGTTAGGAGCTTCCTTGTAAGTGATGTTATTACACCGATGGTAGATGCTAAAGGCATAGCTGTCATCTGGGTTAGCGACCTCTTTGATATTGTCACCATCCCAAGTGTACGGACGTTGTGGGCTGTCATCCTTTGGAACGGTAAGGTACGATAGACCATAGATAGCGGCGTTCTGAAACGCTTGTTCGTTCAGCACGCCATCCATCAGGTGGTCATTCAGTTCGTCTATTATCTTATCAAGCAGTTTCACCGTTCAGTACGTCTGTTATAAATTGTTCAGCCACCACTCTCATGTGAGCTACTTCCATTTCCGTAGGCTTATAGACATCGCCGTAGCGGTCTTCAGCCCAACTGGCTTTATCGGCATTGTCAGGGTTCTTGAACCCTAACGCATAGCCAGTAGCACCGCTACCGGCAACGATGCCAAAATCATTTTCCATTTGCCGGGTAAGGGAAAGGATCACTTTCTTATCCGTACCCCGTCTGTTCTTTTCCCTAACCTTTAGATAGGCGTTGGAGTATTCCCCTATCTGTCCACCCTCGCTATTCTTACCTTCTTGGTGGATACGCACCTTCATCTGTGCCGCTGTGTCAAGGGCAATGGTACGAAGCATCTTATCTCTAACCTCTCCGTTAGGGTCAGCCACAGCCTTTAGTCTCCCTATTAGGGATGAGGTGACATCGGTTAGGTTAGATGTTATCTTGAGCATTACAGTCTGGCTTCTCTTACAGCTATTGGAGGGTCACATTCTAGACAGCAGTCGCAATCGTTAATACAGATACCAGCAATGGCGGCTTTGAGAGCCTTCTCCGATTCTGCATCATAGAACGCCTTTAGTTCTTCAGCCTGTTTGCGGTCAACCGTCCACTTATTGATACGCTCTGATGTCATCCGTTCCATCATCATCTCAGAGCCTAGCATATACCATAATGGCAAAGCAAAGAGGTCTCTAGAGTGACAGGCAAGATTAGTTAAAGAGCAACGTAGTCCGTAGTTTAAATTCAACCCGTAGGACATATTGCCTTCGGTAAACGTGGAAACGCTATGAATGCCGTACTTGATATTGCCACCGCTAAAATAAATAGGGTCAGCAGGGTCTTGGTAGTAAATGTCTCCAGAGAGAGTTACCTTGACATAGATTTCAGCCTGATAGAAGTCTTGTGCTACCGTTACCGTTTGAGTCGATAATCCATTGGAAGCAAAGACATTATTATAAAGAACGCTATTGTCATCCACATCCAAGACGGTTACTGTTACCGTGCTATTGGCGTTGACTTTTCTAGCGGTGATAGATTCTATACGATGGAAACCCAAAGGACTCTCGCAATTGGTTTCAATGCGGAAAGTTGGGGTCGAATAAGCTCCGGTATTACTTGTAATGCTTTCGGGTTGTGTGTTGATGCTATACTTAGCTCGAAGTACCTTGTAGTCCTTCGATAGAGCCGCCGTAAGGTTTAGCTCTAATTTCTTAATGGCTCGTAGCTGGACATCGTTCCAAACTCCTACGTATGTCTGCTGTTCAGCGTCTGCCAGTTGCTCAATAGATTTGAAGCTGATACCCGGCAGGGAGTTAATAAACAAACCGGATGCAGGGCTTGAAGCCCCACATCCAGTTAGTCCGATATAGTCGATTAGACAATTCATCGTTGTTGATTAGGCACTATTAGGAACAAGTGTCGCAAGCGTTCGTTACGTTGTAACGCAATGCGCCGTTAACTGAATAGTTACCATCTTCCTGACGGTAGCTGTCAGAAGGTAATTGGAACAGACCGAAGTCTTTCTTCATAATGAAGCTCCAACCTTTCTGATAGGTAGCCGTAGAACCTGAATAGGCATCGGTGAGGGTCGTGGGGCAGTCAATGTACTTCAACTGCCAATCCGCCAGTACAGGCAGTATAGAGCCATCAGAAGCAACAGCAGGAAGAGCGATAACACCAAACTCAGAAGAACCCGGCTTAACACCAGCTTTGAAACCAGTGTACTCAAGGTACTCAACGAGTTGGATAGAACCCGGCTCGAATACACCGATGTTATCAGCACCTACGGTATCAGCGAAGTCTTGGTCAGCGAAGAAGTTAACGCCGTTAGACGCCATCATGCTGTTCATACCTGACTGATCAGCACTCTTGAAAGGCTGTGACAACATATAAGAGTAGAACAGACCAGCACCAACGATGTTAGGAACACCAGAGAGGTTGTTCTTCTTGTAGTCTCCCAACAGTTTAGGGAAGCCAGTGGTCAATTTCTGAACACCGCTATCAGCAGAGATATTCAAGGTAACTGCAGCGTTAGAGCCGCTAACCTTGTTCTTACCCCATGTAACCAAACCGAGCAGGTCATCATTCATACCTTCCAAGATACCATTCATACCGGAAAGGATGATGTCCAACAGTTCAGCAGAAGCGCCATTAATAGGACCGCCGGGGATGTTTACTCGAGCAGAAGCCTCATCCATGTAAGCAGCTACCAACTCATCAGGCAGGTGCCATGCAATTTGACGGGTGTTTCCAACGGATACCGTGTACTCTTTACGAGCAGGAGTTAACACATTGTCGCAAGATGCTGACGTATCAGTTTGCGGCTTAGTGTTACGGTTACGATACCAGAAACGTACTTCTTTCTTGTGACCTGCAAGGTTAGAAGTTTGGATAGGGTTAGCGCCGTTACCAGAGGTAAGCATAGCGAGGAAACCCTTAAGGTCGACTTTGTGGCCGGGATAGGCACCGCCGACTAACGACTTCATGTCGTTCAATAAATATGGAGCAAGACCGTTTGCCATAGTTTAGATTAGTATTAACGTCCTGATGCAATGTCATCCAGTGCCGCAAGGTATCTGGAAGCATCTTGGACACGCCCGTTGCCTTGTACGATTGTTTGAGAAGGCATAGGCTGTGAAGAAGCGGCGGGTTGAGTTGCCCCTTGAGAGGCCGGGATAGCTAAGAGCTTACTTTCTGCTAACACTTGGTCGGCAAACGACTTGAAGGATATGGGCGTATTATCCTTGTAGAAGTCCATGCCTGACTCGGTTTTCAGACTGATATTATCGTTATCGGCAGAATACTCTAACCGGACTTTGGACTCGTTGAGCTTACGGTTAAGCAGAACGGATGCTGTCTCAATTAGAACATCTTTCGGAATGTCTTTTTCCCCTGCGTAGTTGTAGGATGTGAGTAGGTTTTGGACAGCTTTTGTCTTGAGCTTTTCTGTCCAGAACTGGTCACGTTCTACGGGTGCTGTTTGCAGTTTGGTGTTCAAGTCCTTCACCTGATTGTTGAGCTTAGAGATTTCATTCTCTAACTCGGCTTTGTCACTCTTGGTAGTGCTTTGAGCCTTTTTAGCGTGAAGGTCATTTAACCGCTCGATGAGACGGTTATACTTTTCGGTCGTCTTCTTTTCTTGACGTACCGTTTCAGCCACTTCACCATCGATACCGAAACGCTCCAACATGGACTCGATGTTATTGTCGAGGCCGTTGAGGATTTCAGCGTGGTAGTGGCGGCGTAAGTTCTCGTTATTCCGTGCGGAGTCCACTGTCAACAGAGAGCTGTTGATTTTGGAGTAAACCGTTTCGGGCAAACGATAGTTACTAAATTCGGAATTGGATAGGATGCTTACGATGTCCGGGTCTGATGTAGACAGCCCTGCCATTGTAGCCAGTTTTGTGATAAATTCACCTGCGGTAGTTGCCATAAGTTAGCCAGTTTAAGTTACAAAGGTCAAACCTAAAATGGTAGGAAATAACACTTTAGAAACTTATATTTGTATAACCTATACAACATGAAACTAAAGAACCGAAGCACTTACGATTGTCATGCCTTCACCTATAAGATGTGCGATGAAGTAGCCGCTATTATCTTTGAAGAGCAATCCAAACTTTTAAAGCAAGGAAAGTTCAGAGGTCGCCAACAGATTATCGATAGGATTATCCGTGAATGGAACTACTCGAACCTTGAACGTAGCGAAGGTGGAACGGATGCTTTTGAGACGGGGAATATCTGATGTCCACAGTTGTATCCACCACGTAACACCAAGAAGTTATCTGCCGTGGTATTCTCATTCATTCCCTGTGGCAGATTGTACTTTGGATAGATAGGTACTTTCTGGTCTCCTACTTGCCCTTTTAGAAAGCCCGGTATCTCGTTGACATGAAAGTAACCGCCATCCTTTTTAGTGAGATGGTCGCAGAAAGGTCGAGTCGTCTCCATATTAGAGCCGGTATATCTGAACCATACCGCTCCCAAGTCAGAGGATACCGTCTTGGTATAGGTCGCTGAATACTGATTGATGGCATCCGTAGTGAATGTACGGGCGTAACGGGTAAGACCACCCGATGTTTGAGGGTCTCCAAGGATACTAGCTCTTAGCTGTTCAGTCATATCAGCATAGTTACCACCCGTAGTGATGTTCTGCTTTAGGATATCCTTCAGCTCCGATGCCAGTGATGAAGCTACCCCCGTTTCCTGCAACTGGTCGATGGTGATGTCTATTGACACCTTTGTCAACTCCTTTAGAACACGGGACGGCTTGAACTGCGTAAATACGGATGACAGGTACTTGTTATTAAGCGTCTCCAAGTCAGCAAAGACATTGGTAAACTTCTCGACCTTTTGCTTATACTCATCGGTAAGAACGATGCCGTTTATTTCCTTATTGATGTCATTAAGGATACGCAGGTTATTGACGTTATTGGTCACCTTACCCATGCCGTCAACGTCAAGCTGACGGGTTAAGGAAAGAACCTTCTGCCATATCTTTTGCTCCGATAGTGGCAAGTCCTTGACGAACTCTTCCACAGAGCCGTCAAGGGTACGGACAATCTTATTTAAGTCGTCTAACGCCATTAAACTCCGATGCTGATGTTACCCATTCCTTCGGTATCATCCATAATGTTTCTTGGACGGCTTTCCATAATCCACGCATCAGCCATAGCACTGATGACAGCCTTTTTATCCATCATCGGTAACTGATAGAACTCAGGGTCATCTTCATGCGCCATATCCACGAACTCACGGATATTACTGTGAATGATATAGGTCTTTTTACTGATGGCGTTATTAGAAACCGCTACCAATATCTCTTCGATGTTCATACCTGCCAACGGGTCAAGAGCGTAGATATCCTGAAGGCGTTCCTTTATCTTCTTATTGGTATTGAACTTCTTACTGGCATACTCCAACTCAGCGGCGTTTACAATCAAAGGGCTAACCTTGCTTGTACGTAGTTTGGCAATCTCATCCACCAAATAACCTTCCGGAAGGATGTCGTACTTCTCAGGAACGGTGATGCTAGGGCGTAACTGCTCACGGCTTTCATAGTCAGGAACGATACCACCATAGCGGTAGTCGATAACCATTTCAGCAATCTCATCCAAGATACGGACGCAATCTTCAGCGATGGAATAAACGAAGTTATTCAGCTCGGCACGGTCAACCTCTTTAGCCGTCCCCGATTGTGACAAAGGAACAGCGGCAAGGAACTCCATATTTAGCGATGACAGGGCATGGTAGATATGGTCATGAACCCGTTGGTCTTGCAGTTTAGCAATGTCGATAGGCTTGGTAAGATACCCGGCAGGTGGGATAGGAGTAGAAGGGTCTCCCAAAGATGCCTGTTTAACCGTGATGTGTTCATAAGGATTGAACGGAAAGAAGCCCTTACCATTACAGTCACGGCACTCGATAGGACTGGCTCCTGCTTTAGGCAGTACACCAACACCATGGCAGGTATTACACTCCTTACCTTGTATAGCCCACATCGTTGAGTGAATATGCTGAACCACTTCGGCCTGTAGGTCACTCCATTCCCGTGCCGCTTCGTTAAGGGAAGGAACGATAGGAGCGATACGGCTAGAATACAGCGCATCATCCACGCCATCCTGAACGATAACACCAAAGGTCTTAAAGATAGGAGCGTAACCTAATCCATGAAGGAACTCGGTAGCTGAAAAGTCTCCCTTAGCGTTTATCTGCTCATACTTGACAATGGACTCACGGTCAACAGAATAGTATACCGCCCCTTTGTAGTTGCGATTGCCGCTACGATAGGTGCTTTCCTCGATGGACTTAAATACTCCGTACTGCTCGTAAACAAAGTCAAGAACCTGCGGACTATTGAAAAGGATAGGGTAAGGCTTAAAGTATTCGTTAGACTCCTTGACCACGTTAATCGGTACGACCATGATGACGGCATTAGCATCCATCAGGTACTGATTGAAAGCCACCGACCAAAACCAGTTATCCAAAGAGCTGTACTTAGGAAACTCATCCGTCAAGTAATACGATGGTCGCTCCTCACGGATAACCATTGGCGGTACTACCGTCTCGTTAAAGCTAATAAGATAGTCAGCAGACTTTCGTATCTTCTGAAGGCTATTGAATATCTTGGTAACCGTGGCTTGAGTCTTGGGAACGTAAATCTTTTCCCGATACCTTTTGATGGTATCCGATTCACCGGGACGGCGTTCAGAGATCAGCTCCTTGGGGAACTCACCAAGGGCATGTGTCTTAATAGAATGATACTTATTAACCGTTTCAGCATAAAACTGATGACGTTTACCACCTGTGTGGTATTGGCTGATGTCGATGATAGCCATTAGATTTTCCTACGTTCTTTAATTATTCGGCTTTTATTTTGTAATTGGTAAGGCTTGGAAGCGATACCCAAAGAGCTGTAATAGTGACTGATAAGGATGTCGTATATCTTCTTGATGTGGTTGGAAGTAAACGCACCGCCAACTGATAAAGCATAAAACCCGGTAACGTGACTACGGTTATGCTGTTTCGGGAAGTACCGTGGCTCCCAGTACGATGGTTCCCACGGGGACTGATGGAGCTTGATGCCTAGCTTTTCGATGGCTATCATAAAGAATGCCTCGTCAGGCAGTCCAGAGCCGAAAGCCGATACCTTGACCTTTGGCTTATTGTAGACCTTACGTGCTTCGGCAAATACTTTAGGAGTTCCTTCAAAATAGATTATCTCACTGCTGATATCGTAGAACTCATCGAGCTTGTAAGCGTCTCCCACTTCGGATAGGTTCACCCAACGGCTCAACGTGCTGTCAGCCGATGACACTCGACCACGGTTAATCATGGTAAACTCGATTCCCTCCAATTCCGACAGCAACTCCATCGGACTATGGAAGTTGTTCCAAAGCATATCCACATCCATGAACATGGTCTGTTCAAAAGGTGTCAATTCATCCAGATGCAACTTAACCCGATAAGGGTCACCACCCGTGAGCTTTGCAGGTAGCTCGATGGCTGTGGTGAAGTAGTCCTGTTGCCATCCTTCCAATAACTTGAAACCTTGACCGTCATGCAGGATAGCTACGGGCAGTTCAGGCTCGAAGCTACGTAAGCTAACGAGCAAGTTGACCGCCATGTGAGCGTAATACGGGTGACCCGTAGCCAATAAGAGTATGCCTCTTTTATCCTGCATTATTATTATATAGTTCGTCCGTTTGCTTCTGAACATCGATACGGGCTTGAGCCGATGGCCAGTTGCCTAGGTTGTCCGGCCACTCTGGCTCATATCCACCGTCAAGGGCGGTGTAGTAGTTGTTGGTGTTGGTGAATGATCCGATTCGTACAGTGTCAGACAGTACGGCCACCCGTAACCAATCGTGAGTATGCTCATCCGTATAATCGATAAAGAGCGTGTAGACCTTTCCCGTATTTGCTCTTGTGACCGTGTACTTTCCGTTGGCATCTGCATATCGATTATTTTCTCCTTGATATTTAGGATTGATAAGCATAGCCCGAACCCTTGCCCCTACTTGGAAGCTATTAGCGAAGTGAAAGCCGAAAGCATCCGAGCCGTTAGTACCGCCTACCCATACCGAGCATCCTGCATCATCGGTAATCTCTACGCAGTTGGAGCAGTACTCATCCATCTGTCCCGGCACATAAGCCTGAACGATAAGCGACATATCCGTTAGCTCTATCTTCGTTCCGTTAGTTCCAGTGGACTGGATACGTATAGCAAGGTTTGAAGCATTGGTAATAGGATAAGGCCAACTTACAGTACCTTCATAGAGAGTAGTAGCGACAGGACTTGTTACCAAGGTTAATTCTTGACCGTTGCTAGTATCGTATATCTGAACACGGGTAAAACCCGTATACTGAACCACATCCGTAGTAAAGGAGTAGTCAATAACCGTCAAAGTGTTTCCTGCAAAGGTACGCCATGTTGTTGGGTTAGCCTCCACATAAGCCGTCAAAGGAATGCCCGATTGCGTTACTACAAGCTCACCGCCCGTGATAGCTATACTTCCCGATGTGGCCACGGATGAAGGCCAATCAGTTCCGCCGATAGATTGAGTGAAGCCAGTATCAGAAATAAGTTCTTCGTTGACATTAAATCCACAAGCATCATAGAAACAAAGCTCATAACAGCCGGGGTCAACACTACCAAGTTGATAGTTCAGCGTCACCCAGTCTTCATCGTAAGTCAGATAGCTGCTAAGGTCGTAGTCCGTAGCTCCTTTGGTATCTCGCAGGATGACGTTGAAGTAGTTGGAGTAAACGATTACCGATACGTTAGAGATAGTACCGTCAAAGTCAGCATCTGCCCGATAGGTTACGTTATCGTTATTGTAGTCACTATCATAGAAGTAATACGTTCCGTTGGCTGTTATAGTTCCCTTGGTGCTATCGGTGACAATCTCTAAAGAACCTGCCGTTTGGTTAGTTACCGATATACCCATACGGATGTAAGCCCCTAAAGGCAAAGAGTTTACCGAACTGATAAGGTCGGAAGCCGTTCCCGGTACTTTGGTTACCGTTCCGTCACCATTATTCAGCCATAGCGTAGGGTTAGCCGTACTCCAACAACCGCCACTCCATGAGTTCTGCTTAACGCTGATATCATCTATCCATCCGTTATAGGCAGGTGCCAGTAGGTAGTTTTCAAAACGTATCTTGGTGTTAGCACCACCGGCAACCATGGTTACCCGATAGGTACCCGGTGCGTTGAAGTAGGTAGGGTGAAGCGTACCGCCAAGGTATAGCTTTAATGAAGTGCGGTTATTGCCACCGATGGTAAAGGTAACGTCATAGGTCACCCCGGCACTCACTACCCCTGTCTGTTCAAGGGACTCACTTTGTGAGGCAAACTGAATGCGCTTGTTAGTGGCATCCCGTGTGCATCCCACTAGTGTCCATCCTGTTGAGTTAGTGGTAAAGCTACCGTTGGTGACTAACTCGGTATTTGTATTAGGGAAAGTAGGGTCGCAAATTTCATTAGTACCTGCACCACAAGGAGTCTGCTTCCATTGCGACATCAGGTAGTCGTTGGTGGTATAAAGTGTACAAGCCCTATCGTATGGCGTTTTGCAGTCGCTATCCGTAGGCCAGTCGGTACGCCAAGTAAGGGGCTGATTATCTATAAATTGTATTGCCATCGGTAATCAATGAAAATGATGTTTCCCCACCGTAGTGGTCGAATTTAACATTTTCAATCCAGCCTCGGATTGACTTATTCTCTAACAAAGGTACTTCAATTATTCCACTTTTCGACGCTCTAATTGACTGATAGTCAGAAAGTGTCATCGGGTACTTGAAATCCATTTTCACACACTTATAGGCTTCAGAATTCACCGCCGACAGCACCCCGCCACCCAAGTTAATAGCATCACACCGGAACTTGGTTTGGAACGGACGGACTTGGTAGGAATAAATTCCAGCGGGTCCAGTCGATATAAAATTAAGATATACTGCTATGTATTCAGTAGAAAGCATATAGGTAATCCATGTGCCAGAAACTATGTGATTGCCACTAGAAGCCATAAATATCCTACCTGCATAGAAGTCATCTATCTGACTATTACTACTGTCAAACTTCTGAAAGTAAACCTCTACCTGAGTACTAAGGTTAGGTGAACCAGAATATGATAATAGTACCTCGGAAGTAAAGGTATACCGACCGTTAGCCGAAGCAGTATAGATACTATTAGCCTGACTAACTGGTGATCCTTGTGCCGTTGTAGCTCCATAGTTACCGCCGGGGTCGTTACCTAAAGTATAGTCATCATCAAAGCGAAGCGGACCACCCAAAGTTGGACCTGTGTTACTAACTAATATTACTGATGGCTGAACAGCTGTGTTAGTCATCACCGCCTCAAAGCGGTTATCATTCGTATTGGCAAAGTTGGCGATAATGTTATTGGGTAAGCTATCCGACCAACGGTTAAGGATGTTGACGTTATTAAGAGTCTCGTTATAAAAGTGATGACCAAGACCTAACCAGTCGGAACTTATAGTCCTATTGGTCACCGTATCATAATGGATAAGGAATACGTCTTCATTATAGCTCTCATAGCCCGACAGCTTCTCCAAACAAAGGTCAATAGAGCTGTTAGAGATGACCAAAGAACCTACAAGGTCAAGCGTATTGTCTACGTTATTTGTTCCCTCAAAGTGGAAGGTCTCTTCACGGAACGCCACCAAAGACTGAACGTCAGGGAACGTCATAGCGGATGTGGTCTCATACTTTTCAGAACCTACCTTGACATTAGCGTAAAGTAACGACTGGTTGACATTCATAACCACCTCATCAGGCGGTTCTGGAATAGTGTAGACATCGGCTGACTCAAACCAAAACGCATTAGGTTCGAGCTTCATTATAGGACTGGTTATGCTTCCTACCATGCTGAACCTTACGTTAAAACGCTTACGTAAGTCCTCGAATAACTTCTGAAAGCTCATCCTTGGAGTGACTAAGTGGGCATGGCTGTATAGTTCGTCACCACCTACAATACAATATCCTTCATACACCCCACCAACGCCAAAGCAATCCGACTCAAAGCCGATAGTACCGTCCGACATAAAGTCGATGTAGTACTTTATGACATCGTATAGCTTGTAAGCGTATCTCTTTTGAGCATAGTAAGTACCGTTGGATACCTTATGGCATTCAAGTTGAAAGAATGTCGGGGCGGTAATCGGTACTAGGTTCTTGCTTAACGTCACATCCACGTTAGACTCCACCGACTTGTTAGCCTTTATCTTGGAGTAGAAGGAAGCGTCATCGACCTTGAACTCTACCGCATTGTTAATGAGTTTCCATTTAAGGTCGCTATGGAAGATAGTCCCGGCATGAATAAGGACGTTACCAGCAGTACCCGACCGCTGAAAGATATCCATCGTCGATGTGCCAAACTTATCAGCATCCCATGCCGTCTTAAGAGCCACATACAAATCCTGTCCGCCGTAGCTCTTGAACTTGATGTCAGCATCGAAGATAAGACCACCCGTAAGGTCATCACGCTTGATGCTACTGGTCATGCCGTCCCAACCCTCTGGCTGATCCGTTATCTGTGTACCGTTTAGAAAGAACTGAAACACTATCTTCTTGGATTATAACTGTCAGTAATCAAAGCGGCTAATTCGCCTATGTTCCTCACATAAACGCCATCGTTCTTTTTCATTATCCGTCCCAAAGCATAAAGGTCGGAGGTATCCATCTTTGCCGTTACTGGTCTGGTGTCAGCTGGCGAGTAGTCTCCACGTAGCTTTAAGTTGACAAAGTTGTTAATGTCATCAGCCTTTATCTTACCGTGATAGATAGCCTTTATAGCTGGATGATATCTTCTATTAGTATCTGTAGGTATCACTGCCTCTCCAGGCTGTAATAACGCCAATTGACTATCATCAGTACCTACTCCTCCAACCGATAGCGTACCTTTCTTGTACTTTGGTAGCGGTTGAGCAAGTACACCAGCTGCTTGAATAGCTCCAAGTCCTATCCAGAAAGGTATTAAAACACCTCCAGCACCAGGCTGCTCGACTACGTTTCTAAATGTAGCTATACCAATCTCAAACAACTTCTGTGCCCTATTAGCTATATCTTGCTTTCTTCTTATTTCATTCAGCTCCTTTTCCGCTTTCTTTTCAGCATTGATACGTTGTCTAGCGAGTCTTTCTTGCTCAAATTCAAATTCTCTCTTGCCTATTCTACGGTTATCATATGACTCCAATAATGCTTCTTCTTCTTCTGCGATTGCCTCAAGTTGAGCCTCTTTTAAAGCATTAACAGTTTCAATGCTGTCCTCAAATCCTTTGTTTATCTGGTCAAAAAATATTTGTACTCCTAAATCACGCAAACCCTCAAGGACTTGTTTACTTAAATTTTCTACAGCCTCTGTGCTATCATTTGTTAGTTTGACTATATTCTTATCTATCTCTGTAGTATCTTGACCAAACTTAACAGCAGCCTCACGTAATGTATTTAACTTATCAAGTTCATTTTTCTTAATAAGTAGGTCTGCTTCTTCTTTAGTCTTGGCATTCTTCAATATTCGAAGTTCTTCTTCGCTATAATATTGGGTGATAATACCAATAGCATTAGTATAATCTTGGGCATTCTTTTGAGCTGGACTTTTACGTTCAGATAAAAGTAATGCATCAAGTTCGGCCTGCAAATCGCCAATATCCTTGTTATACTTTTTATATATCTCAATCAATTCAGATAAAACCAATGACCTTTGAGATTTTAATCTGTTATTGAACTCCTCCTCACTTGAAGAGATTTGACTCAAAGACCTTTTGTTCTCTTGTTCCCTCTTTTTAGCATTAGCAAGTTCATTCTCGAAAGCCTCATCATTAGCCTTTATTCTTAATTGTGCTAATTGAAACTCCAAGTCTGTTACATCCTTATTCTGTTTCTTATATAACTCAATAGTCTTTTCAGTTTCTTCAATAGCCAATTTTGTACTGGTACGATTAAACTCTTGAGTATCCTTACTTGTATTTAACGCTATGGTACGTAATTGAGTATAGTATCTTTTCCAGTTAGTTAATGTCTGCTCAAAGTCAGCCTCACTTCTAGCCTTCTGCTGAAGTTTAACATCCTTTGTGAAATTAGATTCTAGTGTCTGTAATTCATTAAATAGAATCTGGCTTTCAGTTATCGAATTATCATTAAATTGTCTTTTAGCCTCAATTCTTTCATCTAAATTCTTTACCAGTTCTTTTGACTCCTCAGTATTAAGTTCTTTCGCTTTATTTCTAGCTGCAATATCTTTATTTAAAGACTCTGTATTAGCATCAACCTTACGTTGTAATATTCTACTTTCTAAACTTAATCTTTCCTTTTGAAGTTCAAACAACTCCTTATTTCCTCTTTCTTCAATGGCTATCTTTTCAGATGCTGTTTTGGCCAGACCAGCATCTAAAGCAATTTGGTCTTGCTTTCTTTGTATTACTAAATCTAAATCTGATAACTGCTTCTTTCCGTTCCTATCTATCGTTTGAGTTTGTGCTGAAAGAAGTCTATCTGCCGATGCAATTTCGTCATTAATATTCTGAAATTTTTCTTCGCTGTCATCAAGTAAATTATTCAATAAAGTAAATCCACCAATCAACGCAGTAATGGCTATCAAAACAGCTCCAAACGGATTAGCTTTCATAGCGGCTGTTAGTGCTTGAAAGCTAAAAGTAGCAGCATTATTAGCAACTACTTGACCTTCAGTAGCCACTATTCCAGCCTCTGTTGCCGTAGTGTTTGTAACTTGAGCAGCAGTTGTAAATCCTAATGCTGCTTTAACTGCTGTTAGATTATCCTTTAACTGTGTTAGCTGTGACAATCCTCCGAATATATTCAATGCTCCTTGGAACTGTTGGGCAATCTTTGTGGCTTGTTCGCTCTCTACACCAAATGCTTGTAATGCCCCAGTAGCTACTTGGAAAATACCAGCTATTGACCCGCCTAAATTCTGAATGGCTTGGAACTTACCCTCTGGAGTTAAAGCATTTATTTGTTTATTGATATTATCAATTTCACTCGCTAACTCTCCAGCCTTTATAGCAGCCGCTTTAGTACGAGCATCTAAAGGACCGAACTTGCCAGTTAACTCTTCTACTTCTTTGGTAGCTGCTTGAAACTGTTTACGTAGACTATTAAAACTATTGCCAGTCTTTGCAACTTCCTTACTGGCATCCAAACCCTTGGCTAACTGATTGTCGGCCTTGATACCCTTGACAGCTTTGTCAAGTTTCTCGAACTCCTTGGTAGTAGCCTGAACGCCCTTGTTCAAGGACGTTACATTCTGCTCGTTAGTCTTACGGAACTCATCGGCGACCTTCTGCTCTACGACTCCTAACTTGGTTAGTAAATCTATTGTAGACTGAAGCCCCTGAGTATTGGCCTCTATGTTAATGACGACTGTTTCTGCCACGACTTAACTTTTCTAACTGCTCCAAGAGCAAGTAATACTCGTAAACGTTAAGTTTGTTAGCATCTAAACCAAACTCCGTTCGGATTCTAACACTGATAATAAACCGGGATTCAGCTGACCGGACAAAACTTTTGATAGCACTTTCTCTAACTGTTTCCCTGATACCGCCTCCACCGCCTTCAAATAAGTCTCTAAACCTTTCTCCGATAAGTCGGGAAAGCTGACCATATCCTTTAGCGGGGTCTTGAAAAAAAAAGCGGGCAAGCCCTCATCCTGTTTCCACCGTGCTACCTTATCCTTGGCATACTCAGGGTCGTAACGGTATGGTGACTCATTACGGTCAAAGAAGGCCACGGCCGCTAGTTCCCAAATGATAGACTCCGTTGGGATAGCAAAGTTGATACGCTCACGCATGACGTTAATCATGTCCGCTACCTCTGTAATCTTGATAGGGTTGGCGTTGATAGTATTCTCCAACGCCGTCAGCCATGCCGTCATGAACTCAGGACTGGTACGCATCGACCACTTTTCGTAGATGGCCATAGCATCCAAAGCCCGTCCGGCAAAGCTGTTGAAGATGTCCTTCATCTGGTAGTATTGAACGCCACCCGACATAAATGCCGGGACTATGACGTGACCTTCGTCAACTACCCAATGGTCGTTATTGTTCTGTGCTTGAGTTGTCATCTAGACCTGAATGTTTTCTTATTAGGTTATCTATATTCTCTATGTGATTCGGGTTCTTTTTCTCAATCTGTGTTGGAACTATCCGCCGTCCCTGTTGTGTCCATCCGCTTAGGGTAACCTTTAGCTCGTTACCTCTGTCATCCTTTTTTATCTTGGCGATAGTCTTATTAAGCTTATACTCAAAGCCACGACCGCCACAAATCTTACAAGGTCCAACGTACTCGAAACCATTTCTTTCCAGTGCTTCTTTAAGAATTTCCATATTTAGTTACTGAGTTGATTAGTGCTACTAACCCTGAAAGCCCCAACACATACAAGGGGTAAAGTATCAACGACTCCTGAGTGGCTGGCATCAGTCCCCAATAGAAGTAGGTCGAGTGAACGGATGCCATACACGGCGGACAAGTGAACAGCGGCTTACTCCAGAAGTTACCAAGGGACTGTATCGACCACAAACGGAAACGATACAGCACCATCTTGCTATCCTTATCCACCCCGTCACCATCGCAGAACTCCGAGCCGTTGTCATCGGGATGGCAGAACTCAAATGCAGTAGCCTTGTTAATCCCAAAGATAACAAGACTATTGGCCAACGCCATCGCAAAGAGTTCAGACCACGCCATCAATCGTATACCAATGTAGATTTGACCATCTTCATAACGATGCAGAAGTAACTACTGCCATCGATTGTAAGCTCCTCATCCCCTTCGGTAGCATCGCCACTGGTATCGGCACTAAACGTAATCCTATAACTGCCCGACCATTGGTTGAACATCCCGTCAGGAAAGTAGGATGTATTGAGTGTCCATACCCCCGAACCGCCAGCCGGGGTGCTGATGTAATTGTACTGGTTGCCGTTAACGTCCTCTAAAATCATGGTATAAGGAGTGGCCGCCGTTAGTCCAGTATCAAAAGTGTACGTATCCTGACAGGCAGGGACGGTCACCTCATAGCATAAGTCACAGATATTGATGCTCATACCTACAAAGTTAATACTTTTTATTGGGATTGAAGTTGTAGAAATAAAGTATATTATTGACCATAACCTCTGACTTTAAGGCTTTTGTCTTGCAGATTCTCATTGCCCAGTCCGTGTCCTCTCCATGGCTTTTGTCGATAAACTCAAACTTTTCGGCTATTTTCTTTCTCATCGGGTTCAGATGATTAGGCGGTCGCTCGTAACCCCTTGCCGATGTCCGGTAACTGTTATTGGCTACGGTATGGTAGAACTTCCTGCGTACCGTTCCCCTGCCAACTGAGTGCATGGTTATCTCACCAACAAGCCCTACCACATCGGGGTCGAGGTCTAAAGCCTTGAGGACGTGCCGTAGGTAGTCACGGTGTATCATGTCGTCATCATCGATGAAGGCGATGTACTTACCCGTAGCCATCGCCATCAGTCGGTTACGCTTCTCCCCGATACTCATCTGCCTATCATCCGACAGGCTACACACTTGTACCTTTCCTTCTGCGTTTTGGTTTGCTATCTGTCGGTTTATTTCCTTCAGTAGGTTGCTGAACAGCTCCTTTCGGTTCACTAAGGTCGGTATCAATAGGCTTAGTAATGGCTGTGATTCCGAAGTTGTTGGACTTTCTAAGGTCGTAGGTTCGTTTGTCTTCATAATACAAATGATTGTCTCTATGGTTTAGGTTATCCTGCCGTCCGTGACCGTGAATAGGATGCTCATGACGGATGATAACATCTTGGAAGTAAGTCTGTTTGCCCAATAGGTTAGCCACTTCCATGAACTCGTTATCGCACCAAAGAGCCTTGTAGTCAGGGTTATAGATATAGTTGAATCGGCGGTAGTACTTGGTACCCAAGATGCAAAGGGTGTTGAGCTGGTCTCCCACATACCCATCGTTATACCACAGCACCCCATCCGTATCAGGATACAGCCGCTCCATGTCATCGGCTATCCGCTTATCCCACCCCTTGACCGCCGGTATCATGTCATCCGATGCCAGTACGATGATGTCGTACTGCCTACTGATAGCTTCCACGCCGCTATTGATAGCACCTATCTTACCACATGGCTCGATAATCTCATAGCGTAGGTTGCCCCACTGCCTTAAGGTATTGACCACATCACGCTGTAACATCCTATGGTCATCGCTATCGATGGTAATCAGGAAGTCAACTGTTTCCGTAGTGCGTAGCGATTGATATAAGAACAGAGTCTTAAGGAACTTATTAGGCCGTGACCGTGTTGGCCACTTAACTAGGATTTTCATAAGATAGAGATATAGGCTTTATAGATAGGTATATTAAAGAAAGGCTCACGACCGTAACGGGTATCCTTTTCAGTGACAGGACTACTCATAACTACATCACGGCGGATGATGGCGACCGTATCCATCGTGGCATTAACGATACAGAAGATATCCGCCTCACTCTTACGCTTACGGTATTCGATGTCGATGCTGTTGAAGTTACGTTGCCACTTGCCCCGTTCCGTCCATCCGAGCTTACGTTGAACCTCGACCTTTACCTCATCGTCTCCCTTGTACATTATGAAATCATACCGGCCGTATTCGTTGGGCTGTTGGTCGGGATGGATGTCCGAGGTGTACCACTTCTGTAAGAACTGATAGACCACATCCTTAGCCGGTCGGTCGTGAATGTCGTAAAGGAACTGGCAGAAAGGTTTAGTTCTTATCATCGTGCTTGTATTCTTCGATACGTCTGATGTGGTTCTCTAATAGGAACAGCCATGCCTCGCCGTAGCTGTTGAACTGGTAGAACAGATTGCAGTACACCCCGTCAACCCTTGCCCGTTCAGGCTGCTTGCTGTCGGGATAGACGTAGAATACCTTATCGAAATAGGTAGGCATCTCAAAAGACCTTAATTAAATGTTTGTGAAAGGTACTAAAAGTATATCTAACAGCATCCAATAAGTGAGACCGATGTTTATCCTTAGCCTTATCGATACCACCCGTATCGGTCACCTCCACGTAAAGCATATCATCGATAGTCCACGTCATCGATGGATCAAAGTAAACGGTATGGTTTTGAAGGATACTATTGGTCAATACCTGACTATCACTGATTGCCGGGTTAACTGATGGTACCTTGAACTGTCCCTTATTAAGTAGGAGCTTCTCACGGATGACAGAGTAGTAGTTGATGTTCCCAATGGTCAACGCCGACCGTGCCTGACCACTGGCATCCCCGGTGACCATGAAGACAGCATCGGGATAGACCGCCCGTACTTGGTCGCAAAGCTCATAGATATTGGAGTTGGATAGCCTGAACTCACGGATGAACCGTATCTCTCCGTTGATGTACTGACTGGCAACGCACGTGATAGGGTCTACGTTAAAGTCAAAGCTCAGGTATAAATAATGCCCACTTTCATACCTGACAGGCTTGACGTGGCGGTTCTTATCAAAGCAATAGGCGAAGGGTTTGTTGGACAGGTCGACATCTTCAGCCATGTACTCACAGGCGAAGGTTAACGGGTCGAGTTCATTCTTAGCGGCATCAACCTCCGCCGGGTCGATGTACGGGTTATCGTAGGTGGTGAACTTCCACGACTTCCAGTCGTCTAGCCTATCTTGGTAATTGAACAGCTCCTTAAAGAACGTGCGTCCGAACTGTGGGGTACTAAAGAACCATGCAGAACCCTTGTAGTCCGTTAGCGTTGGTCGGATTGATTGTTTCCATGCTACCTCAAAGTTACCGCCCTTCTCGCACTCATCGATAAGGACTAGATGGTACTTACGACCTCGACCGCTGTCGGGATTATCAAACGACCATACGTCTAACTTACCGCCAGTCATGGTCTTTATCTGTTTCAAAGTAGAGTCCTTAGAGGATATAATCGGTTGCAGTCTCCAACCTATCTCACTCCACCATTCCGATGCGTCCTTGTATGTAGGTGCGAAGTAGGCAACGTACTCACCCTTTACTAAAGCTTCCGCCGCTTTGTAAATAGATAGCGTTGACTTACCAAACCTTCTTCCGCACTTAAGTACCGAAAAGCGTTTAGCTTCCTTCAGTACCCTGTCCTGATTGTAATGCGGCTTTTGGAGCTGTATGGATAAACTTTTGGTCATTATCCCAATTCACCTCGATGGTGACTTTAGTATCGTTTGTGTTCGTGTTTTCGCTCCGTGCCAACTTAGGCTTGAAGTATTCTAGCATCTTCATATACGCATCCAGAAACTTCTCATCATCCAACGATGCCAATACACGGTTCGCACGTTCAGTATGAGACGTCATAAAAGTTTCCTTTATCATATCCCATTGAACTGCTTTCTCGCTGCGTATGCCAACGGGACGGCCTTTAGGATTGTTTGTCTTACCCTTTGGTAAACCCATTTTTGATAGGATTTGATGTGAACAAACTATTTAGCAAAGATAAGGTTTTCCGCATTACGGTGAACAAGTTTCATCCCGATGCCTAGGCCTGTGATGTGGTCAATAATCTTTCCAGCATCCATGTCGTACTCAACACAAAGCATCCGCATCTTATCGAAGTTGCCAAGAGGTAGGGAGCGAAGCACGTTAAGGTTCTGACCTTCCACGTCAATGGATACGAAGTCAAAGTCAAAGCCGAAGACCATACAGAACTTCTGCGCCCGGAGCGGCATAATCCAGAACTTACGCCATGATGGGTGCGACTTCCATTTCTCAAGATGTGCCGGGTCGGTGGTGCTGATGGCGTCTCCCATGGAGTCCCAAAACTCTACCGGGTCGGTAGTCTCGGTAACGATGGCTGAGTTAACAAGGGTTACCTTATCCTGATAGTCTACGGTATTGGCCATCAGTTGAGGGAACACCATCGGTGACGGCTCTACCAGTACGCCGGTCCATCCGTTTTCGAGCAAAGCCCTTGTATTTGAGAGCCTTACGCCGTCATAAGCTCCGATATCTAAAAAGTGTCCAACTTCAGAGCCAAAATAAGCCGTTATAACGGCCTGTTCATCGTTTTGTGAGTAGTTTGTCATCAGTGTCAAAGATAGTGTCTTAAATCGAACGTATGGCACGTCCTAGAGCATTTTATCAATCAGGTAATGCTCATCCGAATTGAGTTGGTGAATGACTGCCTCAATTGGAGCGTCTGAATCAACTGTTATACCGCCGTTCATAGAGATGGCGGTAGCAATGGCATCATAACGCCCGATATAGCAAACACGCCCCGTTTTCGGGGTTACCCATAATTCAAAGCTGTTGGAGCTGGTCACCAACTTGAATCCTGCGTTTTTTAGGTTCTTTCTCATGGTTAACTGATTTAACTGATTTTTTTGAATCGGTTAAGTATATAACATCTTGAGTATTATATACTTATACTCTTATTAACTGATTAACTGATTTTTTCTATATTTAATAATAATAATAATTATAATAATAAAAAGAGAGAGAGAGAGTATAGGGAAATCGTCAAAATCGACTTTTTGGTTATACTCATTGATTGTCAATAGTTTATACGATAACTGATGCGTTTTTAATGAAAGAAACCATCCTTCCACCCATCGGTCCGTGGTTGTGGTGCTTGATTTCCTGTCAGCATCAGAGATGCCG
>Ga0209229_10000268_pt1 | contig 20997 bp, 18 predicted proteins | sample SanBayMetagenome_FD_187466 | JGI IMG/M metagenome (GOLD analysis project Ga0209229, IMG submission 187466) | Freshwater and sediment microbial communities from dead zone in Sandusky Bay, Ohio, USA (SPAdes) (version 2) | ecosystem: Environmental > Aquatic > Freshwater > Lentic > Sediment... | reverse complement strand
GCACCACGAAGCAGCCGTTGTTGCCGATGAGCCCGGTATCGGCGTCGGTCACGATCCAGAGCCGGCCCGACGGATCGAAGCCGAGGTTGTCCGGGCAGGCGATGGGGCTGAGGCGCGCGCGGTCGGTGTGACCGGCGTAGAAGACGTCTTCGCGAGCGAGGCCGCCGGGTGCGAGGTCCTCTGCACGCGTCAGCAGTCGTGCCGAGGCGTTGCGCGGATCGCCCGCGAGCAGGAACACGTTCCAGGCGAAGCGCGTGCCCGCGGCATCATCGCCGTCCTCGATGAGTTCGACGATATGACCGAAGTCGTTCTTCGGGCGGGGGTTCGCGGCGTTCGGTCCGAGATCGATCTCGCGGCCCATGAAATCGCGGCGCTCGTCCTTGCGGCTGTCGTTCTTGGTGAGCGCCATGTACACGCGTCCGCTGATCGGGCTCGGCTCGACGTCCTCGGGCCGGTCCATGGGCGTGGCGCCGAGCACATCGGCCGCCTCACGGCAGCGGATCACGACCTCTGCCTGGTCGGCGAACCCGGTGCCGCTGTTGAGCGGACCGTTCTCGTCGTGCACCAACGGCAGCCACTCGCCGCGACCGTCGGCGTCGAAGCGCGCGACATACAAGGTGCCGTGGTCGAGCAGGTCACGGTTGGCGGCGCGGACCTTCGGGTCGAAGCGGTCGCGGGTGACGAACTTGTAGACGTACTCGAATTTCGCGTCGTCGCCCATGTAGGCGGCGACGCGGCCGTCCTTGGTCAGGATGGTGTTCGCGCCCTCATGGCAGAAGCGGCCGAGCGCGGTGCGTTTCTTCGGCGTCGAGGTCGGGTCCTCGGGATCGATCTCCACGATCCAGCCGTGGCGCAGCGCTTCGCGCGGCTCCTGGCGCACATCGAAGCGGGCATCGAGCAGGTCCCAGCCGTAGGCCGACCGCTCGCGCAGCGGCCAGCGACGGTGGGCACGCTTCGTGGCCTCGTCGGTCGAGGCCGCAGCCCAGCTGCGCGCGCCGCCGAAATAATCCTCGATGTTCTCTTCGGCGGTGAGATAGGTGCCCCACGGGGTCTTGCCGCCCGCGCAGTTGGCGAAGGTGCCGAGCACGCGCGTGCCGGTCGGATCGGCGACGGTGCGCATGAGCGGCGCGCCGCGCGCCGGTCCCGCGATGTCCATCGGTGTGTCGGCGGTGATGCGTCGTGTGGCCTTCGCGCCCTTCACGACCTGCCAACCGCGCAGGCCCTTGCGGACCTCCAGCACGCTGACGCCGTGCGCGGCGCGCATCCAGGCGACGGCCTCGGGATTCGCGCGGAGCCAGGCATCGCGGTCGCGGGCGCGGGCTTTCTCGTCGGCGGAGACCCCGGCGAACACCAGTTCGGCCTCGACATATTCGTGGTTGACGCAGAGCAGACCGGTGTCGCGACGGCTACGCGAGGGGAAGAACGCGAGCGCGTCGTTGTTGGTGCTGAAGCGTCGTCCTTGCCGTGCCGCGGCGTCGGCATCCAGCCACTTCAGCGAACGCAGGTCGCGCGCCGTCAGCCCGGCATCACCCGCGAACAGCGGGTCGCCGAAGCCGATCAGCACCTGCGCGCGCAGGCCGGGCGAGAGGCGCAGCGCGTCCTCGCGCGTCGGTGCGATCGCCGCGTAGACCGCGCCCGCGGTACCGGAGCGCGCGGTCGCGCCGATCGCGGGCAGCGCACCCGCTGCGGCGAGCGCGCTGCCGCCTGCCACCAAGAGGTCGCGCCGCGACAGACGCTGTTCGAGGACCGCGCCGAAGTACTTCATGTTCCGGGGAGCCCCTCGATGATGGTGACGAAGAATTCGCCCTTGCCTTCACGCAGCTTCTTCGCGGCTTCGTACTCGGGCGACTTCCAGAAATCCCACGCCGCCTGCTTCGAGGGGAAGCGGGCGATGACGACGCTCTCGCGGCGCGGGTCGCCCTCGGCGACCTCGATCCGGCTCGCCGGCATCACGGCGAGATAGCGGCCGCCGTACTTCTCGTAGATCGGCGGCAGCGCCGCGTTGTAGAGCCGGAAGCCTTCGATGTCGGTGACCTTGCCCTGCACCAGCAGGTAGGCCGGCGCCGCAGGCTTGACCGGCTCGCCGCTCACTTGATGAGCCCCTCGGCGCGCATCGCGGCCTGCGCGGACGGCCGCTGCGCGATGCGCTTGTGGTAGGCCTGCAGGGTCGGCCACTGTCCGAGGTCGATGCCCACGATGCGGCACCAGCCGAGCACCGTGAAGAGATAGGCGTCGGCCACGGTGAACCCGTCGCCGAGCAGGAAGTCCTTGCCGTCGAGCGACTGCTGCACGAAATCGAAACGCTTGCCGAGGTTGGCGCGCGCGACGGCCTTCTGCTCGTCCGTGACGCCCGGGATGAAGAACGGGCTGAAGTTCTTGTGGACCTCGGAGTTGATGTAGCCGAGCCACTCGTGCAGGCGATAGCGCGCGAGCGTGCCGGCCGCGGGTGCGAGCCCGGACGCGGACTTGAGGTCGGCGATATACGGCAGGATCGCCGTGCCCTCGGTGAGCACCTCGCCGTCGTCCATGCGCAGCGCCGGCACATAGTTCTTGGCGGTGACCTTATGGTACTCCTCGCCGCCGGCGGTCTTCTGGCCGCGGCCTTCGACCTTGACGGCCTCGAAAGCGAGACCCGTCTCGTACAGCGCGATATGGGAGGCGAGCGAGCAGGCACCGGGAGAGTAGTAGAGCTTCATGGTCGGGATCCTTTCAGGTCGGGTGGTGCGCCGGTCGGGCGGGAAAGGGCCCGCGGACCGGACGCGCCGATTATGCCACCCGTCGGTTGCGCAGGGGCCTCCCTGCCCGGCGGCCTCTGTCACAATCCTTTCATGACCGCCGACCCCGACGACCGGCCACGGCTCTCCAAGCGCATGGGCGAGTTGGGCCTGTGCTCGCGACGCGAAGCGGAGACCTGGATCGTCAACGGCTGGGTGAAGGTCGACGGGCAGATCGTCGATACGCTCGGCACGCGCGTCGACCGCGCCGCGAAGATCGAGGTCGACCGTCGCGCCCGTGAACAGCAGGCGGACTTCGTCACCATCCTGCTCAACAAGCCGATCGGCTATGTCTCCGGACAGGCCGAGGACGGGTACGAACCCGCGACCGTGCTGATCCGTCCCGAGAACCGCTGGAGCGGCGATGATTCCGGACGCCGCTTCGACCCGGCGCACCTCATCGGCCTCGCGCCGGCGGGGCGCCTCGACATCGACTCGACCGGCCTGATGGTCTACACGCAGGACGGCCGCGTCGCCAAGCATCTCATCGGCGGCAACGATGTCGAGAAGGAGTACCTGGTGCGCGTCGAGGGCGTGCTCGCGCCCGACGGGATGGCGCGCCTGCGCTATGGGCTGACGCTCGACGGCGTGAAGCTCAAGCCCGCGCAGGTGGCTTGGCAGAACGAGGACCAGCTGCGCTTCGGCCTGCGCGAAGGGCGCAAGCGCCAGATCCGCCGCATGTGCGAGATCGTGGGGCTCAAGGTGACCGGCCTCAAGCGCATACGCACCGGCCGCGTGCTGCTCGGTGCGCTGCCGCCGGGGAAGTGGCGCTATCTGCGGGCGGACGAGGGGTTCTGATCGGGCACGCCGAGGACTTCAGACCACCGGCCGTCCACCGAGCGTCTCGGAGAGCCGCACGGCGATGGCGGTGCGTGCCTTGGCTGCCATCGCCTTGCGATCGGGTATCTCGTCGGGGCTGAACGGCTCCAAAAAATGCACTCGGACCTCCCAGGTGCCCGGGCGTGCGAGCAGACGCCAGGCGTTCGCGGCGCCCGTCTCCATGCCGAGCCAAGCCAGCTCGCGGCCGGCTTCGTCGCAGTCGATCACCACCGGCTGCAACATCGCGCCCGGAGGCGCCGGGGTGAGCATGGCGAACAACGGCGCCTTGAAGGGCAACAGACGCCGACCGTCGCCGCAGGTGCCTTCCGGGAACAGCACCAAGCGGCGATGCCGTGCGAAACGCTCACGCATGGCGGCGATCTGTCCCGTGACGCCCATGCGGTCGCTGCGCCGGACGAAGATCGTGTCGTTGAGCATGCAAAGGGACCGCAGCACCGGCCACCGGGCGATCCCGTCCTGCGCGACGAACACGGCGCCCGTCTGTCCGCCGAGGATGAGGGCATCGGTCCAACTCAGGTGGTTGGCGATGAAGAACACATCGGCTCCCGCCGGGCATCCGATCCGCCTGACCCGGATGCCGCAGGCACGAGCGGCGGCGGCACAGAACCATCGGGCCCAAGGCGAGGGCAACTCCCGGGTGTTCCCGATGAAGGTCCTCCACACCATATGCGCCGGGACACAGGCCGCCGCGATGGCGATCAACCAAAGAGCACGGCCTGTGACCCGGAAGCCGCCCGCGAGATCACGTGACCAGGCGCGCACGAACGCACCGAGCGCCTCCGCGGGCGCCGGAACCGTCGGTGGAACGAAGCCGGCGGAGTCAGGCAAGGGCGGCGGCCAGCGGTCATGTCCGGGTTGCAAGGCTTGCATGGCGCCTTGATAAGACCAAATCGATGACGATTTCCACCGCGGTCGTCCCGCTATCCCTGCGGCGAGCGGATCAGCGTGCCGAAGCCGTCCGGGTCATCTCGTAGGCGCAGACCGCTACGGCGGTGGCGAGGTTCAAGGATTCCACCGCGCGGTCCGATGCCCGTCCTGGTGGTGCGGCGCCCGGCACCGAGTACACATCCTTCCCGGCGAGCGTATTCATCACCGGCGAGGCGCCACGCGCCTCGTTGCCGAACATCAGGCACTCGACGGCGGAGAATCCCCCGGATGCGATCGGGCGGCCGCCGGTGTCCATCAGTGCGATCCGTGTGAACCGCCGCCGCAGGGCGTCGAGTGTTACCTCGGATTCGAAGGGCAGCGTGAAGACCGCGCCCATGCTCGCGCGCACGACTTTCGGGTTGTAGGGGTCCACGCTGTCGGGTGACAGGAGACAGCGGAAGCCGCCGAACCAGGCGAGCGTGCGCAGGATGGTCCCGAGGTTGCCCGGGTCCTGGATCTCATGCAGATAGACCGCGCGCTCGCCTGCGGCGGGCGGCGGTGTGGGCAGGATCGGCACGACGGCGATGACACCCTGCGGTGAGCGCGTGTCGCTCAACTGACCGATGTGCCGCGCGTTCAGCGTCTCCCTCGGCAGCTGCGTCGGGAATCCTGCAGGCAGACCTGCCGCGAGGTACTCGTGGCTGACGAGGATGCGCGAGGCGGCGAGGGCGGGACGCCGGACCAGCGCCTTGCCGAGCTCCAGCACCAGATGCTCGCCCTCGGCGAGATAGAAGCCCTGCGCTTCGCGCTGCGCCTTGTCCTTCAACCCTTTCAGTTGCTCGAAGGTCATGCGCAGTCCCGCCGTGCCGGAAGTCCGCTGATGTCCATCGCCACCGCCTCCGCGAGCTTGATGCCGTCGACGCCCGCGGAGAGAATGCCGCCCGCGTAGCCTGCGCCTTCGCCGCCCGGATAGAGCCCGCGCACATTGAGGCTCTGCAGCGTCGTCGGATCGCGGGTGATGCGCAGCGGCGACGAGGTGCGGGTCTCTATGCCGGTCAGCACCGCATCGTCGCGGTCGAAGCCGCGGATCTGACGGCCGAAGATCGGCAGTGCCTCGCGCATGGCGGCTACCGCGTCCGCGGGCAACAGCGGCGCGAGGTCCGTTAGCGTGATGCCGGGCGTGTAGGAGGGCTGTACCTCGCCGAGCGCCGTGGAGGGGCGACCCGCGATGAAGTCGCCGACCAACTGCGCCGGCGCCGAGTAATCGCCGCCGCCCATCTCGAAGGCGAGGCTCTCGAGGCGCTCCTGCAGCGCGATGCCGGCGAGCGGGCCGCCCGGGAAATCGCGCTCGGGATCGATGCCGACCACGATGCCGGCGTTGGCGTTGCGCTCGTTGCGCGAGTACTGGCTCATGCCGTTGGTGACCACGCGCTGCGGCTCGGAGGTGGCCGCGACCACCGTGCCGCCCGGGCACATGCAGAAGCTGTAGACCGAGCGGCCGTTCGCGGCATGGTGCACGAGCTTGTAGTCGGCGGCGCCGATGGCCGGATGGCCCGCGAAGCGACCGAGCCGCGCGCGGTCGATGAGCGACTGCGGATGCTCGATGCGGAAGCCGATGGCGAAGGGCTTGGCCTCCATGAACACCTTGCGCCGCTCCAGCATGCGGAAGGTGTCGCGCGAGCTGTGCCCCAGCGCGAGCACCACATGGCGCGAGGCGATGACCGTCCCGTCGTCGAGCCGCACGCCGCGGATCTCGCCGATGGCGCCCTTGCCGGCATCGATGGACGTACCGTCGACGCGGTCGATGAGCAGGTCGACGACCTTGCTCTCGAAGCGCACCTCGCCCCCCGCTGCGATGATCTCCTCACGCATGCGTGCGACCACGCCGGTGAGCCGGAAGGTGCCGATGTGCGGCTTGTTGACCCACATGATCTCGGGCGGCGCGCCCGCCCGCACGAACTCGCGCATCACCTGGCGTCCGAGATGGCGCGGGTCCTTGATCTGGCTGTAGAGCTTGCCATCGGAGAAGAGGCCTGCACCGCCTTCGCCGAACTGCACATTCGACTCCGGCGTGAGCGTGCGCTTGCGCCACAGTCCCCAGGTGTCCTGGGTGCGGCGGCGGACATCGCGGCCGCGCTCGAGCACGATCGGGCGATAGCCTTGCTGCGCGAGCACCAAGGCCGCGAACAGCCCACAGGGGCCGAAGCCGACCACGAGCGGACGCTCGGCGGGCGCTGCGGGCGCCGCGGGCGGCGGGTGGAAGGCGGTATCGGGCGCCGCCATCACATGCCGGTCGTCGCGATGTGCCGCGAGCACGCGCGCCTCATCGCGCACCGCGACATCGACGATGTAGACGAAGGCGATCTCGCGGTCCTTGCGCCGCGCGTCGTGGCTGCGCTTGTAGACGGTGAAGCCTTCGAGGTCCTGCTCGCGGAGGGCAAGCCGCTTGAGGATGGCGCGGCGCAGGGCGTCCTGGGTGCGCGTCTCGGTGGGGTCGCCCCAAGGGAGCGACAGCTCGGTGATCCGGATCATGGTCCACTTCCTGGTCGGTGGTCCCGACAGAGGCCTGGAATCGCGCTAGTCTATCCTCATCATGGCCCGATCCAAGAGCAGCGGCAGCTGGTTGCGCCGCCACGTCACCGATCCCTTCGTCAAACAGGCCCAGATCGACGGCTACCGGTCGCGTTCCGCCTACAAGCTGATCGAGCTCGACGAGAGGGACCGCCTGATGCGCCCCGGCATGCGGGTGCTCGACCTCGGGTCGGCCCCGGGCGGCTGGTCGCAGGTCGCCGCCAAGGCGGTCGGCGCCAAAGGCAGAGTGCTCGCGACCGACATCCTGCCGATGGACCCGATCGGCAACGTCGATTTCATCCAGGGCGACTTCACCAGCGATACGGTGGTCGAGCAGATCAAGACCTGGCTCGGCGACGGCAAGTTCGATCTCGTCGTCTCCGACATCGCGCCCAACCTCAGCGGCATCGACTCGGCCGACCAGGCGCGCTCCATCTATTTCCTGGAGCTCGCGCTCGACACCGTGCGGCTGATGCTGAAGCCCGGCGCCAACTTCGTCGCCAAGATGTTCCAGGGTCAGGGGTCGGACGAGTACGTCAAGGAGCTGCGCAAGCATTTCGGCAAGATCTCGATCCGCAAGCCGAAGGCATCGCGGCCCGAGTCGCGCGAGGTCTACATCGTCGCCAAAGAATTCAAGGGCTGAGCGCTGCGGCGCCGGAGCGCCGCGGCGTCCGTCAGATCTTCCAGACGATCAGCAGGATCAGCAGCGCTGCGAGGACCGTCCACCCGATGGTGTCGATGTAGCGGCGGATCTGCGCTTCGATGGGCGCGCCACCGAAGCGCACCAAGGCCGCGACCAGGAAGAACCGGGCGCCCCGGCCGATGACCGACCCCAGGATGAACGGCGCGAGCGCCATCGAGGCAGCACCTGCGGCCACAGTGAAGACCTTGTAGGGGATGGGCGTGAAGCCGGCGGCGAAGATGGCCCAGAAGCCGTAGTCCTTGAACCACCGTTGGGCGGTCTCGAAATGGCCCATGTAGCCGACCTTCTGCAGCCAGGGCAGGACGGCGTCGATGGCCCAGTGGCCGATGAGATAGCCGAACAAGCCGCCCAACACCGAGGTGATGGTCGTCAGCGCCGCGAGGTACACCCACCGCGTCGGTCGAGCGAGCGTCATGGGCGCGAGCAGGACATCGGGCGGGATCGGGAAGAACGAGGATTCGGTGAAGCTGACGACGCCCAGATAACGGTCCGCATGCGGGTGGCGGCTCCAACTGAGCACCCGGTCGTACAGAGCACTGAAGATCTTCACGGCCGGGATTGTAGAGGTGCCCGGTACGGCCGTCGACGACATTGGCTAAACTGCGCTCTCCTGCGCGGTTCTCCGGCGGGCCCGTAGCACAGCGGTTAGTGCAGGGGACTCATAATCCCTTGGTCCTTGGTTCGAATCCAAGCGGGCCCAGTCTTTTCAGCGAAGACAGACTCACAGCCTATCCGACTGTCGCGCGGGAAGGGTCCAGGCGTCAAAACCGGCCGTCGTCCTCGTGAACCTGGCTGGGCGCAGGGAGAAGCCAAGAAAAGGTTCGTGTCGACGCAGAATCGAGTTTCTGAAAAGTTACGGGCGTGTGGTTGTACCCAAACGCGCCTCGTGGACGCGTTCACCGCTCACGAATTAAGCTTCATCGCTCCAGGTCCTCGCGAGGCACCCATGATCAAGTCTGTCGGTGGCGTCGTCATCAATCCGATACATCGCCTCTCATGCCATTGTGGCGCGGTCATCCTTGAACTTGAATTGCCCGATGGCATCGTCAACCCCCGTCGTTGCGATTGCTCCATCTGCCGTCGGAAAGGCGCGATCGTCGCTTCGGTCGCTCTGTCTGGGATCAATGTCATCCAAGGCCAGAAGGCGCTCAAGGTCTACCAGTTCAACACGAAGGTGGCGAAGCACTACTTCTGCTCCCACTGCGGCATCTATACCCATCATCAACGTCGTTCGTATCCGGATCAGTATGGTTACAACGTCGGTTGCCTTGAAGGGATCAATCCGTTCGATCTCGAGCCAGTACCGTTGCTCGATGGAGTCAACCATCCGGCAGATCGCAACGCCTGACGAAACGCTTGACCGCTGTATCGCTCTTACTTGATCAGAGTGACCGTTGAAGTGACGCTAGGCAACGTCTGCGAACGTATCTTAGCGTCCAGTCTTCTCATAATCCCTTGGTCCGCAGGTGTGAATCCAAGCTGGCCCAGTCTTATATTAGTGGCGGAATCAGAGCGTATCCGAAGGGGTATGCTGCTGATTGCGAAGGGTGAAAATAGGATTCTTGCAGCGGCATGAGGCGGCCGACCGTGCAAGTACGGGCAATCTCTTTATCTGTGCGTTCCCTTGTGTGCGAAATACAAGCCGGTTCCGCCTAGAGCTGCTATCGGAGCCCAAGGATACGGTGCCGGCGTGTTCCAGAGAGCCGCTTCGCCAAATACTGCCAAGAAGATCCCGAGGATCGCAAAACCCGTGCTAATCGCCGTACCGAACGTCGCGAGGATCAAGTGTTCGGTCTTGCGTCCGCCCAGTACGAACATGGCTGCTGTGGCGACGAGCGAAATCGACCCGACATGCCAAGAGAAATGATGTAGCCAAACGACGTCAGCAGGCAGAGCGACCTGATGAAGCGGGTCGAGCACCTTCGCGCTGCCTAACAGTTCGTGGCCTAGCATCACAGCGATACAGGCTATCGCTGCCATATAAAAACACAATCTTGCTGCTGAACTTACTGCCACTTAAACGCACTTCATAATTCGTTTGGTCCGTAGGTGTGAACTCAGGCGGATCCAGTCCTATGGTTATGCTGACCTGACCCCCTTTTTAGTTCCGGGGATTAGTTCGTAAAGTCCTTGTTGGTGAACATACCCTATGTGTGCGCTTCCTGCCTGGCGTGCCCGGCATGCCGGGCACGCCAGGCGGCGGCGAACTCTGCAGGGGTGCGGTAGCCGAGCGCGCTGTGCGGTCGCCGTTGGTTGTAGTCAGCGCGCCATGCGCCGATGATCTCGCGGGCCTCGGCGAGCGTGCGGAACCAGTGCTCGTTCAGGCACTCGTCGCGGAACTTGCCGTTGAGGCTCTCCACGTACGCGTTCTGTGTCGGCTTGCCGGCCTGTATCAGGCGCAGCGTCACGCGGTTGCGGTACGCCCAGCGATCGAGCGCATTACCGGTGAACTCGGGACCCTGATCCGTGCGCAGCACCCGCGCAGACCGCGGAACGCGCCGACCCTATCGAGCACCCGTGTCACATACTCGCCCGAGATGCCGTGGTCGACCGGGATGTCTATCGCCTCCTTCGTGTAGTGATCGACGATCGTCAGGCACTTGAGCCGACGACCGTGCTCGAGACTGTCGCTGACGAAGTCCATCGACCACACCTCGTTCGGCGCCAGCGGCACCTCGAGCGTACGACGCTCTACCGCCACGCCCCGCCGGCGCTTGCGCCGCGCCACCTGTAAGCCTTCCTCGCAGTAGATCCGCTGCACGCGCTTGCGGTTGACCGCTCCGCCTTCCCGACGGATCAAGGCGTGGATGCGGCGATAGCCGAAGCGGCGACGCTGCGCAGCGAGCGACTTGATCGCCTCGCGAAGCCGACCCTGGTCACGGTCACCGGCCGCCCGATACCGCAGCACCGTGCGCGAGAGCCCCATCAGCCCACACGCCCGCCGCTCGGATATCCCGGTCTTCGCCCGCATCGCCTGCACCGCCTCGCGCCGCGCCTGCGGGCTTACCGTTTTCCCCGCGCGATGACCTTGAGCGACTCGATGTCCAGCATCGCCTCGGCCAGCAGCTTCTTGAGCTTGCCGTTCTCGCCCTCGAGCTCACGCAGCCGCCGCGCATCGGCGACATCCATCCCGCCGAAGCGGCTGCGCCACTTGTAGAACGACGCATCGCTGACGTGCTTGCGCCCGAGCTCCTTCACGGCGGCCCCAGCCTCGACCTGCTTCAGGAACCCGATGATCTGCTCGTCAGTGAATCTAGACTTCTTCATGCCCGATCTCTCCTTCGGAAATCGGACTCTACTCACCTTCCCGTGGCACTGAAAACGGGGGTCAGGTCAGATCGGACGTCGTTGGGGCACCCGCTGAGCGGACTCACCTGTCCTGCGTCAGCATGCAGGCAGGTCGTTTTTCCGGCAGCGGTGGAAGAGACTATCCGCGGACCGCTCGAGCGGTCGCGTGAAGAACGACCTTCGACGGCGGAGATCGCAGAACCGATCGTCCCTGGCCGTATCGAAGCCGCGCGGCCGCAACGCACCAAAGGAGGTTGATATGCAAAAGGTCTATCGGTGGGAACGGCAGCCCGGCGCTGCAGCGGCGCTTTCTGCATGGCTTGCCGATGCTTGTATGCGCTCGCCCGCGCTGTCCGCTTTGCATGGTCGCTTGCTGGAAGCGGCCGGAGTGCGTCTTCGCGACATCATCGATCATATCGACACGAGCGACACGGCGGAACTCGAACGGTTCAGCGCCGCTGGCTGGTCGGTGATGGCGGACGGCGTCTGGAAGAACATGAGCGGCCTGTTCCCGGCGGTGGTTGCCCGTGGGCCCGACACCGTCTGGTTGCGCGTAGAGGCAGTGGAAGACTTTCTGGCGACGAACGACATCAACGCGACCATCGAAGGCGACCGCCATGGCCCGTTCCGCAGGGCGATCATCGCAGACGATGCAGTGCGTGTCGGCGTGCTCGAGCGCAATGGTCATCCCGGTTATGAGCTCCCTGCCGTCTCCCCCACCGCGATCCGTTCAGCGCGTCTGCACCTGCAGGCGTTCAAGGCGCGGCGGCGCCAGTTCGATACGGTTGAGCAGGGCCTCATCCATACCGAGGGGCTGGTCGATGCCGCGGTCGCGGACATCGGCCCGAACTGGGCCTGCGATCTGTGGCTCAAGGCGGAACGCGACTTTTGGATGGCACGTTGCCCCTCCGGCCGGGTGCAGAAAGCGAGGCAAGATGCCATCGGGATCGGCTGGTGCAACATCGATCATCACACCTACGACGGATCGCGCGCGCATTACCGGCACTCCATCCGGATCTTCGAGAAGCTGGGCTACGAGCGGCGCGAAATGCTCTATGCGGGCGAACTGGCGGGATGGGGCAGCCAGGTGCTCGAGCAGCCGGTGATCGGTTCCACCATCTTCGCCGATGTCGATCTGGCACCGCATGAACTGACGGTCGACTTCGCGCATGAAGTTTTGCCGGAGCTGCCGAAGCATCGGCGCGCCGGACTGCTGACCGAGCTGTTGGGCGAGTCCATATTGGAAGCCGGCCTCAACCATGTGGCGGCGCTTTACGATCACGTTCTTCTGCATGGTCAGTTGGAGCAGCGGAACATCAGCATGATGGCCCCGTTCACCGACTGGCCGCATCTCTACCAGGCGCTGACCGAAGGAGACTGGTGCGCAGTCGATCCCGCACGGGTCGATCGGCTGGAGGCCGGCGGGCATATCGGGGCGGATGAAGCAGAACGCTTGCGGCTTGAAGGATCCATCGTCACGCATCTGGAGAACATCGAGCGCAATGACGGTTATAAGGGCTTCAACCGTGAGGGCATCGACAGCGTCTTGCGCAAGCTTGATCCGCGTGCCTATCTGGCCAACGCAGATGGTGCCGGACCATGAACGCAGGCTTGGCATATCTGCGAACGCTGTTCGGCGACCGCTATGTGGAGACGGCAGCGATCCGGCGGCATCATGGCGGTGGCGAAGGCTTCCGCGGCGACCATGTGCCCGATGCCGTGCTTTATGCCGAGAGCACTGAGGATGTGGCGCTGGCGGTCCGTCATTGCGCCGACCATCGCTGCCCCATCATCCCGTTCGGTGTCGGTACGTCTCTGGAAGGCCAGGTCGAAGCGGTCCACGGCGGCCTGTGCATCGACCTTTCACGGATGGAAAAGGTGCTGGCCGTCAGCGCGGATGATCTTGATTGCCGCGTGGAGGCGGGCGTAACCCGTGAACGGCTCAACGCGGAGATCAAGGGGCAGGGGCTCTTCTTCCCTCTGGACCCCGGTGCCAATGCCACGCTCGGCGGCATGGCGGCCACCCGCGCATCGGGCACCAATGCCGTGCGTTATGGCACCATGCGCGACGTTGCGCTTGGCCTGACCGTGGTGACGCCGCAAGGCGCAGTGATCAAAACGGGCGGACGGGCCCGGAAATCGTCGGCAGGCTATGACCTCACCCGCCTTTATGTGGGGAGCGAAGGCACGCTCGGGATCATCACCGAGGTGCAGCTGCGGTTGTTCGGTATCCCCGAAACCATCGCAGCTGCCAGCGTGCAGTTCCAGGAACTGTCGCATGCCACCGCAGCGGTGCAGATCATCCTGCAATTGGGCATCCCGTTGGCCCGTATCGAGCTGCTCGACGCACTCCAGATGAAGGCGTGCATCGCCTATTCCAGATTGTCCCGATATGGCGAGCGAGCAAGCCTGTTCCTGGAGTTCCATGGCAGCCCGGCGAGCGTTGCCGATCAGGTCGCGCAGGTCGAGGCCATAGTGCGCGAGTTTGATGCTTCGCCGTTTCGCTGGGCGACGGCGACCGAGGATCGGACGGCGCTATGGACTGCGCGGCACAACGCCTATTGGGCAGCGCGTGCGTTGGCACCAGGCAAGGAGAGCTTTGCCACCGATGCTTGCGTCCCGATCTCACGTCTTGCCGACTGCATCGAGGCCTGTCAGGCGCTGGCGCGAGACAGCGGACTGCTTACGCCGATCGTCGGCCATGTCGGCGACGGTAATTTCCATATGCTGATACTGCATGACGCGAACGATCCGGCGGAGCTCGCGCGGGCAGAGGCGCTTTCGCTCGCGGTCGCCCGGGAAGCCATCGCCCGTGGCGGCACCTGCACCGGTGAACACGGTATCGGCCTGCACAAGAAGTCCCTGCTGCGCGAGGAACATGGCGATGCGGTGGAGGTCATGGCCACCATCAAGCGCGCGCTCGATCCGCTCGGCATCATGAATCCCGGGAAGATGTTCGATGCCTAGTATCGCGTCAGGGCGGTCAGCCCCGCGGCAGCCAAGCGGCGAGCGCCTCGAGCGCGCGCTCCACCTCGGGCGTCGTCACCGCGAACGAGAAGCGCACGCAGCGGCGGCCGCCGTGCGGATCGAAGTCGATGCCGGGGGCCGCGGAGACGCCCGTTGCCTCCAGCATCTGCCGGCAGAATCCGAGGCTGTCGGTGGTCCAGCGGCCGGCATCGACGTACAGGTAGAACGCTCCGTCGGGCGCCACGACGTCGCGGAAGCCGAGTTGCGGCAGCGCCTGCAGCAGCAGGCTGCGGTTGCGTGCATAGATCTGCAGCGCCGCCTCCAGGGCGGCGGGATCGTCGAACGCGCCGAGCGCCGCGTGCTGTGAGATCGCCGGTGGCGTCAGGAAAAGGTTGACGAGGTATGCGGAGAGGGTCGCCGCGAGGTCTTCCGGCACCACCAGCCAGCCGAGCCGCCAGCCGGGCATGCGGAAGTACTTCGAGAAACTGTTGACGACGATCGCGTCGCCGTCGATCTCGAGCACCGAGGTGGCGCGCGTCCCGTAGGTGATCCCGTGGTAGATCTCGTCGCAGATCAGGTGCATCCCGCGTGTGCGGCAGTGGTCGGTGAGCGCGGCGAGTTCGTCGCGGCTCAGCACGGCCCCGGTGGGATTGGCCGGGCTCGCCACGACGAGTCCGCGCGGACGTTCGGCAAGCCGCTCGAGCGCCGACGGCGTCAGCCGGAAGCCCACCTCTGGGCCGCAGTCCACCTCGATGCAGCGGCGACCGAGCGCAGAGATCGTGTTGCGGTAGGCCGGGTAGCCGGGCCGCGCGACGGCGATCCCGTCGCCTGCGGCGAACAGCGCCGCGAAGGTTGCGACGAGCGCGGCGCTTGCGCCCAGCGTCAGCAGGATACGCGACGGTGCGACGTCGACGCCGTACGTCTCGGCGTAGTGCTGTGCGATCCGCACGCGTAGATCCGGCGACTCCCAATAGCCCAGCGGGCCGCCGCGTATGGCGCGCTCGGCGGCCGCGAGCACACCCGGCGGTGCCGCCATCGTCGGTTGGCCGAAGTGCATCGGCACGATCCCGCGCCCGGCGCGGGCGAGCGCCGCGGCCTGCTCGCCGATCAGCCCGGCGTAGAACGGCGGAACCGTCGCGCCGCGTGGTGGTATCCCCACGGTCTTCGGATGATGCTGCAAGCGTACCTCCCGCGCCGGAACGACCGGGCGCTAGTCTACCGTGCCGTCGGCGCGCAGACGCAGCGGGCGACCGGGGCGATGCCCCGTCGCGACGCCGTCCGCGATCACGAACTCGCCGTTCACGAGTACGTGCGCGATGCCGACCGGATACTGATGGGGCGCGGTGAACGTGGCCGTGTCGGCGATCTCCTGCGGCGCGAAGACGGTGACGTCCGCGTAGTGCCCCGGCCGCAGCAGGCCGCGCAGCGCGAGGCCGTGCGCTGCGGCAGGGCCGTGCGTCATCTTGCGCACAGCGTCCTCGAGGCTCAGCACCGCACGCTCGCGCACGTAGCGTGCCAGCACGCGTGGAAAGCCGCCGTAGGAGCGCGGGTGCGGCACCCCGCGGCCGAACTCGACGAGATCGCCGTCCGCGCTGACGCAGGCCAGCGGGTGCCTCAGGAAGGTCTCGACGTCCGCCTCGTCCATCGCGTGGAAGACCGCCGTGAAACCGCCGGCAGCTTGCAGGTCGAAGAGCGTCTCGAGTCCGGCGTTCAGATCGAGGGGGCGTCCGAGCGATGCGACGTAGTCGGCCAGTGTGCGTCCCGCAAACCCGGCGGGGCCATCCCGGAACTGGATGCTCGACAGTTCGCCGCCCGTCTGGTCGGCGTAGATGCGCAGCATCTGCGCCTTCAGGCGCCCGCGGATCGACGGGTCGTCGGCACGCTCGCGGAACGCCGCCGTTCCACCCTCCAGCGCCCATGCCGGGAACACCACGTCCGAGTAGGTGCTGTAGGCGGTGTACGCGTAGACGTCGAAGGTCGTGCGCAGCCCGTCGGCGTTCGCTGCATCGAGGCGCGCGAGGAATTGTGCGCTCCGGCCGTGGTTCGCCCGGCCGGTGGACTTCACATGGCTGACGTGCACGCGCAGGTCCGTGCGCCGTCCGACCTCCAGCGCCTCCTCGAGCGCCGGCATCAGGCGTGCGCCCTCATCGCGGAGGTGCGTCACGTACATCGCCCCGGGCCGTGCCACGGCGCGCCCGAGGCTCACGACTTCGTCGAGCGTGGCGAAGGCGGCCGGCACGTACTCGAGTCCGGTTCCAAAGCCGATCGCGCCGTCGCTCATCGCCTCCCGCACGAGCGCCTCCATCGCACCCATCTCGGCGCTCGATGGCGCGCGGTTTGCGAGCCCCATCACGCGACGGCGTGTCCAGGTGTGTCCCGCGGTCCAGGCGGTGTTCGGTGCGGCCCGCAGCGAATCGAGGAACGGGCCGAGCGGATACGGCTGGTCGATGCTGTGCAGGCTCGCGACCAGAGTGGTCACGCCCTGACGCAGGTAGTTGGTCGCATCGGGCAACTGGTCGATCGTCGAGATGTGGGCGTGCGGTTCGATGAACCCCGGCGCGACGACGAGTCCGCCCACGTCATGGACCACGGCGTCGCGGGCCTCGCTGGCCGCTTGCGGCCCCGATGCGACGATCCGCTCGCCGCGGATCAGGACGTCACCCCGATAACGCGGTGCGCCGGAGCCGTCGACGATGGTCCCGCCGCGCAGCAGAGTGTCCCGCAGCGGGGTCGCGGTCATCCGTGGTGCGGCCAGACTGCCGAGACCCGCAGCCATGCCTGCCAGTGCGGTGCGTCGATCCATGCGGGTGCTGCTCCGGGCCGTGAGGCTCAGACGGGTGGCGAGTTGGCGCTGACGATCACGCACTCGTCGGGGCCCGGATTGCGGAACCGGTGTGGAACCCGGCTCGGGAACAGGTAGCCCTCGCCCGGGCCCAGCACCCGCGTCTGGTTGCCGACCGTGAGCTCGATGCGGTCTTGCACGACCACTCCGCCTTCCTCGCCCTCATGCGAGTAGGGCTCGCCAGCCGTCTCGGCCTTCGGGGCGTAGCGCTCGAAAAGGATCTGCAGGGGACGGCCCTTCAGGTTGCGGCCCACCTGCTTGAGCGACACGCCGCCGCCGCCGACCTCGAGCAGGTCTGCGTGCGCGAAGAACACCTGCGGCTCCGCCTGCGGATCGATCGCGAAGAACTCCGACAACGTCATCGGGAAGGAGTCGAGGATCTTGCGCAGGGTGCCGACCGAGGGACTGATCCTGCCGCGCTCGACGAACGAGATCGTGCCGTGGGTAAGACCGGAACGCTGACCCAGTTCGCGCTGCGAGTAGCCGAACAGCTCGCGCATGTACTTCAGGCGCTGGCCGAGTTCCGCGTCGCGCGAGACGTACGGATCCTTCGTGCTCGGCTTGACGGGCCTGCGGGAGCGCTTGGGTGTTGGCTTGCGGGGCATGATGTATCTGTCGCTGCTGCGTGACCGGCGGCTCAGTCCGGAGAAACCCAGTAGATCTTCTCCTCCGGGGTGTACCCGACGACGATGTGCTCGACGAGATCGGTGTACGTGATGCGGTAGCGCCGCAGCGTTGCACCGCCGAGCGTGCGCTGTTCGATGAAGTCGAAGGCCGTCGGCTCGCCCATGAGGTCGACGGGTCGGTTGGCGATCCCGCGCTCTCCGGAGGGGCCGTCGACGATCAGCCGCAGCTCCGGTGCGAGCGCATCGCGCGCAACGGGCTTGTCGCCGCGCAGCAGGATGCCGCGGGCAGCGGTCGTCAGATCCGGGCGGTCGTCCCGCGCGGGCGTGAGCGACAGCATCGTCGAGCCGGGCGCGACCGTCTCCGCGGCGAGGTGGCCGATGTATCGTTGCACGCGCGAGCCGGACAGCCGGACGTTGGTCAGCACCATCACCGAGACGCCCGATTCCGGCATGCGCAGAAAGAAGGCGGTGAAGCCCGGCAGACCTCCGGTGTGGGAGTGGATGGCACGAGCGCGCGTCGATTCCACGAACCAGGCGCTCGCATAGGGGACGGAGAGTCCGCTCGAGAGGCGAGCGGGCTCGAGCATCGTGCGCCACAGCCCCGGGCTCAGCACCCTGTGGTTCGCGAGCGCGGCATCCCACCGCAACGAGTCCTCGGCGCTGATCAAGAGCGGCCCGTCCGGATAGCCCGAGTACGCGTTCTCCATCCGGATCGCGTGGCGGTACGTACGGCTCGATGGCTGCCACAGGTACGGCTCCGCACGGTTCGCGATGATCTCCTCGGCTGCGTCGACGCGCGCATCCACGAGCCCGGCTGGCTGCAGCACCCGCTCGGCGACGTACTCGGCGTAAGGACGGCCCGAGGCGGCTTCGATGAGCCAACCGAGCAGCATGTAGTTTATGTTTGAGTAGGCCCACGTGCGACCCGTCTCGAACAGCATCGCCCTGGCCGCTGCCGCCGCGATCACCTCGGCACGGGTGTGGGGCTTCGTCTCGTCGAAATCGTTGCCCTCGTAGTCAGGGATGCCGCTGGTGTGGTGCAGGAGGCTCGCGATCGGTCGGGTGGCCCAGGCATCGGGGATGTCCGTCAGGTGACGACCGATCGGCTCGTCGAGCGCGAAGCGCCGCTCACCGACGAGCTGCAGGACGGCCGCTGCCGTGAAGTGCTTGCCCACCGAGGCGATATGGAAGAGCGTCCTCGGCGTCACCGGGACAGCGAAGGGCAGGGAAGCGCTCCCCATCCCGAGCGCAGCGCCGCCGCTGCTGCGGGTCACCGCGAGGCCGAGGCCAGCGACGTGGTGGTGCGCAACGATCGGCGCGAGCCGCTGCCTGAGCGCCGCCTCGACGGCGGACCCTCCGGTGGCAGACGCGGGCCCGGGGGTTGCGGCGCCGCTGGTCGGTGCCCAGACGCCGAGTGTGCCGCCGGCACCGGCCGCCACGGCGACCGTCCCCTGCAGAAGATCCCGGCGCGTCACTTGCTCGCTCATCGAACGTCCTCCCGTGAGTCTCCGAAGTCTAGCCTCGGATCCCGCCGAAATCATCGCCGAGATCTTCGGCCGCCGATTGATGTATAGAATCCTAACCATCGTTGTCCGTGTGAATTCCGCGCTTTCACCCCCGGGGGCCGACATGCGCCATGTTTTCGTCTCCTTGATCTGCCTCGCGGCAAGTTCCTTCGTCAGCACGGGGCACGCCGCACCGACGCCTGAGCAGGGGCAGCGCTACCGCGACTATCTGGACTTCGAGCGGCTCGCGCCGCCGGTCCGGGTCGCGCCCGAGTGGCAAGCCGACGGCTCGTCTTTCGACCACCTCGAGACGACCGCCGACGGCCGCCGCACACGCGTCACCGTTGACCCGCTGCGCGGGACCGTCAAGCGCGTACCGTCCACGGATGAACGCGCCACCACGCCGCCGGCACCGACGTACCCCCGGCAGTTCCTGCTGGCGCCGCCCGTTCCCGTCCCGCACGTGCGCTCGCCGGACGGCACGCGGTACGCGCTGGTGCGCGACGGTGATCTTTGGGTGCGCGAGGCCGCGGATGCTGCGGGGCGAAGGCTGACCTCGAGCGCGGCGCCGGACATCGCGTGGGACCTCGATGCGACGCGCCTCCACGGCGTCAGTCGCCCGGTGCCGGCTCAGCCATGGTCGCCCGATGGCCGCTGGCTGTTCGCCACGCGCGTGGATCGCACCGCCGTCCCCAAGGCGCCCGACATCGACTTCCTTGGCGACGACGTGTCGCTCCGCTACAGCCCCGTCGAAGTTCCCGGCCAGCCGATGCCGACGGTCGAGGCGTACGCCGTCGAGGTGCAGAGCGGCCGCGTGGTGCCGCTGAGCCTCGGGGATACCGCCGACCGCTACTTCACGCTGCTCGCCTGGCTGCCCGACTCGAGCGAAGTGCTCTTCGCGCGGACGGCGCGCGACTTCCGGACGATCGAGGTCCTCGCGGCCGACCCGCGCACCGGGAGCGTCCGCACCGTGCTGACGGAGCGCGGCGCCACCTGGGTGCGCAACGGCCACGATCTCGTGTACTCGGGTCGCGTCGGCTTCACGCTCTTGCCTGACGGCCGCGGTTTTCTGTGGGAGTCCGAACGCGACGGCTGGAATCACCTCTACCGGTACGACCTGCAGGGCCGCCTCGTCGGCCAGCTCACCCGCGGCGAGTTCCCGGTGGTCGACGTCGAAGCGGTCGACCCGCGCACGGGTTACGTGTACCTCACGGCACAGGCGGAGCCGCGCGTCTACGACGTGCATCTCTACCGGGTGCCGCTGCGGGGCGGACGACTGGAGCGGTTGACGGAGCACGAAGGTCAGCACGAGATCCAGTTCGCGCCGTCGCTGCGCTACTTCCTCGACACGCACTCCTCGCCCGCACGCCCGACCCGGGTGGACCTGCGTCGCGCCGATGGCCGCCTCGTGCGCACGCTCGCCGCGCAGGACATCACGAAGCTCGAAGCCGCAGGCTGGCGTGCGCCCGAGGAGTTCGTCGTCAAGGCCGCTGATGGCCGGACCGACCTGCACGGCGTCATGTACAAGCCCTACGATTTCGATCCGGCACGCCAGTATCCGGTCGTGCAGCACGTCTATGGCGGCCCGCAGATCGCCTACGTGCGGCGCGGTTTCGATCCGCTGCCGATGCCGCATCGGAACCACCCGCTCGCACTCGCGCAGCTCGGCTACGTGGTGGTGGTGCTCGACGGCCGCGGTACCCCGGGTCGCTCCAAGGCATTCCACGACGCAGCCGCGGGTGATTGGCAGGTGGTCGCCGACGACCAGGCCGCAGCGCTGCGCCACCTCGCGGCGCAACGGCCGTACCTCGACCTCGGGCGCGCCGGCATCTACGGCCACTCGTGGGGTGGCGGCAATGCGTTCCGCGCGATCGCCCTTCATGCCGATCTCTACCGCGCCGCGGTGGTCAGCGGTCCGGGTCTCGACTGCAGGACCATTCTGTGCGAACCGTACGTCGGGCTGATGCCGCAAGCCGCGGCCGTGTACGAGCGGCAGTCGCTCTACCGGCTCCCC
>Ga0209229_10000267_pt1 | contig 21016 bp, 14 predicted proteins | sample SanBayMetagenome_FD_187466 | JGI IMG/M metagenome (GOLD analysis project Ga0209229, IMG submission 187466) | Freshwater and sediment microbial communities from dead zone in Sandusky Bay, Ohio, USA (SPAdes) (version 2) | ecosystem: Environmental > Aquatic > Freshwater > Lentic > Sediment... | reverse complement strand
TGGCCCTTGGACCCCAACCCCCTCCTCCCTCCCCTGCTCCATGTTCCACCTTCAGCATCTTTCTCCGCAAGCTTTTCGCATCGGGATCCTGTCCCCTGCTCTGCTCCTGTGTGGTTCGCTACTCTTGTACCTGTTGGTACTGGCCTTCGTTTTGTTTCCGGCCTCCGTTGCCGTGGGCCAAAGCCCGATTGCCCAAAACAACGATGCGTTCGAAACCCATATCCGACCGCTCCTTGCCGAAAAGTGCTTCTCCTGCCACGGTCCTACCAAGCAATGGTCTAGCCTGCGATTGGACTCCGCTCTAGCCCTCGCAAAGGGAGGAGACTCCGGCCCCGTCATCCTTGCCAACCAACTCGAATCGAGCCCCCTGCTCGATCGAATCCTTGGATCTAGAAATCGGCTGGGGTCGTTTTCTCCTCGGATTGTTTTGAAGTCGTCTTCGTGATTCATAAGGCGTCGCGAGAAAAAACAGTTCAAAGTCGGTTTGTGAATCCCTAAATATATTGGGATTTTGTGGCCGCGGTGAGTTTTTTCTCGGGTCTCGATGGGAACATTGTCAGGGAAATCCTCAAAGAGGACCATCGTGTCAGCTATGGTGTTTCTAGACTAGGCTTCTGCGGTGCATGAGGGCTGTGATCTGAACTTTGGATTGCCGATGAGCTGCAAAATCCCTTCTGAAATTGGGAATGCAAGGGCGTTGCGTTAGAACTAGACCGTTTGGGCAAAAACCAAGATTCGGCATGCTCAGTACCATCGTCTTTTCGACAAGACTACGCAGGACGGTTGAGATTGCCATGCGATGCGGCGGATGTACTTGTTTGAGCCACCGGAGCGCCGGGGTAGGCTTGCTGGAAACCTCAGAAACCAGAGCAATCTTGAAAAAGTGGTTTGATTACCTACCCTTTGGTTTTATAATCCTCGCTCCCCAAGAAAAAGAACTCTTATCGACTCGCTCTGTGCTACCCAATAAGCCATGGTCGACCCCACCAAAACCGGTTCTGTTACACGAAATCTGCATCGAGCTCAAACGGGTGATGATCGTGCTTTTTCCTGGATATGGAAGCGTTACTACCACAAGCTTGTTTCTCGGGTGAAAAAGTGCCCGGGGGTCCAAGGGGCTAAAGCCTGCGAAGCCGAGGATCTAGCCGCCGACGCATTGGTTTGTTTCCACGAGGGCTTGAAGGAAAATCGCTTCCACTCTTTAGGGGGGCGAAATCAACTCTGGAGTCTGTTGACGGTGATCGCAACTCGGCGATCCAAAAACGCCATTCGTGATTCGAGGAGGCAAAAGCGATCCCATCAAATCGATAAAAGTTCCTTGCCGCCACTTAGTATCGATTCGTGCCAAGTAGGCAAATTGGACCTGAACCTAAGTCAACTCGAATTGGATGAAGCCGTGGGGGCGTGGCTCGCCCTGTTGGACAGGGAGGACCCCAAATTGCAGTTGCGGAAAATAGCCGATTTGAAATTGAGAGGCCACAACCATTCTGAGGTGGCCTCCATCATCGGCTGCGCGCGAAAGACAGTCGCGATGAGAGTTTCGCTGATTTATCAAATCTGGCTTGAGGTCGCCGACGAATGACCCAAACGTTGCCACCGATCGACTCGGCGTCCTCGCTAAGCTCTCGCTTTGAACCGATTGGGCCGGTTGATCGTGGGGGGATGGGTGAGATTTGGGTTGCAATAGACCATGAATTCGAACGTTTGGTAGCCATCAAGGAAATACTTCCAGAGGTAGTCCAAAATCTGGAATTCCATCGGCGGTTCATGAATGAAGCTCGAATCACAGCCAAGCTTGATCATCCTGGAATTGTCCCGGTCTACTCCCAAGGCAAGCATGCCGATGGACGCCCTTTTTATGCGATGCGATGGATCGATGGGCAGGGTACCGAAACACTTGCCCAAGCCATTGATCGCCTGCGTTTTGCAAGTCGAACAGAACTCCTCAAACGATTGCGATCGGTTTGCAACACAGTCGCCTATGCCCATGCCAACGGGGTGATCCATCGAGATCTCAAGCCCGCGAATATTTTGCTCGGTCCTTTTGGCGAAACCTTCGTGATCGATTGGGGGTTGGCAAGAGAGCTTGCGAGAAATTCAAACCTCCAACCCATCACAGCAATCGCTCCTGTAGGAAGCCAAAGATCCCACCATGTACCCGATCAAGAAATTGGCCAGGAGCCTACTACGGACTTGGTTGGGACCCCTGGATTTCTAGCACCAGAACTGTTTCAAAATCCAGATAATGCCAGCCTTAAAAGCGACATCTACGCATTGGGTGCAATCCTGCGCAGAGTCTGTGTCGGCGATCCGCCCAGAGAGCTGCAAATCACCGAACCGTCTGGTTTATTCGAGGGTACTCATCCTGCCCTCATGGCGATTTGCCGTAAAGCGATGGCAACCGATCCAATCGATCGCTATTCATCGGCCAAAGAAATGGCCGACGACCTCGCGCTGTTTCTCTCGGGTGAGCCTCCTCGTTCATGGCACGAACCTTTGCGGTATCGGCTTGTGCGTTGGCGAGGACAGAATCGACTCATCTTCGATTCGACGCTCTTTGCATTTGGGCTTTGCATCTTAGTGCTAGGAACCATCCTTGCTCTGCAAAGGAATCATACTTGGGAACTTGAAACGCAAGCCATGATGTTGGGGCGTGCGCTGGATTCCGAAGCCGAATTTCGCCACCGGGCACTGGCCCAAACGGAGAGATCCAATCAGCGAGAGAAACTCGCCTTGAAAGCCATCGATGCGTTCCGAGACGAGATTCTTCAATCTCCGGAGCTTAGGAATACCGAGCAGCACGGCACACTTCGTAGAAGCTTGCTCAAGCACCCCACTGAACTCTACTCGAAGCTAAGCCAACCTGATTCCACTCTCGATGGTTTTTCGCTGTTGCAAAACGAGCAGATCATGGCCAATCGTTTGGAGCTGGCTTTATTGCAGGAGGAAGGAGGAAGCTTGCAGACGGCACTCGAAACGCTCTCGGACCTTAACGAGGATTTGCGATCCGACTTGCCAGAACCTGCTGCGGTTCTCCAGAGCCTATCAGAGTATAGAACCCCCTTGTTCTATTACGCTAAGACGCTTCATGGATTAGCCCGAGTTCACAGCAAGATTGGCGATTCGCAGGCATCGAATCGTCTTTTCAGTGAATCCGAACCGTGGTTTCAACTCTTAGAGAAAGTAGAAAATCCAACGGCCGAGATGCACTTGTTGCTGATGGAGCAAGAGATGGTCAAGGCGATGAGTGCTGCCCAAGCCAAAAACAGGAGTGTGGCTGAACGCAGATGGCGAGTTGCACTCGAAAGATTGAAGTCGGCCGAGGCCATCACGGGACCGATGTTGGAATACGAGCTTCGACGTCAAAAAATGTTCAATGACTATGGTTTGATTCACCTTCGGGTAGGTGACCTGCGTCGAGCTAAGGAAACCTATCAGGAACTCATCGATCGCTTGGCCGATCATCAACCTTCTTTGGAACCCAACTATCGCTATCACAGCGGAGCCGCGTATTTCAATCTCGGCGTTATCTGCAATCGCCAGGGCGATAAGCAAGAGGCATGGGATCATCATCATCGCTCCTTGGAAATCCGCAAAAGTTTAGCTCGGGAGTATGCCTCAGTAACGGAGTTCCAAGTCACACTACGGCATAGCTATCTTGCGATCGCCGATCTTTCCAAGGAACGTAATGGAATACGTACTTCGATCGAAGCGACTCGAAGTGCGCTGGACATCTGCCGCGAGCTAGTCGCAAGAATGCCAAAGAACAAACTCCATGTGGGGGAGTTGGTAACGCTCCTTCATCAACTTGGGCATATCTACACCGAACTAGGTGAAATCGATTTGGCGATGGAGGTCTACCAGGAGGCCACCCCGTTTCTTTCGGAAATTCGAACATCCAATCCATCGGATCGCTCGTGGAAAAATCAGTGTGGAGAAATTTTGCAGCATCTAGGATACCTAAATCTGAGCCATCATCGGCTCGATGCTGCATTGCCGTACCTCGAGCGAGGATTGCCTCTTGTTGAGGAGTTGGCCACAAGCCCCGGCGCTAACGAATCAGACAAACAGCTCTTTGGCAATACCTTGCTTGCACTGGCTCTCGTTCAGAGGAAACTTGGAAACCGCAATCAGGCGGATCAGTACAACCAAACTCTGATTCAATCGGACTCTAAAGATCCCTCGAAGCTCAGACTCGATGGATTGCTGGCAGAATACCAGCGAACGAAACAAGTTGAATCCGAAGCGATTCGTTTGGAAATCGCCGATCACGCGGTTCGCCGTCAAGACTTCCAAATCGCCTTGGATCTCTACAAGGAACAGTTTATCCATTCTCCCGAATCCGTTCGTTCAACGAGTAACCCAACAGCGTACCGTGCCGCTTGCTGCAGCCTTCTTTTATGCGACCTCCAACCAGAACGTGCAGATGAGTTGCGAGACCAAGCGTACGAATGGCTGTTTGAGCAATTGAATGCTTGGGAGGAATCCGTCAAGTCAGATACTCAAACGGATCTGAAACCGTTAGTGACCTGGGGAATCGCTCCCGAACTTGGGCCAGTGCGAGTCGACAGCGAACTGGAAAAACTCAACGATTCGCAAAAGACCCAATGGAGGCTCCTTTGGAATAGGTGGAAAGAGATTGTTTCTGTGCTGTGATTGCGAGTGGCATTTCGCGATTTTTTTCAATTCCAGGTTTCAGCATTATGCGAAATGGTGATTAAGAAGATGGAGCGACTCGCAGCATCGCAATTTGCCAGATACTCCCCTTTCACAGTCTGGAACAAGTAGCTCTTTCCCTTCAACAAATCCTAAATTCCAATTTCCCTCCATGAATCCCGATCTTTTGCGACGAATCGCGCTGGAATGCGAGAGGATCGAAAATGAAATTCGACAGGGAAAACCGGTTGACCTCGAAGGTGTTTTTTTGGATCTGGCACCCGACGATCGGCAGATAGCCCTCCGGGAAACCCACGAACTGATTGAGGAACTCACGGGCTCAATTGCGACCGTACAAGACCCCAAAGAAACCGTTTTGATCCATGGTCGATACCGACTTATACAAGCTCCCGACGAAGGTTCCATCGCTCAGGAAGCCGATTCGCGAATCTGGCTTGCTGTCGACGAGGAACTTGATCGCTACGTAGCGATCAAGGAGCACATACCGCCGCTGAACGCTCCGGAGGCATCGCTGGCACAGTTTCATAATGAAGCACGCATCACTGCGAAATTTGAACATCCAGGAATTTTATCTGTGTATAGCCAAGGGTTTTTAAGCGACTCTAGGCCGTACTACGCTCGCCGGTGGGTTCAGCCAGATACGCACCAAACGTTTCTTGATGTGGCTGAGAAACTTCAACGAGATCGCAAGTCGATTTCCAAGCCTGTTGAGAGACGTGCAATCCAATCCCAACGTGACGAGTTGCTCCGAAGGCTTATCGCGGCTTGCGATGCGATCGCTTATGCCCATAGCAAAAACGTCATCCATGGAAACATTCAACCGATTCATATCCTCTTAGGTCCCTACGGCGAAACCTTAGTGATGTCTTGGGGAAAGTCGCAACTCGTTGATTCGTTAGCGCCCAACGAAGACATCGCCGGGCTTGGACGAACCCTCCAAAAACTGATCGATGCATGGGAAACCACCGAACTGCATTCCCGAAAGAGGAGATCTTTTTGGGGGGTAGCACTGCAAGCCGTCTGCGGCAAAGCCACTTTGGTCAGTCGCGAGGAGGGTTACAACACCGTCGGGGAGTTTGCTCTAGATTTGGACCGTGTTCTACAGAATGAAGTGCCGACTGCTTGGTCTGCTCCCTGGATCTACCGGGTGGGTTGCTGGCTAGACCAGTATCGTACTGTGGCAAGCTTTGCCACGTTGATGTTGATGATTTGCACCCCAGCGTTCGTCGTTTTAGGTGTCTTGCAAAACCTTCACAATCGGCAATTGAAGCTTGTTAACGAAAATCTCGAACGGTCGGTCCACTCGGAAAATGAGTATCGAAAGCAGGCAGACCAACAGGCGACCAAGGCCGATGCGCGTGAGCGATTGGTTTTGGAAGCAATATCTTCTTTTCGAGAGGAAGTGCTCAAATCCCCTGATTTGCTCCAATCGACGGAGTTGGAAAATCTTAGGCTTAACTTGTCTCTACGACCAATCGACCTTTATTCGCAGCTTTTGGATTTGGACCAAAAGATCGAGTTCTCCCGCTCGGAACTGAAATTTTTAATTGTCGAATCGGATTTGGCTAAACGTATCGCTAGCCTAAAGGATAACCCAAACACGGAATTGCCGACTCTCAAGCTCCCAGACCCAAAGGATTTGGGTTCTTCAGATACTTTAGGTGTCGATCTGATGCTCGATCGCTATGGTTCTTTGCTGGGTTCAATCGAACCAGATTCGAAAGTCATCAGCGAGTTTGAGAGCATTGTCGCTTGGTACCAAGACACGTCGAGAAACATCGATCCAGGGCAGTCAGTGCTCTTGGCCCAGCAAAAGAGATACTACCTGTCAAACGCGATTTATCAATTGGCTCTCGCCCAAGAACGACTCGGAGAAACCGAGCTTTCGGCTCAGTTGCATCAAAGATCCCGAGCGATCCGAGAGGAATTGTCGCGTGAGCAGCCTGGTATAACGAAGTATCAGAAGGCGCTCGATCAAAGCCTTGAAGCTACCAACCGTCCTTGAGCGGGTTTTCAAATGTCAAAAGCCAAGGCAGTTCCGCTGCGCGTCAAGGGGAGCCATTGAGGACAATGTCTCTACACTAGTGATTGCCGATCGATTGTCCTCAATCGATTGGCTCGGGGGCCGAATACGGCGTATAATGAGGGTCGGCCACCTACCTTCCTATTGGCTTGACCCACCGTCTGATCCCTCCAAACCGCCATGCGACCTACCTCCAATATCTTCCTGTGGACCCGTCGCTTTAGGGGCCTGTCCCCTGCTCTGCTTTTGTGTGGATCGCTCGTCGTGCACCTGTGGGTGTTCGCCTCCTTTGCCTCGGGCCAAAGCCCGATCGCTGAAAAAACGGATAGATTCGAAACCTACATCCGCCCGCTCCTTGCCGAAAAGTGCTTCTCCTGCCACGGCCCTACCAAGCAATGGGCTGGCCTGCGGTTGGACTCGGCTCTTGCCATTTCCAAAGGAGGGGAATCGGGTCCGATTGTCCTACCCGATCAACTCGAATCGAGCCCCTTACTCGATCGAATTCTTTCGGAGGACCCAGAGCTTCGGATGCCACCTGCCGACTCGAAGCAATCCCTGAGCCCCTCCGAGAAAGAAACTCTGAAAACGTGGATCCTCCAGGGCGCTTACTTTCCACCCCAAAACAACCAAGGAAATCCTGCGGAAAATTCCCACGAGGCGATCGAAAAGAACGCCAAGCTGCATTGGGCCTTCAAGCAACCGGTGCTTAAGCATCCGGTGCGCAAGCAACCATCGAAAGACGTAGACGTATCCGCAAGCCAGCACTGGATCGATGCCTACCTGGATTCTTCGCTGGTCGACCTGGGCCTCGAACCCCTCGCATCGGCCGATCGACGCACGCTGCTTCGTCGACTCCACCGTGTCGCGACCGGGCTGTCCCCCACTTGGCAGCAGGTCCAGGATTACGAACAGGACCAAGCTGCCGACGCATGGGAAAGAAACGTCGACCGGCTTCTGTGCCAACCCCAGTACGCGGAAAAATGGGCTCGCCTCTGGATGGACATCGCTCGCTACTCGGATACCAAAGGCTACGTCTACGGGCGCGAAGAACGGACCTTTGTCTTTTCTCGCGCCTACCGCGATTGGCTCATCGAAGCCTTCCAATCCGATTTGCCCTACAACAGCTTCATCGAACTGCAACTGGCCGCCGATCAACTCGTCCCAGCCGGTTCGCGGGACCTTGCGGCGATGGGGTTCCTAACCCTCGGACGCCGCTTCCTGGCGATCCAATACGATATTATCGACGATCGAATCGACACGACCTTCAGGGGATTGATGGGCTTGACGGTCCAATGCGCCCGCTGCCACGACCATAAGTTCGACCCGATCAGCGCCCAGGACTACTACGCGTTTTCCGGCGTCTTTCAAAGTTGCATCGATCTTCGCGAGGAAATCCCGAGCAACCTGAAATTGCAGACCACCGAGTATCAAGAAGGCCTTGCACAACGCAGAGCGAAACTCCAAGAAGTCACTACCAAGCATCGCACCGAAGCGAACGATCGGATCCAAAAACGCTTTGCCGACTACCTCGAGACCCAGGTCCAACTCGAGAAATACCCCGAAGGTAATTTCAATCAGCTCTCGACCAAAGAGGATCTGATCCCGGCGTTGGTCCACCGTTGGGAATGGTACTTGGGCCTCGAAACGATCGCCAAGCATCCGGTGATGCGCGTTTGGATCGAACTGTCGAAACTTCCCGAGGCTGATTTTCCAACCCGCGCCGCAGAAGTGCTCGCGACGCTTCGAGAACAACCTGACGCTTGCCATCCTGAAGTTCTTCAAGCCTTTGACACTCCGCCGAAGAGTATTCGAGAAGCTGCGGATCGCTACGGTGCCCTTGTAGAAAGTGCTTCGGTGCGCTGGCAAGCCGAATTGGCACAAGCCGAACTGTCGAAACCCGGTAGCCAACCAGAGCGGTCCCAAGACCCATTGCTCGAGCCCTTGCGAGCCATGCTCCTGGACCGCGATTCTGCCTTTTACATCCCCGACGAACCGATCGATAGTACCGAATGGCTCTGGGACAACGGAACTTGCGTCGAGATTTGGAAAGCCCAGGCCGATATCGATCAATGGCTCATGCAAGCCAACGAGTTCCCTCCCGAGCTGGGGGTACTCCGCGACCGCTCGGTGGTCAGCGATGCGAGGATCCTGCGACGAGGCAACGCGAATCTCAAGGCCGAGTCGGTTCCCAGAGGCTTCTTCCAGTTCTTTGAATCCGCCCCCCCTGCCCCGTTTCAAAACGGAAGCGGTCGATTGGAATTGGCCCGGCGCATCGCCTCGAACGACAACCCCCTGACGGCTCGCGTATGGGTCAACCGTATATGGCAAGAGGTCTTCGGCGAAGGACTAGTCCAGAGCGCGAGCGATTTCGGATTGCGTTCTGATCCACCCTCGCACCCCGAGCTCCTCGACGCGCTGGCCCTAGCCTTCATCGAGCATGGTTGGAGTACCCGTTGGCTGATCCGCGAACTGGTCACGACCGAAGCGTTCCGACGGAAATCCTTCGGCCAGAACCCCCGAGCTCAGGAAGTCGATCCTGCGAATAGAAGTCTTTGGCGAATGAATCGCCATCGGCTCACTTGGGAGGAATCCCGCGATGCGCTTGCGTCACTGAGCGGAATGATGAGCTCTCGGATCGGTGGAAAGTCGGTCGATCCACTCGCGAGCGACCAAGCCTCCCTGGCCCGACGTTCTATCTATACGACCATCGACCGCCAGTACTTGCCGATGACTCTGCAAAACTTCGATTTCGCCAACCCTGATATGCACAACCCCAAACGATCCGAGACCGTCGTACCCCAACAGGCGCTGTTTTTGCTCAACCATCCGTTGCCAGCCCAGGCGGCCCGAAGTCTCGTCGGACTGATCGAACGCTCCGAAGGGATAGAACCGTCGAAACTCTCGGATTCTTCCCGCATGCGGGATGAGGATTTCATTATTGCCCTGCACCGACGCGTTTTGCAGCGCGCACCGAGCCCGTATGAAATGGAACTGGCCCTGGAGTTCCTTCGACAAGAAAACCCGCAATCCGATCCGAAAGTCCTCACGCCTCGCGATCAATTGGCCCAAGTCCTCTTGATCGGCAACGAGACGATCTACATCGACTAAACGGCATCGACTCAAACATCGACTCACACCTGCACAGGCCCCTTTATGGACCCCAGATCCCCTCTCCAGATGCTTACTTCACGACGCGACCTGCTCCGATCCTCAGGGATGGGATTGGGGATGCTCGGCCTGGTTCCATTGCTCAACGAATTTTCGTTCGGACAGGATCCTTCGACACCCAATGGGGCATTGCAGGGGGGGCCGGAAACTCAAACGACCGGCAATTCGCTCCGGGTTCGTGCGCCGCACTTTGCGCCGAAAGCCAAGCGGATGGTCCATTTCTTTCTCAACGGGGGGCCTTCGCATGTCGATACCTTCGACCCGAAACCCAAGCTCCTTGAGTATGCTGGCAAGCCACTTCCGACGAGTTACCTGACCGAACGTCGCACCGGAGGCGCCTTACCGAGTCCTTTTGCGTTCAAGAAGTACGGGCAAAGCGGATTGGAGATCAGCGAACTTTTTCAAAAGACCGCGGAGCATGCAGACAACATCGCGGTGATCCGATCGATGGTTGCCCAAGTCCCCAACCATGAGCCATCGCTGATGCTCATGAACTGCGGCGACTCGGTGCAGTCGCGCCCGAGTCTAGGCTCTTGGTTGATGTATGGTCTGGGGACTGAAAACCAAAACTTGCCAGGATTCCTCGCGATGTGTCCGGGTGGTTATCCGATCAAAGACACCGCCAACTGGCAAAGCGGCTTTTTGCCGGGTGCGTTCCAAGGCACGTTCGTCGACCCCAAGCACACCGAGCTCGAGAAACTCATCGAGAACATTCGAAGTCCCCATGCGAACCTGGAGGCTCAAGCTCGTCAATTGAAATTGCTTCGGCAACTGGCCATGCAAAATGCGGCAGCCTCGGTCGACTCGCGACTTGAGTCTCGGATCGAGTCCTTCGAACTCGCCTTCCGGATGCAGACACAGGCTTCCGATGCGTTCGATGTTTCCAGGGAGCCCAAGGAGATCCGTGAGCTCTATGGCGATACCGTCCATGGACGCCAGACCTTGATGGCTCGACGGCTTCTGGAACGAGGAGTGCGCTACGTGCAACTGTGGCATGGGGCTGGTCAACCCTGGGACCATCATGGCGACATCGAGAAAAACTTAAGGACCAACTGTGGCGAGATCGACCAACCCATCAGCGCATTTCTGACCGACCTCAAACGGCTCGGCATGCTTGAGGATACGTTGGTGCTTTGGGGGGGCGAGTTCGGACGCACCCCGGTATCTGAAGGGGGTTCGGGGCGAGACCACAACCACTGGGGCTTTTCGGTGTGGCTTGCCGGTGGCGGAATTCGAGGCGGATGCGTTCACGGGGCGACCGATGAGTTTGGTTTTCGAGCCCAGGAGTCCCCGACGAGCGTCCACGATCTCCATGCGACGATCCTACACCTGATGGGTTTCGATCACGAGAAGTTGACTTACCGGTACGCGGGCCGAGACTTTCGACTTACCGATGTTCACGGCCGAGTGGTTCGCGAGATACTTGCCTGAACTCCGGACCATTCATCGAGGGAGGCTTGTTCGGCGGCCGATCGATCGGCATCGAGCGCCGATTCGGCATGTTCGATTAGCTTCTCGACCTGTTTGAGTTCCAGCTCGTGTTCCAAAAGAACGGCTCGCTTCTGCTCGAGTTGTACTTGGACAACGGCCAATTGCTCGACAAGAGCCCGCTTTTGATTGAGCAGGCCGTTTCGATAGAGTTCATTCTCTCGCCATTGCTCAAGCTTGACGACCCCTGCCTGCAGTTTCCTGCGAGCTTGGCTCCACTGGGTGATCGATTCGCTCAAGGCGTCGATTCGCTCAGCAAGCATTTGTATTTCTTTCTGCGTGCTCTGGACCGACGCGACGGATTGATCCCTCTGCCATCGGCGGATCTTGTGCAGACCGGAATGCGGGTTTTCACGAGGCATGGGTTCGAGTTGGGTTAACTGCCGACCAGGATCCGCATTCTTTCCCACGAATCATCCCAGGGCATGATCGCATCGCGGGATTGCGCAAGGAATCCATCGATCCGTGGTTTGATCGCAATCGCGCGATCGATCTGAGGGTTGGAGCCGGAACGATAGGCACCGATCTGAATGAGCTCGCGATGCTCATCGTAGATCGAGAGCCATTTGCGGAGTTCGTTTACCAGAGCGATTTGGTGAGGTTCGAGCAACTGGTGCTGAAGTCGGCTCAAGCTTCTCAAAACATCGATGGCTGGATATTGCCCACCATCGGCAAGCGACTTTGAAAGGACGATATGCCCGTCGAGGAATCCTCGGACGGCATCGCTGATCGGTTCGTTGTTGTCGTCCCCTTCGACCAAAACGGTGTAGATTGCCGTGATCGAACCTCGAGCGCTGTTGCCAGCGCGTTCGACCAAATGCGACAGCGACGAGAAGACGCTGGTCGGGTACCCGCGGGTCGTGGGTGCCTCGCCGGCGGCAAGACCGATCTCGCGTTGGGCGGTGGCGAAGCGTGTCAGGGAATCCATGAGCAACAGGACCGATTTGCCTTGATCCCGAAGCGACTCGGCGATCGCCGTCGCTGTCTTGGCAGCGAGGATTCGTTTCGATGCCGATTGGTCGCTTGTAGCGACGACCGTAATCGAACGCGCTTGGCCTTGGGCGCCTAAATCGTTTTCTAAAAAATCGCGGACTTCCCTGCCCCGCTCACCGATCAATCCGATGACTACATAGTCCGCCTGGGTCCCGCGTGCGAGCATCCCGAGGAGCGTGCTTTTGCCTACGCCGGCAGCCGAGAAGATCCCTAAACGTTGGCCTTGGCCGATGCTCAGGAGCGTATCGATGGCTCGAACTCCTGTAGGTAATCCGGTGCGGATGGGCTTTCTCGATAAAGGACTCACCGGGGGAGCTTCGCAAAAGACCCGCCTGCCGGAGCCGATCGGTCCTGCATGGTCGATCGGGGTTCCTGTTGCGTCCAAGACCCGACCGCACAATTCGTCGGAGACTTTGATCGATCGGCAGGACTGCGTGAGCTCCACGGGATCCCCGGCGCGGACTCCTTCGAGGGAATCCAAGGCAGCTAGGAGAGTCCGCCCCTTATCGAACCCGATGACCTCGGCCTCCAATGGGCTGTGGCCCTGGCGTAGGATTTGGGTTACCGATCCGATGGCGAGCGGCAATCCATCGACTGCGATGATCCCGCCTTGGAGCAAGCAGACACGGCCCTGGACTCGGTAGGGAATGAAACGCTGGATCGCACCGTTCCAATCCGAGCTTTTCGCAAGGCTCGGTAGCCTCGATGCAATTTCGGCAAAGGGTGTTTGGGTCACTTAGGCTAGCTCCTGCTCCAGGCGTTCGAGCTGCGTGCGCAGCGAACGATCCAGAGTGGTATCCGGAGTCTGCAAAACCACGCTGCAGTCCTCCAGGTTCGGATCGTCAATGATTTGGAATTCCATCCCAGGAGATAATCGTTCGATCAAGGCGGGCAAGGCTTCGGATAACTTCATCGCATCGGCTGAGCTGAGTTTGATCGTCATTCGGCGTTGGCTCTGCACCAATCGGACCATCTCCTCGATCCATTGGAGCAGGATCGTCGGATCGCTTTCGATCTGACGGACAAGGAGTTTTTCTGAGATCTTGATCGCCAGAGAGACCGTCTCGTGCTGCCATTCGCGAAGCCATTGTTGGGTGGCGTTTTCGAGCGCCAAGCAGATCGAATCGACCCTTGCGACAATATCGGAGATCCGTTCTTCAACGAGGATCTCTGCGCGCTGTTTGGCCAGTTGATCGATCACCGCCCTACCCTCCTCGACGGCCTCCCGTCGGGTGGTTTCACGCAATTGCTCGCAATCCTTTTGGCACTGTTCGAGAATCGCGCGGGCTTGGGCGATCATCGGCTCCGAGGAGCTTGCGACGGACCCGGGGTTCTTCGGATTGGGGCTGGCGTTTTGCGAGCCGATTGTCGGGACGATCGCTTCGGTTTCGGCGGTCGTCGTTCGGGATCCGAAAAACGATTTGGGTTTGAGGATCGATGCCATGCCGAATACTTTAGTCCTGCGGAAAAGGTTCAAAGGGGTATGCAGACGGATAGGTGTGCGGCTAGGCTGGAATCCGCAGCGATGGCTCGGGCTGCAATTCTTGGGCGGTCTGTTCCATTCGGCCAGCGATTTCCCGCCAGGTTTTTTCTTCGACGATCGGCACGGCAGCCAACTCGCGCCGGAGGCGTTTCAGAGCGTTGGGAGGAGTGAGTTTTTCGATTCGCAATCGCATCGCCTTGTTGGCTCCTGCGAGAAATCGCTTCACATCGTCGATGCTATGGCTGTAGAGGACTCGCAGCAAATCCAGATCGTCGAGGCCCAAGAGTTGAGCGAGCAATTCCTCACGATCCGTTTTGCGATGCAGCGGAATCACGAAGGCTGTTGCGGGGTCCGTGGAGACCGGGCCGGTGGTCGATGGTGCCAAGTGCGCTTGAGAGATCGCACTGATGCTAGGGCTGCTGCTCGATCCGTTGAGCTCGTCGAAATTCAACGTTGGACTTTCTTCGGAGACCTTGAGCACCGAGAGCAACTCACGCATCTTCTCGTCTCCTCGGTCCCGACTTTCGTTGGCACTGCGGAGTTGAAGGACTTGCGATTCGATCCCTGAGAGAACCTCATCGAGTACCAGCTCCGGAGTTGGCGACAACTTGGGGATCCAATCCAAGGCTGCCTTAGCCAATCCGATTTCGAGCCGTTGAACGATCGACTGGCCGAGCCGGCTCGGGACATGCCGCAGGACCGTCGCAATGATGATGGGTCGTTGTTCGCTCAGAACACTTGCAACCACCTCGATCGGTTGGGATTCGAGCAAGATCGAACGTGAGACTGAGCCGCTGGTGGCTAGTCGGTCGGCGTTTGGGGTTGCTGATTCCTGCGGAAGCTCCCTCGAATCGAGCTCGGCAGCGGTGAATGCAGAGCGGTTTGGGTTTTCTATGGTCGCGTGGGGTTCGGACTCGGGGGGGGCGGACTCGGGCACCGAGGCCATTAAACCTTCGATCGTTTCGATCGCCAATCGGCGTTCGTGTTGGGAAATATCCCCGAGGTCTTTGAGCAACTGATTGACCCGTGTTGAGATCGACTCGGGCAAGCACTCGAGCAGCAGCGCAGCATCGACCGAATCCATTCCTTCGATGGCGATTGCAAGCAGTCGAATTCGATGTTCGGTCGAAGCTACCATCAGCGACTTGCCATCATTGCTCGTGGGGGGCGGATTAAAAAAAGACTTGAGGCTTGGTTGTAGCTCAAATCCGTTCCGAAACGCTAGAGCGAAACTCGTTATGCTAGCGTTCGAGTTTTCGATTGGGGTTGCGAAGGGTTTGGGATTGTTGCTATGCAAGTGCATGGCAAGAAACCAGTGCGATTCAAAGCGAGCCGAGATAGCAAGTGGCCCTGATGCCCATCGGGTTCGCGTTGCGGTTTTTCCTTGCATGCTCCTTCTATGCATGTCGGGGTGGCTCGGTTGCCAGAAAAGCCAACCTTACTTGCTCGGATCGGCTCCGAGTTACCTGCGTCCTTACAGCCCTGGCGCACCGATTGGCCCTCCTGAGGGAGCCGCCGCTGGCCCCTCTGCACCGTACTCTGGTTCTCCTTACTCCGGATCCCCTTATTCTGGATCTCCGCAGGCAGCAGCACCGCAGGTAGCAGCACCAGCACCTCAGACAGCAACACCACCCGCAGGTAGTTCATCGATCGCATCGGCATTCGGGTTCCCGAGCGGGCCTGCCAATCCGGCCAGTGACCCGACAGGCTTTGGATATGCGGCGCAGATTTCCGAACTGGAGCGGCGGGCCAAATTGCTCGATGAGAACAACCGCCAGCTTCATAGCCAGCTTGCCCAGTCTCAGCAGCAGGTTCAGACCTACCGCGAGCGATCCAACTTGATGCAACAGCAGCTCGGGGACATGTCTGCCCAATTGCAGCAAGCTAGGATAGCCGCAGCGAGAACGGCTCCTTCGAGTTCGTCGATTGCGGGTCCACCGGCGTTGCCCGGCGTGAGTTCTTTAGCTGCATCGTCCCCTGCGCTGGCTTCCCCGGGGCTGGCTTCCCCGGGGCTGGCTTCCCCGGGGCTGGCTTCACCGGGGCTGGCTTCACCGTCTCCTGTTCCACCGAAAACCCCCTCGCAAAACTCACTTCAAAACCCGTCGCAACGCAGCGGTGCTCGGCTTACGGCCAATACCAGCCGTCCCCCCGGATCAGGCGGTTCGGGTAGTGCTCCATCGATCGAACCGCTTCGATCTTTGGGATACCCGGTCGAAACCAACGGGACGAGTTTGCGTGTTCGGATTCCGGCTGACCAGTTGTTTCAACCGGGCAGCTCGCAGTGGACGGCCAGTGCGGGATCGCTTTTGGAGCGAGTCAGCAATGCCCTCCGCACCGCATCGCCCAACGCGCAGCTTCTGATCGACTCCTACACGGACAATTCGACGACGCCCCTTGCGACGGCAAGCAGTGCGGAGCAATTGACATCCCAGCAAGCCGATTCGGTGATGCGATATTTCGTGTCGCGTGGTGGTTGGAATCCCAGCGGCGTAACGATTCGCTCGAACGGTTCGGATGGACCTCTGATGGACAACCAGTCGCCGAGCGGTCGGGCGGCCAACCGACGCATCGAATTCATCTTGACCGAGCCACTTTAAAGTGCCCACCGCTAACCTTTTCGAAGTGCCGAATGGAATCTAAGACCCCTCAGTCCGAGGCTTCGGACTCGAAAGCATGCGGCCGATCCCAAGGTGCATCCGACGAACGAACCTCGAATAAGCTCTACGATTTCGTTTCGATGGGCGAGACGATGCTTCGCTTTTCCCCACCGATTCCGCTGCGGCTCGAGCAAGCCAATCTCATGGAATTGCATATCGGTGGAAGCGAATCGAATACGATGGTCGGATTATCCCGCCTAGGTGCTAGAGCCTGCTGGATCTCTCGCTTGCCCGACCACAGCTTGGGGCAACAAGTGGCCCGGCTCATCGCGATGCATGGGGTCGATACATCGCATGTGGTTTGGACTTCTGAGGACCGATTGGGTGTTTACTATTACGAGCCTGCATGCTTTCCAAGATCTGGGGAGGTCATCTACGATCGCAAGGATTCTGCATTTACGAAATTCACCTACCAACAGGTTCCTTGCCAACCCCTCGAATCCTGCCGTTGGTTCCATGCCACTGGGATTTCGCTGGCATTGAATCCTACGGTTCGCACGACCATGGAATTCGCAAGAGACTATGCGCGCAAGCATGGGGCATGTGTCTCGTTTGATTTCAACTATCGGAGCAAGCTCTGGAGTATCGATCAAGCCCGAGTCGGATGCTTGCCCTGGGTCGAATCCTCCGACTTGGTTTTTTTTGCTAAGCGCGATGCGATCTCCTTCCTGGAGCTCTCGTCGGATACTAGCGACCAGGACGTCGTCGAGGCCCTCGCGAAACTTCGCGGGGGGAAATGCTCGGTCATCACGCTTGGCCAGCAGGGTGCGATCGCTGAGGAATCGGGCGAGGTTTGCAGCGTCGGAACCAAGAGGGTCGACGGGGCAGGGCGACTCGGCGGAGGGGATGCGTTCTCTGCAGGTTTCCTTTACGCTCGGCTACAGGGATTGCCATTGGCCGAGACGCTCCGTTGGGCCAACGCCATGGCCGGTGTAAAGTATAGCATTCCTGGCGATATGCCGATTGTGCACAAGCAGGACATCGAGCGATGGCTCGAGGATGGCACCCCAGGGTGCGTACGCCGTTGAGTGCTCTTGGCATGTCTTCGGGGGTTCAGGCGATTGCCAGCGATCGACCAGCGATTACCAGCGATCGACCAGATCCATCAATCGGTCGGCGCTGGTGAACTGGGCTGCATTCCATCCGGCGTCCAAGGCACCTTGGATATTTTCCAACCGGTCGTCGGTAAAGAAGATTCCTTCGGGGGGCTTACCGGCCAACTGGGTGCTTATTCGGTAGATATCCGGTTCGGGTTTCATCGATCGGACTTTGTAGGATAGCACGATCGGATCGAACCAGCCTTGGACCTGGGGGTAGCCCATTTTGACGATCCAGCTCCAATGGGCATCGCAGGTATTCGATAGCAATCCCATGGGGATTCCGAGCTTTCGGATCTTCTCTAGGACGGGCAATATGTTCATGTTTGGAACGAAGATATCGGCGGCAGCGACCATGAGATCCTCGAAGGGCAGATCCTTTTGGAATTTCTCCGAGAGGATGGCAGCGAACTCGGCGCTGGTCAGTTCACCGCGCTCGTAGGCGAATTGAAAGTCGGAGTCGAAGACCAATCTTTTGATCGTTTCGGGTTCGACGCCGATCAGGGAGGCCATCGACCTTGCGGCGATGCCATGGTCGAAAAACAAGAGGACATTGCCGAGGTCGAAGTAGACAAATTCAGGTCGCTGCATGTGGGGCTTTCCCGAGGGGATTTCAACAGGGTGCGAGTTGGCTCAGATCAAGGCGCTTTGGAAGGTCTTTTTCAAGGCTTCGAGAGCCCGTTTGCTGTCCTTACCGGCAACGACGACGTTGACTCGCAATTCGCTGGTGTTGGTCATCAGGACGTTGATCCCCTCGTCGGCCAACGCTTTGAACAGCGCGATCGCGACACTCGTATGGCTGCGTAGTCCGATCCCGCTCACCGATAGCTTGGAGATATCGCCATCGCTGGTCACTTTGCGGACTCCGAATTTTCCTTGGGATAGGACGCCCAAGCAAGCTTCTCGTTGTTCGCTTGGAACGGTGAAGCTGATTGCAGTTTGGCCGTGATGGCCGTCGCAGCTTTGGACGATCATGTCGACGACCGCTCCGGCTTCAGCGACGGCTTGGAAGATTTGCTCGGCTAGGCCCGGGTTGTCGGCCACGCCGCTGAGGGTCACTCGTGCTTGGTGATCTAGAAGGCTGATATCCAGGAGGGTGAGTTGTTCGAGGTTGGTCGATCGGAGTCGTTCGACGACTTCGCTCGGGCTCATCTTGGTGTGTTCCATTTGGCCGATGAGCCAAGTGTTGGCATCGGTGGGTTTTTTGTGGAGTTCGAAGGCTTGGTGGACGGCTCTGAGGGCTTGGGTTCCTTCGGATCGTTGGACTAGGCAACTGATTTTGATCTCGCTGGTGGTGATCATTTGGATGTTGATCCCGGCGTTTGCTAGGGCGCTGAACATCTTTTCGGCGACTCCGGTCTGTTCGGCCATTCCGAGGCCGACGACGGAGACTTTGGCGACCGCATCGTCGCAGGTGACCTCGGTCGCACCGACCAAGGGGAGTGCTTCTTGGATGGCTTTTTGGGCCTCGCGGATTTCGTCGCTCGGGACGGTAAACGACACATCGGCTCGCGACTCCATACCGATGTTTTGGACGATCATATCGACGGTGATCTTTCGGTCGGCGAGCCGTTTGAAGATCTCGTAGCTCATGCCTGGTGTGTCTTGGACATTCTTGATCGTCAACCGGGCTTCGTCCCTGGTCAAGGCAGCGCCGCAGACGGCCACCGAGGGGGATTCGGGCATCGAAACAATCATGGACCCTGGGGCATCCGAGAAGCTGCTTCGGACTCGGATAGGCACATCGAATTTCTTGGCAAATTCGATCGATCGGTTGTGCATGACGCTCGCACCTAAGCTTGCGAGTTCGAGCATTTCGTCGTAGCTGATGAGCCCCATTTGTCGGGCTTCGGGCAAGAGCCTCGGGTCGGTGGTGTAGACACCATCGACATCGGTGTAGATTTCGCAAGCATCGGCGCCCAGGACGGCGGCCAGGGCGACGGCGGTGGTATCGCTGCCGCCGCGTCCCAAGGTGGTGATATTGAATTCGTCGTCGACTCCTTGGAAGCCCGCCGCGATGACGATCTTGCCGGCGTCGAGGTGCTTGCGGATCCGATCCGTAGAGATCGTTTTGATGCGAGCTTTGGTATACGAGCTATCGGTGCGGATTCCCATCTGGGCACCGGTCAACGAGACGGCTTGGTGGCCGAAGCTATGAATCGCCATGGCCATGAGCGCGACACTGACCTGTTCGCCGGTGCTCAGGAGCATGTCCATTTCGCGTGCCGGGGGCTGTTCGTTCAGTTTCCTTGCCAGATCGATCAGGTGGTCTGTCTCATGGCCCATGGCACTGACGACGACGACCACTTGATTGCCTTCTTGCTGGGTGCGGATCGCTTTGCGCGCCGCGGCCTGAATCTTTTCTGGGGTAGCGACGCTCGTCCCACCGAACTTTTGGACAATCAAAGCCATTGGTTATTCCACGAATCAGAAAACCCTTGAATCCTGCCGGTTCGACCGGCATCGCAAAGGGGAAATCATAACAATTGGCAGCTATTTGAGAATGCAAGAATTTTGTGCAAGCCTACCGCTCGAGCCGAGGCCACGAGCCGGGTTGCGAAAGATAAACCCCAGGGACTAGCTCCGGTTCTTCCGGGCCGTTCGGATCGGGTTTCGACAAGACGGTCGAGGAATTGGCCAAACGAACGAAATCGCTGTCGAGGCGGTTTTTCCAACGCAAAACCGTCGGCTCGTTCGTGTGCTCCGGGGCGATCCGACCCATCGCCATTCGGGCCTGGACCAGATCGGCAAGCCTCACTTGGGCCTCGATCACCAAAAGCTGTTTGTCCCAAGCCGTGGGCTCAAGCCTCTCGGAGCATTTGGCCAAGAGCTCTTTGGCTTCCTTGGGCCGATCCAAATCCGTGAAAGTCAATCCTCGCAAAAGCAGATGCTCGGGATCTTCGACGATCGCTGCATGGAGGTCGACCATGCGATCGAGGGTGGCCAAGGCTCGTTCTGGACGCCCTGTTTTGCGGTAAATATCCGCAACGGCGAACTGAACCTGGGGATTATCGCTGCGCAGAAGCAGCGCATGATGGTAGCACTCTAGGGAGCTCGGCCAGTCCTTTTGCGTGCGATGGACATCGCCGAGCAAGGCCCAGGCGTTGTTGTGGTTGCGGTTGACGGCCAGCACGTCAATCGCCAGGGCCTTCGCCGAATCGAATTGACCTAGATCCAGATGCATTTGGCCCAATTGGATCGCGTAATCCGGGTTGCGGCCCGAGAGCCGAAATGCCTCATTCATGTGCTCCAGAGCTTTGCGCTTATCGCCACTTTTCCACAGAACGCTGGCGTAACCCCAATGAGCCCGTTCGTCCTGAGGTGACTCCGAGAGAGCTTGGGAAAATAGCAGCTCGGCATCTTGGTCGCGGTTCCTCTGGAACGCGTCGGTCCCGCGCAGCGAGAGTTGCCTAGCGTTGACCAGCGATTG
>Ga0209229_10000266_pt1 | contig 21020 bp, 15 predicted proteins | sample SanBayMetagenome_FD_187466 | JGI IMG/M metagenome (GOLD analysis project Ga0209229, IMG submission 187466) | Freshwater and sediment microbial communities from dead zone in Sandusky Bay, Ohio, USA (SPAdes) (version 2) | ecosystem: Environmental > Aquatic > Freshwater > Lentic > Sediment... | reverse complement strand
TTCAACTTTGAAGGAGACTACGGTTACGAGTGGTATCAGGGGACGAGCATGGCGGCGCCGCACGTGAGTGCAGTGGCGGCCCTGATCGCCGCCAAGTACCCGACGATTTCGCCAGCTCGAATTGAGATGGCAATCGTCCAGAGCTCCACCTACCTGCCACGTCGAACGTCCGCGTTTGAGAATGCAGGTGGGGATCAATTCCTCGAAGATTATGTCCTTGCCTATGGGGATGAATATGACGACGCTGGCGAATACGGTGTCAATTGGCCAGATACTGCTGACAGTAATGCGGCCTGGACAACCTTCTTCGAAGAAGATTATTGGGGCTTTGGAGATGGCTTCATGGAGGACGCGTTTGGCTGCTCGGAGACGAGTGCCGTTGGCGTGATGGGCTACGAGATCTACGGGTCCGACCCGTGTGCCACGGATTGGGACGGAGTCGGCTACTGGCAGGTCTTCGGATGGGCCGCAACCAACGGATATGACGGTACGTTGTGGAACGATCCGATCTACGACCCGTATTCGGTAAACGCGGGTGACGACTGCTTTGAGCTCGGATGTGGAGCAGGCGCGCTCAATGCAACGGCGGCTCTTAACAGGGCAAAGGCGCTAGTGCGCGTGCGCTAAATCTCACCGTCGCCCTCGTGGAGAGGGCATGGAATGAGTTGGAAGGGGGCACCGGGAGACCGGTGCCCCCTTCTTCATGTCCACCAGTAGAATGAGTCCATGACCCCTCGGTTGATCCACGCCGTTATCGCCACCGCCGCCCTCCTGGCCGGCAGCCTTTCGGCAGCCCCAGTTCGCGGCGCAACCTTGCAATCCGCGGAAGGCCCTCGCGCGCTGGAGACCATCACGGCGCTCCCCGACCTCACCAAGCCACACATGCCAGGCCGAATCATCGTGGGTTTTGAGCCGAGTTTGTCGAACGCCGGGCGCGCGACCGTGCGCGCAACGGTCGGTGCCTCCAACGTTCGCACGCTCCTCGGAGGAGCGCGTCCGGCCGAAATCATTGCGCTCAGCTCGGGTACAAGCGTTGCCTCCGCGATTAAGGAGCTCTGGGGGAAGCCAGGCATCCGATTTGTTGAGCCCGACTACCGAGTCACCTCGCTTGTAGATCCGAACGATCCGCTCTACAGCGACGCCGGTCTCTGGGGGATGCGCGGACCATCCAGCAGCACCGCGAGCCCATACGGTTCGCGTTCGGACGAAGCGTGGGCACAGGGTGAGATCGGCTCCCCTTCCGTCTATGTCGGCATCATCGACGAAGGTATTGATGTCTCCCATCCCGATCTTGCGGCGAACATTTGGACGAATCCCTTTGATCCTGCAAACGGTCGAGACGATGACGGCAACGGCTACGTCGACGACATTCACGGCTGGGACTTCGCCAACGACGACAACAGCGTCTACGACGGTGGCGGGAACGATTCCCACGGCACCCACGTTGCAGGGACGATCGGTGCCGTCGGCGGAAACGGTCTCGGTGTTGCAGGTGTCAACTGGGATGTGACGATGATCTCCGCAAAGTTCCTCGGGCCGAGTGGCGGCTACATCTCCGATGCAATCGATGCCGTCAACTACCTTACCGACCTGAAGCGCCGGCACGGAATCAACATCGTGGCGAGCAGCAACTCTTGGGGTGGTGGTGGATTCAGCCAGGGGCTGCTTGACGCCGTCAACGCGGGTGGCGACGAAGAGATTCTTTTCGTGGCAGCGGCTGGCAACTCAGGCACCAACAACGACTCAGTGCCAAGCTACCCCTCCAACCTTGAGTGCACGCGACCAGTGGCGGGCGGAGCACGAGGCTGGGACTGCGTCGTCGCCGTCGCTGCAATCGACGCCAACGGCAGCCTCGCCAGCTTCTCCCAATACGGCGCCACCTCGGTCGATCTCGGAGCGCCTGGGGTCAATGTCCTCTCCACCGTTCCCGGTGCTGACTACGAGGCGTACAGTGGCACGTCAATGGCAACACCGCATGTGAGCGGCGCGATCGCCCTCTGCGCGGCCCAAGACGCGTCAATCAGCGCCCAAGAGCTTCGCTCCGCAATCACCGCGTCCGCCACACCAACGAGTTCGCTCTCGGGGAAAACTGTGACGGGTGGTCGGCTGAATGTGGCCTCACTTATTGAAATGTGCAGCGTGGCAGCAGCTCCGATCGCTGGACTCCCGACGAGCCTCTCTGCGTCTTCTGCGACGCGTTCAACGATCACCTTGAGTTGGACGGATGGAGTTACGAATGAGAACCAGTTCGAGATCCAGCGCGCACCTCGGACGGGTGCTTCGTGCGGGACCTTCGCCACAATTGGATACGCGGGCAGGAACGCAACCTCATATGTCAACAGCGGACTCTCGGCCGAAACCTCCTACTGCTATCGAGTTCGCGGGGTGAGTCGCTATGGCGGCGGATCCTCAACTGATTGGAGCGCGACGCTGACTGCGACGACGCTGCCAAAGCCGAGTCCGTATAGCTGCAGCAAGGTCACATACGCCTGGAGCGAACCGACCGGTGGAATCACACTGGAGCTCGGCGATGACAACGCATTCTCCGTCGACCTTCCGTATGCGTTCAAGTTCTTCGGAGCGGAGTATGGATCTGTGATCGTCTCGTCAAACGGAATCCTCGGCTTCTCTTCTGCGGATTCAATCGCCACCTATGAGAACGTTGGGGTCCCGTCAGTTTCCGCACCGAACGGCATTATCGCTGTGCTCTGGGACGACCTGATGCAATTAGGCGGAGCGACCATTCGTGTTGAAACCACCGGTGACGCTGGCTCGCGCACGACGGCCATCACGTGGTCGGGCATGCGGCACTATGCCGAGAGGACTAACCCTTCGGCAACCGTCACCTTCCAGGCGCTCCTGAGTGAGTCCGACGGGCGGGTCCGATTGAACTATCAGGATGTTACGTTCATGGATGGCAGCGCAGCAATCGACAGCGCCAGATCGGCAACGATCGGCATGGAAGACGAGAGCGGTGACGTCTCAACCAGAATCGCATTTGGCGGGAACCCGCTGATCCTCAATTCAACCACGTATGAGTGCATGCCACCACAACCGCCATCAAGCCCCACAAGCGTGCTCGCCCCATCAATCATCGGTGACGTCGCCGTCGGGACCACGTTGAAATATGAGGGTGGAACATTTACGGGTTCTCCTCAGCCGACGGTTGCACCCACCTGGTATCGCTGCATCGAAGCGGTCGCGGCGCACCCGACACTGTCCCTGATGGGTGCACACTCATCGCCTCGCGAGCTACCTATCGAGTCGCTGTCGAAGACTCAGGATTCGCGCTCAGAGTAGGGGTGCGCGCCACCAATTCAATCGGAAGCGCGATTCGCCTCTCCGCTGCGCGTTCGGTGCCACTCATCGCGCCCGTACTGCGGTCAGCCCCGGTGCTTTCAGGAACTGCGCGAACCGGATCAAATCTCTCTACTTCACTCGGCGCATGGACGGTTGTGGGTAGTGAACACGCCGTCCAGTGGTATGCATGCACTGCGCAAGACCGGCGCACCACCTCGCTTCCTGCCGGGTGCACTGCGATCGCAGACGCTACCGGCACGACTTTCTCCGTCGGCTCTGCGCAGCTTGGGCGATACATCCGGGTGCGCGTGATTGCAACAAATGCAGCGGGATCTACCGCCACCTACAGTGCGACAAGCGCGCTCGTTGAGGCACCTGCGGCGGCACCGACTGCGACCCGCATGCCGACGATCAGCGGCACCGTACGCGTTGGTCGCGCACTCACGGCGAAGGCTGGATCATGGACCCCAAGCAGTGGAATCACCTATATGTACCAGTGGTATCGATGCAGCACCAGCACAACTGCGCGTGTGGGTGCACCTGGTGATGGATGTGTGGCAATCGGCGCTGCAACGACAAGCACGAAGTACACGGTGCAGTCAGCTGACGTTGGCCATTACCTCTTGGCTCTCATCACCGCAACGAACAGCGGCGGATCGTCCACAGCGATCTCGGCCACCACTAGCCTCGTTCGCTGACCAGTTCAGCGCCGGGTTGTCACCACGACCGGTGTTGAGGTAGGCCCTGGTCCTGCAGGGAATGAGAGGCCGCGCAGCGTAACCGTGTACCGCACGCCAGGAGCAAGGCCGCGCAGCGTACATGTGCGCGCCAGTGCGTCCACTCGACACGAGGCCATTGCTCCACTGCGCGCCTTTGCCTCCACCACCCAGCCGTCGACGACGTCATCAGCGGCGGTCCATGTGATGTTCATTGACTTCCGCGAGACGGTGACAGTTGGTGGTGCAGGCGCTGCAGGAAGGTTTCGTCCAAACGCCACAATGCACGTGCGGCCCGCTTCTCCTGGGTTCCCCCTGGCGCGGTGTGCCGCGTACGCAAGCACGCGAGGCGAACTCGCGATGGCGTCTGGCTCAATTGAGATCCCACCGCCGATTGGCGACCAGCGAAGCGTCGAGGGTTCCCAGCGCGCAATGTTCGGCGCGCTGACGCCGCCCACAGTGTCAAACCTACCTCCAACGATAACTGCACCGTCTTCAGTCGCTGCCAGTGCACTGATCCACGCCGCGCGGCGCACGTGGACTGGACCGGTGCCGAGTGACTCCCATCGAAATCCGCTTGTTGCACTCTCGCGGACCAGCGTGGCGCCATCCCATGCCACTCCCGTCCCGGCGAGCGCACTTCCATCGGAGAGAATGGTGAGCGTGTGAGGGGCATCACCAAGTGTCTCGCGGGTCGCAATTGCGTCCCATGTTCCGCTGAGAGCGCTCCGTCGTGCAATCAGCGCGCTAGATCCGTCAATCTCAAGGTTCCCAGCAACGGTAACCGCGCCCGTGGCTGAGATGCCGATCGCCTCAGGGGTCCCAGAAATTCGAACGCCGTTGAGGGTAGTGAGATCTCGCCACGCACCGTCCGACCAGGTGCGGACGAACATGGCGGCGCGTTTTCCAGAGACTCCGGTGGCGACGAGGGTGCCGTCCAGAGAAGAGACGGCGATCGCTCGCGCGTCAACACGTTCTGAGGTTAGTCCAGCGGTCAACGTCGTCCAGCGTCCGGTCGCAAGGTTCATCTGCACCACGCCGCCGACTCGACGGCGCTCCCCTTGCGCGACGAGGGTGACCGCGTCACCCGCCACATAGAGTCGATTGCGTGTCCGATCGACAACCACGGCGTGCACCGTCGCGGGTTTACCTTTCGCATCAAGGAGGGCAACAGGGGCAGTCCATCGGCCCGTGACGGGATCTCGGAGCGCAACACCGTTGACGTCTACGCCGCCCGCTCGCCGAAGGCCTGATCCTGCGACGAGGAGTCGTCCGTCGGGCAGCTCTGCCACCGAAGTAACTAGCCCCTCCCAATCGTTCGCGGCGCCTTTGTCAAGCGCGATCCATCCGATTTGGCGTGGCGCTAATCCAACGTCGCCACAGATGCGGCTCACGGTGGAGGTCGGGGGAGAGAGTGGCTCAGGATTTGCACGCGACGCGACACGGCTTCCTACGCCAAGAAGTCCGGCGATTGACTGTGCACTCTGGGGCGCTGCGCGGTCCAGTAGTTCCACCAGCTCGATTGCAAGATCGTCGGCATAGTTTCCTGGCGTGCCCATGCCGTTTGCGGTGATCGCCATCGTCAGTCCGAGTTCGGGAATTCGGCGAAGCGTGGAACTTACACCAGAGTACCCGCCAGTGTGTCCGTAGGTTCGAAGCGTGCCGAGCCAACTTCGGTCCATCATGGTGCCGAGCGTGTACGACCAGCTGAGTCCCGTGAGATTCGCAATCCCGTTGATCACGTTGGTCTGTTCGCCCTCAAGAAGCCGATCGCCGTACAGGAGCGATCCGAATCGCGCGAGATCTCGCGATGTGGCGAACATGTCACCTGCACCTTGGAGCACGGCGGCCACAGAACGCGTTGGACCCCAGCCGCGCTGACCGAATGGTCGTGCCTCACTCCCGCGAACCCAGTGCGGCCGTGCTGCACCGTCGACAGGACCAAATCCGGTCTCTTCGAGTCCGAGTGGGTCGAGGAGCATCGTGCGAACGAGTTGCCTCCAGGGGACGCCGGTCGCCTTCTCCGCCGCAATCGAAACGAGCGAGAAACCCGAGTTTGAGTAGTCAAAGTCTCCGATCTCCCCGCGCGGCCGAAGGTTACGCACTGCCGTCTTCGCTCCAACGTCCGCGTTCGGATGGTCAATCAGCCATCCCATGCGCCACGAAAGATCGGTCAGCCAATCACTCATGCCACTCTCGTGTCGCAAGAGGTCTTCAATCGTTGCTTCAGCACGAATGTCCGCGTAAGGGACGAGGGACGCCACGCGCGTATCGAGGGGAAGGGCTCCGCACGCATCAAGGAGCAGCGCAACAACCGCGGTAAACGGTTTCGTCACGCTCGCGAGCGCGAACGGTGTCCCTGGCGCGACTGCTCGATCGGTCGAGGTATCAGCTTTACCGCTCACAGCGGTTGCGGTGCGGCCGTCATCCCAGCGCAGTGCAACTGAGACGCCGGGGAGCGATCTCCTCCGATTCGATTGCCAGGTTTCGACCCGTGCACGAATCGCTTGGGTGACGGCGGGAGAGATCGGACGCGGGGGTGGAAGCGGAACGGGACGTGCAGCACAGGTCGACAGGTCGGTGCGCACAGCAGCAACGACACGAGCCTCGGTAGGCCCGAGGGTGAGCCCTCCTCCAATGAGGAGCAGGCTCAGTCCGATCCGAAGCGAGAGCAGCATCGCCTCATGATGAAGGAGAGGCGACAGTAGCGCACGCTGGGGATACCCTATGGCGAGCACCCACTGGGTGGACGTGAGTTTGATGGAGGAGAGATGGAGAGCGGAGTTACCGTCGCGGGCATCGCCATTGCCTGGATCGCCACGTTCGTCAGCGGATTCGTCTGGTTTGGCCCAAAGACTCTTTTCCCAGCCTGGTGGAAGGCGATGGGTCGCAGCGCGAGCGATGTACCTGGAGGTGGTCGCAGCATGGCGGTGACGTTCGGTTCGGTCATCGCTGGGCAGTTGGCATCCGTGATCGTCCTCGCACTGCTCATGGGCCCAGCAATTGAGCTCGGCCGCATCGGTGGTGCACTTGACGGTGCACTTTTCGGACTATTAGCCGGTGTTGGTATCGCTGGCGCCATCTTGGCGACACTGCGCTCAGCATAATTCGCAAGACAGAGATGCAGATCGTCGTTTACGGTGCAGGGTACGTGGGGCTGGTAGCGGCGGCCTGCCTCGCCGAGGTCGGACACGCGGTTGTCTCAGTTGACCTGGATAAAGATCGAATCGCCAATCTTCGCTCCGGACGCGTCCCATTCGTCGAGCCCGGACTCGATGCACTCGTCGCGAGTGGAATCGCCGCGGGTCGGCTTGAATTCTCGGCAAACCCCGAGGAGGCTGCGGGTCGCGGAGAGATCCATATGCTCGCGGTCGGAACGCCAGCGGCGCTCGATGGCAGCACCGACGAGTCGCAGTTGATGGCGGCCGCTCACGCGATCGGACGCGGCGCGAACGGCAGCGTGATCCTCGTCCTGAAAAGCACCGCGCCGGTTGGCGCTGCGGAGCGAGTCATTGACGAAGTTCGCCACGAGTTCAGCGTTCGCGACGTGGATTTCACCGCAGAGATTGTGGTGAACCCTGAGTTCCTTCGAGCAGGATCGTCCGTACGCGACTTTCTTGAGCCGGATCGCGTCGTCGTTGGTGGAGAGAACCAGTCTGCGATCGCGACCGTGGCTTCACTTTATTCCGCCTTCACCTCCACGGATCGGATACTCACGATGGACCTCGCCTCTGCAGCACTCGTAAAGTACGCAGCGAACGCCATGCTCGCAACGCGAATCAGCTTTATGAACGAACTCGCCAATCTTGCCGAGGTTGTCGGTGCAGATATCGCAGAAGTTCAGCGCGGAATCGGAGCTGATCCGCGAATCGGCGGCAGCTACCTGCAGCCAGGCATGGGATATGGCGGTTCGTGTCTCCCTAAAGATGTTGCATCGCTTATTGCGGTTGGTGAAGTGGCAGGCGCAACGATGGGGGTCATCCGCGCAACGGCCGAAGCGAACAGCCTGCAAGCCCATCGTCTCACCGAGAAGCTCGAACGACACCTCGGCGACTTGGCCGGCCGGACGATTGCCGTATGGGGCCTCGCCTTCAAAGGTGGAACTGACGACCTCCGCGATTCACCGAGCCACACGTTGATCGCAGACCTCGTTGACGCTGGAGCCGTCGTCCGAGCGTACGACCCGGCAGCGGGCGAGTCGGCGCGTCGGCACTACGCTGATGAAGGGGATGTGGAGATCGTCTCGTCGCTCCTCGCAGCGCTCGAAGGTGCCGATGCGCTCGCCATTACCGCCGATTGGCCAGAGTTCCGAAGCGTTCAACTTGCCGTCATTGCTAGCGCGCTCAAAGAGCGCATCATCGTCGATGGTCGCAACCTCTTCTCGCCGATGGATACTGCAGCTGCAGGCCTCACATACTCTGCGATCGGCCGCGGAGACAACTGATCGACGTGCGCAATTCAGGTGAGGCGACGCGCACCGCAATCGTCCTCTTTGCCTACGACCGTCCTGACGCACTCTCGCGAACCCTCGATTCACTGGAGGCGGCCCGTGACACGTGGCTTAAGGAGCGCAACGCCGAACAAAACCTTCCGCTGATCGTCTCCCTGGACGGACCACGAGCCACCCCAGAGAGTCGCCAGCGTGTGCGCGACGTCCACGCAATGGTGAAGCAGCGACTTCCCGACGCGGAGATTCGCACCGAAGCGGTGAACCGTGGACTTCCGACGATCCTCATGGAAACGCTTACGCCACTCTTCTCGGCGGCTCAGTACCACCGCGCCATATGCATCGAAGACGACGTTGAACTAGCGCCCACCGCGTTGCTCGCCCTAGAGTCACTTTCGGATGCACTTGGGGCTCGCGGCGAAACTGAACGGGGTCACGTTGTCGGCGCGGCGCCGATGCACCGTGATGGGAGCGTGGAGCATCAAGCACTCCTGATTGATGCCACGGCACATCACGCCTCTCTTCCGTTCGTCCGCGAGTACATCGATCGATTTCAGCTCGACGGAGCGACGCGTGACGGCGCGTACGGAGATCGTGATCATGTAGCGATCACCGAGTGGAGCGCGGCGGTTGCACAGCATGATGGACTCGCCGCGCCACAGGGGACGAGTCAGGATCGAATGCGCGAACTCGCGTGGCGCCGAGCTGGGGTAACGCTGCTAGGCACGCCGATGCGACTGGTTCGACACCGTGGGCTCTGGGGGCAACACAACACTCCCTGGTACGCGCTGCGAACCGGCCAACTCTTCCAGCGAGTTGATCGAAGTTCGTGGCGTTCGATCGAGGCGAGACTGACGAAGCGAAGCTAACTACTCGCTAAGAGGCGAGATGCGCGCTGATCTCCTCTGCAACCTCGGCCCAACCTCGCGGATGGAAGCCCTGGCGAATCTCCGCCGCGAGTCGCTCTGGCTCCGCGCCATCCCACCATTCATGGATCGCCCGAGAGAGCTCCTCTTCGTCGCCCGCGGGAACTGTGCGCGCGTACGGCGACCCCGTCGCGGCGGGGACAGCGTCCGTTGCGATTGAAGGCTTCCCTGCAACGAGTGCCTCACGGATCGGCATCCCCCACCCTTCGGCGAGCGACGGCATCACGAGAAATCGTGTGCGCGCGTAGAGGCCCGCGAGAACCTCGTCACTCGCATCGTGGATCAGCACGATGCGTTCGCGTGCACGAGGGTGCGCGGCAAGTTGCGTGAACAGCTCACCATCTTGCGGATGGCGCCTCCCTGCAATCACTAGTGTGGGAACTTCGCCCATCTTGAGTGCCACGCGCTCACTGTTTTTTACCCAGGTGTCCCAGATGCGAACAAGGGAGGCGAGGCCTTTTCGGGGATGCAGCGTCCCGACCGCGAGCAAGATTGGCCCATCTCCCAAAACTCGGGACACCGCCTCTGTGTCGTGCGCGCTGCGCGGAAAGAGCGGATCTGCTGGAGAACTTGTGTGCACTGGACGCGCGGTGCGCACCCGAAGTTGAGCTGCAACTTCCGCGGATACGGCGAAAAGGTGATCTGCCGCTTCAATCAATTCGTCCATGTCGCGCTTCGCCGCAACTCCCTGCGCGTCACCGAACCATTGTGGATCCGTAGAAGGGAGCAGGTCGTGAACGAGAAGGGCGATCCGGAGGTTCTGAACCGCTGCTAGACGAATTGCCGAAGCAGACATTCCAGGCGCAATCCAAGGCGCACCAAGCACGACAAGCCAGTCTCCAGCGCTCGTCTCGATGGGTTCTCCCGCCGTAACCACGCTTGCATGCGACAGCGTACGGCGCGCAGCGCTGCGCACAAACTCCTGCACGCGGCGCGGTGCGTGGGCTAGGAGGCGGAGTGCGGGTTCTGACACTCGAGCGGTCAGGGATTGACGATCTGTCCGTGGGAGCGAGGCTCGTCTCACACGACCACCGCCAACACGGATGGTCACCGCGCCGTGATCGCGTACCAGTGCTTCCGCGACTCCCGATGCGACGCGCTGGATGCCAGTCGGACGGCTGATCGCTGATCCGTAGACGAGAAGATCGTCTATCGCCACCAAGAGACGCGAGGGGGCAAGGTCCACGATTCGCCGTGCGCCCTACACGCCTCTGCCGGCAAGGACGACGCGAACTGTGCGCAGGACGATCCATAGGTCAAGCAGGATCGACCAGCGTTGGATGTACTCAAGATCGTCACTCATCCGCTGCTCAAAGCTCTCATCCATTCGGCGTCGTACCTGCCAGAGACCTGTTACCCCAGGTCGAACGGTCAAGCGGAGTCGGTGACGGTCTTCGTACCTCGCAAGTTCATCCAGGCCCGCGGGTCGGGGACCCACCAGACTCATCCGCCCCGTCAGCACGTCAAACAGTTGCGGGAGTTCATCAAGGCTAAACCTCCGCAGGATGAGACCAAGCCGCGTGATGCGAGGATCGCCGGCGAGTTTGAATGCAGGACCCGCCGTCTCGCTCTGCGACCAGAGTGCCGCGCGCTCGGCATCCGCGCCGAGCCGCATCGTGCGGAACTTACGTAACTTGAACGGACGACCGAAAAGTCCTGCGCGCTCATCGGAGTAGAGAATCGGCCTGCCGTCTCTAACGAGCACGGTGAGCGCGGTGATGGCGATCACAGGAGAGAGGATCAGAATCAACGCCGTTGCCAAGAGCACGTCAAGCACGCGCTTCACAAAGCGCTCAGTCGGACTGAGGACACTCGGATAAATCCAGATTCGTCCTCCCTCCAAGATAATCGTCGGCCGCGGAAGTGCGCGTTCTAGGCGTTCCAGCGAGATAGAGATCGGCTCTCCTCGCGCGAGCGACTGTTCCGCATCGCTACCAAGTGGCGGAAGTGCCACGTGGGGCGAACTGCCAGAGGCGTCCGCGCGCGGCGCTCGCAACCGGACGAGGCCCGACGCGAGCGCGATGATGAGTGTCGCGATTACGACGAGCGCGCGACTTGCGAGTGACTTGTCAAGCAGGTAGATCGCTCCTGATGCGGCGAGAAGCCAGATGGCCGATGCGACCACGATGCGCCGCGCGGGCAACCGAGATGACGGGTATCCCGGATCAACCGCACGGAGTGCGATCGGCCAAAGGAGCGCTGAGAGCGCGGCCACGAACCAGAGTGCAGTTCGTTCAAGTTCACGGAACTCGCCTTGTGGCGCAGCGAATGCGATTCCAGTTGGCGCAAGCAGCTCGCGAAACAGCGCCGCGATCGGGAGGGCCGACACACCGATTAGGAGGTCGGCTGCAACGAGCTGTACGCCACCCCGGCCAACGATCGGACTGGTTCCTTGCTCTCGGCTCATGAACGATCTCGTGACATGCGGCGGAGTCTAACTGCCCGACTCCCGCACGATCATGCCCGCCGCAACCGTGCGGTTGGTTGACTCATCCACGAGGATAAACGCGCCTGTCTGGCGGTTGGTCAAGTACGGGTCTACGAAGAGTGGCTTGGTGGAACGGAGGCGGATGCGGCCGATCTCATTCAGCGCGAGGCCGTCAACCCCTTCCACGCGGTGGAGCGTGTTGATGTCAATGCGGTAGTCAATCTGCTTCACCACAGCACGTGCCCACCGTGTGGTGTGCTTGATCGCATAGGTCTTCCCTGTCGTGAGCGGTGCGCTCTCATCCATCCAGCAGACCTGCGCATCAATGTCTTGCATCACTGCGGGCACGTTATTCGGCCGGCAGAGCATGTCGCCGCGGCTGATATCAATCTCATCTTTAAGCGTGATCGTCACCGCCATCGGCGGATACGCTTCTGGTACAGGACCGTCTGCCGTCTCAATCGTCGCGATCTCTGTCTCAAGGCCGGCAGGCAAGGCGCGGATTCGGTCACCAGGCTTCAGGATTCCTGATGCCACTGTCCCGGCGTATCCACGGAAGTCGCGGTTCTCGTGCGACTGCGGGCGCACCACGTACTGCACTGGGAAGCGGACGTCGACGAGGTTGCGGTCGCTCGCCACGTGCAGGCGCTCGAGGTGGCTGAGCAGCGGTGCGCCGTCAAACCAGGGCATGTTGGTAGAGCGCGTCACTACGTTGTCGCCGCTGAGTGCTGAGAGCGGAATGAAGGTAAGGTCGCGGAGGCGAAGTCGTGAGGCGAACTCGGTGAACTCACGGCGAATCCCCTCAAAGACCTCTTCCGACCAGTCCACAAGATCCATTTTGTTGACGCAGACCACCATGTGCGGCACGCCGAGCAGTGTGGCGATGAAGGCGTGACGTCGGCTCTGCTCCGTCATCCCCTTGCGGGCGTCAACGAGAACAAGTGCCACGTCTGCAGTGGAGGCTCCAGTCACCATGTTGCGGGTGTACTGAATGTGGCCAGGGGTGTCGGCAATGATGAACTTGCGGCGCGGTGTCGCGAAGTAGCGATACGCCACATCAATGGTGATCCCCTGCTCGCGCTCGGCACGGAGGCCGTCCGTCAAGAGGGAGAGATCGGTGTACTCGTGGCCGCGCTCACGACTGACGCGCTCCACAGATTCGAGCTGATCGGAGAAGAGCGACTTTGAGTCAAAGAGGAGTCGCCCGATCAACGTGCTCTTCCCGTCGTCAACAGAGCCGGCGGTTGCGAACCGGAGCAGGTCGGCCTCCATCAGAAGTAGCCCTCCTTCTTCCGATCTTCCATGGCCGCCTCAGAGACCTTGTCATCACCTCGTGTTGCGCCACGCTCTGTGATGCGTGCTGCTGCAATCTCTTCCACGACCTTCGCCACCGTATCAGCAACGGATTCCACCGCGGCGGTGAGGTTCGCGTCGCCCATGGTGCGATAGCGGACGCTCATCTTCTGCGACGTCTCGCCAGACTTCAGGGCAACGAACTCGTTGACGGCGTAGAGCATCCCGTCGCGCTCCACGACCTCGCGTTCAGCGGCTAGATAGAGCGAAGGGATCTCAATGTTCTCAGCTTCGATGTACGACCAGATGTCCAGCTCCGTCCAGTTGGAGAGCGGGAAGACGCGAATGCTCTCCCCAGGAAACACCCTGCCGTTGTAAAGACTCCAAATCTCCGGACGCTGGTTCTTTGGATCCCACTGGCCGAACTCGTCACGGAAGGAGAAGACGCGCTCTTTCGCGCGAGCCTTCTCTTCATCGCGGCGCCCGCCACCGAAGAGGGCATCAAACTTCTCGCGCGCCGCCGCCTCCAACAAGACCGGCGTCTGGATGCGGTTCCGTGAGCCGTTCGGCTCCTCTTTCACCACGCCGCGCTCAATTGCGTCTTGTACCGAGGCAACAACGAGTCGCAGCCCGAGTTGTGCCGCCCAACGATCGCGATACGCAATCACCTCAGCAAAGTTCAGCCCCGTATCAACATGCATCACAGGGAACGGGATCGGCGAAGGAGCAAAGGCCTTTCGCGCCACATGGAGCATCACAATCGAGTCTTTCCCGCCAGAGAAGAGGAGGCATGGGCGCTCCATCTCCGCCGCAACCTCGCGGAAGATATGGATGCTCTCCGCCTCTAGGGCGGCGAGCTGACTGATCACGTGCCCTTTCACGCGGTGGCCTCGGCGACTCTACTCATCGTGGTGATTCTGCCGCACTTCCCTCAGATCCGACGCCCGCTCCGTTGAGAAGCACCCGTAGCTCGTCCACTCGTGCGGGATGGCAAATGATCAGGTCCGGGAGGAGGAGGTCCGGCACGTTGTATCGCAGTGGTGAGCCGTCGAGCCGGGTTGCAACATAGCCTGCGGCGAGGGCAGCGGCGACCGGGGCCGCTGAATCCCACTGATACTGCCCCCCGGAATGCACGTAGGCATCCACCTCGCCCGTGATCACCGCAGTTGCCTTCACGCCAGCAGACCCCATTGGGTGCAGTGTTGCGCGACCAGAATCGGCGATTGCCTCAATGAAGGCAGGGGGTCGGGATCGGCTGACGGCAAGGCGTAGTGACCCAGTTGAGGATGCTGGCATTGCGGGAGGAGACTCACTCTCCACGATGAGCGCTCGAGCTGGGAGTGCAACCACTCCGACCGTCAATCCGTGTGACTTCTCCCACAGCGCGATGTGAATTGCAAAATCTGTTCGCCACACCCCATGCTCATCACGCTCGCCGAACTCACGGGTGCCGTCAAGTGGATCCACAATCCAGACGCGATCTGCGCGCAGCCTCGTCTCGTCATCTGCAGCCTCTTCAGAGAGGATCGCGTCATTGGGAAATGCGGCGCGGAGCTGATCAGTGATCAGCGCGTGCGCACGTTGATCACCTTCGCGGCGGAGATCAGTAGGGTTGAATGCAGGTGCCGCACTCGCTTCAGCGCGCAACTGCAACAGCAGGGCGCTCGCCGCATCTGCGATTCGGCGTGCCTCTGCCGCGCGCACAGCGCGTTCTGGTCTCAATTCGTTCACTCCCATCTCACGCAGCGTAGAGGGTATCCTCAGCACATGGAAGCAGCGAGCGGACTCACGCGAGAGATCCTGGACGACAACGAGATTGACTACCTTGAGTTGTGCCTCCGTGGCTACGTCCCGCCCGCAGCGCATCCTCGAATGCAGCCGCTTCAACCGTGTGAGCTACTTGACCAAGAAGGGACGGTGGTTGCGACATGGGACGGCGTCACGCTGACAGGACTACGACCGCTCGCAGCGGGCGTTGGACCCGCGTGGAGCCCCCGCCTCCGGAGAGACGCCGCTGATGTTTCGCAGAGTGAGATGACTACCCTGCTCGTGCCGCTCGCAGCGCCGCTCTCCTTCGCACAACTCCATCACGCAGCAAACGCGGCTCTCCATGCGCAGGCGGATGCAGGGAGCCCTGAACTGCCAGCCCGTCGGGTGCGACTGTTGATTGCCGTGCTCGTTTCCCGCCTTGCTCCGCCGCGCGGCGTTATTGGTGGCGGCACGTTGGTAGATCTCGCGGAGGAAGCGAAACGTGTGATTGAAGATGTGAGCCCGCTGCTCCAGTGCGAGATTCTGGTGCTGCCATGGCCACGCACGGACGCGCCGTCACTTGAAGCACTCGCGCAACTACTTGGTGCGACATCCGTCGCGCCCGCCACCGACGTGGATGATGGGACGTCGACAGAGTTCCCTCCTCGAGCCACCGCGGCACTTCGGGCCGCCAGCAACCTCGAGAAGCACGGTGGAGCTGTGATCCTTTTCACCGGCCTCTCAGGTTCTGGAAAGTCCACAATCTCTCGTGCGCTCGCCACTGCGCTTCGCGACCTTCACCTGCACACCGAACTCCTTGATGGTGATGAGCTTCGGCGGAGAGTCTCCCAGCATCTGGGGTTTGATCGGGCATCAAGAATCCAGAATGTGATGAACATCGCACAAGTCGCAACGGAGGCCGCGGCGGGTGGTGCGATTGCAATCGCTGCGCCAATTGCACCATTCCACGAGGCAAGATCTGCCGCGCGAGAGATCGTCGCTGGCAAGGTGCCATTCATCATGATCTACATCAGTACTCCACTTGAAGTTTGCGAGGCACGCGACCGAAAGGGGCTTTATGCGCGTGCACGAGCTGGAGAGATCGCCGAGTTCACAGGTATCTCATCGCCGTATGAGCCGCCAGACGATGCCGACCTCACCATTGATGCGTCGCGGATACCACTCGAGGAGAGTGTTGATCTGATCCTTGCCCTGCTACGAGAGCAAAACGTATTCAAGGGTCAAGCCTAACCCTGGTCTAAACGCCTCTCCGAAGTTCTACGTTCGCGGGGTGCGCGGTGAACGAATGATGCGCATCACCCGACTCAAGACTCGCTGGAGAAGCACGATGGCGAGCTGGCGCGAAGAGAGACGCTGAAGGTCGTATGGCTCTCCCCAGGCTGGCGCACGGCTCCCCTCCTCATATCCGTGAGTAGCCCCTGACGCAAAGAGGATCCCCATCGCCGCGCGAGCGGCAATCTCTGGGTGCACCGTTGTTTCTGGGTCACGCTCCTCCTTACTTGCAGCAGGGAGACTTGTCAGAAGGCTGAGATCACCTCGGATGTCAGCGCCGCTCTTGCTGATTCGCTCAATCATTGCGAGCGCAACTTCGTGTGCAGCGCTGATCGCCCAGCCTGGTGTCGGAATCTTCTGCTCGCTGGACCCAGGCTCTCGGCGCTTCAGATGCGTGGCGGCTCCACGTGCCATCAGCTTGTGCCGGAGCGCCGTTGAGAGTCCCGCCTCGGCGAATTGCTCGTTAAACGATCGAACCACCTCAACCTCTTCAAGCGTCAGTGAACGGTTCGGCGCATCTTTGTGGGCAACCAGCGTATTTGCTGGTGCGCCGAGTAGTGCCTCAAAGTGGCGAAGGATTCCATCATGATCTCGGTCGTCAATGACGATGACGTGTACACGATCGGCACCAGCGACCGAGACCCATCGCTCTACAAGTTCATCGTGTCGCTGGCGGGACCAGAATCGACGAGCGTGCGTGGACTCTGGGTTCGTGAGTACCTCGCGTAGCCACTCGTCGTATCGAATCTTGGCCCCTTCTTGCACGTTCTGCTGCCAACGTGACGCGAGGATCTTTGTGAGTGGCCGAAGTGTAATCGCAACGTGGGTTTTCTCTCGGCCGAGCTCGTTGATGATTCGCTCTGCCTGTACTTGAGTTGCGCCGGCAAAGAACTCACTGCTAATCAGAACAGAGTCGCCTCGCGCCGATTTGACTTCGCGGACCAGGCTGCTCCAGTGACGCATGGATGGTGGGCGTCCCGTGCTTGGGTGTTCCCGTTCTGTGATCGCAAACGCTGCGGTTGATGGTTGGACTCCGCTCCCCGCGTACCGCACTCCCGCCTTCCGGAGAGCGTCCCTGCCCGCATGGCACGCCCCCTGTAGCGCACTGGTGCCTGTTTTTGGCGGTCCGATGTGCAGAAGTCGCGTGCCCCGCGGAAGCTGGGCGAGACTCATTTCCCCAGATGCTGGCGGCATGTCCGAGCGCTCCCGTGCCGATTCAAGGCTCATTTTGAGCGGCGTGTGTTTGCAATAAGCCTGCGAACGGGTTGATGGAGGCGTCGCGGCAGGGCGGCCCACGCAGTGTTGATTATGGCGAGCGACCAGAGGTGACGGATCGTCGCTCGCTTGGCGAGCCAACCAAGGTCTACCCTGCCCTCCTCCCGAATCCCGGCTCGCCCGAGCAACTCTGTCAGCATGTGGCTTGAAACTGCGATGAGGCCAGCGCTGCTTAACTGTGGTTCGCTAGTTTGGTCGCCTGGCGCAGCGCGTGGAGCAGCGAGACTCCTAAGATCCCCGACCACGTGTAGCTGAAGACGTTGCAGCCCAGCTACCACCCGCTGCTCTATCGGGAGAAGGGCGTCCTGCGCTGAAGCACCAAGTCTGATCTGATGCTCTTCAGGATGATTAGTTCGGTCTTCGAACTTAGGCGTCAGCCTTTGAAAAAAGTTTTGAGCAGTTTTCATCAAGCCGCGCTCCTCAAGTACGCTAAAGACCCCTTGGCGCACAGCAATCTCTTCTGCTGTTCGTGAACGATTTTTTGAGGTTGCAGCGACTGCAGCAATGGTTTTGGCAAGTTCATCAGGTATCCTCAGAATTGAAGAGAATGCGTCGGGAAGTAGAGTTGGCTGCTGCTTGTCTGGGATGATTACGGTTGTTTTCGCTGGCTTAAGAATTGACTGCCATCGATGAATTAGGCGGTCGTGCTCGTGGTATCGCCAGAATTGTTTGGAGACTTTATCCCTTTCCTCTTGCTGAACAATTCGATGTACGAAGTCATTAAGGGAAGGGTATGGACGGCGCTTCGCGTTTTCTTGCCAGTAACTTGGAACCAGGTCTGAAATGCGACGCAAAGTGACTACGAGATGCACATCAAACTCTGAACATTCGTGTTGCAGCTCAGCTATGGCTTGATCGCCGCAAAGAGCGAACGCCTCAGCACTAAGGACTATCTGAGCGGCTGGAATTGAGCGTATTGTTGATGCAATCTTCCGCCATTCAGTGTTTCGGCGATCCCAAAGGAACCAGTCATCATCTTCAACTGAGGCATGGCCCATCAATCCGAGCGCCGCAAAATTTGCGTTTGCCGCGTGCTGCGAGGTTAGGTAAGCGATGCCGTGCGCAGCGAGTGCCTTGCGCGAGTGATGCAGTGCAACCTGCAGGCTCGTTGTGCCTGTCTTCATAGGACCGATATGAATAATGAGCGTCGGCTTAGCGTTCATTGCACCTCCCACATGCTTGGTTGCGATTCTCGCACACTGTGGCGGACTCTCTGCGGGCACCACTCTCTTCGCGTCTATACTTACCTCCATGCGCCTGACGAGTCGAACCGATTATGCCCTTCGTGCTGCGCTCGAATTAGCGGCGGCGCGCGGCACCCCACTGACCACCTCTGAGATCGGAAGCGCCCAAGCCATTCCTGCCTCGTATCTGGGTGCGGTCTTAGCGGAGTTGCGCAGGGGCGGCATCGTGAAGGCGCGGCGCGGCCCTGAGGGTGGCTGGACGCTCGCGCGCGAAGCGACGGCAATCAGCCTGGCTGACGTGATCCGCGCAGTGGACGGCACGTTGGCAAACGTGGCGGGGACGCGACCGGAGAAGCTGAAGTACAAGGGTGCGGCAGAGGGCTTGCGGAGTGCCCTGGTGGCGGTCCGCGCGGCAGAGCGCGAAGTGCTCGAGAGCATCTCGCTCGCGGGCGCAATCAGCGGCAAGTTCTCGGCGAAGGTTCGCCTCCTCCTCAAGAACCCCAGCGCCTGGCGCTGAGCGCCCAGTGGAACACTTGACGCACCGAACGCTGGTCCGTATTGTCTACACAAACACCTTAGATTTAAGTGATTGAGGAGGCACCATGCAGCAGTTGATCGCCGTCGCTATTGCGGGACTTGTGGCACAACTGGTGGACGGTGCGCTCGGGATGGGCTACGGACTCACCTCGTCAACGCTCTTGATTGCAACTGGCCTTACGCCAGCTGCTGCATCCGCTTCGGTGCACCTTGCAGAGGTCGGGACGACGGCCGTCTCTGGCGTGGCGCACCACCGCTTCAACAACGTGGACTGGCATGCTGTACGTCGCATTGCAATCCCTGGAGGAATTGGCGCGTTACTTGGCGCCACCTTCCTCTCTTCAATCTCTACGGAGTTCGCTAAGCCGCTCGCAAGCTCGCTCCTCTTCACGCTTGGAATCTACGTACTGTTTCGATTCCTGCTCGGTAAAGTGCGAGTTGCACGAACTGGTCGACCGGGGCTTCGATTTCTTGCACCGCTTGGCTTCATTGGAGGCTTTGTGGATGCAACCGGTGGTGGCGGCTGGGGTCCCGTTACCACGCCGACACTGCTCGCCGACGGTCGCCTTGCACCGAACCGAGTGATCGGCACAGTCAGCGCGAGTGAGTTTGTTGTAGCGATCTCCGCAAGTGTTGGTTTCTTTGTCGCACTGAGCGGTCAGGCGGTGCGCCTGGAGTATGTCTTCGCTCTTCTCGGTGGTGGAATCATTGCCGCACCCATCGCTGCGTATTCGGTTCGGAAGCTCAATCCTCGCCTCCTAGGCGTGATCGTGGGCGGATTTATCTGCTTTACGAACGCACGCACAGTCCTCGGCGCGCTCGGCGCCTCTGAGGTGGCATTCCAGCTTGTCTACACCGCGATCGTGTCTATCTGGGTGCTTGCAATCGCGTATGTGCTCCGCGCGCTCCGAAGCGAACGAGCGTCACGCTGACCGCTCACACTGCGTTTGTTGCCGAGTGCGTTCTCACCTTCAGGGGCAGCCGTTGACAACCTCTGCGCGATGTCTCACCTTCGTAGGATGAACAACGTGATCCGCGCATGAGCCACGCTCCGCGGTCAACTGCCGACCGCTTCATCCATATTGGCGCGCCAAAGTGCGGATCCACGGCACTTCAGTCGTGGCTCGACATCAACCGAATCACGCTCGCTGCCCAGGGAGTTCACTATGTGAGTGAAGGGGCGCACTGGATTGCCCCCGCCAAGGCTCTCGTCGGCGTGTCAGACCGCGTGAGCGGGAAGCCGGTGCCGATGCGCGAGTGGGAGCGGTTGGTTGCAGCCGTACGCAAGGCGACACCGGATTCAGGGAGCGGGGCGCGGGCAATCATCAGCAGCGAGTGGTACGCAGGCGCATCGGACAAGGCCGTAGAGAGGGCTGTACGCGACCTTGACGGTTCGCGGATGCAGGTGCTGCTCTTCATTCGTCCACTCTCTTCCACGCTTCTCTCCGCCTGGCAACAGGCACTGAAGCTCGGTGGAAAGCAGTCGCTTCACGAGTGGCTCACTACCATCTTCGATGAGCCGACTTCGCCCACTGCGGAGAGAGCGTGGGGGAAGCACCGATACGATCTGATCGCGGCCCGCTGGGCGAAGCACATCGGGGCCGATCGTGTCTCAATCGTGGTGCTGGATCCAACGAACCCTGAGAGCCTCTTCCGTACAGTTGAGGAGATCGCTGGTGTAGCGCCCGGCTCCGCCTCCGCTGCACCGAGCCGCACGAACCAATCACTTTCGCCATTTGAATCGGACGTCCTTCTTGCACTCAACAAGGAGTTTTACGCGCGCGGAGGCACGCTGCGGGGCTATCGCCAGGGTGTTCTCAGGACGTTTGACGGATATGTAAACAGCGTACGCGTCGGAACTCCTGAGAAGAT
>Ga0209229_10000265_pt1 | contig 21033 bp, 18 predicted proteins | sample SanBayMetagenome_FD_187466 | JGI IMG/M metagenome (GOLD analysis project Ga0209229, IMG submission 187466) | Freshwater and sediment microbial communities from dead zone in Sandusky Bay, Ohio, USA (SPAdes) (version 2) | ecosystem: Environmental > Aquatic > Freshwater > Lentic > Sediment... | reverse complement strand
TTAATGTCAATTTTTGTAAAAAAAAAACTTGATTCTGCCTGTACTTAGTGTACTGTGATGAACACAGTCAAGTCGAATGTAACAAATGTGGGAACTTGTGAAAATCACCCTCGAAGTTGGGTTCTAAACTCGAATCAACGTCAGCTTCTGCCGTCTGAGACAGATATCGAGTTCTACCGACAACAGGGTTGGTATATTTCCAAACCGATATTTTCCGAATCAGAAATCGATCAAGCTCGCCAAGGAATCGAACGCTTTTATCGAGGTGATCGTGAGGGTCAGTTAACCCTAACGCTACCGGATTTTGAGGATTGGACACCTAATCAGGGAAACGGTTTACGAATTAATGAGTTTCTTGTCCAGCAAAACCGACAAATTTATCAATTATCCCAGAATTCTCTAATTGGGGCTATTGCTGCTTTACTAACAGGTAGCGATCAAATTCGATTGTTCAGTAGCAGCCTGTATTATAAACCACCTCATACTCAATCGGTGGAGACCACAATCGGGTGGCATCATGATCGCGGCTATTGGAAAACCTGCACATCAGAAAATATGATTAGTGCTTGGATTCCCCTACATGATTGTGATGAAAGCATGGGAACCTTGACCATGATTGATGGCAGCCATCTTTGGTCTGACTCCAATGGAACGCCACAATGGTTTTCCCATTTTGCCAAATCCGATCGCACGGAACAAGAGGACATTTTGATGGCTCATGCTCAGGGCAGACCGATTCAGAAAGTGCCTATGAACATGAAAAAGGGACAAGTCAGTTTTCATCACTGTTTAACTTTTCATGGTAGTCCCTCTAATACTAGCAATCAACCCCGAATTGCCATTGCTTTCCATCTGCAAGATCGAGACAATCAGTATCGTATCCACCGCCAAAAAAACGGTAATGTCCATGTTCACAATAACGATCTTGTCTGCCGGAAATTAGCAGATGGAAGACCGGATTACACCGATCCTGTCTTTTGTCCTGTATTATGGGAAGGCAATCTACGACAGGGTGAAAAATAGTTATTCTTGAAAGTTTTGAATTGATCAATTCAAAACCTAGATAAACAGTAATTAATAGTTTGAAAAACACAATCTTTTCTAGCAAAATTAATTAATAATGAATAATCCCATTTTAGCCATCGAAATTGGTGCTGCCGATCTCAATTTAATAGAAAACTGGGTCTCTCAGGGACATCTCAAAAATTTAGCAAAGTTGTTAGAAGGAGGAGCTTCAGGTAGACTCGAAAACATCGACTATTATACAACCGAAACAAAATGGACAATATTTTTAACAGGTTGTATGCCTAAAACCACTGGATATTGGGGGCCTTTAAAGTTCCAAAACGGTACCTACGAAATGGAACGTCAGCAGCAATCCTATAACTTTATTCAATATCCTCCATTTTACAGTTTAGCTGGGGACGCTCAAATTGCCGTTTTTGATATACCTCAAACCACTATATCCGAGAAAGTTCAAGGTGTACAGGTTTTAGGATGGGGGTGTCATGCTCCTTATGTACTCAATAACTCCCATCCTCCTCAATTATTAGCGGACTTGGTGAGCAAGTTTGGTGAACATCCGACATTTCGACGTGATTTTATCAATAACTGGTGGAATCCAGACATTGTTAAGAAGTTTTGTGACGATCTCAAAGTAGGCATTTCTCGCCGAGCCGATATCTGTAAGTTTTTGCTCAAGCAACAAAATTGGGACTTGTTTTTAACCGGATTTAGTGAAACTCATCCGGCTGGGCATCACTATTATCATCTCAGTCAATCCGATCATCCCTTGTATCCGTACAAAGATAAACATGGGGCGGTTGGCGATTTAATGCTTGAACTCTACGAAGCGACTGATCGGGCGATCGGAGAGCTAATCGAAACTGCTCCTCAAGATGCTCATATTCTCATTTATTCCCTACAAGGAATGACAAATAACTCAACCGATTTACCCAGTATGGTGTTTTTACCAGAGTTACTGTATCGGTTTAGTTTTCCAGGCAAAGTAGCCCTCGCAGCGGGTCAAGATAGCCCTCTTCCTCCACCCATTGTCCCTAATTTGGATAGCCAAACTTGGGCTAGCGAAGTTTGGAAGTTAAAGTCCGATCGCAATCCAATTCAACGGTTTTTAAGAGGACGAGTTTCTGACGAATTGCAAGAAGCAATCGATCAATGGTTCAGGTCAAAAACTTCACCCGATTTAAATTCTCCCTTTCAGTTATACAAAGAAAAGTCGTTGTACGCTTGGCAACCGACCATGTGGTACAAACCCTTCTGGCCAAAAATGAAAGCATTTGCACTGCCAACATTTGCCGTAGAAGGATTTGTTCGGATTAACCTAAAAGGTCGAGAACCTGAGGGCATTGTCGAACCTGACAATTATGATGAACTATGTGAAGAATTGACCCAGCATCTATACAATCTCAAAGATGCGCGAACTGGAAAATCAGTGATTAAAAAGGTTGTGCGGACTCGAGACAATGTTCTAGATCAAGATCCGGACTTACCCAATGCCGATCTCGTGGTGGTGATGGCAGACTGTCCCAGTGATGTGGTTGATAGTCCCCAGTTTGGGCGTATCGGCCCAGTTCCACATCATCGTACTGGTGGCCATCCCCCAGAAGGATTTTTAATTGCCAAAGGTTTAGGAATTACTCCGGGTTCCAAACTCCCGGAGGGTCATGTCCTAGATTTACCACCAACGATTTTAAAGTTGATGGGATTACCATACGCTGAATATTTTGAAGGTAAGTCACTCTTATGATTGAACGAGAAGTTCCGAACCTATTTGATATTTTGGTGGTTGGGAGTGGTGCTGCTGGACTTTATGCCAGCCTTTGCCTTCCCTCTCATTTGCGGGTGGGGTTAGTAACAAAAGACTCACTTAAAAGTGGTTCAAGTCCCTGGGCGCAGGGGGGAATTGCTGCCGCTATCTATCCTCCAGATACGCCAAACCAACATTTGGAAGATACATTAAAAGCTGGAGCGGGATTGTGTGATCAGGAAGCAGTACAGTTTTTAGTGGATCATGCCACTGAAGCGATCGCCTTTTTGGTGAAGCTGGGTGTTGATTTTGACCGCCAGGGGGAAGTTTTAGCCACAACACTGGAAGCAGCACATTCTTACCCCCGAGTTTTGCACTCTCGCGATACCACTGGGCGGGCAATTGTAGATGTGTTGATTGCCAAGGTATTGGAACGCCCCAATATTCAAGTTCTCTCCCAAGCAGTCAGCCTAAGTTTATGGCTGAATCCCCAAACCCGCCACTGTCAGGGAATAAATATCCTCTACCAAAACCAAATTTTGGGGATCAGAGCAAAAGCTGTGGTGTTAGCAACGGGGGGCGGTGGTCAGGTTTTTGCTAAAACCACCAACCCCGCGGTGAGTACCGGAGATGGGATCGCGATCGCTTGGCGGGCGGGGGCGATGGTTCGAGATCTTGAGTTTTTCCAATTCCATCCCACTGCATTAATGAAACCGGGGGTACCTCACTTCTTAATTAGTGAAGCAGTACGGGGAGAGGGCGCTCATTTAGTTGATCGCGAGGGGCGACGCTTTGCCTTTGATTATCACCCCTCTGGAGAATTAGCTCCTCGAGATGTGGTTAGTCGGGCGATATATCTCCACTTGGAAAAAACTGCGGAAAATCCTGCTAATGCCAATGTTTATTTGGATATGCGACCTATAGAGCCTAATAAAATTCGCTATCGGTTTCCAAATATTATTCAAGTGTGTCAGCAATGGGGAATTGATGTTTTTAACGACTTGATACCGATTGCCCCCGCTGCCCATTATTGGATGGGAGGCATTGCTTGTGACGTGATGAATCGTACCTCAATTTCTGGGTTATATGCAATTGGGGAAACGGCAAGTACGGGCGTTCACGGTGCTAATCGGTTGGCGAGTAATTCCCTGTTAGAATGCTTGGTTTTTGCTTCCCAATTGGCTAGAATTGAGAGCGATTTGGATGGGGAAATAAAGGGAAATTTCTACTCATCCCTAGAACCACTATCTCTAGAGCGAATTAAAATTAACGATAGTGTCGCTCCATCCGCCGATCGCATTGCCACCTGCCGACAGGATTTAGCGGCTTTAATGTGGCATAGTGCTGGGATTTGTCGCACCCAAACTGTTATGGAATCCGCCATCGCCACCATCAAAACTTGGCAAAATGAGTTTAAAAACTGGGAAATTAGTCAATATTTGCTCAATCTAAAGTCGCAACACACCGTTCAATTTTTATCTCCAGAAAATGCTGAATACTTAAAATCTTTAGCGGAAATATTGAACTTATTAGATATCGCCCATTTAATTCTTAAAAGTGCTGTGTTTCGCACTGAAAGTCGCGGTGGACATTACCGCTTAGACTATCCCAAAACTCACTCTGAGTGGCAAATTCATACTGTTATAAAAGGTGATTGCTGTACTTCCATTCCTACCAGAAGAGATTAAATTTATGTGTGGTATTGTTGCATTATTTGGATTGAAAGGGATAATCACAGAATCTCAGCTTAAGAGAGCAGTAGGATCACTAAAACATCGTGGGCCAGATGGGCAAAGTATCTGGATTGCTGACAATTTTCGCGTCGGTTTAGGACATACTAGACTCAGCATTATCGATCTTAATTCTGGAGATCAGCCGATTGCTAATCGCAATGGAAGTTTACGGATTATTGCCAATGGAGAATTTTATGATTTTGAGCGAATTCAGCAAGAATTAAAGCAATGGGGATATTGGCTACAAACAAAATCTGATAGTGAAATTGCCTTGCATCTTTATGATCGCTTCGGAACCCAATGTTTATCTCATCTGCGAGGGGAATTTGCCTTTGTTTTGTGGGACGAACGCAACCAAGTTTTATTCGCTGCCCGTGATCGATTTGGGATTAAACCGCTATATTACACTGTTTACCAAGGAACTCTTTACCTCGCCTCCGAAGTGAAAGCACTCTTAGCAGCCGGAGTCCCTGCGGTGTGGGATTGGGAATCATTTCATCTGCTCGACAGTGGTGTATTACCGCCCCACAATACGCTATTTTCCAATATTTATCAAGTGCCACCGGGCTATTTTATGCTTGCATCAGACTCAGGTATCCAACTGCATCGTTACTGGGATTTTGATTATCCGCAAATTGAGACAAAGAAACATCAAATTTCAGCACAAGAATATGTGGAAGAACTTCGCGACATCCTTGATGAAGCAATTCGACTTCGTTTAAGAGCTGATGTTCCTGTTGGGTGTTATCTTAGTGGTGGTTTGGATTCATCAGCTATATTAGGGATTGCATCTCGCTACGCTACCCAACCCATTCAGGCATTTACCCTCAGCTTTGATCGCACTGAATATAATGAAGAAGCCATTGCTGCCGAAACTGCCCAACACGCAGGAGCCAATCTCCAAGTTGTTCCTATTTGTCAATCCGACTTAGCTGAGAACTTTGCCGATGCAGTTTGTCAAGGTGAAATGCTTTGTTATAACGCTCACACAACCGCCAAGTATATTTTAAGTCGTGCCGCCCGAAATGCCGGATATAAAGTTGTTTTAACTGGAGAAGGTGCCGACGAAATATTGGGCGGCTATATTCATTTTTGTGTGGATATGTTGCGTCATGGAACTCAAGACTTAGAAGAATCGAGAAGGCAAGAACTTTTAGAAGTATTAAAACAAAAAAACAAAATTTCTCCCGGTCAATTTGGAGCCGTAGAAACTGAAGATTTAGAAAGCGTTTTTAAGAGCTTAGGATTCACTCCGGCTTGGATGGAGAGAAGAGTTCGCCTCAAATCTGTTCCGGTTTATTCCTCAGCATTTCGCGATCGCTTTAATAAGCGAGATGCTTATCGTTTATTTTTAAATCATATCGATGTTGCCGGACAACTTCATCAACGAGAACCCGTCAATCAATCCTTATATTTATGGTCAAAAACTCATTTACCCAATTACATTTTGAGAATGCTTGGGGATGGGGTAGAGATGGCTCATTCCTTGGAAGGACGATTACCTTTTTTGGATCATCGAGTTGTGGAATTTATTTGTCGGATACCAATTTCATTGAAAATTAATGGTTTTACCGAAAAATATATATTGCGAGAAGCCACCCGCCCTTTTATTACAGAAACCATTTACTCTCGACAAAAGCATCCTTTTCTGGTTCCACCTTCAAGTTTTCAACCCCAGAAACCCTTACATCAATTCATGCAAGATACTCTCCGCAGTTCAGCAATGGCTGCTGTTCCTTTTTATGACCATAAAGCAGTCATCCAATTACTCGATCAACTACCGAAAATGAGTGAAAGCCAGCAAGCGACAATGGATGTTACATTAATGAAAATGCTTAGTTCATGTTGTCTCCAACAACGGTTCGGACTATAGTGCTACGCTCTAGGAACTGCGATGTACTGGGAATAGAGAACACTTCGACAAGACTTCGGCGTGAGATCAGTCGAACGCTCAGTGCCTCGCAGTAAGCGGAAGATGCTAAAAATCTCCGCTCATATTTTCTTGAATCAGGGTGGTATACTCTTGACTCAGAGAATCGGGTAATTTCATCGAATGATAATCTACACCAATCTCTTTCATTCTTCTGAAGGCTTCATCTAACAGCGCTTCATTTTGCATAATAATGACCCGGATATATTGATGGCTTTCTGGATTAAAAGAGCGAATGGTTGATAATTTAATATAAGCTCGACTCAGGATATAATAATCAAATAATTCAACTGCTGTAAATCCACCTTGAGATTGTAGATGCGGTGGGACTGAGAGTAAATATTTGAACCCTGCTTCTGGACAGTCAATGGCTTCTGGCGGCCATCCCATACTTTGCCATCCAGCGATGGATTTTTGAATCAAATAGCTGACATATTCATTGATTTCGGGTTTTTGTTGTTCAGCATTAAAATTATCTAAGGCTGCTTTTGCCGCATACTGACAAACTTCTGGAATCATTACAGAAAAAGTTGAATTGTGCATCCGAATTGCATTGATCACATAATCATTTCCCGCCACCAAACCAATTCGCAGTCCCGGTAATCCAAACTCTTTACTCAGTGATAATACGGTGAGGCTACATTCTTTTGCATCTGGAATTTCTAAAATATTGATCAAATCCGTTTTTGAGTTGTGAGTGGTATACCACGAATCCATATCGTGTAAAATTAGAATTTCATGTTTTAATGCAAATTGTACTAATTGATTTAGATACTCCCGTCCAGCTACTTTTCCGGTTGGATTACAGGGAGAATTAAAATACATAAAACGGATCGATTTCTCCGGCAAATTATTGATGATACTTTCCGCTTTGATCAAATCAAAAAATCCAGATTCCCCACTCGGTAAACGGACTAATTTTGCTCCATTCCCACTGGCAATAATTGCTACTGTAGATAAAGTAAACTCTGGAATTAGCACATAACTTCCACCAAAAGACCGAGATAGGGCATCAAAAACTTGGGACGCTCCTGTTGTAATCATAATTTCTTTATGCAAATCTAGCTCGATCTTAAACTGACTTGACATAAAGTTTTGAAAAGAACTACGCAGGCTAATTAACCCATAAGAAGATGGATAATGTAATGCTTCATTGGCGTGGTTTCCTAAAGCTTGTAAAGCTTGTTGAGTCGGCTCGTATTCATGATAAAATGGGTAGGAGTAGTCCGTACCCATATCAATAAATTCAATTCCTTTTTCAATAGCATTTAAACGCAGAATTCGATTGGCGACTAGGTGCGCTCTTTCGATTTGACCTATTTTTTCAGCTTGGAGTAAGTTTAGGGAAATGCTCCCACCAAGATTCAGCCGTTTTTTTGGAGTTTTTGTGCTTTTGAACATAGAGGGCTATCTATTAAAGAACAGTTTTATAATTTCAAGGCGCTTCGGGCTACAGGTGAAAGTGTCTTAGGATATAGGATAAGGCTTTGACCGTACTACTCTATAAAAAATAGGGATAATTTAACGTCTATAAATGTGCGTTGTTTGTGAACGCCCGGTTTGAAAACCTGACTTTTTCGTGATGAACCTGCCTCGTTGCTCGAAGCGATCACTAACTTCATCTTTGGGGATGGGGTGTTAGATGAAACTATTACTCAATAGGACTCACAGGCTATTGATTGCCACCTCAGCCTTATCCTACCATATTGAAGTCAATGAACGATAAACTTTTTTTGCGGGAAATGTAAAGAGTTTCAACTCAGTTAAAATTTATATTACAAATATGAACGAAGAATCTTCACCCTTATAGGGCGGAGACTGTCAAAAAGCCGTTGGATAATCGGTATAGCCCCTAGCACCTCCGCCAAAAAATGTAGCTCGATCGTAGGGATTCAGAGGGGCATTTTGGGCAAATCTTTTAGGTAAGTCAGGGTTAGAAATAAATAGCCTACCGTAAGCAATTAGATCAGCATTTCCGGCGGCTAAAACAGCATTTCCGCGATCGCGATCATAACCTCCTGCTGAAATAATCGTTCCTTTAAAAAGGGGACGGAAGTAGCGACAGGGCAACCCAAATTCCGGTTCATTGGGGTCGTTCTCTCGTTGAACCCAGCGATTAAAAGCATCCGTATTTGACCGAGGTTCAATCAAATGTAGATAAGCCAGATCAAAACAGTTGAGAGTCTTGACCACATAACTAAACAAAGCTTGAGGATCAGAATCAGACATACTGTAGTATTGGTTGCTGGGGGAAAGACGAACGCCCACCCGATCACCGCCCCAGATTTCCACAACCGCTTCCGTGACTTCCATCAATAAGCGAGCGCGATTTTCGATAGAACCGCCATAGCGATCAATTCGTTGATTTGAGCCATCTTGAAGGAACTGATCCAGCAAATAGCCATTGGCGCTATGAATTTCCACCCCATCAAACCCAGCCGCGATTGCATTTTGGGCAGCATGACGATAATCTTGAATAATCCCAGGAATCTCCTCAGTTTCCAAAGCGCGAGGAGTAACAAACGGGCGATCTCCATCCTCTGTAGAAGCCATACCAATCGTTGCTGCAATGGCACTCGGAGCAACAGGCAGATTCCCTTGAGGTTGCAAGTCAGGATGGGAAATGCGTCCAACGTGCCACAATTGCAGAAAAATTAACCCTCCCCGCTCATGGACTGCTTTCGTGACCAGTCGCCAGCTCTCCACTTGTTCGGCTGAGTGAATACCCGGAGTCTGGGGAAACCCCACTCCCTGGGGAGAAATTTGGGACGCTTCAGCAATAATCAACCCAGCCGAAGACCGTTGCGCGTAATAGAGGGCATTGAGGGGGACACAAACATTTCCCCGTCCGGCTCGATTCCGTGTCAGAGGAGCCATCACAATTCGGTTTCGTAGGGTGTATGAACCGAGCTTGACGGGCGAAAACAAATTCACATCGGCACTCATAACGGGTATTGCTTTAAACGTTCGATCAACTCAACAGCCCGCGCAGCAGAATCTTCCGGCTTGAGGCTCCGGCAATTATATCCCAGAATTCGGTTCATAGCAGCACTCGCTTCAGAAGTAAAAATCACCTCCCCCGAAGGTTCAATCGATTGAATTCCATCGCCAATCAGTCCTTGAGCTTCGATCTGTCGGGCTGCTTCTAGGGACAGATGGCGGGGGTAAAGAATTTCAGGGCGATCGCGACTCAACCGGACATCATAGCCCCCACTATGACCCAGAGGACTGCAAACATGAGTTCGGGTGCGATCATTCCTCACTAAACGCATAATATTTTTCACCGCCGATTCTCCCGTCCGCACCGCCATGACTCGACCCTGGGGAAGTTGTTCTCCAGCCAACTTAAACAAGGTCTGGGGATTTAATTCCTGTGTTATCTCTGTTCCCTGATGAAAAACCCCGATCCAGTACGGTCGATGCTCTAAAGATTCGATTTCTGCCAAATTCCCCCAAAAATAATTACAGTGAAAATGATGGGCGACCATTTCCACCTGAATTTCCGTTATCGGAATTCCCAAGCGACGAGAGACAATATAGGCGATCGCCGCGTGCAGAAACTCCGAATTTCCCGCGCCACAGGTCGGAGCTAAATTGAGTTGATTTAAAACGGGATTAACCAGATCAGGAAGGGCAATATTCACCACTGGGGTATCGGGAACTCCCTGCTGTCTCGCTTTCATCAGGTTGAGGGTCAAAGTAAGATGAAGGGGAAGCCAAGGGCCTTGCCGTGCTTCTCGTTGTAACTGACGCTGTATTTCCGGTGAGAATGGCATCGGAACCCACCAAGCTCTTAGGGTAGTGGCATTAACAATCACATCCGGTCGGATCGTAGCCAAAGTTTCAGTGAGGCGATCGAGATTCCGTAAATCGAGGGATTGAAACTGGATGTCCAGGTTGCGATCGCGATAATAGGCGATTGTGGCGATATCCGCTACCACAGACTCAAGACGCTGAACATTTAGACTAAAAGCCCAGATGCGGGTCACTTCTGGATAGGTCGCCAGACCCCGCAGAATCGACTGACCGATATCTCCTACCCCAAAAACGGCGATCGTTACCAAGAGTTCATCTCCCGACTGAAGTTGATTCTTTATGATAATTTGAGTGAGAACGCAATTCAAAAGTAAATGAAAGTTTTCCTAACCGGAGCAACCGGGTACATTGGTAGTGCAGTGGCTGAAGCCCTACAAATAGCGGGACATCAGGTTACAGGTTTAGCCCGCTCAGAGCAAGCAACCCAACGTTTACAGGCTCTTGGCTTTAAGGTAGTGAGGGGAGACATACACCAGCCTCTGAAGTGGGTGGAGGCGCTTTCTCAGGTGGATGGGGTGATTCATCTAGCCGCCACGAAAGATGAGAAAATGCCCCATAGCGATCGCCGAGCCGTCGAAGAAATGTTGTCAGCTTTAACCGGGACGGGAAAGCCATTCATCTATACCAGTGGAACCTGGATCTTAGGCAATATTAACTCCAGCGTTAACGAACAATCTCCTCTTAATCCCATTCCCTTAATGGCTTGGCGTTTAGACATCGAACGGCAGGTTTTAGCGACTAAAGAACGGCAGGTTCGGTCTGTTGTCTTGCGTCCGGGGATGGTCTACGGTCGTGGCGGGGGACTGGTGGCGCAACTGGTCGCAGGCGGTAGACACAATGGAGTGGTGCAGTTTGTGGGGACGGGAGACAATCACTGGGCTTTAATTCATGTTGAAGATCTGGCGCGTTGCTATGTCAAAGCGATCGAGCAATCCCCTGCGGGAATGGTTTTTAATGTTGTAGACGAATGCTCCCTGGCTCTGCGAGAAATTGCTCAAGCAGCCAGTCAACCGGCGGGTGTTCCCGGTCAAATCCAATCCCAATCTCTGGAAGTAGCACGCCAGCAGATCGGACTCCTAGCAGATGGACTGGTTCTCGATCAGCAGATTTCCAACCTTCACGTCCGGCAACTTTTGGATTGGGAACCCATTGCTCCCTCACTGTTAGAAGAGCTAAAATTAGGCTCTTATTGCCAGTGCCATCCAAATTAAAGTCCTCTATCTGGCAAAATAGATAAATGTGGCGATGGTCTAGGTAGAGGAAGTTAGAGTGGTAAAAAACCAACACAAATGGGTATTTTTCCTTTTATTTGGGGTCGTATTGGCGATCGTACTGGTATTAGGGTATCAACAAAATCAGCCTGGATTTGTGAAAGCCGAAACAGATCAACGCCCTACATTAATCCTGGTTACTTCATCGGACTATCCTCCTTTTAATTATCGAGACACAGCCACAGGAAGCGATGAAATTATTGGTTTTAATATCGATCTTGCGAAGATGATTACCACTCGTCTCGGCTATGAGATTGAAATTCTCGATACAGACTTTAATGGGATCATTCCCGCCTTGCAGTCCCGTCGGGCTGATTTTTCGATCGCTAGTATGGTTCCAACTGAAGAACGACAGAAAAATGTAGACTTTTCTGATTTGTACTACGAAACCAAAAGCACAATCGTTTCTCGAAAGGGAAGTAATCTCAAAACCGACGCAGATTTGAATGGCAAAAAAGTGGGAGTTGCTTTAGCTTCTGTCCAAGAAAAAAGAGCTAAAAAAATTCCGGGTGTGAGGCTTGAAACCCGCGCAAAAATCAGCGATCTAATCGAAGAAATCAAGATCGGACGCCTAGATGCCGCCTTATTTGAAAGTACAGTTGCGCCCGGATTTGTCGCTCAAAATCCTCAATTAGAATACCATATTATTCCTAATCTTGAACCCTTGGGATATGCGATCGCTTTTCCAAAAGGTTCGCCACTCCCTAAGCGCTTTAACGTTGTTTTGAATCAACTGAAACAAAGAGGAGAAATAGATCAATTAGCTAAAAAATGGCTCAATCAACCACCGCCCAAGCCCAAGATCAATTCGACCCCTGGGATTTTTTCCTTTGCTCAAATTGTTCCCAGTCTCCCTTTTATTCTTAAAGGGATTGGAGTCACATTACAGTTTACCGCTCTATCAGCAATATTGGGATTGATTTGGGGAATCCTGCTGGCTCTATTTAAGACTTCTGAGATTAAACCCCTAATTTGGTTTTCCCGAATCTATACTTCGGTCTTTCGAGGGACTCCAATGCTGCTACAAATTGCGATCGTTTATTATGCCACACCCCAGTTAACAGGATATAATATCTCTCCCTTCTTCGCTGGAGTTGCAACTTTTACCCTCAATTCCGGTGCTTATATCTCAGAGACTATTCGTGCTGGGATTTTATCTGTAGATATTGGACAACGGGAAGCAGCTTTATCTTTGGGAATTCTTTACCCCCAGATGATGGTAGATATTATTTTCCCCCAAGCTTTAAAGAACATTTTGCCCGCCCTGGTTAACCAGGCGATCGCATTACTGAAAAGTTCAGCTTTGGTCTCTACCATTGGTGTTACCGATCTGTTTCGTCGCGCTCAGATTGTTGGGGCTGAAAAATATCTTTACTTTGAACCGCTTCTATTTGCTGGGGCGATTTATTATTTCATGGTGATGATTTTAACCTGGATTGGTCACATTTTAGAAAAGCGACTTCAACGAAGTAGCTAAAACAGCTAGAAACTGCGATCATTGAAGATTCCCCACCGAGCGAGTTTTTTGTCATTCCTGTTCAACTATCAATTCTGGACGGAATTCGCGCCAAGGGGTTGCTTGTTCGTAAGCATTTCCCACGGCCAAAACCGTCGCTTCATCAAAGGGTTTACCGATAATTTGCATCGACAACGGCAAACCCTTCTGATTAAACCCACAACAAACGGCTAGTGCTGGCAAACCTGTAACACTAAATGGCATTAACGGGTCGGAACTAATCGCCTCATCCAATTGGCGCGTTTTAACAATAGGCGGTGCTGCCCGAAATTCTGTTGCTGTTACCAAGACATCCACATTTTTTAGGGCTTGTTCCACCTCAAAACACAGTTCCCGGCGACGACGGACAGCTTGCAAATAATCAGCAGCACTGATAAAAGCTCCCATAAGCAAAAGACCGCGTAACCCTTCCCCGTACAAATGGGGTCGCTGTCGTAAGTCCTGTTCATGCAGGGTAAATGCCTCAGAGAGCATAATAATTTGACAGCAGGCGATAAATTCTGCCAAAGGAGGCAATTCCACTTCTACCAATTGCGCGCCCAACTCCCCCAGGGTCATATAAGCTTGATCGAGGGCTGCACAAACTTCGGGGTCTGCTCGTCCGTCGCGATCATAGAAATGACGAACAATCCCGATCCGACGATGCTCTAACCCGGCTTCTAACTGGGCTGTGAAGTCAGGAACAGCAACGGCGGCGCTAGCCGGATCGTTGGCATCGTAACCGGCAATCGCTTGAAGCAGCAAGGCATTATCCCGCACAGTCCAGGTCATCGGGCCAGCATGGTCGAGGGAAGGAGACTGGGGAATCATTCCCGCACAACTGACGCGGCCGTAGGTGGGTTTGAATCCGACTAAACCGCAGAAAGCAGAAGGTTCTCGGATCGAGCCACTGGTATCGCTTCCCAAGGATGCCATACACAATCCGGCTGCTACCCCAGCGCCTGAACCCGTACTGGAATCTCCGGTGACATGATCCAAATTCCAAGGATTTCGCGCTGGTGGATAGTATAAATCGAAGGAAGGGCCTCCTCCGGCAAATTCTTTCGTCGCTAATTTTCCCAGCAAAATCGCTCCCGCTTGGTACAAACGACGGACAACGGTGGCATCCTGGGTAGGAATTCGATCTTGCAGAAGTCGTGATTGGGCAGTGGTGGGAATTCCAGCCGTATCGAACACGTCCTTAACTCCAATGGGAATCCCATGCAGCGCTCCCCGATAGTTCCCCTGAGAAATCTCTGTTTCAGCCTGCATCGCGGCGGCTAGCGCCCGTTCAGGGGTAACGAGGAGAAAAGCGTGAAGTGTGTCGTTAAGTCTGTCAATTCGGTCTAAAAAAGCACGGGTTAATTCAACAGGAGAGAGTTCCTGAGTGGCAATGAGGCAAGCCGCTTCGGAGAGGCTTAAATGGTACAACTCGGTCATGGTTGGAGATCTGAATGTACCTGAAATTGATGGGCGAATGGGCTACTGTAGTCGCGGGGTTTGCGGATGAGCGTTTTCATCTGTTCTAACTTGAGATAGATGCGGCACAGTGGCTCGATTTCTTCGGGCTTGAGTACGATGCCGACCCGTTCGGCGAGGCATTGCAAGGTTTCGGATGAGACGGGGGAATGGGGTGGGTTCACAGTGGAGGAAAGATTGTATTATTTTGGCAAGATTGATTCCCTTGGCACAATCGCGCCATTTATAGTTGGGAATTCTCGATTTTTCTTTATTGTAGAACGACTTATGACCATTTACTTTTTTAAAGAAACCGACCCGATCTATGGGTGCTTTTCCAACTTCTCCTCCTACGGATTTGATTTAGATGGTGCGTGGTGGCCGACATCCGAACATTACTTTCAAGCCCAAAAGTTTGCCGGAACTCACCACGTCGAAGCCATCAGACAAGCACCAACCCCAACCGAGGCAACCCAAATGGGACGCGATCGCAATCGCCCTCTCCGTTCGGATTGGGAAGAGGTCAAAGATTCAATTATGCACCGTGCAACCTTAGCTAAATTTAAAGCTCATGAGGATATTCGCCAAATCCTTTTAGACACAGGAGACGAGCAAATCGTGGAACAGGCGCCTCATGAAGAATATTGGGGTTCTGGTAAGGATGGCAACGGGCTAAACCGCATGGGAGAAATTTTGATGGCTGTGCGGCAAGAGTTACGTCATTCGTGAAAAGCTCAGATTAATCGCGATCAACTTTCTCTGAAGGAAAAGGGTGAGTGTTTGTTGTTTTCTAGAACGGTATGGACTATTTTAATAGACTTCCGATTTAACGGTTAACTTGAGGGCGGGATTTTCCTCGATCCTGAAGTCTTGGCAAACCTTTTGAGCAATCTTTTCTCCGGCAAGCTGATGTCCTACAGCATTCCAATGTCCCCCGCAGGGAATGGCGTTATCGTGTCCGTGTAAGCACACCTGATTTTCTTCCGCATAAGCTTGAAAATCGGGGGCTAAGTTGAGAACGCTAAATCCTTCGCGATCGCCCAATGCGTTAATCCGTTTTTCTGGATACAATAAATCCTTGGCCCCTAAAATTTCCATAGCTTTTTGGCGCAAAGCTGAATTCGGATGTACTTGCAGATCGTTGGTTAAGGTGAGGGCTAAAAAATCGGCACCTTTAGCAAGGACTTCTTGATCAATCATCCGGATCAGTTCCTCGGTGACTTGCCATGCCTCTTGCCAACGAGGGTCAGTGGGTTCTCGATAAATTTCGTCTTCTACCATCAGTTTTAGATTCTGGAGTGCCTCAGTTCTAGGTTCTGCCCAGGTTTGCATCAGCGTTTGCTTGAGACGGCTCATGACTTGCAGCAATCGAGAGTGAGATTTAAGCTCGGCATAGGCTTTGTACGACCAAGACTTTTGAGCGCGATATTCTTCCGTTTCCAAAAATGATCGATCAAGAACTAGCTTGCCATCCTCAAAGACAAAATAAGGCTTGCCCGGTTTGTGAGTATTGTACAAAAGATTGTTCAAGACCAGGGTATTATTGGCAATATCGTTACTTGTAAAAATTGCCAAAATGACCAAATCGGGGTCGTAATCCCCAACTTTTTGGCGCAGGGTAATCAGTTCCTGATCGGTTCCATAACCTGCAATTCCAAACTTCAGAACTTCAACCTGCTTCCCACCCATAGCATCGCATCCATTGAGCGATCGCTCTAAAATTGAAGCAAAGGCTTTTTCTGGAGGGACTTCGCGAGCGGCTACAAAAGAATCGCCCAGCAGCGCTATTCGGAATGTATTGTCGGGTTTGACTTTAGTATGTTCGCGATCAAGGAAACCTTCACGATTAATGGTGACGTAAGATTCACCTTCAAAGCGATACCATCCAGAATCACCCGGTTTATACGTCCACCCTCTTTCTTCATCAACAATTCGGTACAGCTTATACTCAATCCCTGCTATTCGCAAGCCGATTTCGGGGATCGCCACACCGATGAAAAGTCCGCCAAGAATTAACACACCAATTAAAGCAAACCTGACGAATCTTTTAAATGGTGTCATCGAATTTGCCTCACTTCAAAATCGGCTGTTTAAAATATTGTATAAATAAAGGGAGCTAAGATAGAGGTTTGAGCTAATACAATTAGCCCACCTACAAGAAATAAAGTTAAAACCAACGGAATCAGAAAATATTTTTGATTTTCGTTGATTAGCGTCCATAGGTCTTTAATCGTTTCAAACATTAGAAAGGTTTCTCCATTCGGTTGATATCTTTAGTTTTACTCAAGAGTCGATAGGTTTCTAGGCTAGGATCGATCGTCATGCGTAATGGATCTTGATGGAAAATGCCTCGAATTACCCAACCCATAGGTATGACAACAACAAAGAAAATAATTCCCAAAATGATCCGGGTGTTGATCCAACCTAAGACCGATCCGAATTTCATCCAAATCATGTAAATTGGATTCAAAAAGGTCGGTTTGGCTAATGCCAGCAACCCCAGAAAAGCTGACCCGATCCAAGGCCATAGCGGTAAAGGCTGTTGGTGATGCCAGGGCAAAAACCACCCGACTACAATGGACAAAACGAGACCCATGAGGAGTCCAAATTCACGGAGACTTTTTTCATCCAATTGCTCATTATTATCCATACCCTCGCTCTCAATGCGTTTCCCCAAATCTTCTCACAAGTGAGTCTCTTTGCTGCAAATCCGCAAATTTATTTAACATTTTAACCGATCGGATTGTCCAAGTTTTGAATAGATTTTTGAAAAGAGTATAGAAGGCGAGCTTCTGCCGTTATCACATTTCGGTTGATCGGCTTTTTGGCAAAATTTTCTATCGGAGCCGGGAAACCAAACTTAAATCCAACGGGAACGGTATTTTTTAAAGAAAAGTCGGCTAAATACCCAAAACGCTCTTCACCTCTATTTCACCTTCAATAAAATCTAATTCGGGGTTGTTGAAATCAAAGCCTTGGGGGTTAACGTAAGTGCCAAATAGGCGATCAAAAAAGGTAAAAATACTTCCCATATTTTTACCTTCTGGATGATAATGATGAATTCGATGGTAGCGAGGTGTGACTAATACCCATTCAATCACACTCATCCAGGCTCTGGGTTTCACATTTAAGTGAACCCAATTATCATGAATTCCCGCGTGAATCACAGACAAAATCATGATTTCTGGTGGAATTTCTAATAAAAGAAACCATAAAGGTGCAAATCGGTATAAAAGCCAACAGGTCAAGCTCGTTCTTTTTCCCGAAAGCCACCACACGTGCCGGATGGAATGATGCCACCGATGAGCGGGCCAAAGAAATGAGCTAGCGTGCATAGCCCAATGCATGAGGTAAAAGCTAAAGTCTCGCAAAATATAAGCAACAATCAACCTGATCCACAACGGTAAAGATAAGATTGTTGTCCAAATTGGGGACTCTAAAATTGAGGGTGAAACAATGAGTTTGACTACTGGCAAAGACACATAAGCCACAATTAGCATTGAAGCTAAGGACAAGATTGCCGCTATCAAGTCTTTCAGAAATTGAGAGCGATATTCAATGCGTTGTATCGGATCTTTGATCTCCCAAATCGACAGCAACGCTCCAGAGACAAAAATGGTGGACAACCCAATAATTAACTCCATTCCTCTACCCCTAAATTTTTGTTTTGATTCCCTTTCGAGGTTGATGCAAACACGAGTGTACCATAGTCTGGAGTCATTCATCGTTTGTACTCTACTGCAAAATTGTTACCCCGACTTAAATCTAAAAAGGGGTTTGATTTTAAGATATTTATTATTTGTTTACATTTTTAAAATTTTAAAAATGTAAACAAACTTGATCGAAAAGAACAGGTTGACTCAACTCTGGGTCGTGGTATATGATTCGCCTTATCTCCAGATGCCAATTAAGCCTTAAACTTTTGATGAATCCCAAACTGTACCAAGGTGCTGCGGAATATTACGCTCGACATCGAACTAAATATCCCAGTTCTTTATTTGAAAAACTCGATCAACTCTTCAACTTAAATGGTCGAGGACGCCTGCTAGATTTAGGATGTGGGCCAGGAATAATCGCCATTCCGATGAGTGATCGATTTGAAGAAGTGGTCGCGATCGACCCCGATCCGGAAATGGTTAAGGTTTGCCAACAAGAAGCTCAATCCTGTGGCATTCATAATATCCTTAGCTTGCAGAAAAAAGCTGAAGACATTGACACGACTTGGGGACAATTTAAACTGGCTACCATTGGTAGAGCGTTTCACTGGATGGATCGAGAAGCGGTTTTACAGCGCAGTTATGATCGACTTTCCACAGATGGGGGAATTGCTATTATTTCCACAGATGAAGACCCCTGGAGAAGCGATCTTCCTTTGGAAAAAGCAACGATCAAAGTTGTGAAAAAATGGCTGGGAGAATCTCGAAAAACAGGAACACAGGGACTACCCGATATCCCTCATGAAGATCTTGTAGAGCGCTCTAGTTTTCCAGACTATGCTGTATACAAACTCAAATTCGAGCAATTGTGGACAATTCCCAACTATATTGGCTACTTGTATTCAACGGCATTTTGTTTGCAAAGCTTTCTGCAAAATAACATTGAAAATTTTGAACGAGAGTTAACCGAAACGTTACTCAAAATCGAACCTTCAGGACAATTCAATCAAACCATTACGATCTCCCTAATTGTGGCGGGAAAAACCCACGGAATGTTCGATTCATCTCGATCAACCTAAGTTTAAATCGAGATCGTCTTGATCCTATTTTTGGATAAAGCTAGACTCCTGAAGATCTAAAAAAATCATGCAAAGTAAAATAGAACTAGAGAAATCAACTATTAATCTTCAGCGAGATCTATTTCCGTTACTCGTCTTGTTTTTGGGGATAGTTACAATCTCTCTAACCCCTTTATTTCTTAAAGTTTCGGTTCGAGAAATTAGTGTTGCCTCAACCTTATTCAATCGGTTATGGATTGCGAGTATCGTCCTGTTCTTTCTAAATTCAATCTCTCAATTTATCCAGCGCAAATCCTCTCAAGAAGATTTGCCACACCTCAAAATGAGTCAGCCTTATAGCGGGACAAATCTCTTGCTTTTGGTTGCAATGGTCGTGTGTCATTTACTCGGTAGATTTTTGTGGACTCTTTCTCTGACGAAAACGAGTATCGCGAGTGCCACGATCTTGACTTGTTTTTCCCCCGTTTTTACAGCTTTGGGAGGATGGTTGTTTCTCAATCAAAAATTTGATCGCCGATTCATCGTCGGATTAACCATTGCCTTGATTGGAGGGATGACTTTAGGGATAGATGACTTTTTGGCATCGAGTCAAAGTAATTTCATTGGCGATCTCACTGCAATAATCTCTTGTATCTTTTTTGCTGCCAGTCTTTTGATTTTAGATAAAATTCGGAAAAGTCTTTCATCGCTCGACATTCTTTTGGTGCGATGCGCGATCTCCACATTACTGATTAGCCCTTTTGTCTTTTTCCTAGAAGATCCGATTTTTCCAATTTCTGTATGGGGATGGCTGTCTGTCATTTGTATGGCTGTAGTTTGTGAAGCTTTTGGTCATGGGGTTATGGTCTATAGCGTGGAGAAATTTTCTTCGAGTTTTGTCTCGATCTTTTTTCTCCTAGAACCTGCCTTGACAATGGTGTTTTCTTGGCTGATTTTGGCAGATCCGTTAAGTCTATTTAACGTGTTGGCTTTAGGAATTGTCTCTCAAGGTTTGTATGTAGCTAAAACGGGGAAGGGTGCGGAACAGAAAATGTAAAAATCTAAATTTTAGAAATCCCTTGTAAGTGGTGTCTAACATTAACATTTGTTAATTGTGCTTAGATTGTGGTTATTAATTCGATTGTAATTGTATTTACTAAAATGGTCAACCACCCAACTTTCACAGATTTTGGGGATGAAGAAAAAACTAGACGATAGGGAAAAGCTAAGTGAATCTAAAATGTTTAAATGTTCAGATGTTTAAATGTTTAAATATCTGAATGTTCAGATAACCAATTATCAACGAGTTGTTCAATGATTTGACTCATTTCCTCACCGTCTATTGTGGCTTGGGTTTTGAGCTTCCGGTGCAGTTCGCGTGGAAGGTAAATAGTGGTTCGGACATAGTTGGGGTCTTTGCTTTTGCTGAGTTTGTCCGCACCGGATAAATCGTCTGGGGGTGTTGTGGCATCTTTGCCTTTGGCGACATTAAACAAATTATCAAAACGGCTCATGGTAAAATCTCCCGTCCAACTTGTTGATAACATTGCCATGCGGCTTTGGAATAGGCATCATTGACCTGATTAACAGAAATACCTTCTAAGGCGGCTTTCTGAAATACTGCCAACCGTCTAATCCCTCCTTGAAAAATTGGAAGTCCGGCTTTTTCTATAGCGAGTCGGGCTTCAGAGCCACTACGATTCGGTTTGGGGGGAATCACAGTCAAAAGGATTTTATAATTACTCTGAAGACTATGCAGAGCATCGACCATTTGTAAGGTAGCTCGGATTGCTAAAGCATCGGGAGAAGTGGGGAGCACCAGTAAATCACATCCTTCCGCAATCGTTTT
>Ga0209229_10000263_pt1 | contig 21072 bp, 15 predicted proteins | sample SanBayMetagenome_FD_187466 | JGI IMG/M metagenome (GOLD analysis project Ga0209229, IMG submission 187466) | Freshwater and sediment microbial communities from dead zone in Sandusky Bay, Ohio, USA (SPAdes) (version 2) | ecosystem: Environmental > Aquatic > Freshwater > Lentic > Sediment... | reverse complement strand
TTCGGGGGGTTGTGCCTCGAAACGCAGAACTATCCGGATGCGCCCCACCATGCGGACTTCCCTGACCCGTGGTTGCGGCCCGGGCAGGTCTACCGGCAGCGGACGGTCTACGCTTTTCACGGGTAGCCGGGCGCCTGTCGGCGTCGGCAGCGCGCGCTTGCGGCGGGCAGGGGGCGTCGGCATTACACTCGGCGGGTATCCCAAGCGTTACGGATCCGTCCCTACCGTGCCCAGACCGTCGAAACCGCGAGCCGTGCCCCGCCGTCAACGACCGCAGCGCCGGCCCACCATCGCCGATGTCGCACGTGCCGCGGGCGTGTCGCCCATGACCGTTTCGCGGGTCATCAACCGCGGCCCCGGGGTCCGTGAGGCGATGCAGAAGCGGGTCAGGATGGCAATCCGGCGGCTCGGCTACGTACCGAATCCCTCCGCCCAGGCGCTGGCGGGTGAACGGCAGTACCGTCTGGCCTTCCTCTTCGACAACCCATCGACCTTCTATCTGAGCGAGCTGTTGCTCGGGCTTCTGGAGTCGATGACCGGGCTGCCCCACCAGCTGATGGTGCAACGGATCCCGGACGCCAACGATCACGTCCGCCTCGCCGAGGGGATCCGTGCGCTACGTCGGCGTTGCGAAGGGGTCATCGTCCCACCGCCGCTCAGTGACGATCTGTCCGTCCACGCGTTCCTGCGTCGTGCGGGCCTGCCGGCGGTGTATCTGTCCGGGGTCGAGCCGGGCGCGGGCGGTGTCTCGATCGGGATCGACGAGTACGCGGCCGCCCGCGCGATGACCGAGCATCTGCTGCAGTTGGGTCACTCGCGGATCGGGTTCATCAAAGGCGACCCCAACCAGTACTGCAGCGGCGAGCGCTATCGCGGCTATTGTGATGCGTTGCGGGGCGCCGGGCTCGCGGTCGACGGGCAGCTCGTCGCTCAGGGCTATTTCACCTTCGAATCCGGGCGCCGCGCGGCCGACCGGCTCCTCGGCCTGCCCGGGCGTCCGTCGGCGATCTTCGCCAGCAACGACGATATGGCGGCAGCGACCATCGCCGTGGCGGCGACCCGCGGACATCGCGTTCCGATCGATCTTTCGGTGGTCGGATTCGATGATTCGCCCATCGCCCGGGAGATCGCGCCTCGCCTCACGACGGTCCGCCAGCCGTTGCGCGAGATGGCGGATGCCGCGGTATCCGTCCTCGCGGAGTTGATCGGCCGAGGCGAGTCGCAGCCGGCACCGGCAGAGGGTCGCCGCATCGTCAAATCGTTCGTGCTGCAGCACGGTGCAAGCGCCACGAGACTGCGCTGACGGCCGTCGCATCGGTCGTCCCTGCCCGCACATTGCGCGCTCCGGTATGGTAGCGCTACCATCCTCCATGGGCGCCGCTGCTCGGGCCCGAGGAGGGGCATGTTTCTCGGGATCGACGTTGGCACCTCTGCGGTAAAGGACGTGATCCTCGACGAGGCGAATCGCCTCGTGGACCAGGGTATTGCGGAGCTGACCCTCTCGCGGCCGGGCCCGCTGATGTCCGAACAGGATCCGGAGGCGTGGTGGCAAGCGACATGCAAGGCGGTGGGCATGCTCGCGCCCGGGCGCCGGCGGGAGGTCGTCGCCATCGGTCTCGCGGGCCAGATGCATGGGGCGACCGTGCTCGGCGCGCGCGGGGAACTGCTGCGTCCGGCGATCCTGTGGAACGATGGGCGCAGTGGGCCGGAATGTGCGTTGCTCGAAGCCAGTGTCCCGCGGCTCGTCGAGATTACCGGCAATCATGCGATGGCCGGCTTCACTGCGCCGAAACTCCTGTGGATCCAGCGGCACGAGCCAGAGGTCTTTTCGCGGATCCGAATGGTTCTGCTGCCGAAGGACTACATCCGATGGCGCCTCAGCGGAGAGTACGCATCCGACATGTCGGACTCCGCTGGCACGCTGTGGCTCGATACCGCGCGCCGGCAGTGGTCGGACGAACTGCTCGCGGCCTGCGGACTGGATCGATCCGTGATGCCGAAGCTCTTCGAAGGGCCCGACGTGACTTCGTCGGTAACTGCCGCAGCGTCGCGCGAGCTCGGAGTGCCGCGCGTGCCGATCGTTGCTGGCGCAGGCGACAACGCGGCCGCCGCGATCGGCTCGGGCGTCGTGCGGCGGGGCGACGCGTTGTTGTCACTCGGTACCTCCGGCGTGATCTTCCTTGCTGACGACGGCTTTCGCCCGCATCCGCGAGCAGAGACGCATACCTTCTGCCACGCGTTACCGCATCGCTGGCACCAGATGTCCGTCATGCTGAGTGCTGGTGGCGCAGTCGAGTGGGCAGCATCCGCGCTCGGCTTCAGCTCGGTTTCCGAGCTCATGGCCGCCGCACAGTCCCGTGGCGAGCCTTGCCAGACCGAATGTTTCCTGCCCTACCTCAGTGGCGAGCGCACGCCGCACAACGATCCACATGCGAAGGGCGTGTTCTTCGGCCTCACGGCCAGCACCGATCGCGGTGCCCTGGCGCAGTCCGTACTGGAAGGAGTCGGCCTCGGCCTTCGCCAAGGGCTGGACGCACTGCGAAACAGTGGCACGGCGATCGAAAGCCTCTCGGTTGTCGGCGGCGGTTCCCGATCTGCCTATTGGGGACGAATGCTGGCCTCCATTCTCGAAGTACCGTTGGTTTACCGGCAAGGAGCGACGGTAGGCCCTGCAGTCGGAGCCGCCCGCCTCGCGCGCCTTGGTTCGACTGGCGACTCGGTTGAGTCCGTCTGCACTGCGCCTCCCGTGGAGGACGTGGTGGAGCCGGTCCCGCGGCTCGCTTCGCACTACACCGAGCGCACGGGAAAGTTCCGGACGCTGTATGAACGCCTCAAGCCCTGTTTCACGGAGAACCCCTGATGGGAAAACACGCCAGCTATTTCGCCGACATCGAACCCGTGCAGTACAAGGGGCCAGAAAGCCGGGATCCACTGTCCTACCGGTTCTACGACAGCAGACGCGTCGTGCTGGGAAAGACGATGGCGGAGCACTTGCGAATGTCGGTGTGCTACTGGCACACGTTCTGCTGGAACGGATCCGATGTCTTCGGCGCGGGGACCTTCCGCCGACCCTGGCACGCGGGCAACCAGGATCAGGCGGCGGCGACACTTAAGCTTGACGCGGCGTTCGACTTTTTCACCCGCCTCGGCGTGCCTTACTTCTGCTTCCACGACGTCGATGCCATGGCCGAGGCCCGCACGGGCGCGGAACACGTCAGGAACCTCGCGACCATCGGCGAGCAGATCGCACGCAAGATGGACGACTCGGGAATTCGGTTGCTCTGGGGTACGGCGAATCTCTTCAGCCACCCGCGCTACATGGCCGGTGCCGCGACGAACCCTGATCCCGAGGTATTCGCGTTTGCCGCGATGCAGGTGCGGCATGCGCTCGAACTGACTCACCGGCTCGGCGGCGCCAATTATGTGCTCTGGGGTGGGCGGGAGGGGTACGACTGTCTGCTGAATACCCGCCTCGGACAGGAACTCGATCAGTTCGGCCGCTTTCTCGCGATGGCGGTCGAACACAAGCATCGGATCGGTTTCAAGGGCACTATCCTGATCGAACCGAAGCCCCACGAGCCGACGAAACACCAGTACGACACTGACGTTGCGACCGTGTATGGGTTCCTGCGGCGCTACGGCCTCGAGAATGAGGTGCGCCTGAACATCGAGGCGAATCACGCGACCCTTGCCGGTCACTCATTCGAGCATGAGATAGCGCTCGCGGCGGACCTCGGCGTGTTCGGTTCGATCGACATGAACCGCGGCGACCCGCAGAACGGCTGGGACACCGACCAGTTCCCGAACGATCTGCGCGAGTTGACCGTGGCGCTGTACTACATCATGCGTGCCGGCGGATTCGGTACGGGCGGGATCAACTTCGATGCCAAGGTGCGCCGCCAGAGCATCGATGCCGAGGACCTATTCCACGGTCATGTGGGCGCTATTGACCTCGTCGCGCGCGCACTTCTTTGCGCCGAGTCGCTCGTCGAGTCCGGCACCCTCGAGGCCTTTGCCGAGTCGCGCTATCAAGGCTGGGCGTCTGGACTGGGCAAGCGGATTCTCGGGGGCGAGCTCACGCTTGCGCAGCTCGCGGATCACGCGTTGACAGAGAAGCTGGATCCCGCGCCGCGCTCCGGTAAGCAGGAGCTACTCGAAAACCACATCTCGACGGCGATTCGCTGATGAGGGGCCAGGACCCTTTGTTGAATGCCCAACTCGCCAGCGGCACCCCTCAGATGTGTGAGCGCCGCGCGTGGGACCGTATCCAGAGCGTTCTCTGGCTCGCGCTGCTCGCCTGCGCCTTCGCTGCGCCGTCCGTCGCCGATCCGACCATCGGCATGATCTCTGACGCGCGCGCCCCGGCGCGGCTACCGCATGCTTCCGGGGAACCGACCCGGTTGCTCGCGGCCAATGCGCTGATGGCAGGCGGGCGGATTCAGCGTGGGGAGAATGGCGCGCGACTGGTGGGGGGATGGGGTGAGCGCGCACCTCGGGCGATCGCCTGGCCGTTGAATGTCGACGCGGACGGCGACTATGAGGTGCGCGTGCTCCTCGATCACGTCTCCGGACCGGACGTGGTCGTTGAATTGCGCGCCGGGGCAGCGTCGGTACGCATGGCATCCAGGGCATCGGACGCTGAAGTGCGGTACCGCACCGCTCGATTGACGGGGGCCACGCCGCTCAAGCTGCGGAAGGGCGCGTAGCATCTGAGTCTCGATGTTCATCCGTCAGACTCGGGTGCCTTGGAGCTTGCGGCATTCTCGGTCGAACTGATTCGAACGAAGGATCTCGACCGCTACAGCTCGAGCGTGGTGCAGCGAAGGGCTCGCGTCGACGGCTTCGCCGCGCTAGGCCACGGCTTTATGGTCCATTACACACCCGAGTCGTTTCCCCGCAGCGGGCCGCGGCGGCCTTGGGCGGAGGCCGTGCGCGACTTCGATGTCGAGGCGTTCGCGGACCAAATGGCGCAGGGCGGTGCGGGCTTTGTCGTGTTCGTCACGGCACACATGCAGTGGACATTTCCCGCGCCGCTTCGCACCGTGGATGCTCAGATGCCCGGCCGGACGACAGAGCGTTACCTGATCGAGGACCTTGCTCAAGCGTTGCGGAAACGTGGCATTCGTTTGATGTTGTACCTGAATCCGGCGTGGGACGAAGCGTTCCGCACGCATACGGGCGGGGGTGATCGCGCGCCCACGCGGCTCCTGGAGGCATGGAACGCCACAGTGACCGAAATCGGAGAGCGATACGGGGAGCGAGTCTTCGGCTACTGGTTTGACAAGGGACCGTGGTTCTATGAGGTAGCACCAAGCTGGGTAGTGCTGCATCGGGCCGCCCGGGCTGGTAACCCGGATCGTTTCATCGCCTGGAATCGCTCCCGGCTACCGATGCTGACGGACTTCCAGGATTTTGACAGCTGCGAGAAGTGCGATGATCCTTCCGCCGGCGGACACTTGCGGATCGGTGGGAGCGGGCAATATCACGGCGGTCCATCGCGGGGTCTCCAGGCGGCCGCGACGTTGCTGGCCGAGTATTCGCCGCAGGGTGAATCGGCGGACGCCTGGGTTCACCGCTGGCCAGACAAGGCCATTGGGATGCCACGCTGGAACCCGCGCGAGCTGGAGGCCTTGCTGGCTGCGTTCAGGGCGCGCGGCAACGTCCCGATCTTCAACCTCGGCATCTACCAGGACGGGAGGGTGTCGGAGCGGTCGGTTGCCGTTTTCGCCCAAGCCAGTTTGCTGCCGCAGCACTAGTATCCGGGCTTGTTCTAGGATGCGCGCCTGCGCGGCACCGACGGGGAAACGGTTTGGCGCTATCCCGAAGCGTCGGACCTGTTCACCACGGATCGGAATGGAGACGCCGGCGATAGGCCGAAGCGGTTTGGAGACCGGCGGCTGTCTTGTCGTAGTGTGGTCGGGTCACGCGGGTCTCACGAGCGCGCGGTGCGTGTCGCCGTCTGCGGTGACGCGCCCGCGACGGCCTCGATGGAGACCGGCTGGACGGGCCGGATCGCGCGACGCCGCGCCAAGGTGGCCTCGAGCGCTCCGGGGCACCCGATCGTCCCGCCGTGCCAGGACAATGCAGATCGAGTGCAGGCGCTGTCCAAGAGAGGACGTCGCCCGGTTCCCTATTGGCCGCGGATGTTGTCGCATGGCTGGAGGGACCCCAGGGCAAGCCCTCGCCGATCGGCCACGAAAACGCAGGGTAATTGCGAACGGGAGTCAGTTCCGCCTTGGCGGTCGAGGCGCTGGGGAATCTGCCGTTCCTACGGTGCCGGCCGCAGCTCACGCGGCGGAAGCCTCCCTTGCGCCAGTGGGGCGCCGAAGCGCCCGATTTGCTTGACTATCCCAGATCGGAGATACACTATTTGTAATCGATTGCAGTAGATTCCGTGTCGACGGTTCGGCGCTCTGCAGGGCGCTGGAATGCGGCAAGCGACGAGGGTGCGGCATTGGGTCAAAGGCGTTGCGTCCGCGCCATGTGTGGACGAAGGTGGCCGGCTTCTGTCGAGTCCGGTGCAGGACGGATTCGCGCTGCGTCTGGTGTTAACTCCGTAATGGCACGGCCGGATGGCCCTGGATGAGGATCTCGCATGCGAACACGGCGGGCACTGTTGTCGACCGCAGCGTGGGGGGCGCTCGGTCTCGTCGTCCTGCCAGCCGTGGCCTGGGGTGGCGCGGGCGCGCAACCGTTCTTTGCCAGTGTCCGTCGAGTGCTCGAGGCGCTCGAAAGGGCGGGCTCGGCCCTCCCGTCCTCGGTTGCCAGCGAGCTGCAGCAGCTCGCTTCCCGGGGCGACGACGATGCGGTGGCGCGCGCAAGGCAAATGCTCGCACCTTTTGTCATCGCCGACGTCACGTTCAATGCCCAAGGGGACGGTGACGTCAAGGTGACGGAGCAAGTGCTCCCGTTGGTGGAGCAAGGCTGGAGGAGCTTTCTCGTGGGAGTGGAGAATCCGGCGGGCCTGCAACATGCGTTTCTGTTCGGGCCGACCTATGAGTCGAGAACTCCGGGCCAGGACCAGGCCGCCTCCAACTACCAGCAGGCGCACCATGCGAACGGAGACTTCAGCAAGGCCGTCAATATTGCACGCCTTCGTGACCAACGTGCCGGCGTGTCGACACAAACCGTCGAGCCGCTACGTCGCGAGCTCGCGGGAATGCCGTTCGAGTACCGCATCGTGCATCTGATCGCGTATCGACGCGGTCCCGGATCCATTGTGGTGGCGTCCGCGGCCAGGAACTTCCCCGCCGATCGCGCGGTGTGGAATCCCGAGAGCGGCGCGATGTTGAACTTCAACGCCGCCGCGTCACGAGACGTCGAGTTCCGGGTGCGCGACGCAGACGGCCGTACGGTCGTCGCGTCCATCACCATCCGGGACAGCCAGCGACGCATCTATCCCGACAAGCAGGGCCGGTTGGCGCCGGACATGTACTTCCAGGACCACGTCTACCGCGCGTCCGGGGAGACCGTCCGGCTTCCGGATGGCAGCTATGAAATCGTGGCGACTCGGGGGCCCGAATATGAGCCCGTACGGCGTACGGTCTCGATCGCTGAGGAGTCGGTCGCACCGATCGAGGTCCAATTGAAGCGTTGGGTCGATCCGGCGCGGCATGGTTGGTACTCCGGCGACGTCCACATCCATGCGGCGGGATGCAAGCACTACTCCGTGCCGTCGGTCGGCGTAACGCCGGAGACCATAATCCGCCACGTCAGGGGCGAAGGGCTCTGGGTCGGAGAGGTGCTGACCTGGGCGCCTGGCTTCGCGGAGCAGAAGCAGTTCTTTACCGGGTCCGTGGCGGTAACCCAGGGAGTGCTCGAGCACCACGAGATGCACGAGGCCATGGAATCGAGCCTGGCTCCAAAGCCAAGTGAGAAGGACTCGGAGTCGCTGTTGCGCTATGACATCGAGATGTCGGGCTTCCCAAGCAGCCACTCGGGCCACCCGATACTCATGCAATTGAAGGAGCAGGATTACCCCGGCACGTCGGATCCCACCCAATGGCCGTCGTGGAACCTGCCGGTCTTACAATGGGCGAAGGCGCAGGGTGGCGTGGTCGGTTTCGGGCACTGCGGTGTGGGTCTTGAGCCGCGGGACGCGCGACTGCCGTCTTTCGAGGTGCCGACGTTCCGGAATGTTGGTGCGAACGAGTTCCTGATCGACATCGCCCACGATGCTGTCGATTTCCTCGCGGGTGGCAGCACGAGCCCCCTCGGAGAACTGAACATCTGGTACCACTCGCTCAATTGCGGCTTCCGCGCCGCCATGGTCGGTGAGACAGACTGGCCCTGCATCACCGACGAACGGGTCGGTGGTGGACGAACCTATGTGCGTCTGGAGAAGCCTCCCCAAGGGGACGCTGGGTACGGGGCCTGGGTTGCTGGAATCCAGGCAGGGCGCCTCTACATGGGAGATGGTCGCAGCCATGCGCTGAAGTTCGAAGTCGGGGGCGTTGGACCGGGAAGTGAGCTCCAACTCCCGAAGGCGAGGACCGTGCAAGTTCGCGCCCTCGTCGCTGCGCTGCTGGACGCGGAGGACACCCTGGGTGCGCAAGGCATCCGCACGCGTCCCTGGTGGCGCCAGCCCTCTTGGCATCTGGAACGCGCCCGGGTTCCGGGGTCCCGGAACGTTCTGGTGGAGATCGTCGTCAACGGTGAAGTCCAGATGACCCGTCCGTTGGTTGCCGATGGCCGCCCGACGCCGATCGACCTCGAGATGAAGATCTTGAAGAGCTCGTGGGTTGCCCTGAGGATCCTCGGATCGCTGCACACGCAGCCGGTGTTCGTGCTAGTGGGCGACCAGCCGATTCGCGCCTCTCGACGCAGCGCACTGTGGTGCATCCAGTGCATTGATGTTCTGGTCCGCTCCCAGCTGCCGCGTGTCAAGCCTTCCGAGCGGCCTGCCGCGGAAGTGGCCTACCGGGAGGCGCGTTCGACATTCGAGAGGCGCGCCGCGGAGAGCGACAGCGTATGACTTCGCCCCTGCGTGTACGTGCCCTGGGGATGATGGCGGCGAGCGTGGGCTCGCTGGCTCTGGCTTCGGCGTCTGGGATGCCGCCTGTCCTTCGCGTCACGATCAATCCGGAGGCCCGCGTGAGTGTCGAAGCGGTCGGCCCGGTTCCGACGGTGCGGTGCGGTGGACGGGTCAGTGTGACGTTGGAAGTAATCAATGAAAGCCTCGGTACCCAGTCGCTTCAGGTGCAGGTCCTGTCGGACGGCGCGCGTGTCGCCAGTCCGCCGTTGGCACCGCTGACCGGTGCCGAACGCGAGAGTCGCGAGATCGTGTTACTGCTCGAGAGCGCGCATCCGGTGGATATCACGCTGGAGTTCGACGCCGGGCCCGGTACCGACGATCTGGGTGGTCGAAGCCGCACGCACCTGTACGCAGCCTGCATGTCGGGGACGGCCTAGTTCGTCGCGTAGGCCGCTCCTTGGTGTGGCAGATCGGTGGGTAACCGGCAGGACCCCGGTCGGAAGGATTGTGCAGTGTGGGCGTCTCAGGTGGCCACGATCCTTGAGGGCTACTCCGCGCCACGGTGTCATCGGTCGAGCTTCTTTCTATCGATGGCTGCCATCAGGCCGGTCGGCGTACGGGTGCGAGGATCGCAGGGCGGTTCGGGACTGGGGGCGCTATGACGACACGAAGCTTGTCGGCTTGGGCGATGTCGGCCGTGGTCCAGTGCTTCTTCTTGACCACGTGGGCGAGCGAGCCGGCTGGCGCCCGGCCGGTTTCGTTTCTCGGGGGCTTTCAGACTTCCGGATCCGCCATCACTGCGGAGGCCCTGGGCGCCGAGCGCGCAGATCCGAGACAAGGCAGCGATGACGCGACTTGGTCGGTGGGCGGCGAAGCGTCGCCCCGCCTGGCTAGCCGGGTGTCGGAGGGCCCGGATGCCCAACGAAGGGCGACCCGCGACGACCGCCACTCCGCGGAGCACCAGGATGCGAAGCGGGCACCCTCGCCCGGGGCCAACGGCGCCACACCCAGAGAACTCCAATTGGTCACGCGGCCACTTTGGGAAGGCGCTGCCCCGGCCGCGCGGGGTGAGGGCCCGGGGCACGTGCCCACATTGACGGTCGTCAAGGCGGACGGTGGGATCTCGTTCGGATCTGCGGTCGTCGTGGCGCCAGGCGGAGGGTACTACGGCATGTCTTTCGGCCTCGAAGGACGGCAAGTCGCCGACTGGTTTGCTGCGAACGGCGTGACCGCTTTCGTTCTGAGCTACCGGGTAACACGGCACGGCTATGGCCACCCCACGCAGCTGATCGACGCCGCGCGTGCACTGCGCTGGGTTCGGTTCCACGCCAAGGAATATGATCTCGATCCGCGCCGGATCGGAATGATCGGATTCTCGGCAGGTGGCCACCTGACCGCGATGCTATCGACGCAGTTCGACGTCGGCGATTCCAGAGCCACCGATCCCGTCGAGCGTGAAAGCAGCAGGCCCGATTTCGCCATCCTCGGTTACCCGTCGGTCGACCTGGCCAGCAATCGATGGAGCAATCCCGACTTCGCGAATGACCGGCTGGCGCCGGCGCTCCTCGCCCAGCTCGCGCCTGCCCGGAATGTACGTCGCGACACGCCGCCGACGTTCGTCTTCCACACGACCAACGACCGGCTGGTCCCGCCGGTGAATGCAACCCTGTACTACGATGCCCTGGTGGCAGCAGGGGTCACCTCGGAGTTGCACATTTTTGCCGCGGGAGGCCATGGAATGGGCCTCGGATGGTCAGACGATGCCCTCAGCGTGCTGCCCACGCTGTTGCGAAACTGGTTGCGCGGGCGGGCAGTGATTGGACGGCGAGACGCCGCAAATTAGGACGAAAAGCACGCGTGAAAACGGCGGACAGCATCCAGCGTCAGGGAGCTTCAGATGGCTGCTTTGAAAGCTCCAGTTCACAGCTACGGCTACCAAAACCTACTGCAGCCTGATACATTGGCTGCAAGCGGCACATGGTTTCCTTGTGCCGGCAGCCTGACCTTTGGGCCGCCGAAATCCCGGGGATTCCTGTCTAACGGAGGCAGTACATGCGCAGATCGAGCGGCTCGCGCGTTGCGCCTGGATATCACGCCAGCCCATCCCGGCTTGCGCTGAGCCGGCGGAATTTCCTGCTGTGCGCCGCGGCAGGCTCGATTGCGGGGAGCGGCGCGACTTTCGGAAGAACTCCCGTCGTGAACGCCGCGGCGTCGCTCCTCTGGTGCGATAGCCAGAATTGTGTGGAGAGGGCGACCGATTGATTGATCGGCGCAGCGTGCTCGCCATGGCCGCGTCCGTCTGGATGACTGCCCGCGCAGGCACGGCAGAGGTTCCGGTGGCTCCCCATGCCCTGAAGCGTATCTGCGATCTCATCATTCCTAGAACGGACACCCCCGGCGCGGTCGATGCCGGTGTCCCAGATTTCATCTGGTCGCTGCTCAACACCTGGCACCGCGTTGATGAACGGAGTCGGTTCCTGGCCGACCTCAGGCAGTTCGAAGTCCTGACGCTGGCTACCGACGTTCCGGGGCCAGCGACGGACGCGGACTATGCGCGCGCGCTACGCGAATGCCAAAGCGGCAGCGCCGGGGAGCCCATGCAGCGCTTCTTCGCGTCCGTCCAGTCGCTGGTGGTCCTCGGCTACTACACATCGGAACTGGGGGCGACTACCGAGCTTCGCTATGACCCGATACCCGGCAGGTTCGACGGGAGCGTCGACTACCTGGACATCGGTCGGCAGTGGTCGAGCTGAGGCGCGCATGACGAGCAACGCAGTGGAGTTCGACGCCATCGTGGTGGGTTCTGGCGTCTCAGGAGGGTGGGCGGCCAAGGAACTGGCCGAGAAGGGCTTCAAGACCCTGGTGCTGGAGCGGGGGCGTCCGATCCAGCACGGCGCCGACTACGTGGGCGAGCACATGCCTGCCTGGAAGCGCAGGTTTCGCGGACTGCCGGATCGCGCCCTGATCGAGAAACACTATTTCCAGCAAGCGAGGGTTCCGGCCTTCTTCGATGACACCACGGTTCACTACTGGCACCGGGACAGCGACAGCGCATACATCGAGGACCCCACCGCCCCGTTTGATTGGAAGAGAGCGGGAGTGCTTGGCGGGAGGTCGATCCTGTGGGCTCGTCAAGTCAATCGCTGGAGCGATCTCGATTTCACGGCCAATGCGCGAGATGGCCATGGCGTCGATTGGCCGATTCGATACGCGGACATCGCGCCATGGTACTCGCACGTCGAGCGTTTCATCGGCGTCAGCGGGTCCCGTGAAGGACTACCCCATCTTCCGGATGGCGAGTTCCAGAAGCCCATGGAGCTCAATGCCGCCGAGCTCGAGGTCAAGCGGGCGGTGGAACAGGGGTGGCGCGATCGGCGGGTGATCATCGGGCGGGTCGCGGTGCTGACGGAGCCGATTGGAGAGCGTATGGCCTGTCACTACTGCGGTCCTTGCCAGCGTGGGTGCTCCACCGGCTCGTACTTCAGTTCGCTGAGCTCAACGCTTCCGGCGGCCGAGAGAACGGGCAACCTGTCCGTGGTGACCAACGCGATAGTTGAGTCGCTGGAGCACGACGAAACGGGCAAGAGAATCACTGGGGTGTCCGTGATTGACGCCCTGACCCGGAACCGGACGCGCTTCAGCGCCCGGGTCGTGTTCCTCTGTGCGTCGACGGTCGGCAGCACCCAGATCCTGCTGAACAGTCGCAGCGAGCGCTACCCGGCGGGCCTCGCGAATTCGAGCGGCGTGCTGGGCAAATACCTGATGGATCACATCTACGGCGTGCGCATCGGCGGTACCTTGCCGGGGCTCACGAATCTCTACACGCGCGGCAACCGCCCCAACGGCATGTACGTGCCGCGCTTTCGGAACCTCGACGACGCTTCGCCAACCCTGCCATTCCTGCGGGGGTACAACTTCCAGGGTGGTGCCGAGCGTGCCGGCTGGCGCGAAATGGCGAAGAAGCTGGAGCCGGCCTTCGGTGCCGATTTCAAGAATCAGCTTCGACAGCCGGGTCCATGGCAGGCGTACCTCCTTGGATTCGGGGAGATGCTGCCCGTCGCGGAGAACTCCATGCACGTTGATTTCAAGCAGCGGGACCAGTATGGCGTTCCGCGTGTCGGCTTCTCGGTGCGCTATCGGGACAACGAACAGCGGATGATCGACGATATGCTGAAAGAGGGGACGGCGATGCTGCGCGCCGCGGGAGCCACAGACATCAGGCAGGCCCGCGGGCTGAACCTTCCGGGTCAGGCGGTGCATGAGTTGGGAACGGCGCGCATGGGTCGGGATCCCCGTACGTCCGTGCTCAACGCATTCAACCAATCCCACGATCTGGAGAACCTGTATGTGACCGACGGCGCGTGCATGGCGTCGTCTTCCTGTGTCAGCCCCTCATTGACGTATATGGCCTTGACAGCACGCGCGGCCGATCACGCCGCGGCCCGGCTCAAGGCGGGGTACCTCTGAGCCATGCGGTCGAACAAGCCGACTATCCCTGGAGACCCTTTTCGCCTGGCAGCCAGCCGAGACAGTGCGCGGGATGACGTTTCGGGACTGTGGACTTCGCGTCGCGAGTTCCTGCATCAAAGTGCGATGAGCATTGCGGCCGCGTCCGTATTGGGCTACGCGGTTCCCGGTCATACGGCGGCAACTACCGATGAAATGCTGCGATTCGGATTGCAGCTCTATACCGTTCGCTCACTGCTCGAGCGGGACTTCGACGGTACGCTTGGGCGGATTGCACGGATGGGCTATCGTTCCGTCGAGCTGGCGGGGACATACGGTCGAACCGGCGCCGAGTTGCGTGCGGTCCTGGATCGACAGGGCCTCGTGGCGTCGAGCCTGCACGCGTCGCTCCCGGCGATCGAACGCGACCCGTCCCGAGTGCTGGATGACGCTGCGGGCGCGGGCTGCGAGTACGTGGTGGTCCCCCACCTTCGGCCGGACGAGCGTACGTCCCTCAACGCCTATCGTCAGATCGCGCAGCGGCTCAATCAGGTCGCCCGCCTCGCCGCGCAGCGGAACCTTCGGTTCGCCTACCACAATCACGATTTCGAGTTTCAGCCGCTCGAGCGTCACCTTCCCTACGATCTGCTGCTCGAGGAGACGGATCCCGACCTGGTCGGGATCGAGCTCGACATCTACTGGACCAAGAGAGCGGGACAGGACCCGCTCGTCTACTTTCGACGTTGGCCGGGCCGAATCCAGTTGGTACACCTCAAAGACATCGCCGCACCACCGAACTACGACATCGTCGACGTGGGTGACGGTACTGTGGACTGGCGAGAACTCATCGACGAAGGCTTGGCAAGCGGCGTGCGCCACTGGATAGTCGAGCACGACAACCCGAAAGACCCGCTGCGGAGCGTGCGACAGAGCCTCCGGTTCCTCCGCGGCATCCAGCCAACCCGGGGCGGAGCGACGCGCCGCACGCTGCAGCAGGCGGTTGCGCGGTGGACAGTCAAGGGCGTGCAACTACCCGAGCTTGGCCGGCGGATCAAGGATATGGGCTTCGTCGGCGTCGACCTGCTGTTCGAGGACGAGTGGTCCGTTGCCCGGGATGCCGGAGTCGAATGCTCGCTCAGCATGCCGGCGCGCCGTCCCCGATTCATCGCGGACGGATTCAGCAATCCAGAGCGGCACGCGATGCTGGTGGCTGAAATGAGCGCGCTGATCCCGAAGGCCGCTGCCGCGCGCGTCCCCGCAGTGATTGCCTCGTTCGGCAATCTCGGCGGACGGGCGCGAGATGACGCTCTGAGTGCCTGCGTCAAAGGACTCCAGCAGGTTGCACCGGTGGCGGAGCAGTATGGCGTCACCGTTTCTGTCGAGCTGCTCAATAGCCGCGTGGATCATCCGGACTATGCGGGCGATCACACGGCGTTCGGCCTGGACGTCGTGCAGTCGGTGAACTCACCGCGTATCCGCCTGTTGTTCGACATCTATCACATGCAAGTGATGGAGGGGAACCTGATCGCGACCATCAGGAGCGCATTCCCCTGGATCTCGTCGTTCCACACCGGAGGTGTCCCGGGCCGTGCGGAACTGGACCGGTCCCAGGAGATCCAGTACGAGGCCATCGCGGCACAGCTGCAGCGGCTGGGCTATCGCGGCTACGTCGGCCACGAGTTCGTGGCACGGGGCGATCCGTTCGCGGCACTGGGCGCTGCGTATCGGATCTTCGATTTCCGATAGGCGGGCGCAATTGATGCCGGCTTCAGGAATCCGGCGGAACCCCAGCGCGCTCTGCGGCGGATGTACTTGGCAGGACGGGAACTACCGAAGGGCTTGAGTCGAGCCGCGGATGATCAGCGAGTGCGGTAGCACGACCGTACTCGGCCCACTGCGCTTCTCAAAAACATCGAGGATCAGCCGCATCGCCGTTTCGCCAATTTCGCGCTGCGGCTGGCGGATCGTCGTCAGGGGCGGATCGACGTACTCCGCGAACCGGATGTCATCGAATCCCACGACTGAAAGGTCCTGGGGAACACGGCGGCCAGACTCCTTGGCAGCCCGGATCGCACCCATGGCCATCTCGTCGTTTGCGCAGAACACCGCCGTCGGCACCTCCTCGAGTGCCAGGAGTCCCTGCATCGCGTGGTATCCACTCTCGAGGCTGAAGTCGCCGCGTACCACGTACGCAGCCGTCACCGCCACGCTCGCGCGCCGCATCTGCTGGCGAAAGCCCGTCACGCGATCTTTCACGATTGGGTTGCTGTAGGGACCGGTGATCGTTGCAATCTTGCGGTGCCCGAGTTTCAGCAGGTGCTCGGTTGCCGCCGCGGCCGCCGCAACGTTATCGATGCGGACATTGGGTGCTTGCAGGCCGACCACATACTCGCAGGCCGTGACAATGGGCATCCGGGGAGGTTCGGAGGCGGCGACGGCCCGTGCGACGCTCGTGGGTAGCCGGGCCCCGAGGAGAATCAGCCCATCGGCTTCACGACGTACCAGCATGTCCGCGTACTTGTCGATCCGCGGCTGATTGTCCTGACTCTCACCGAGGAGCACCTTGTGCCCGTGCCGATGGGCGACGTGCTCGATTCCCTGGACGATGCCGGAGAAGAACGGATTGTGGATATCAGGAACGATGACGACGATGTTTTCGGTGCGGCGCCGCCGCAGGCTGCTGGCGACGGCATTCGGCATGTAATCGAGCTTGCGCACCGCCGCCTCGACGCGGGCGCGGGTGGCGGGCTTCACGCTTGCGGGCGCTGAAAGGGTACGGGATACCGTGGCGGTGGAAACCCCCGCCCGTTTCGCAATGTCCCGGATATTCGCCACGGCGTCGACTGATGGGCCAGCAGGCAAAGAGCCTAGCACACGGCGCGGTGTTGCCGCGTCCAACGGCGCTACAGCGCGAGCCAGCTGGCACCGTTGCGTGAGCTCTCGACGACCGCCTGAATGAACCGCATGCTGCGCGCGCCGTCCTGTACGGTCGGATACCCACCAATGGGCGTTTCCCCGGCGTGGCAGCGACGCACATCCGCGATGAACGCGCTATAGATGTTCGCGAACGCCTCAATGTACCCCTCCGGATGCCCAGCGGGCGTGCGAGTGGCCAGCCTGGCCTGTACCCCCGCCGTGGACGAGCCTGTGCGTATCAGTTGCCAGGGCGCGTCCGCCGGCTTCCAGATCAGTGTGTTCGGTTCCTGCTGTCGCCACTCCAGCCCGGCCGCGGCACCATAGAGACGCAGCGTCAGCGCGTTCTCCTCGCCGCAGGCGATCTGCGAGCAGGTCAGAACGCCCTTCGCGCCGCCTTCGAGCCGTAGCAGGACGTTGGCATCGTCGTCCAGCACCCGACCGGCGACGAAGCTCGTCAGATCGGCACAAAGGGCGACGATCGGTCGCCCGGCCACGTATTCGAGGAGGTGCTGGGCATGCGTACCGATGTCGCCGATGCACCCCCCCGGACCGGAGCGCTGGGGGTCGGTGCGCCAGGAGGCCTGTTTGTGTCCTTCGTGCTCCAGCGGTTCGCGCAGCCAGTCCTGCTGGTACTCCACCACGACCCGGCGCAGCTCCCCCAGCGCGCCGCGCGCCACGCGCTCCCGCGCCTCGCGGACCAGCGGATAGGCGGCATAGGGATGGGTCAGGGCGAAGCAGAGCCTGCTGGCCTCGACCTGTCGCACGAGCTCGTCGGCCTCGGCGGCGGACAGTGCGAGAGGCTTGTCGCAAACTACCGGAATTCCGGCGTCAAGGAACGCCCTCGCGACGGGCGCATGAAGATCGTTGGGGGTGGCGATGATCGCGAAATCGATGCCGTCCTTGCGGCGACTTTCCTCGATCGCCATCGTCCGAAAGTCCTCGTAGGCGCGGGGCAGGCGCCACTCCGCAGCGGCCCGCATGGCTCGCGCGGGATCCGAGGAGAGCACTCCTGCCACGAGCAGGGCTTGTCCGTCGAGCTCCGCGGCGATTCGATGGATCGGCCCGATGAAGGCGCCGTTGCCGCCCCCGACGATGCCTGCGCGAAGGCGACGGCCCTGTGACTCGCGGTCCGGCAGCGTCATGAGCGGAACGGCTCGCGTCCAATGCCCTGGATTGGGATGCCTTGCGCGGAAAGCACTTCGTGCTGGAGTGCGAACATGGCCGCGGCCGCTGCGTCAATGGCCCGTGTGAACGCCAACGATCCCGTCAGAATCGGGGCAACCCGCGCGACATCCTGGGTACGGGCGGGCAAGTACTCGTGCTCCACCACAAGGAAGGCTACCGCGGGATCAATGTCCAACAGCTCGCGCGCGGCGAGTTGGTGGTCCAGCCAGTCGACGCTGCGGTTCTGCAAATAGGCGAGAGGATCATGGCGGGCAGTTCCCGGCAGTTCATGCGCCGCGATCGCGGTCTGCTTCTTCCACGCGTTGCCGCGCTCCGCTGGCGAGGGGGAAACCGCCGCGCCGCGCCAATCACCCCGCAACGCGCTCTGGCCGCCGTAGCCCCAGGCCGAGATACCTCGGGCGTCGATGACCTGGCCTTTGACGTGGAAACCGGCGATCAGGAAGCCGTAACCCTGATCCTTGAGGTACTGGAAGATCGAGCGGGAGTCCTGGCCCATGAGAACGGCGTGGGAGGGGTCGTAGTGGATGCGGAACTGATCGCCGACGCCGTGGCGCTCACAGATCTGGTGCAGCGCAATCCACAACGCGGGAGTGTAGGCGAGGTTGTTGTGCCACCGGTCGAGCGGCGTCCAGCCGGGCATTGGGCACTGCTCAACACGGTACGTGAGGCCACGGGCTTTGGCTTGGCGAAGCAGGGGGATGAAGACCTCTTCAAAGAACTCCAGATTGGCGTCCATCTCGAAGTCGAAGTGGCGCCCGACGAAGCCGCAGACGGCGTCCGTGCCGAGCAGTACGGCGGCGTCGAACACCCGGAGCATATGTTCGTGTTTGCGACGGCGCGTGCTGGCGTCGCCGAAAAGCATGTTGTCAAAGAACGCCAGGTCCGAAAGACCGACTCCGGTGTGGCGCATTGCCCCGTGGATACGTGCGGCGCGCGACGCATCCATTGGCCGCCGAAGGTCGAGCGTGTTTGCGACCGGATCAAGCATGGCTTCCGCCGATAAATCGCTCTCTTGCGGATGCATCGATGCCGAAAGCTGGATGTACGAGGAACCAATATCCCGCGCGAACTCCAGCCATTCTTCGACGGCGAGGTCAGGATCGTTGTGCTGGCGTGTAGGGGACGTGAGCTCCTGGACGGCGGCCGTGAGCACGCTGAGCTTCATGGTCCTCGGTGTGAACGGACGGATGTTCATCAACGCAGTTCCCCCGAGGAGGGCGAGGTGCCATGGATTGCCGGGCGCGTAGGCGCGGGGGAATCGCCCTCGCCTTCTGGTGTCCCGGTACCGCGCGCCGGGAGCGAGGCATCGTAATTGATGCGCTCGTTCTTGAAGAGGACCATGAACGCGACGGCTACCAAGGCCGCAAACGCGGCCGGATATAGCCAGATCGCACGCCAGTCGTGCAGCTGGGCCGCGGACGCATGGAGATCGGTGATCTGCCCGGCGGCCCAGAACCCCGCGAGCATGCCGACGCCGTAGGTCGCGAGCGTGATCAGGCCTTGGGCGGCGCTACGGTTCGCGGCGCCGGCCTTGGAATCCGTGTAGATCTGCCCGGAGACGAAGAAAAAGTCGTAGCAGATGCCGTGCAGCGCAATCCCGATGAGCAGCATGGTGGCTGCGCCCGATGGCTCGCCGAAGGCGAACAGAAGGTAGCGAAGTGACCACGCCGCCATGCCGATGACAAGCGTGAGCTTCATCCCGAAGCGCCGGAGGAAGATCGGTATCAGCAGCATGAAGAGGACTTCGGACACCTGTCCGAGGGTCTGCTTTCCAGTGGCGTTCTCTACGCCGATCTCCACGAGGAACTGGTTGGCGTGCTGGTAATAGAAGGCGAGGGGAATGCAGATGAGCACGGACGACACGAAGAACGTCAGGAAGTTCCGGTCTTTGAGTAGGCGGAGTGCCCCGAGTCCAAGGAGGTCGCTCACGGTGCGAGACTGACCCGTGTCCGTAGGTGGGGTTGCGGGCAACGTGAAGCTGAATAGCCCGAGCAGGAGTGACGCGACGGACGCGAGAACGAACGTATTCCGCAGCTGGCCTTGCGCCACCCCCGCCACGGAATCCCAGGAGAAGATCAGGCTGATCGCCAAGCCCGCGGCAATCCATCCGCCCGTGCCCCAGACCCGAATGTTGGCGAATTGCCGAGACGGATCCTGCAGCTGCCGCAAAACGACGGAGTTGCTCAGCGCCAGCGTCGGCATGTAGAGCAGCATGTAAGTGAAGACGATCGGGTAGATCGTTTCGAATCGGTCGGCGGTGTACATGCCGTACAACAGAGCCGATCCTGCGAGGTGCAGCAGACCGAGCATGCGCTCCGCATTGAAGTAGCGGTCGGCCATCAGTCCGACAATCAGGGGCGCGAGGATTGCCCCCCAGGACTGGGTCGCAAACGCGAGCGCAATCTGGGCGCCGTTGGACTGCAGCGAGGTAGCGAGAAACGTGCCGAGTGTGACGAACCAGGCGCCCCACACGAAGTACTGCAGGAACATCATCGCGCCGAGTCGCAGTCGCATGCCGGACGTCATCATATGCATCCCCCTCGCTGGCGGCTGTGGGCTCGGGGATTTCGCTCCCGCCCCAGAGCTCTGCATCTTCACGGTAGCCTATGGGGATCAGAAATGTAAACGATTACGTACTGTATGCAGCGTCGTGTGGGCGAGGGGCGTAGCGACATCGGACCCCGAGCGGGGCGCGATGGGAGAAGGGCGGTTACGACACCGGCGTGGTCGTTCGAGGGATCAACGACCGGCCACCGATGAAGCTGGGTCCGCGCTCGCCCGCCCGGATCGCTCGCCGCGGTCAATAGGGATACCGAGGTGACGAACCCCGATCCCGAGGTGTTCGCGTTCGCGGCCATGCAGGTACGGCATGCGCTGGAGCTCACCCACCGCCTCGGTGGCGCCAATTACGTCCTCTGGGGCGGCCGTGAGGGCTACGACTGTCTGCTGAACACCCGTCTCGGGCAGGAACTCGATCAGTTCGGTCGGTTCCTCTCGATGGTCGTCGAGCACAAGCACAAGATCGGGTTCAAGGGCACCATCCTGATCGAGCCGAAGCCGCACGAGCCGACCAAGCACCAGTACGACACCGACGTGGCGACCGTCTACGGGTTCCTGCGTCGCTACGGTCTGGAGAGGGAGGTCCGCGTCAACATCGAAGCCAATCACGCGACCCTCGCCGGACATTCGTTCGAGCACGAGATCGCGCTGGCATCGGATCTCGGCATCTTCGGATCCCTCGACATGAACCGGGGCGACCCGCAGAACGGATGGGACACCGATCAGTTCCCGAACGATCTGCGGGAGCTCACCACGGCGCTGTACTACATCATGCGTGCCGGCGGGTTCAGCACCGGGGGCATCAATTTCGATGCCAAGGTCCGTCGCCAAAGCATCGACGCGGAGGATCTCTTCCATGGCCACGTCGGTGCGATCGACCTGGTGGCGCGCGCCCTGTTGTGCGCCGAGACGCTCATCGAGTCCGGTGCCATCGAGTCGTTCCTCGGAACGCGCTACGAGGGATGGCAGTCGACCCTCGGAAAGCGGGTTCT
>Ga0209229_10000262_pt1 | contig 21078 bp, 21 predicted proteins | sample SanBayMetagenome_FD_187466 | JGI IMG/M metagenome (GOLD analysis project Ga0209229, IMG submission 187466) | Freshwater and sediment microbial communities from dead zone in Sandusky Bay, Ohio, USA (SPAdes) (version 2) | ecosystem: Environmental > Aquatic > Freshwater > Lentic > Sediment... | reverse complement strand
CGGCGTGGTGCTTTCCAATAAAAAAGACTCGTACCAGGAGCGATTCTCTGTCATTGAGATCCCAGCTCGTTCGGTCGGACGTTTCGTGCAATTGCCCTCCAAGCCCGGAACACATTCTATCATGTTGCTGGAAGACTTGATCCGTTCGAATCTGCCGGTTTTGTTCACCCACACCAAATATGACCAGTTCGAGGCGAGTGTATTCAAGATCACCAAGGATGCCGAGATCGACATGGATCAGGAGGTAGGTTTGAATCTGGTATAAAAATTACAGAAGGGGTTAAAAAGCAGACGTAAAGGAAAACCGGTTCGTTTTATTTACGAGCGGACAATGAATCCTCGTTTGCTACAATACCTGATCGACAAACTACAACTCAGTCGAAAGAGCAATATCATCCCGGGCGGACACATTCATCATTTCCGTCACTTCATGGATTTTCCAAAGGTTCTGACAAACCCTACTTCCCGTCCGTCTCCCTTTCGCCATCCGGCATTAAAAAAGTCACAACTGGTTTCCGAGGTGATTCAGCAGCGCGACGTGATGCTTCATTTTCCCTACCACAGTTTCGATCCGGTGATCGATCTGCTTCGGGAAGCGGCCATGGATGACGATGTTTTATCGATTCAGATCACGGCGTATCGACTTGCCTCTAATTCCAAGGTCATCAATGCACTGATCAACGCCTCTCGAAATGGGAAGAAAGTGGTTGTTTGTCTGGAACTGAAAGCCCGTTTCGATGAAGAAGCCAATCTCGAATGGAAATCCACATTGGAAGAAGAAGGCGTACAAGTATTGGTCGGTATGCCGAATAAAAAGGTGCATGCCAAGCTTTGTTGTATCCGAAAGAGAAAAGGTAAAAAGGTTATCGCCTATGGTTTTATCTCCACCGGAAACCTGAATGAAAAAACAGCGACGGTTTATGCCGACCATTGTTTGCTGACCGCCTCGCCTGTTTTGATGGCCGAAGTTGAAAAAGTATTTACCTATCTCGCAGAATGGAGAAACGGGATTGCGCCATTACGTAGTCTGAAGCATTTACTGGCAGCGCCGACCAATATGCGCCGGAGAATACTCGATCTTATTCAGGCGGAGATCCGGCTGGCAAGGAAAGGAAAGCCCGCTGAAATCATCGTGAAACTGAATTCATTGAGTGATGGGGTGCTGCTGGAAGCGCTGTATAAAGCTGCGCGAGCAGGTGTGCAGGTACACCTGATCATACGGGGGATATTCTGTCAGCAAATCAACGGGGATGATATAGACGCACAAGTTCATGCGATCAGCATTGTTGATCAATATTTGGAGCATGCCCGGGTTATGATCTTTTCAAGAGGAGGCGATCCGCTGGTATATATCAGCAGTGCAGATTGGATGGTGCGCAACCTGGATCATCGCGTGGAGGTGGCTACACCTGTTTATGATGATCGGATCAAACAGGAACTGATCGACCTCATTCGCATTCAGTTGGTCGATAATCAAAAGGCGCGTATTTTGGAGCCCGGTTTAACCAATCGATATGTTTCAGCCGGACGTAAAAAGATACGATCACAGGAGCAGACCTATGTATTCCTTCGTTCCAAACTTCGCTAAATGATCTTGGCGGCCATTGATATCGGCAGCAATGCTGCTCGTTTACTGATTTCAGAGGTAACATCTATCGGAAAAGAATCTCGCGTCGATCGATTGAATTTTCTTCGTATTCCGCTTCGTTTGGGATTTGACGTATTTGAAAAGGGATACATTGGTGCTCGTCGTAAGAAAATGCTTATTGACACCATCGATGTGTTCGCTCGTCTGATCAGTATGCACGAAGTGGATCATTATATAGCCTGTGCCACCAGTGCGATGCGCGATGCCTCTAACTCGAAGGAGATCATTCGGGAAATACGTCAGCAGACCGGTATCGGCATCGATATCATTTCCGGCGACTTGGAAGCAGAAATAATTTATGAGAATCATATTGCGGAGCTGCTTGATCCTGGCCATAGCTATCTCTATATCGACGTAGGGGGTGGTAGTACAGAGCTCACCTTCTATCATCAGTCTGAAGTCGTTTTTCAGCGTTCGTTCAATGTAGGAACGATCCGAATGCTCACCAAGCAGATGGATGATGCGGTTTGGCAAGAGATGAAACAATTTCTTCGAGACTTTGCCAAGAGCTACAATCAGGTCACGGCCATCGGTTCAGGTGGGAACATCAACAAATTGGCTTCGCTGGTTAATGGTAAATCCGGTAAATCCATTTCAGCTGAAACCGTACGGGAGATGCACCGAGAGTTGAGTGATCTGACCGTCGAGGAGCGTATGCTTCGATACAAATTGAAACGCGATCGTGCAGACGTCATCGTTCCGGCCTTGCTGATCTATACCCATCTGATGAAATGGGGCGGTATCGAGGAGATCTATGTGCCCAAGATCGGTTTGGCAGACGGCCTGATCCACCATCTTCGTGAACAGTTGTTGGAAACAGCTAAGCGATGACACCCACGCCTGTATTGGCGAAGGGATCTTCACCCCTAGTCCTTTGCTGAATTTTGCTACCCGCCGCCATCACTTTTCGTATCACAGGCGTAATGCAATCCGAATAATCGCGTTGCACATATTCTCCCTGCTGTAACCAATTCAATAACGCGGGTCTTTCTTTTTCACTTAGTTTGTTCAGGCAACGTACACCCAGCCCTTTCAAGGCAGCCGCGTTGCAGACCTGTTCGTATTGACCTTGTATCGGTACGGCCAGGATCTTCTTTCCTAAGTGTATGGCTTCGGCAGGCGTCTCAAAACCCGCTCCGCAAATGATGCCATCTGCATGGATCAGGCTTTCATCGAATCGCTTCCGGTCGATCGGAAGAAAAGTGACGTTGCCGTTCTGTCTGAATGTATTCGTGCTTTTGGAAAAAACTTCGAAACGAGTGCCGGGTAGCGTTCGGAACAGTTGCTCGAGAAAGCTCTCCTCGTAGGCGGGTAGGTACACGGTGATGTGACCGGATCGGGTAGGCACAGCCTGTATGACCTCTGGCTTGATCACCGGCATGAAAATGTTGGGATGGTAGGAATCGAAATGCAGACCGATGTGTTTAGAGGCTTGTACAAAGTGTCGCAATAAAGCCTCCCCATGCCACGATCGGTTGCGTGGACGGGGGGTCTGCGAATATTGGAAACTTGCCTGATGTCCGAAATGAATAGAGGGGGCGCCTTGTAGCTTACAAGCCAATGAAGTGATGAAGTCAAAGTCATTTATGATCAGGTCGTACTTTTTTACGGGTAACTGTTTGGCATCTCGAATCACCTGTGCGGGATGGGTTTTTCGGATCAGTTGCCAGTAATTCAATCCCCCTTTGTTATTGTAAAATAAACTGAGGCCCTTGCTTCGGTATGCGACCGGTCCATCGAAAGGTAAATGACTATTCGATCCACTGAGAAACACATCCACTTTCCCGTATAATTCCAAGTAAGGCAGTAGTGTTTGTGCCCGACTTACATGTCCGTTACCGGTCGCCTGTACGGCATATAGGATCTTCATGATGGTATGGGTAATGAGTGAATGTGCATGGAAACTTCTTCGGTGACGACTTCCACCTCTTTCAATCGGACCGGAAGGGAAACGACGGGCGCGGAGGCAAAATCCTGTTCTTGGTAATGGTACAGACTCCAGCTACCGTTGGAGTATTCCAACGAGGTGAGGTTCTCGATCCAATCGCCGCTGTTCATGTAAATGACACTTCCTTTTTCGGTCTCGATCACGCGTTTCTGGGGCTGGTGGATATGTCCACAGATCACGTATTTATATCCTTTCTCGATCGCTAGTTCAGCTGCCGTTTGTTCAAAATTGTCGATCCAGGCGACCGCTTTCTTCACGCCGTTCTTCACCTTTTTGCTCAAGCTCATTTTAGGTCGGTTGCATTTGACAAGCACCCAGTTGATCAGCCGGTTCAGTAAAATCAACCAGTCATATCCGATACCTCCCCATTTGGCGATGAACTTGGCGCTGCCTTTGGTCGTAGCATCGAATACATCTCCGTGAAAGATCCAAGTCATCTGTCCATCGATCTCTAACACCAATTTATCTGTTAACTGAAAGTGACTCAATTGCCAGCCACTGTACCGTCTCAACATCTCATCGTGGTTGCCGGTAATGTATACCACACGTGTTCCTAACTCAGTCAGGTTCAGTATCTCTTTGATCACCTGCAGATGCGAAGCCGGGAAATAACGTTTACTGAATTGCCAGCCATCGATGATATCCCCGTTCAGGATAAGCCATTTGGGACGGATGTGACGCAGGTATTGTACGATCTCTTTTGCATGGCAACCATAGGTGCCTAAATGCAGGTCGGAGAGGACTACTATATCGGCCTCGCGGTAATTCATCGGCTGGTGTTTGTCTAAATTCCCAACCGAACGTTAAGTGAACGCTACCGAAATCTTATTTTCCTGTTATCAGTACGTATTAATCGGGTTTGGCCTCCAGCGTAAATCCAAATGTTGTACCCACTTGTTCCGTACTACGAACATGTATGCTTTGGCCGTGTGCTTCCAATATGTGTTTGCAGATGGCCAGCCCGAGTCCACTTCCGGTCAGGTCCATACTGCGCCCCACTTCGGTCCGATAAAACCGCTCAAACACCCTTGGTAATTCTGCTTCCGGTATACCAACGCCATCGTCTGTGATCTCGATCAGTATACGCTTACCATCCGTCCGATACACACTGGCCACTACTTCCCCTTCTTGTTTACCATACTTGATGGCATTGGATACAAGATTGTTCAGGACTTGTCGGACCTTCTCCCGGTCGGCAAATACGATCACCGGCGCTTCTGATTCTTTTTTCAGTCGGCACCCGATCTGTTTAGCATCAGCCTTCGTTTGTTTGCTTTCAAAAACCTCCTGAATCATTTCCTGTATCACAAAGGCCTCCTTGGTTAACACGATCTCTCCTCTCTCCAACTTGGCGATCTGATCGAGGTCGTTCAGTAAATGCGTCAAGCGCTCTACATTCTTCGAGGTCCGTTGTAAAAAGCGCTTGGCGGTTTCAGGATCTTGCATGGCTCCATCCAGTAGCGTATCTACATAGCCCTGTATGGCAAATACCGGCGTTTTGAATTCGTGTGACAGGTTCTGAAGAAACTCACGGCGGAATTGTTCGTTGTGACGAAGGAGTTCCAGTTCGCTCTCGTTGTCGGCGGCCCACTGCTCCACATCCAATCCTACCTCCTGTATTGTTTTTTTTGGGATCAGGTACTTATAATAAGTTTCTTCCCGTTTCGTGGCCTTGGTCTTGTAAATGAACTTATAGATCAGTTTGATCTGGCGGTATACAAACCGATTCAACATGAAAGAGATCAACAAGTAGCTAAGCAGGAAAACAGATAGGAAACAAATGACAGCCAGTCCGATCTTTTTCTCTGCCAACCAAAGGATCAGGGTTTCCGGTATGGCCAATAGGAAAGCAGTAAGCAGTGCGATCTGGCGGGGCGTACTGTTCCGTAATGAAAACATGATGCAAAGCTAGGGGAGGGAGGACTAGTCCCACTCAAACTTATATCCCACACCTTTCACGGTGGTGATGCAATCGACTCCCATTTTCTGTCGGATCTTGCGAATGTGCACATCGATGGTGCGGTCGCCCACGATCACTTCATTACCCCAGACCTGGTTCATGATCTCCTGACGGAGAAAAACACGACCCGGTTTCTGCGCGAGCAAATACAAAAGCTCAAATTCTTTTTTAGCCAGACTGATCTCCTGACTGTCTATCTCCACGACAAATCGGTCGGGATCGATAGAGAGGTTATTGAAGCGAAGTGCCCGTTCATCGGATGAAGCCGGCAAACGTCGGAACAGTGCTTGTATGCGGGAAAGGAAAACTTTTGGGCTGAGCGGTTTGGTCAGGTAATCATCGGCCCCGGTCTCCAATCCCTTGATCTGTGCCAGATCATCGCTAATGGCCGTCAGAAAAATGATCAATGTTTTTTGAAAGGCCGTTTGTGCCCGCAGCCATTGACAGACCTCCACGCCCGTTTTACGCGGCATCATCACATCCAAAACAATCAGTTCAGGTTGATGCTTGCGTGCTTTCTCCAGGGCTTCATCTCCGTCCTTGGCCGTGATCACCTCATACCCCTCCTGCGCCAGATTATAACGGAGGATCTCCAGGATATCCGGATCATCGTCGGCGATCAATACTTTTCGGAGCGAAGCGGGCATGCCAATGTTTTCACAAACCTACTTCGATTCTGGCGCACCTGCCGCCAGTTAATGATTAATTAATATCGATGCGAATTACCTTTGGGCACATGGTCCGCTGTTTATTACCCGCCCTGATCCTGCTCTCCGCTATGGCCGTACAAGGGCAGGGGGGGCAAAAGCCTGTGGCGGACAGTTTTGCCATTCCTTCCGGATATAAGCCCGAGTTCAGACGGGAGCGAAACCATGAACTGGTCGATCAGGAACAAGCACTTTTGCTGACCTCCGATGGCAGCCATGACGGATCATTCGATCCGCTGCGCGATCCGCTCTCACGTGGTTGGCTAACAAAGGCATTCACCCGCCAAGTTGACTGGATCCAATACCGCATCGAGACGGATCCAACGCTCGAGCACCGGGAAAAGATGAATCAGCTGTTCGGTCTTGAATACCTGATCCGTCAATACCGCAACCAGTGGATGCTCCGGGAAGGAATCCCGCCCGCAGAAGGTGTATCACTGATCTCAACCTATTATTCCCTCCTTTCTATCGAACGGCTACGAGCTTCGATCCGATCTGCTTTTTTGATCCATAGCTATGAGGGTGGTATCGCGTTATTAGGTACCGATCGCTTCACGCAGTTACCCGATTATTCGGTTACGCTCAACGACTTGGTATTGAAATATTGCAAGGCGAATCCGAATAAGATTCTTCCCAAACTGCAACGGCACCCCGACATTCTTTCTGCCGACAGTATCATTACCGACATCGCCCGTAAGCAACCGCGATTGATCTATGATTATGCTGCTGCCGGTGACCGGCTCGGTGCCCGCATCCGAAACAACAAGGATCCGTTTGTCAACATAATCGCCGTCATGGCCGGCAGTAAGAACGGACAACAATATTTTCCTTTTCTTGATCAGATACAGCGAGGGGAGCTCAGTTTCCGGGACATCGATCAGGTGCGTGACGATAACATCGGCTACTACCGACTATTGGTCAGCACCCAACGAGCGTATTGGTCCCGTGCGATCAATGGAGACACGGCGTTTGAATACATGTCGCTCACCCAGCGGCTGGAGAAAAAGGCCAAAGAGGATTTCGTACATGTCATCAACGGCCTTCACAACGATCCCCCTGAAACCCGATTCGCCTGCTTGCAAAAATTGACAGCAGCGGAATTGTATTACCTCGCCGTCTCCTCGGATGGTGTGATCTACACCAGCAGTTTCGTGAAGGGGATCTATCCGCTGCTCATGCAACGCATCGGCCGAAGAGGTGATTCGCTGCTCATGCAGGTTCAATTCGACCGGTATCGGAAATTCATTAAAATGGCAGCAGCCTTCAACACCCTGGGTGATTTTCTTTCCTCTTTTCCCGGGGCTGCTTACACGGATCAGCTTTCCGATGCAGAGGTATTGATGAAAGCGTTTGTGGGACGGCTGGAGCGAACACGCGGACTGGAAGAGGGGGTGGATGTAGCTGATTCTTATGCCAGCATACGAGAATTTCAAAAGCCGGTGGCCGATGAAATGCTGGTGCAAGTAAAGGATAATCTGGATCGCAATCGGATCGCACAGAACAAAAGAGGTCAAACCATCTATCGCATTCTGGAGACCTTGTTTCGTTCGGCAGATAGTTCACAGCGGGTCGATCTGACCAAAGAGTTGGGTATTCCGCCTGTTTATCAGGTGCCGCATCAACGATTGGTGAACGACAGTGGACAGGTGATCATTCAGGTATTTTTTTATGGGGATGAAGATGGCAAGAACATCTTTCAGGGATTTCTGCGCATGTTCAATCCGTCGTTGTGGCGTCTCGATGATTCAAACCCGCAGTGGGTGAGTTTTAGTTCCGTTAAAGGCCGGCCGGTGATCCTATTTGCGAATCGTCCCCTCCCCGAGGAGACCGGCGACGATGATCGGGCACAGGCCGCTCTTACACAATATCTGGAGGAGAGCCGAATGCTTCCCTCTATCACCATCCATCGCGGACACAGTTATTATGCGCCCTCCACCATCAGCCGTCTTTCTCCCAACTCACGGATCGTTTTCTTGGGATCCTGCGGGGGATATCACCTGATACATGATGTACTTGAAAAAGCCGGTGATGCACACATCATTGCTTCCAAGCAGATCGGTGCCACGGCCGTCAACCGCCCATTCATGCAATTGCTCACTGAGAAATTGCGGACCGGACAAGACATCGACTGGATCCCATTCTGGAAAGAACTCGACAAACTCGTGGAAGCACGGGAGTTCGATGATTACATTCCGCCTTATAAAAACTTAGGTGCGCTTTTCATCAAAGCCTATCAACGGGAAATGGACAAGGGTGAGTAGCTTTGCCGATTCAATGAATCAACTTGGCTGAACCGATCGCTTCCCAAAATCAGTGGGGATTACTCCGACGTTTGTACGGGTATGCCCGTCCCTACCGGAGACGATTTTTCGGCTCCCTGGCATTGGCGATCGGACTGGCTTTGCTGACGCCGATACGACCCTGGTTGATCCAGCAAACAGTCAATGTATACATCGCACAAGGACTTACCGATCTGTTGATCCGAGTAACGATCATTCAAGTCGGACTGCTGTTGGTCGAGACCTTCATTCGATTTTTATTTTCCTTTCAAACAGCCTGGTTGGGGCAATCGGTGGTAAAAGACCTGCGGGTCAATGTATTTCGTCACATCACCCATCTCAACCTTCGTCAATTCGACCGCACACCGATCGGGACCCTCACCACTCGTACCATCAACGACTTGGAGTCGATCAATGATGTTTTTTCAGACGGACTCATTCCCATTCTGGCCGATCTGCTGTCGATCGCCTGTGTACTCACCTACATGTTCTGGGCAGACTGGCAGTTGACCCTCATTGCGCTCATTCCCTTTCCGATCATGCTCATCGCTACCTATTTTTTCAAAGAGAGCACACGACGCTCCTTTCAAAAAGTGCGGAATGCGGTATCGGACCTCAATGCCTTTGTGCAAGAACACCTGACGGGGATGGCATTGGTACAGGCTTTTGTTGCAGAAGATCGGGAGAAGAAAAAATTCGACCGGATCAACAAGAACCATCGGGATGCGAACATCCAGGCCATCTTCGCTTATTCGGTTTTCTTTCCCGTGGTGGAGATCGTGCTCGCACTCTCGATCGGAGCGGTGGTTTGGTGGACCTCCCACGAAGCCCTGTCGATGCAGGAGAGCAGGCAGGGTGTGGTGATCTCTTTTATTTTATGTCTGAATCTTTTGTTCCGTCCCTTACGGATGATCGCAGATAAATTCAACGTGCTGCAGATGGGGGTGATCGCCGGCGAGCGCGTATTCAAGGTGCTTGACAATGATGATCATCTGACCGACACCCTCGATCCAGTTACCATTACGACCCCGGTAAGCGGTGATATAAAGTTTCAGTCGGTCAACTTTTCGTATCTGCCCGACCAACCGGTACTTCGCGATATTTCATTTGACGTGCGGCCCGGTCAGACCCTTGCGATCGTGGGTGCCACCGGTAGCGGAAAATCAACCATCATCAATCTGCTCACCCGACTTTATCCGTTGGATTCAGGCCGGGTTTTACTGGATGATGTTCCCATCGAACGGTACGACTGGCGCGTGCTGCGGGCACAGATCGGTGTGGTGCTGCAGGATGTATTTCTTTTCTCCGGAACCATCAAGGATAATCTGACGCTTCACAACACGGATATTTCTCAGGAGAAGATCGAGGCCGCTGCCCGTCTGATCGGTATGCATGATTTCATCTGCAGCCTGCCACTTGGATATGATCAGCCGGTCATGGAACGGGGCAGTAACCTATCCCTGGGGCAGCGACAACTTCTCTCTTTTGTGCGTGCGTTGCTCTACGATCCTTCGGTGTTGGTACTGGATGAAGCCACCTCATCGGTCGACCCCGAAAGCGAAAAACTGATCCAACAAGCTACCGAGACCCTGATCCGGGATCGGACTAGCATCGTGGTGGCCCACCGGTTGAGTACGATCCAAAAAGCTGACCGGATCCTGGTGCTGGATAAGGGCCGGATCCTGGAGTCGGGTAATCATGAGGAGCTGATCCGGGCCGGAGGGGTTTATGCCGGGATGGTCAAAACAGCCGGTTCGGGGGACTTACTGCAGCAGGCCCTCCCCGCGAGCTGAATTGACCCTGTTTTTCCTCGGTTTTTGTACCACCCCCCTTATCTTTGCGGCAAATTTCGAGGAAGGTATGGCAGCATGGCGTCTCAAATCCCTGATGGTAGCGGTTTTCAGCATTTTAGGAGGACTCGTATGGGCCTCTGAGCCTCCCGCTGGGGATGGTCATGCCGCACCCCAGAAGAAATTCAACGCCTCCGAGGTCATTTTCGGTCACGTTTTGAACGGACATGAATTCCATTTCATGGACATCGACGGCCACCCGATCTCGATCCCTCTTCCCATCATCTTATACTCACCGGAGCGCGGATGGACCGGCTTCATGTCCTCTCATTTTGAGCACGGGCATAAGAACCACAATGGATACGCGATGCTGAACGAGCACAGTATCCACGAAATGAAACTCGACCCCAAGAAATTTTCCGTTGGCGACATCGTAGCGGTCAATGAAGAAGGTCATTATGATGCATCGGTGACCGTGTATGATCTGTCGATGACCCGCAATGTGGTGCAGATGCTGATCGCCTTGATCCTCTTTGTGTGGATCATGCTGAAAGTGGCTGCTCGTTACAAAAAAGGAGAGGGTGTGAAAACAGCCCCTTCCGGCATGCAGGGTATGTTGGAGCCGGTGATCACGTTTGTACGGGATGAAGTGGCTCATCCGAATCTCGGACACAAAGCAGAGAAGTATTTGCCTTACCTACTGACAGTTTTCTTTTTCATTCTGATCAACAATATTTTCGGATTGATCCCCGGATCGGCCAACGTTACCGGAAACATCGCATTTACTGCGGTGTTGGGGGTGATCTCGATGCTGGTAATCTTGTTCAGTTCGAATGCGCATTTCTGGCAGCACATATTCAATCCGCCCGGCGTGCCGTTTCTGGTGAAGTTCATTCTGGTGCCGGTTGAGTTTCTCGGTATTTTCATCAAGCCTTTTTCCTTGATCATCCGTTTGTTTGCGAACATGGTGGCGGGGCACATCATCATCATTTGTCTCATCTCACTCATTTTCATATTCGGTGAACTCAGTGCTGTTGCGGGTTGGGGCGCCTCCCCGCTGGCGATCGGATTCACTGTATTCATTTACCTGATCGAAGTGTTGGTTGCTTTCCTGCAGGCTTTCATCTTCACGATGCTGACCGCTGTATTTATCGGTCAGGCCTTCGAGGGCGAACACCACGACGAAGCACATGCGGCGCATCATTAATTTGTATTTTTTAACCATCAATAATCGACCATGGATCTTTTGAATGTGATTCTCCTGGAAGCCACTGCGAATGCAGGTGGAGCCATTGGTGCCGGACTGGCAGCTATCGCCGCTGGTATCGGTATCGGTCAGATCGGAAAGGGCGCCGTTGAGGCGATCGCTCGTCAACCCGAAGCAGCCAATGACATCCGCAGCAGCATGATCCTGACGGCAGCCCTTGTAGAGGGTGCTGCACTGTTCGCGATCATCGTGGGCTTCCTGGCTATGGTGCTCTAAGCCCAAGCCAAACCTCGTACTGCATCCAACGCACAGGGCCGCGGATGCAGTTCTTTGAAAACTAAGAAATCGATATAGACATGAAATTGTTGACCCCCGAATTCGGTTTGCTGATCTGGACCCTGCTGGCGTTCCTGATCGTGTTCTTCATCCTGCGTAAACTGGCCTGGCCGGCGATCATTCAGGGACTGAAAGACCGTGAGAACAGCATTGCTGATTCACTCGCTTCTGCTCAGCGCATGAAAGAGGAAATGGCACAGCTGAAAGCAGAGAATGAAGAGTTGCTGACGAAGGCCCGTGAAGAGCGTGCTCTATTGCTGAAAGAAGCGAGAGAGACGAAGGACCGGATGATCAACGATGCCAAAGAGCAAGCCAAAGAAGAGGCCGGAAAGATCATCGCTGAAGCGCAAGCCGCCATCCAATCCCAAAAAATGGCAGCCCTCACGGAAGTGAAAAATCAAGTTGGCAAACTAGTGATCGAAGTGAGTGAAAAAGTATTGCGCAAGCAGTTGGACAATGCCACCGCACAGGAATCGCATATCCAAGGCCTTGTCAACGACGTGAAATTGAACTGAACGAACCCGCACTAAAGACCTATTCATGCCCAGTCCACGCATCGCCGCCCGCTACGCCAAATCACTGATCGACCTGGCCCTTGAGCAAAATCAGCTCGAGACGGCCTATGCCGACATGAAATGGTTGCAGGATGTCTGCAAACAGAACCGCGATTTTGTGAACATGTTGCGTAGCCCCGTGATCAAGGCGGATGCCAAACAAAAGATCATGGCGGCCATCACAGAAAATAGCATTGGCACCCTCACTGCTGCTTTCAATAAATTGGTCATCTCCAAGGGTCGGGAACGTATCCTCCCGGAGATCGCCACTGCCTTCATCGATGCCTACAAGGCACACAAAGGCATTCACACCTTGCAGCTGACCACCGCAACTCCCATTTCTGATTCTACTCGTCAGGCATTGGTAGAACAAGTGAAAAAGACGGCCGGATTCCAATACGTGGAACTGCAGGAGAAAGTGGATCCGGCGCTGATCGGCGGATTCGTATTGCAGGTGGGCGATAAACTGGTGGACGCCAGCATCGCATACGACCTGAAGAACATCGCTAAACAATTCGAGAGTAACGACTTTATTTATAGTATTCGATAACCGATTTAATCAAGCAAGTATATGTCAGCAATCAAGCCCGATGAGATCTCCGCGATTCTCCGCCAGCAGTTGAGCAATTTCAACGCCTCGGCGGACCTCGAAGAAGTAGGAACCGTATTGCAGGTGGGTGACGGTATCGCCCGCGTGTACGGTCTCGGCAACGTTCGCTATGGTGAACTGGTCGAGTTCGAGAACGGTGTGCGCGCCATCGCCCTGAACCTGGAAGAAGACAATGTGGGTGTGGTATTGATGGGAGAGAGCGGAAACATCAAAGAAGGTGCCAAAGTAAAACGTACCGGTAAGATCGCTTCGATCAATGTTGGTGAAGGCATGGTTGGCCGCGTAGTGAATACACTCGGACAGCCGATCGATGGAAAAGGTCCGCTCACCGGCGAACTCTATGAAATGCCACTGGAGCGTAAAGCACCCGGTGTTATTTTCCGTGAGCCGGTAAAAGAACCACTCCAAACAGGTATCAAGGCGATCGATGCCATGATCCCCATCGGACGCGGACAGCGTGAGCTGGTGATCGGTGACCGTCAGACCGGAAAGACCGCGATCTGTATCGACACCATCATCAATCAAAAAGAATTTTACAAAGCCGGCAAACCGGTTTATTGTATCTACGTAGCGATCGGACAAAAAGCATCCACCATCGCCGGTGTGATGAAGACCCTGCAAGACAACGGAGCGATGGATTACACCATCATCGTAGCTGCTTCTGCATCCGACCCCGCTCCGTTGCAGTTCTATGCACCCTTCGCCGGTGCTGCGATCGGTGAATTCTTCCGTGATACCGGTCGTCCTGCCTTGATCATCTATGATGACCTGTCTAAGCAAGCCGTGGCCTACCGTGAGGTATCACTGCTGCTTCGTCGTCCGCCCGGTCGTGAGGCCTACCCTGGTGACGTATTCTACTTGCACAGCCGTTTGCTCGAGCGTGCAGCGAAAGTCATCAACGACGACAAGGTTGTGAAGAACATGAACGATGTACCGGATAGCATCCGTCACCTGCTTAAAGGAGGTGGATCACTCACAGCCCTGCCCATCATCGAAACACAGGCCGGTGACGTATCAGCGTATATCCCGACGAACGTGATTTCGATCACGGACGGACAGATCTTCTTGGAGACGAACCTCTTCCTCTCTGGTATCCGTCCCGCGATCAACGTAGGTATCTCCGTGAGTCGTGTGGGTGGTAACGCACAGATCAAGTCCATGAAAAAAGTAGCCGGTACCCTGAAGCTCGACCAGGCTTTGTACCGCGAGCTGGAAGCCTTCTCTAAATTCGGAGGTGATCTCGATGCTGCAACCAAGAACGTGATCGATAAAGGTGCCCGTAACGTGGAAGTATTGAAGCAGGCTCAATTCACGCCGTTTGCCGTAGAAAAGCAGGTGGCGATCATCTACCTCGGAACCAATGGACTGTTGAAAGATGTAGCAGTTCGTCGCGTGAAGGAGTTTGAAGAACATTTCCTGATGGAGATGGATAATAAACTGCCTGAGGTGATGGCTGAATTCAAAAAAGGAAATCTGCCTGAGGATGGTATCAAGAAGATGGTCGAACTGGCCAAGGGTTTGATGCCACAGTACAAATGATCCCTCTACTGAATGACTCATACGAGGCCGCCTTTGGCGGCCTCTTTTTTTGACGGTTACGCAAAGAACATTTCAGGGCGCTGATTCGTTATTATTACATGGAACCTCTGGTCCGCGTATCCCATCTCTCCAAACGATTCGGCTCATTCGAAGCCGTACGCGATATTTCCTTTGAAGTGAATCGAGGACAGGTCTACGGTTTTCTCGGTCAGAACGGTGCGGGTAAATCTACCACCTTGCGCATGATCATGACCTTGATTCGCCCCACAGCGGGTTCCATTGAAGTATTCGGACTCAACCTGGAGCAACACCGCAAAGAGATACTCCGTCAGGTCGGTGCCGTGATCGAAAAACCGGATCATTACGGTTACCTATCGGCCTATGAAAACTTGCGGATGGCGGCCGTCCTCTGTGGGATTCATCCTTCTCGCGAGAAGTTGATGCAACAATTGGATTTCGTGGGACTGGCCGATCGGGCTAAAAGTCCGGTCAAAACTTTCTCCCAGGGCATGAAACAACGACTCGGCATCGCTACTGCATTGGTACACGATCCGGCACTTATCATTTTGGATGAACCGACGAACGGACTCGACCCGCAAGGCATTGCCGATATCCGTGACCTGATCCGTCGCCTCAGCCGTGATCATCAAAAAACATTGATCGTTTCCTCACATCTCTTATCGGAGATCGAACTCATCGCGGATTCGCTGCTCATCCTTCACAAAGGAGAGAAACGCATCGAGGGGAAAATGAATGAACTCCTGAACCCTGCCGAAACGATTGTTGAATTGGAATTGGGTAACAAAGCCGCTGCATCGATCCTGTTACAACAAACCGAGTGGATCGGTTCGGTGGACTGGCGAAGTGATCTGCAATGCTGCGTACGCATGCCCAAGAATCGCATTCCGGAGCTGGTTCGTCTTTTATCCGAGGCGGATATTCCCGTACACGCAGTAGCCAGCAAGCACTCGCTGGAATATTATTTTTTACAACTCACCCAAACCGAAACGCATGTTGGCCCTGCTGTGGATTGAACTCAATAAGATCTTCCGGAGGCCCCGAACCTATATTGCTTTCGGTGCCATGGCCGCCATTGTTTGGCTGATCCAATTGGCACTTTATTTCGATGGACAAGCCTATGTCGATCTGCTGCTCAGCAATCTGTCCGGCTCTTTTGAATTTTCAGATCTTTTCAAAACGCAGTTGCTGAACGGATATCTGATCTGCTTTGTCATACTGAACACCTTACTCATTCAAATGCCGCTGTTGGTGGCTCTCGTAGCCGGTGATTCTATTGCCGGCGAAGCGAGTCAGGGTACGCTTCGTTTTCAACTCACACGACCGATCTCGCGCGCGCAACTGATTTTTGTGAAGTTTGCTGCCTCCGTTGTTTATGTGCTTTGTCTGTTGTTGTGGTTGGCCCTGCTGGCGCTGTTGGGTAGTGTGTTATTATTCGGTGTGAATGATCTGGTTGTACTTCGTTCTACCGGTATCGAGCAGATGCAGATGGATGATGTGTTCTGGCGATACCTGGCGGCCTTCGGATTTGCAGCGATCGCACTGACCACGGTAGCGGCCCTTTCACTTCTGTTGAGTGTGCTCTCTGAAAATCCGATCGGTCCCATCATCGCTACGATGAGCGTTGTATTGGTTTTTACGATTCTATCCGAAATGAATATTCCGATATACGATACGACGGTCAAACCCTGGCTGTTCACCACACATATGGTGGCCTGGAAAGGATTTTTCTACGTGCAAGCAGATGCAGAAGGGGCTACGGTCCGAGGCAGTGTAGAGAATCTCCCAGCCGTGCTGAGAAGCGCCGGTATTTTATTGGGATACATTGCTTTGTTCTTGTGGACATCGATCTACCTCTTCAGACGAAAAGACATCCTTACCTGACATGAAAAAGTTTCTATTGGCTTTCACCTTGTTGATGGGTGTTGTAGCACAGGCACAAACGCCGGAGGAGCTTGTACGCTCCATTAAATCCAAACTTGACCGGGTCAGCAATTATTCGGCTACGGGTAAGATGAAGACGAACGTGATCTTCCTGAAAGCGCCCATTGCCAAGGTGCAGGTGTATTTCCGAAAACCGGATCAGCTTCGCATTCTGAATGAAAAGGGGATCTCTTTCATCCCGAAGGGATCCATGAATATGGATCTGAGTCAACTTTTCATCGATCCGGCCGGATTCGATCTGTTGGATCTGGGGAATGATAAAAAGACCGGATGGCGCATCATCAAGTTATTGCCGCGTGATCCTGTATCGGATGTGGTGTTGTCGACCATTTATGTGGATGCGGCAGCGGGACTCATTCGTCGTTCGAGCACCACCACGCGTGAGAACGGAACTTTTGAATTGGAAATGAGTTACGGTACGTATGCAGAATATGGTCTTGCTGATAAAGTGATCTTCTCCTTCAACAGTCAGGAATACAAATTACCTAAGGGTATTACGTTCGATTATGACGATGGCTCTGGCAAGAAATCGACTTCCACGGGTAAGCCGACCAAAGGCCGTGTGGAGATCTATTATTCCAACTACCAGATCAATAAAGGCGTTCCGGATTCCGTTTTTCGCTGATCAATCTTCGAAGGCTTCATCCTTGGCGTGACGCATCATCGCTCCACTCATTCTCCGCATTGGATTCTTTCTTGCATCCGCATAGCCGGCGCGCTGGTTGATGATGTCGATGCAAGTGAACAAGGAAGTCAAAAAGGAGGTGTGATCGGCTTGGTTTTTTCCGGCGATATCGAATGCCGTTCCATGATCGGGTGAGGTGCGAATGGCAGGTAGTCCGGCTGTATAGTTCACACCCTCTCCGCCAGCAATGGTTTTGAAGGGGATCAATCCCTGATCGTGATACATGGCCAGTATGCAGTCGAAAGCATCGTAACGTCCGCGAGCAAAAAATCCATCGGCCGGGTAGGGACCAACCACCAGCATGTTCTGGTTTTTTGCTTCTTTGATGGCAGGTTTGATGATGGTTTCTTCTTCATTGCCGATCAATCCTTCGTCGCCACTGTGCGGATTAAGTCCGAGTACGGCAATGCGTGGTTTATCGATCCCGAAGTCTGTTTGCAGGCTCTTGTGGATCAGTTGAATTTTCTTGAGAAGTTTTTCTTTTGTGATGTGTTGGGCAACTTCTTTTACCGGGATGTGCTCGGTGAGTAGTGCCACCCGAAGTTGGTCGGAGCACATCATCATCACGACATCGGAAGCCTGAAAAAACTGTTTCAGGTAGGGGGTGTGGCCGGTGTGAGGGAATTCGGCCGATTGTACATTCTTCTTGTGAATAGGCGCCGTGATGAGTCCGTCGATCTGCTTTTGCTGTAAGGCGGCTACGGCCGATTGCAGGGAGATGACGGCATATTTTCCGCCGATTTCATTCAGTTCGCCGGGGGTGATGTTCACATCCTCTTCCCAGCAGGTGAAGACATTCAGCTGTTTGGGATTGAGGCGGTCGTACTCGCGAACGGTTTGATAATTCAGGTTGGCGTCGGGGATGGTTTTGCGGTAGAAGTTGACGGCCTTGCCCGAAGCATACAGAACAGGTGTGCAATGATCGAACAGGCGTGCGTCTTGAAAGGTTTTGATGACCAGTTCAAGTCCGATGCCATTGAGGTCACCGCAACTGATACCGATCACAGGTTTATGGGGAGTCATGTGGGTCGATTGAGGCCCTAAAATTAACCAAATCCGCCGGGGCGAATCGGGTTATTTTTGCAAGGTGTACACGCTGAAGAAATCACTCGGACAACATTTTCTGCAGGACGAGAACATTTGTCGCAAGATCGTTTCTGTTTTGCAGGAGCGTCCGGTGACGCAATTGCTGGAAGTGGGTCCGGGTGGCGGGGCACTGACCAAACACCTGATCGAATGGTCAGGTATCGATTTCAAGGCCGTAGAAATCGATGATGAAAAAGTCGAGTATTTACTGAAAGCCTATCCGAGTCTGGCCGGCAAGATCATTCATAAAAGTTTTCTGGAGATCGAGGCGCCTTTCAGTGGATCCTTCACCGTGGTGGGCAACTTTCCCTATAATATTTCGACGCAGATCCTTTTTCATGTGCTGCAATGGCGTGATCAGGTTGAATGTGTCGTGGGTATGTTTCAAAAAGAGGTGGCCGAGCGGGTGGCAGCACCCTCCGGCAACAAAGTGTACGGCGTGATCAGCGTATTGATACAAACATTTTTTGAGGTCGAGTATCTGTTTGAAGTGCACGAGCGTTGTTTCAATCCCCCACCCAAGGTAAAAAGTGGTGTGATCCGTTTAGTACCTCGAACAGAGTTACCCGTTTTCGCATCCGAGAAAAAATTATTTCTGCTGGTGAAGACGGCATTCAACCAGCGACGCAAGATGCTTCGCAATGCGGTACGCGGATTATTCGATCCGGAAACACTGGCTGATCCGATCTTCGATCTTCGGGCGGAGGCGTTGACCGTAGAACAGTTTTCCGCTTTAACCTTTCGTATGCAATGAAACCGATCGTACTGATTGCCGGTGAATCGCATCCCATACTTGCCAGCGCGTTGGTCAAGCTGGGGTATGAAGTGATCGACTCTCCACAAATTTCACGGATTGAATTATTGGAGCAGGTTTCATCCGTTATCGGCTTGGTACTCACTTCACGTCATCATATAGACGCGGAGGTTTTTGCCAAAGCCGAAAAGCTACAATGGATCGGAAGGCTTGGCAGCGGGCTGGATGTGATCGATCGTTCGATCGCGCAGAAAAAGGGTGTCAGCGTGTATAGTAGTCCGGAAGGAAATCGACAAGCTGTTGCGGAGCATACACTTGGCTTGTTGATGAATCTGATCCGCAATCAATCGCGTTCCGACAGAGAAGTGCGTCAGGGTATTTGGAATCGAAATGAGAACAGGGGCTATGAACTGAGCGGATTGACGATGGGCATCATCGGTTACGGACATACAGGAGAAGCTGTCAGCCGAGCGTTGACCAGTTTGGGCATGCGGGTATTGGCCTACGATAAATATCGTTTTGATTATGGAGGAGAGTGGGCCGTGGAAACCGATATGGAAACCATTCGGAAGGAAGCGGATGTGGTGAGTTTGCATTTACCATTGACGGCGGAGACCATCGGGTTGGTAGACAATGCCTGGTTGGAGGCATTCACAAAATCGGTATGGCTGATCAATACGTCGAGAGGGGCGATCACGCCGCTGGAGCCGTTGATCCGGCAACTGGAAAGTGGGCGGTTACGCGGATTGGCACTGGATGTATTGCCCAAGGAGCCGTTGAAGAATTACAGTTTGGAGGAACAGCAGGCACTCAATAAGCTCTACACCTTCGAACAGGTGGTATTGACCCCCCATATCGCCGGTTATACGCAGGAGTCGCCCGAGCGCATGGCAAGGGTGCTGCTGGATAAACTGGGCGCCAGTCTCGGTGGCTGATATTTCATTTTTTACTATTTTTATATCGCAACGCTTCAGTCCATCTGGGGCGTTGTTATTTTTTTCCCTAAACGAACCGATGATGAGTGTTCAATACGTAACAAAAGAGACGCTGGAGTTGATGCGCGCCGAGTTGCAGCGCATGAAAGGTGTGGATCGTCCTGCCGCCAGCCGCGCCATTGCTGAAGCCCGAGAAAAGGGTGACTTGAAAGAGAATGCCGAGTACGATGCGGCCAAAGAGGCGCAAGGGATTCTCGAAGCGAAGATCGCAGCACTCGAGGGTGCCATTGCCAATACACGGATCTTGGATGAGTCGTCTATCGACATCAGTAAAGTATCGATCCTTACGAAAGTGACGGTGACCAACCTCAAGATGAATAAGCAGGTAACTTACAAGATCGTCAGCGAAAATGAGGCCGATCTCAAGGCCGGAAAAATTTCCATCAGCTCCCCGATCGGTAAAGGATTGCTGGGTAAAAAAGTAGGAGATACCGCCGAGGTACAAGCCCCTGCAGGGACCCTGCAATTTCGTATCGAGAACATCACTGCCTAATCAAGTCTCATGACGCTCTTCTCGAAGATCATTGCCGGCGAGATCCCCTCGTACAAGATCGCAGAGGATGTGCGCTTCTTTGCTTTTCTGGATATTTTTCCCCTACGGGAAGGGCATGTTCTCATCGTTCCTAAAACAGAGACCGATAAGTTCTTCGATCTATCTGCCGAATATCTTTCGGCGATCCTGCTTTTTGCAAAACCTATTGCAAATGCGATCGAGATTGCTTTTCCTTGCAATCGATGTGGCATGAGTGTGATCGGATTGGAAGTGCCACATGCACACCTGCATTTAGTCCCCATTGATTCCGCCGATGATCTGAATTTTACACGTCCGAAATTGAAGATGAGTCCGGATGAATTCAAGCAAGTTCAATCAAAAATTCTCGCCGCCCTGTCTTTGAGCAATTGAAAATCCTATTTACGTATCCGTTCGGCGTTCTTACTGATGAATGCCGCCCACTGATCTCTTTTTCCTTTTGTTGTCGTTGATTTTTTCTTACTAGTGGTGGCGGGAGGTTTCCAG
>Ga0209229_10000260_pt1 | contig 21096 bp, 20 predicted proteins | sample SanBayMetagenome_FD_187466 | JGI IMG/M metagenome (GOLD analysis project Ga0209229, IMG submission 187466) | Freshwater and sediment microbial communities from dead zone in Sandusky Bay, Ohio, USA (SPAdes) (version 2) | ecosystem: Environmental > Aquatic > Freshwater > Lentic > Sediment... | reverse complement strand
TCTTTTGATACTCGGAATGCCCAGAACAGACTATGCACCAGGAGAAATTAACCGACTGGTAGAGTCTAATGATGCCACAATCATGAACATGAATGCCGTAACTGACCCTGCTACAGGTATGCTCCAGGTCATGTTGCGCGTAAATAAAGAAGACATTTCTGGAATAATTGCCACATTTCAGCGTTATGAGTATAAAGTGCTTTACCATTTCGGTGAGGAAGCCTTTGACAATACACTGCAAAACAACCTGGAACATCTCTTCAATTATCTGAATATTTAGATATATATGGGGTATGCTGGATGTTATGCCCAATCAATAACCACCCGGCAATGCGTAATTTTTTCCTGATTCTTTTTGTTGGATTTTTTCAGCTCCCCCTGGATGCTCAGGAATTAGGTATTCCTGTGGAAAGTCAGGATGTGTTGAAACGGGCACAGGTTACTATAAGAAATATCTCCATCAACGGAATTAAGCAAACAAAGCCTTACATCATCAATAGGGAGCTTGCATTCAGGCAGGGGCTATCTTATCCGATGCAGGATATACTAACCGGACTTGAAACCAGCAGGCAAAACCTCATCAATACAACCCTTTTTGTAGAGGTCAATGTGTGTTTCTCGAACTGGAATAATGATTCGCTGGATATTATCGTGGATGTCAGGGAACGGTGGTATTATTTACTTTTTCCATATTTAAAGCCGGCAGACCGCAACTGGAATGTATGGGTAAACGATTATGGATTGGATCCGGAGCGCGTGAATTACGGACTGAAATTCCATGGCAAGAACATTACGGGCAGAAATGACAAACTGAACGCCTGGATCATCAATGGTTACACCCAGAGACTCGCCATGAATTATTATAATCCCTTTTCAGATAATTCACTCAGACGAGGCTGGGGGCTGGATATATCTTATTCCCGGAACAGGGAAATCAACTACAAAACATCAGGTAACCGCCAGCAGTTCTATAAGGATGATTTGAATTTTATCCGGAAGCAGGTTTATGTTGGCGGCGTTTTTTCCTACCGAAAAGGATCAATAGAACGGCACTATCTGAAACTCGGCATGCAGGCAGAAACGGTAGCAGATACAGTTGCAGCAATGAATTTAAATTATCTCGGTGCAGGGAAAACCAAAGTTGTATATCCTGAATTGAGGTATACTTACCAGTATTTCAACATGAATTACATGCCCTATCCAACCCGGGGAACCTCTTTTGAGCTGGAATTGATGCGCAGGGGTGTTACAACTGCTGTTAACCTCACACAACTTCAGGTGAAGGCAGCCCGCTATTTTGAAATGCCCCGGAAGTTTTATTTCAGTACGTCTGCAGAAATGCATATCAGGTTGCCCTTCGATCAGCCATTTTTTAATCAGCTCATGTTGGGCTACAATGATTCTTACCTGCGCGGGCTGGAATATTATGTGGTTGATGGCGTTGCCGGCGGTTTCGTCAGAAATACACTGGGAAAGGAGATATTTAAATACAGGTTCAAGACCGGATTAAAATCGAAAACATATGCCAGTATACCATTCAGGTTTTACCTGAAGGCCTATGGTGATATGGGATACGTTTATAATAAGCGCATGCAGGGCGGCAATACTTTGAATAACACTTTTCTCTATACCGGGGGAATAGGATTGGATGTAATCAGTATTTATGATGTTGTACTGCGTTTCGAATACAGCTTCAATCAGTTTCGGGAGAGGGGTGTATTTGTACATAAGTCTGATTTGAAGAATTAAACCCTAACTTAGTTGCATGAAGGTTGCTATTTACAGCAGAGGGGGGCAAACACTTGAGCCACAGGATGTGGATAGCCTGTGTAATGCATTAACTGCGTCAGGAATAACACCGGTTGTTTTCAGTGAACTTGCAGATCATTTTGCTGCGAATTCAGAGAATGACAAAAGCATCAAGGGAACTCCGGATTTATTTCATGATGAAAAAGATTTGGATACCAGCTTTGATGCACTCATCTCTTTGGGAGGTGATGGAACCTTACTGGATACCGTTTGCCTGGTTAAGGATAAGAAAATTCCGGTTCTGGGAATAAATTATGGCCGGCTTGGTTTTCTTGCCAGCCTGGGTAAAGACAATATAGCTGAAGCTGTTGAAGCCTTGCAGCTGAGAACATATGTGCTCGATCAGCGTGATTTGCTGCACCTTGATGCCAGTATACCCCTTTTTGGCGACACACCATTTGCCCTGAATGAGTTTACAATTCACAAACGGGAGTTTTCTCCCATGATCAAGATTCATACTTACCTGAATGGAGAGTTTCTGAATACATTCTGGTCTGACGGATTGATTGTTTCAACACCAACGGGTTCAACCGGATATTCACTCAGTTGCAATGGACCGGTTGTATTTCCGGATAGCGCCAATTTTGTCATTACGCCCATAGCTCCACACAACCTCAATATCAGGCCCATTGTGGTGCCCAATCACAATGTAATTTCTTTTGAAGTAGAGGGAAGGATGGATGATTTCATTTGTACGATGGATTCACGCAAGGAGGTGGTAAGAAAAGATGTGGAGTTGGCTATACGCAAAGAAAACTTTAATTTTCACCTTTTAAGGCTCAATGAAAATAATTTCCTAAGAACATTGCGGGAGAAATTAACATGGGGTTTTGATACCAGAAACCGTTAAGATTATATTTTTACATCCAATGATTAAGTTGTTAACCTTTTTATCAGTTCTTACGCTATCAGCTGAGATTGCTTATGCTCAGCCAGAAGCAATTGTACAGGAGGGAGAAATAGGAATCACCGTAGGAGCAGCTCATTATTTTGGAGACCTCAACAACAGGACGGCCTTTAACAAGCCAAAGCCAGCTTTAGGTGTTTTTTTCAGAAAACAGTTTGGTAATTATGTGGCCCTGCGGGTTGGAGCGCACTACGCTCAGCTTGGTTATTCTGATGCATACAGCAAAATCGAATACCAGAAAACCCGCAACCTAAGCTTTAATTCAGATATCTGGGAGCTGGCTGTTCAGGGAGATTTCAATTTTTTCAAGTTTATTCCCGGAAGCAAGTATTACTATTTCACGCCCTATGTAACCCTGGGTGTAGGCACATTCAATTATGATCCCTACGCTTACTGGCTGGATCAGAAATATTATTTGAGACCACTTGGAACAGAAGGCCAGAATCTTTCCGGTAATAAGCCATATAGCAATCAGGCATTCTCTTTTCCTTTGGGGATGGGAGTCAAATACAATATTTCAGGAAATGTTAACGTGGCTTTTGAAATATCCCACCGTTTCACCACTACAGATTACCTGGATGATGTGAGCAAAGTTTATGCCGGTCCTGCTGCATTTGCCAATCTTCCACCTAATTCTCCTGCAGCTTTTTTGCAGGACAGGTCCTATGAGTTCGGACTACCTGTAGGCAGGGCAGGCATTCAGAGAGGCTTCAGTGAGCAGAAGGATCGTTTTATCTTTGCTGAGCTTGCCATAACTATTGCTTTCAGTTCTTATAGGTGTCCAAAGCCCAATTAACGTAACTTTGCACCCATGTCTTTAAAACCGCAAATTGACAATAGCAGAATACCGCAGCATATTGCCATCATCATGGATGGTAATGGCAGATGGGCCCAGGAGCAGGGTCAGGATCGTTTGTTTGGACACTTTCATGGGGTTCAGAGTGTGCGCGATATAGTGGAAGGGTGCGCAGAGCTTGGGGTAAGATATCTTACCCTCTATGCATTTTCTACAGAAAACTGGGACCGACCTCAGCAGGAAGTGACCGGGCTCATGGAGTTGCTGGTGGAAACAATCAGAAAGGAGGTTCCTATCCTCAATCAGAATAATATCAGGATGCATTTCATTGGAGAATTGTCGTTGATGCCGCCAAGTGCTCAACAGGCGCTCCAGGAAGCCAGGGATCTTACAGCAGGTAATTCAGGATTGAATTTGATCATGGCGTTGAGTTACAGTTCGAGGTGGGAATTGATGGATGCAGTTAAAAGGATTGCCACTGATGTTGAAAATGGCATTTTAAGTCCGCAGCAAATAAGTCAGGATATTTTAGAGCAATACCTATCTACCAGTGAGTTCCCCGACCCGGAGCTCATGATCAGAACCAGTGGAGAATACCGGATCAGCAATTTTCTTTTGTACCAGTTAGCCTATGCAGAACTCTATTTTACCCAGACCCGCTGGCCTGATTTCCGAAAGGAAAATCTCTATGAAGCCATTATTGACTTCCAAAAAAGGGACCGCAGGTTTGGAAAGGTTAAGGTTTAGAACCCAACTTTAGCTTTTATTAACAAACAATTAGCCAAAAAGCCGTTATTTTGCCGACCTTAACCAAGAACCCGATGATGAGGATCTGTACGCTGTTATTTTTTGTGGGATTGTTGACCATTTCCGAAACTGGATTTGCACAGTCCGATACCGTTCCCAGGGCTTCTGTGGATCCGGCATTAATGGCCATTTACAATTCAAAATATCCAAGAAAGTATACTATTGCCGATATCCAGGTTAAGGGTAATAAAGCTTTTGATGCAGCTATTGTGATTTCAGTATCGGGACTTTCTGTAGGTGATGAAGTGACCATTCCGGGGGGTGATAATTTTGCCAAAGCCATTAACAAGCTATGGGCACAAAACATGTTCACCAACATAAATATTTATATAACCAAGCTTGAGGAAGAAAATATCTGGATAGAGATTGATGCTGTTGAAAGACCGATGTTATCCGATTTCAAGTTCAGGGGAGTGAGAAAAACAGAGTCGGATGAATTGAAAGATAAGGTTGGATTATTCAAGACCAGGGTAGTTACAGATAACATGAAGCTCTCTGCCAAGGAGAACATCATCAAGTATTTTACAGAAAAAGGTTTCAAGGGGGCAGAAGTTAACATCGAAGAAACCGCAGACCCTGCTTCACCCGATAAGGTGGTACTCACTTTTGGTGTTACAAAAGGTAACAAGGTTAGGATTTCTGATGTTTATTTCTTCGGAAACAATGCAGCCACGGCATCACAGTTGAAGAGGAAGCTGAAGGGGACAAAGGAAACCACACGCTTAACGCTTTTTCCGGATAGTTCGGTTAGTCCTTATGGTGACGTTTCACCAGTAACAGCAAAGGAGTTTCTTGCACAAAAAAATTACCTGCGTCCAACCAAAATTTTAGAATTTCTTGATCCCTGGTTCAGGTTCAAACTTTTTTCGTCTGCCAAATTCAACGACAAAAAGTATTTGGAAGACAAAGAAAAGATACTTGAATATTACAATTCACTGGGATATCGGGATGCTGCGATTGAGTCAGATACCCAATACTATGATGCTAAAGGCCGGTTGAACATCTCTATGAAGGTTAGTGAGGGAAGTAAGTATTATTTCGGTAAAATGACCTGGAAGGGAAATACAAAGTATCCCGATAGTATTCTGAACATGATTTTGGGTATTAACAAAGGAGAAACGTACAACCTCGAAGTTCTCAACAAGAAACTAGGAAAACAGTTATCTCCCGAGGGAGGTGATGTCAGCTCATTGTATATGGATGATGGTTACCTGTTTTTCAGTGTCAATCCGGTTGAAACATCTGTGTATAACGACACCATTGACCACGAAATCAGGATACAGGAAGGTCCGCAGGCTTCAATTAAAAATGTCAACATTTCCGGAAACGACAAGACCAAGGAATATGTAATCAGAAGGGAGTTGCGCACCATTCCAGGAGAGAAATTCAGCAGGGCAGACCTGATTCGTTCTCAAAGGGAAATCATCAACCTGGGTTATTTTGATCAGGAGAAACTGGGTATGAACCCCGTTCCTAATCAGGACGACGGAACGGTTGACATCAACTATTCAGTAGAAGAAAAATCATCTGACCAGTTGGAGTTAAGTGCAGGCTGGGGTGGCGGTATCGGACTTACCGGAACTTTGGGTGTCACTTTCAACAATTTTTCCATCAGGAATATATGGAAGAAGTCATCCTGGGATCCCTTGCCAACCGGAGACGGACAGAAACTCAGTCTCCGTTTTCAGTCAAATGGCCGTTTTTTCCGCTCACTCAACTTTTCATTTACTGAGCCCTGGCTTGGCGGAAAGAAACGCAATTCTTTCACCTTCAATGTTTTCAATACGAAATTCACCAATGCGTATAATCCGTTTACTGGTTTGTTCGACAGGGCGTATTCTGACTCTTCTTACCTCAGTACATCTGGTGTAACCATTGCATTGGGTAAGCAGTTGAAATGGCCGGATGACTTCTTTTCGCTTGTAACATCATTGAGCTATATTCAGTACAATGCAAAGAATTATGCCATTTTCCCTTCTTTCTCAACGGGAGTTTCCAATAATATCAACCTCAAACTGGCATTACAAAGAACATCCATAGACCAGCCAATATTCCCCCGGAGTGGATCCAACATGCTTTTGAGTGCAGCATTTACGCCGCCATGGTCATATATCAGGGGGATTAACAATAAAGATATTTTCAAGCTGGTTGAATACCACAAGTGGAGGTTTAATGCAGAATGGTTTGTGCCCATTGGCAAGCCGGCAGGTGAAGACAAGAGCAGACAGTTTGTTATGCGTATGGCTGCCAAGTACGGGTTCATAGGTCGGTACAATAAAGAAGTGCCTATCTCACCTTTTGAGCGTTTTCAGGTTGGGGATGCCGGTCTGACCAATAACTTTGGTGTACTTGGTTATGATATCATTGCACACAGGGGTTATCCGGTTTATGAAACATCAGATCCTAAAGTGAATCCAGACAGGCAAAATGCCAGTAACTTCTTCACGATTTTCAACAAGTATTCTCTGGAGATGCGTTATCCTTTTGTTACCAATCCGAGCAGCACCATCTACGGACTTGCCTTTTATGAAGCAGCTAATGGCTGGTACAGCTTCAAGGAGTGGAATCCATTCAGGTTGCGCAGGGCCATGGGTGTGGGTGTGCGGTTCTTCCTGCCGATGTTTGGTTTGCTTGGATTTGACTACGGTATTGGGCTTGACAGGATAACGCCAAACGGAAGGTTGAGAGACGCAAGCAGGTTTACGTTCATGCTTGGATTTGAGCCGGAATAGTATTTGGGGAAGGTAGGGGGTATTAGGCACGAGGGGTATCTGGAAAGAGAAAAAATGATTATTAAATTATAATTGTCATGAAAAAGTTTTTCATCTTCCTTTTGGCGGGAATGTTTTCCTTGCAGTTGCAGGCACAGCGCTATGCGGTTATTGATACCAGGTATATACTGGGTAAATTGCCGGAATATGCGGAGGCACAGAAGAAGCTTGATGCTTTCAGTGTGCAGTGGCAGAAGGAAATTGACGACAAACAATTTGAGCTGGATCAGCTGTACCGCAATTTTGAGTCAGAAAAGGTTATGCTCAGTGAAGAGCTTTTGAAAAAAAGGGAAGATGATATCTTTAACAGAGAGAAAGCGTTGAGAGACCTTCAGAAAAAACGTTTTGGATTTGAAGGTGATTTGTTCAAACGCCGCCAAGAGCTTGTAAAGCCCATCCAGGATAAGGTATACAATGCTGTTCAGAAAATTGCGGTGGCCAGACAATATGACCTGATTCTCGATAAAAGTGAAGGAATTACCATTATATTTGCCGACCCCAAGCTTGACCGCAGTGATGATATCCTAAAAGAATTATTGGGTAAATAAAAAATAACTATTTTCGAAACAAATAAAACAACAAACAAGCAGCAATGAAACAAGTCTTATCTCTTGGTTTGGTGATGATCGCGCTGGTGTCGTTCAACCCATTCCTCCATGCACAGAACAAAACAGGATATGTAAGCATAGATGAAGTGGTACAGCTTATGCCGGAATATAAGAAGGCTGCTGCTGAAATGGCTCAATACGACAGCTCACTTCAGATTAACTATGCTGAAACACTTAAGGAACTGAATCGTCAGGATAGCCTTTTCAAGGCCGACTCTACTAAAATGTCTGGTGCCCTGAAAACTGCCAATAAGGAAAAGCTCAGGAAACTCCTTGTGGAATTGCAGGGTTTTGAGCAAAGCTATCAGCAGCAGATGCAGCAGAAGCAGGAAGAACTGATGGCACCCGTTGCCCAAAAGGCAAATCAGCTGATTGCAGATGTAGCAAAAGCAAGCGGATTTACCTATGTTTTCCGTAAAGAGGCATTGGTAGTTCAGCCTGATGCTGATGACTTATTGCCGTTAATCAAGAAAAAGCTTGATGGAGCACCCAAGCCGCCGGCTAAATAAATAACTTGCAGACCGAAACAATTGTTTCGGTCTTTTTTTATGGATAAGTATTCCCCTATTGGTGTTTTTGATTCCGGACTTGGTGGCCTCACCGTTTTAAAACAATTGGTATCAAGGCTCTCAGATTATGATTATATCTACTTGGGTGATAATGCCCGGGCACCATACGGACCAAAGGATTTTGAAACTGTTTATGCGTACACCCTGCAGTCGGTTCAATGGCTTTTTGCACAGGGCTGTCCGCTTGTTATTCTGGCTTGCAATACAGCATCAGCCAAAGCTCTCAGAACAATACAGCAACGCGATCTTCCTTTAATGGGCGATCCATCCAAAAGGGTTCTGGGCGTTATTCGTCCTACCACCGAGGTTATTGGAGACTATTCAGAGACCGGCCACATCGGTATTCTCGGCACTGCCGGAACGGTGGAATCTTGTTCATACCCCGTTGAACTAGCCAAATTTTTTCCGGATAAGTTTGTCCACCAGCTGGCTTGTCCGGATTGGGTGCCATTGGTTGAATCAGGTGATTACCTCAATAATACGGTTGCTGATCCCATAATAAGGAAGCAACTGGTGGAATTGCTGGCACAAAATGATGATATTGATACGATACTGCTTGCCTGCACCCATTATCCATTGCTGTATCCACGGATCAGGGCTATGTTGCCACCAGATATTGATGTGGTTACACAGGGAGAAATAGTAGCAGAGAGCCTGGTAGCTTACCTGAAGAGGCATCCGGAAATGGAGCAAAGGCTGAGCATGGCTGGTGAAGTCAGTTTCTTCACTACAGGCAGTACAGACCAGTTTGAACAGGGTGCAACATTATTTTGGGGTGCTAAAGTGAAGGCAGTTCATGTGGAATTGCCGTAAAGGGGCATGACTTTCATGTAATTCCTTATCCTTTTTTGCTTCAAATAAAAAAAAGTACTAACTTTGCCGTCCTTTCACAAGGCTACAGGTGTGGTGACCCGTAGCAATTTTGAACAGAATGGACCGCTTCTCCCGGTCATTTATTCAACCCCAAAGGAAAAAAAAGAATCATGAAACGTACATTTCAACCGCATCGCAGACGCAGAAAATCAGTACATGGTTTCCGTAAGCGCATGGAATCAGCCAACGGACGTGCCGTTTTGGCCAGCAGAAGGAAAAAAGGCCGTAAAAAGCTTACAGTTTCCGACGAAAGCAGATTGAAATAATCCAGGTGGTTATTCACATAATTATAGCTTCGGATTTCATTCCGGAGCTATTTTTGTTTATATGAAGCAGACCTTATCCAAGGCAGATCGTTTAAAGTCTTATACCAGAATCAGGCAATTGTTTGAGAAAGGCAGTAAGTTACGGATTCAGCCATTGCTCATTTATTATCATTTCAGCAGATTATCAGATTTTACTGACGGATCCTGCCTTCAGATGGGTGTTTCGGTAGGTTCAAGACATTTTAAAAGGGCAGTGGACAGAAACCTCCTGAAGAGGCGTATCAGGGAAGCGTACAGACTGCAAAAGCATGTTTTAGCGGATCAGCTTCGGGAGTCGGGCATACATATGGATGTGTTTTTTGTCTACCTAAATACAGAAGTAGCAGCCTATCCGGTTTTATATACAGCCATTGAGGCGGGGTTGCGACAATTGGAAAACAGGATCAGGCAATACGGTGAATCGCTGTGATGAGCATATTTCTAAACTTTAAAGCATAAGTATGAAAGATGAATATTTTATGCGCATGGCTCTGAAAGAGGCTGAGAGAGCCTATGATGAAGGAGAGGTGCCAGTAGGAGCGGTAGTGGTGATCGATGATAAAATAGTTTCCAGAGGGTATAATATGGTTGAGAAGTTAAATGATCCAACTGCGCATGCTGAGATCATTGCACTGACGTCAGCATTCAATGCCCTGGGTTCCAAGTACCTGCCAGATGCAACACTCTATGTAACTGTTGAGCCTTGTCTGATGTGTGCCGGGGCTTTACACTGGAGTAAGACAGGACGTGTTGTGTGGGGGGCAAGTGATGTAAAGAACGGACATCATGTTTATACAGAAGACAGGAACCCGTTTCATCCAAAGACACAATTATTAACAGGTTTATTGGCAGATGAGGCTGCGGAATTGATGAAATCTTTCTTCCGGTCAAAACGCCATTGATCCAAAATGTACGATTGTTCCCTTCGTGTCTTTTCCCTTTCCACTCTTCGCATGTTTGTCTTTTCCTATCTTTGTACTCTAAAATAAAACTTATGTCATTTACATTACCCGCTTTACCATTCGCACACGATGCGCTGGAACCGCATATAGACACCCTAACCATGCAGATACATCATGGTAAGCATCACCAGGCATATGTAGATAATTTGAATAAGGCAGTTGCTGGAACTCCGCATGAAGGCAAATCGCTTGAAGAGCTGGTAGCGTCAGCAGGTTCAATTTCGCCAGCAGTAAGAAACAATGGTGGTGGTCACTGGAATCATACATTTTTCTGGGAAAGTCTTGCACCAGGTGCTGGAGGAAAGCCAGAGGGAGCTTTAGGTGAGGCAATTGATGCAGCATTTGGTTCTTTTGATGCCTTTAAGGAAAAGTTCAGTGCTGCAGGGATGACCCGTTTTGGCAGTGGTTGGGCCTGGTTGTTGTTGAAAGATGGCAAACTTGAAATCTCATCTACGCCCAATCAGGATAATCCTTTGATGGATGTTGCTGAGGTGAAAGGTACTCCACTGTTGGGTGTTGACGTATGGGAGCATGCTTACTACCTGAAGTATCAGAACAGGCGTGCAGATTATTTATCGGCTTTTTGGTCGGTCGTTAGCTGGAGCAAGGTCGCCGAGCGTTTTCAGGCAGGGTCATAACCACTGCCTCCCCAGGGGTGGCAACGGGATATGCGTTTGAGGGTCTTCCACAGTCCCTGGAACATCCCGTATTTATGGAGTGCGTCCAGCGCATATTGGGAACAGGTGGGCGTATACCTGCATTTGGGACCCAGCCAGGGCGAAATCACCAGTTTATAAAACCTTATCAGCAGTACAAAAGGAAGTACAGATATCTTTTTCCATGTTCTTTTAAGGGTTTCCATCAGTTGTAAAACTAGGACAATACGTTTAAAAACACGGAATTGAGAGGGATAAACACATGAAAACATGTTGTTTATCCCTTTTTCCTTTCCAGGGATGTTTTGAATTTTATCAAAACATCCCAATATGACCAACATACTGCGTATCAGAGAGAAAATCGGCTTTCAGGAATCAATCAAAGACATTAATCTGTTAAGTGAGTTTGAAGTCCAGGAAATAATAGACCGATGGGTGGCCCAGCTCGCTCAAAATGGCATCATGTTGTCTTTTCATGAAACGGACCCGGATCCACGAAAAAGATATGTATTCATTTACCATGTATTTATGGATATCCTGCTGCCACCACACGCGGCGGATATGGTTTTTTGTTTCATGTACGACGGGTTATCTGATGCCTGGCTCATGAAAGAGCCCGAAAGTATAGCCAGGGCAATTCTGGAGAACCTCATCAATAAAAAGACTCCTGTTCCGCGCGGATTGAACCGCAGGGTCAGGATGAACAGACTCAATAACCTTACAGAACCGGAGTTTCACTACCTGGTCAATCAATATAAGCAACGGTATACCACGATACACGGTATTTCCATTGAATTTGGCGAGCGGTGGTTTGAGATGGGCAGGCTTATCCTGACAGGGAAGCATAAAACAAGGTATTGTCAGCCCCTGGGATGCAGAAATATTGGTGGAGAATGGCAAATTGAGATGAGCAGAATAGAAGGTAACTGGAAAGTGATCAGTATTGATATAGAGGGAATTGAACTTTAAGTGATTATTTCACCCTTTATCCTTATCCAGTTTGTGCCTTCCCCCCTTTTTTGTAACTTAGCTAATCCAAAAAATATAAGCGTTGTCGGAACAAGGATCGTTTTTTAAAAGGCTCAGGAGCATTGGTGGCGATGAATCAGAGATGAGTTTCATAGATCATCTGGAAGTTTTACGTTGGCACATAGTAAGATCTGTGCTTGCAATCGTCAGCAGTGCCATTCTCTTTTTTATATACATAGATGAGATATTTGATAAAGTTATTATGGGGCCAACCCGCAATGACTTTATATCCTATCAATTGTTTTGCAAGCTGAGTCATGCTTTGGGGATGGGGGATTCACTCTGTATGCCACCCATGAAGTTAAACTTACAGGTAACTTCTATCAGTGGTACCTTCATGTCAAGTATTACAATTGCCGTAGCAGGCGGACTCCTTGTGGCTTTACCCTATGTGTTCTGGGAGGTGTGGAAATTTATCAGGCCGGCACTTAAGCCTACAGAGTTGAAATATACGCAAGGCATTATTTTCTGGGTGAGTATGTTCTTTTTCATAGGTGTAGGCTTTGGCTATTTTATGCTCGCTCCCTTTACATTCAACTTTCTTTCCAATTATACCATTGGCGGTATGGGAATCATTGATTACAGGCCCACGCTTACAGATTATCTTGATACCCTGATTGATATTGCACTTGGAGCTGGAATTGCATTTGAACTGCCAATGGCCACCTGGCTTTTGGCTAAACTCGGTATCATCACGCCCAATTTTCTCAGAACTTACCGCAAGTATGCGTATGTTGTTCTGCTTGTGCTCGCAGCAATCATAACGCCTTCACCGGATTGGGGATCACAGTTGATTGTGGTTATTCCACTTGCTTTGCTGTACGAAATCAGTATAGTTATTGCAGCACGTGTGAAGAAAAAGCAGGATGAGGAATGGGAATAGTATTGTGAATCATGATGTTTAAAAAATAAAACCATGAGAATAGCTGTAGGTTCAGACCATGCAGGCTTCAGGTATAAGGATGCCCTCAGAGAATATTTGTTGGGGAGCGGATTTGAAGTAGAGGATTGCGGAACATTTTCCGAGGCTTCCTGTGATTATCCTGATTATGCACATGCAGTAGCAGATTCAGTGGAACATGGTGCTGCACAGTTTGGAATCCTGGTATGTGGATCGGCTAATGGTGTTTGTATAACCGCGAATAAACATGCTGGAGTAAGGGCGGCTTTATGCTGGGAGAAGGAGATTGCAGTGCTTGCCCGTTCGCATAACAATGCCAATGTCATTTGTTTGCCTGCCAGATTTGTAACCATGGAGGCCGCAAAGGATATGACCGATGTTTTTTTGTCAACTCCATTTGAAGGCGGGAGACATCAGGCCAGAGTTGAAAAAATTTAAAAAATTTGAATCAATAAAACAATCACCATGAATAGGTTTCTGTCGTCCTTGTTTTTAGTATTAATCTTCATCAGTGCGTCAGCACAAAAGAAGAGACAGGTAAAATTGCCTGATCCTTCAAAATATGCTGCCACGATTACAACAGAAGATCTGAGCAGGCATCTCTATATTGTTGCAGGAAAAGAGATGGAAGGCAGGGAAACCGCATCAGAGGGTCAAAGGAAGGCTGCAGCTTATATAGAGCAGCATTTCAGGTCTATCGGACTCAAGCCTGGCAATGGGGATAGTTATCAGCAGTCATTTCCCGTATTCAAGGATGTCTCAGAAAACTCAGAGCTTGTAGTGAATGGAAGATCTTTTGATGCGAGTAAAGATTATTTGCCATTCAGTTTTTACAATACAACAGCTACCACCTATTTTTCAGAAGTAGTATTTGCTGGCCATGGCATTGTAGAGGGAAGTGTGGATGATTATGCGGGACTAAATGTGATGGGGAAAGCGGTTTTGCTGCTGGATGGTGCACCTGCCGGCTTTAAGCCTGCTGCCCAGGGTTGGAGAAATGCGTCAAGCGTTTATGGTAAAATAGCTGCTGCCAGGTCAAAAGGTGCGGCCGCTGTGATCATTGCTGCAAAAGGATTCCCCCGGAGGGTAGGAGCAAGTGGAGGACAGCAGTATACTGATTTATTTAAATCTGAACATTACCCCAACACATTTACGGTTTCCGACAGTGTTGCGAGAGCTATTGCAGGTGGGGATTCTTGTTGGAATTCCTGGGTAAATGCAGGAAAAACGGGAAAAGTAACCGGTACTGTTATCAAGGCGAATGTAAAACTTGCCTATTCCAAAAAAACTGAAGAATTGTCGAGCAGTAATGTCCTCGCTTATATTGAGGGTTCCGATAAAAGCAATGAGTGGCTGGTCATTTCTGCACATTATGACCACCTGGGTAAGCGTGGCGATGTAATTTATTATGGTGCTGACGATGATGGTTCCGGAACAGTGGGTGTGCTTGAAATTGCTGAGGCATTTGTAAAGGCCAAAGCTGAAGGAAAAGGTCCGAGAAGGAATATTCTTTTTCTTGCTGTGAGTGGCGAGGAGAAAGGCCTTTGGGGATCAGAGTATTTTTCAGAACATCCAACGATTCCGATGGATAAAACAACTGCTGATCTCAACATTGATATGATTGGGCGTACAGACACAGAGAGACTCATGGCTGATACACTCAACTATGTGTATGTGGTGGGCGATGACAAGTTGAGTTCTGAATTGAAGCCTATCAGTGAGGGTGTAAACACTAAGTATACCAAGCTTGTGCTTGATTACAAATTCAATGACCCAAAAGACCCCAACAGGATATATTACCGCAGCGACCACTTTAATTTTGCCGCAAAAGGGGTACCTATCATTTTTTATTATGATGGTATGCTGAAGGCTGATTACCATAAGCCTTCTGATACCCCAGATAAAATCAACTATCCACTGCTTGCTAAAAGGGCTCAGCTTGTTTTTCATACAGCTTGGGAGATGGCCAACAGGGAAAATTTGCTGAAACGCGATATACCTTTGAATTAGCAGATGAGCGATATTGAATTGGCAAAAGAAACTTGTTATTGTGCCCGTTGTTTATTTGATTTAAGGAGAAGAACCACGGGTAATGCCTCTTAATTCTAATGCTCGGTTGCATGCTGGGGCATGTGACTGAGGCGGCGAAGCATTGAAGAAAAAAATATGGCTAAACCTGAAAAGTGCTGGTTCGCATTATATACAAAACCTCGCTGGGAGAAGAAGGTCCACAAAGCCCTGACGCAGCTTGGATTTGAGTCTTATTGTCCGCTTAACAAAGTAAGAAGAAAGTGGAGCGATAGGATAAAAGTAGTTGAGGAGCCTCTCTTCAAGAGTTATGTATTTGTTCATGTTGAAGATGCAATGAGGCCTGAGGTGAGGTATGTGGATGGGGTATTAAATTTTGTTTACTGGAATAAAAAGCCGGCAGTAGTTAAAGATGAGGAAATTGTTGCCATCAAGCGGTTTTTATCTGAGTATGATGATGTTGAAGTTAAAACCATGGATGTACAGCCAGCTGATGAAGTTGTAATCAGTGCAGGGGTTATGATGGGTGCCAAGGGGAGGGTTTTGCGTGTTATGGGAAATAATATTATTGAAGTTCGGATAGAAAGTCTGGGTTTCATACTTACTGCCAAGTTCGATAAAAAGGCAATTGCAAAAGTTTAAATGCGTTTGTTGAGACAATTTTTATTTATTCTCGTGGTGATGAACTCACTGGGTTCATGTACTACCTACAGACAACTGCAGGTTTTACAGGGCGAAATTGATACTACAAGGTTTAGCAATGTTAAAGTCCCCGAGCAGCGGGTGCAAAAGGGAGATCAATTGAGCATTGTCGTTTACAGTGATAATGCAGCAGCCAGTTCCAGTTTCAATGTCACTGCTGGAGCTAATTTGAATTCGCAACAGGGCCTGCCATCAAGCTCAACAACCACTTTAACCGGGAATATGTATGAGGTGGATAATGAGGGGATGATTTATTTTCCCCAGGTAGGCAAACTGAAAATTGAAGGTCTTACAAAGGAAGGTATTGGGACAGTGCTTAACAGCAGGCTAAAGGACAAATACCTTACAAATCCCTATTATGTAATACAGTTTCTGAATATGAAAGTTACGGTATTCGGTGATGTTGTCAGGCCCGGAGTGTATCAATTGAACAGACCCAATACCAACATTTTTGAGGTACTCACCATGGCTGGTGATTTAACCTATTATGCGAGGCGGGAAAATATACTAATCATAAGAGAGCAGGAGGGCAAGCGTATTTTTGCAAGAATGGATATTACCAAACCGGATGTATTTAATTCCCCTTATTACTACCTGCAGCAGAATGACATGGTTTTTGTAGACATGCGGAAGGGTAAAGTTAACGGCAGTGATCAGGTCTGGTTGCGAAATGCAAGTCTTATTCTGAGTTTAATTACCGCAACTGCATTCCTGATTAATATTTTTCGATGATCTTATTTCGTGCTCATGTCCAATAATGATCTATATACTTATTCGCAATTAACGGGCAGGTTGGGAAACCAGCGCAGCAATTATACAGTACAGGAATTCATTTCAAAATATTTTTATCTCATTCCCTGGTTACTGGTAAGTGTTGGTATTGCAATTAGTATAGCGTATACCCGCTTACGTTATATCAATCCGGTTTATTCTGCTTCCGGGAGGGTATTGATTAAAACAGATAAATCTGGCAGTAATGTTTTTGGAGAGAAGTTGGGGGAGGTTGTAACAGCATCTGTAAATACCCGCCTGATGGATGATCAGGTGGAGCTTATCAAGTCCACTGCACTGGCACGTCTTGTTGTCAGGACTGCTGATTTGCAGCAAACTTATTATTATAAAGGGAAGCTTAGGAACAGACTCATCCATAATCCCCAAAGTCCGATCAGGCTTCATATACTGGCTATTCATGATTCCTCAGCAGGTTTTTCTTTGGATGTTACAATTCTCGATGAGAAACAATTTAACATCGCAGGTTTGAATGCGCCAGTCCCTTTTGGTGTGAACTTTAAGCATAGACTGGGAGTTTTTCGTTTGGAAAAACGGGTGCCTGGCTTTGGCAGTAATAAAGAGTTTTTGATAAACTGGACACCTGAACTGGATTTAGCGCGGGCATTGGCTGGAGGTATTCAGGTTGGGGTGGTGACAAAGGGAGGTAATGTCTTGAATTTTGTATATTATGCAGAGCATCCTAAAGTTGCGGAGGATGTTGTAGATGGATTTCTGAATGCATACCAGGAGTACAGTTTAAAAGATAAGCGGGAAGGTGCGGTAAGTGCACTTGATTTTATCGAAGCGCAGTTAAATGATTCTAAAAAGGATCTTGGTATTTTGGAGCTGCAGTTGCAGCAGTTCAGGGAGGCAAATAAGGCCGTTGTACTTTCTGAGCAGGCATCCGGTTATTTTGAAAGTTTGCAGAACTCAGGAGAGAAAATTGCGGAGCAGGCAATCAGAATTAAAATGGTTGAGTATATGATTGGTTATGTGACTGATGTAAAAAATGCGGGAAAAATAATTCCGTTGTTTGCAGAAGTCACATCAGGTAAGGCAGGTGATTTGATTACCGATTACAATAAAATTCTTTTGCAAAAGGAAGTTTCATTGCAAACAATTCCTGCTGAAAGTCCTATTATAAGAGATTATAATTTGTTGCTGGATAAACAAAAAAGTGAAATTATCCTATCGCTAAAGCATATAAAGGATAGTTATGCTGCTGTTCAGGAAAGTCTTAAACTAAATGAATTGCAATCAAAGTCTGAGCTTAGGGATATGCCCCGAAAGGAAAGGCAGTTGCTGGAAATTACCAGACAACAAAAAGTAATGGAGGAGTTGTATGCCACTTTATTGCAAAAAAAATTGCAGACTTCTATCAGTACAGCATCAACATTATCCAATATACAGTTGCTTGAGTCAGCATATTCTTCAGGCCAGCAGGTTACGCCACAGCCCCGTTCATTTTATACGACGGCAGTTTTGATTGGCATTTTAATACCTGTAGTGCTGGCATTCCTGTTTGAATTCCTGAATGACAAGGTGCGTTCAAAGCAGGATATAGAGTCGGTTACTGCGGTGCCTATACTGGGAGAAATAGGGCATGTTGCCGGGGATGAAACACTTGTGATTAGTTCACGTGACAGAAGGTTAATTTCAGAGCAATTTAGAATTGTACGAACCAGTCTTCAGTATATCCTGAGTGAAGGGAAAAAATCAAATGTTATTTTGGTCACTTCCTCCATGAGTGGTGAAGGGAAATCCTTTATAGCAACAAATATGGCTGCCGTTGTGGCTGTATCGGGGAAGAAGACTGTCTTGCTTGAGTTTGACATACGAAAACCGCGTTTGATGAAGGGATTGGGTATGTCACTGTCTGATAGAAAAGGGTTAACACATTTTTTAATTGGCAAGGCTGATGTGAATGATATCATTCAAAAGGTAGAAGGAGTGGATAACCTGTATATTATTCCATGCGGACTGGTACCTCCTAATCCTGCTGAATTGATACTGAGTGAAAGATTAAAACAATTGTTCACCCAGCTGGAGCAGGATTTTGATATGGTTATTGTTGACTCACCTCCAGTTGGCCTTGTGAGTGATGGATACGTACTGGGGAATTACGCAGACGCAACCTTATTTGTTGTAAGACATAATTATACATTCAAAAAACAGCTTACGCTTTTACAATCAGTTTATTCAGACAGAAAACTTCCGCATTTATCGTTGGTTATAAATGATGTTAAGGCACCTCTAGGGTATAATAACTATGCTGGATACCTGAATTATGGTTATGGCGGATATGGTTACAAAAACGATCTTGATCACTATTTTGAACGAGATACCCCGGGGAAATTTAACCGTATAAAGAGATTTTTTGGGTAAAAATCAAAATCTGAACACCAAGAATCCGGCATATATCGAAGAGCAGGAAACATGGGATTTGATTATAAAGCCCAGGACTGATTTTTTTGAAATCAATCTCAGAGAAGTCTGGCGTTACAGGGATCTCATGTGGATGTTTATTAAGCGGGACTTTGCAGCTCAATATAAGCAGACAGTTCTGGGTCCACTCTGGCATTTCATTCAGCCTTTATTTACTACACTTATTTTTGTTGTGGTATTTTCCAGGATAGCTGCAATATCTACAGATGGGTTACCTCCTTTGATTTTTTATCTGAGTGGGATAACAATCTGGAACTATTTTTCTTCTTGTTTAATTGCAACTTCGAATACGTTTGTAGCGAATGCATATATTTTTGGAAAGGTCTATTTTCCGAGGTTGGTCATGCCTCTTTCTGTCGTTTTAAGTAATATGGTAAAATTTGGTATTCAACTTTTGCTATTGGTAGCAGCAATGATTTGGTATGCAATCAATGGTATGGAAATCCATTCAGGCAGTTCGTTATTTTTAATTCCTGTAGTAATATTGATGATGGCCTGTATGGGATTAGGTTTGGGCATAATTATTTCTTCATTAACTTCCAAGTATCGTGATTTCGCAGTATTGGTAACTTTTGGCGTACAGCTTTTGATGTATGCAACCCCTGTGGTTTTTCCAATGTCGGCTGTAAAAAGTCCAGATTTGAAATTCTGGTTATCAATCAATCCGCTTACCCCATTGGTAGAAGCCTTTAGGTACGCACTCCTTGGCGCAGGAAGTTTTGATGCAATACACTTGTTATATAGCGGTATTTTTATTTTACTGCTTTTAATTTCCGGGCTGTTTTTGTTTGGCAAAGTTGAAAAGACATTTATGGATACTGTGTAGGTTGATTAATTCAATGAAGTGAGGGTAATAAAAGCAGAGAATATTTCAAAATTATACCGCCTTGGTCAGGTTGGCACTGGGAGTATGTTCCATGATGTAAACAGGTGGTGGCATACGATGCGGGGTAAGGAAGATCCCTATTTACGGGTAGGTGAAATTAATGATAGAACCCGGAGAGGCAGTAGTCATTATGTATGGGCATTAAAAGATATTGACTTTGAAGTTAAGCAAGGTGAAGTTTTGGGTATAATAGGTCGCAATGGTGCAGGTAAAAGCACATTGTTGAAAATACTCAGTCGCACTACTTCTCCAACAACAGGTACTATAAAAGTAAAGGGGCGCATAGCAAGTTTGCTTGAAGTGGGAACGGGATTTCACCCAGAACTGAGTGGCCGTGATAATATTTTCATGAATGGTACTATCCTGGGTATGACCAGAGCAGAAATTAAATCCCGGTTTGATGAGATTGTTGAATTTGCCGGTATTGAAAGGTATCTTGATACACCTGTAAAGCGCTATTCATCGGGCATGTATTTAAGGCTGGCCTTTGCGGTAGCTGCTCATCTGGAATCTGAAATATTAATTGTTGATGAAGTTTTAGCGGTTGGTGATTATGAATTTCAGAAAAAATGCCTTGGTAAGATGAAGGATGTGAGTGAAAGTCAGGGTAGGACTGTATTGTTTGTGAGTCATAATATGCAGTCTGTTGCAAGCCTTTCATCCAGGTTATTGATTATGAATAATGGATTAGTCCGGCAGTTTAGTGATCCGGTTGAGGGGATTGCATGTTATCATCAGGAAAACGCGGGGTTTGATAAAAATAGCTATTCCGGTTCAAGTATAGGGGGATTAGGAGATAATGATTATTTGGATTTAAACGAATATTATTTGTGTGATGAGCGTGGTAATAGAAAGAATGCTTTTTCAAATAATGAGACCATTGTTGTAAATCTCAACTTTGATATAAAACATACAGATCCGCTGCTTACTGTAGGTATTGGACTTTATACCGCCGAAGGAGTTAATTTGTTTTGGTCAATACATTTGGAGGACGATAGTCCTGTCAGTTTGCATCAGGGGTCACATAGTATTAAAATTCTTGTAAGGGATCTTATATTAAATGAGGGCAACTATAAAATTGAGCTCATTGTTGCACTACATAACAAGCAATGGATTTACAGACCTGAATTCAATGCTCCTTTTCTGATTTTTTCAATGATCAGACCATCCGGATTAAGAGATGTATGGAGTTCCAAAAGGCAGGGTAGTCTGGTTCCGAATGTTAAATTTATAAAATAGTTCAACTGTGGGGGCAATCGAATTTTCTGCAC
>Ga0209229_10000259_pt1 | contig 21109 bp, 28 predicted proteins | sample SanBayMetagenome_FD_187466 | JGI IMG/M metagenome (GOLD analysis project Ga0209229, IMG submission 187466) | Freshwater and sediment microbial communities from dead zone in Sandusky Bay, Ohio, USA (SPAdes) (version 2) | ecosystem: Environmental > Aquatic > Freshwater > Lentic > Sediment... | reverse complement strand
AATTTAAAAGGCAAGAAGTTAGATGAATTTATCACTGCTAGATTCATACCAATGTTAAGAGAATGTTTTGAACAGCAAGGTTATGCAAAGCCAGAAGTTGACGAAGATAAGAAGCACATTGCTGAACAGAACTCAATTATTTTAGTATCGATTCATTCAACTATTTATGTAATTGACGGAGACTATAGTTGGTGCTCAGATGCTAGCGGTATTTACGCTTTTGGCAGTGGTAGTGGTTATGCGTTGGGCGCACTTCATTCTTTAGTGGGTAAGAAAAAAATAACAATACCTCACGCTAAATCAATAGCTATTAAAGCAATCAATATTGCTGCGAGGTTTGATCCGCACACTGGTGCACCTTATCATTGGTTTGTGCAAGAGCACGACACAGAGGGTAAGCAACCAATAGGAAGGCCGCGTAAATCCGTTGCAAAAAAATGATGATATACTAGAAGCGCTGGTTGCTTTAGCTGAAATAGCTAAGGGTAAAAAAGATGGGGTTATGGTTTATGCCAATCTTTTCTACGATGCAGCTGTTGAAATAAAATCTCTCAGAGATAAAAATAACGAACTTCAAAGAGAGTTACTAAAACTTAAAGGAATTGAATATTAATGGAATCGAACTGGACGCATGTTCCACATGGATACAAAGATGAAAAAAAATTAACTCAAAGCTTAGCAAGTACTGCTAATAAAGTTTTGAATTGGGAAAATGCTTTTGTTGAATCTATCACCAAAGAACAGCAACATAATCTTGATCATTTAAAGATGGAAAACGTAATATTAAAAAATAAAATTACTAAACAAAGTTATTTACTTCAAGATTTTAAAGATCTAGTTGACATGTTTGCTACTGGAAATGTTGATCTTTTGTTTTATAAAAGAGTAATAAAAGATTACTTTAATTCTTTGGAGCCTTCTAACAAGGGTTAATCATGACCGTATTCGGAAGAAGAAATAATCCTTGTCCATGTCGTACTCCAATTCCATCTAATCCATTTTGTGGAGATAGACGGAGTAGAAGACGATGACTAATTTTTTTTCATACAAAAAACTTTTTTCATATACATCTTAAAGTTAGGCAAAATATGCAAGTAAAACATTTAGGAAGTGGAATTGTTCTCATAGAAGAACTCTTGTCTAAAGAAGAATTAGCATTAGTTGATCTAAGTCTAATTGAATCACAATGTACGCCGCAAGGGTATAAAAAAATAGATGGAAAAGATTACATGGAAGGTGGATATCACATCCCCGAAGAAGACCTAGCCAGTATGCCAATTAGATACATGCAGGATATAGATGCTCTTTCTTTTTATAAGGTAATTGACGATGCAATATATCGAGGTACGATTGAATATTGTAAACTATTCCCAGTTGCTGCCGAATCTATAACTAATTGTGTTGGAAAGCACTTTATCAAATATCTTGCCGGAGGTCTCATGGGCCCTCATTCTGATTCTTCTCTAGCCTATAAAGAGGGAACAATTGAACCGGTTTCAGCAATAGCTTTAGGTAATACAGTTACGGTTTCAATCATTCTTAATGATCAATTTGAAGGTGGAAGTATAGGTTTCAAAACTTGGGGAATTGAGCTTTCACCAAAACCAGGTTCTGCTTTATTCTATCCATCAAACTATATTGGAGCACACGACGTTCGCGAAGTTGTTTCTGGAAAACGTTGGGCATTTTTAGCTTTTCTATCTCACGGTGATAGGTCTTTTACTCCTCACCCCGAATTAGAAAAGTATGCCGATAGATATCAATGGACTATGAAACTTAGGCAGGATATTAGGGACGCTTTAAATACTGATCTAGATAATTTAAATAGATGTCAAGAAAGAGTTATATAAGGCGAAATAATTATACAGCCGTTGTGACCACCAAAACCAAAGTTGTTTGACATTGTTGGTCCAGGTTTCCACGGACGAGGTTCGCTAATAACAACATCAATATTTATTTCAGGATCAAGTACTGTTGTACCTGCTGTTGGTGGTATAAGTTTCTTTTCAAAACTTAGCAATACTGCTGCGGCCTCTAAAGCTCCAGCCGCCCCCATTGGGTGGCCTGTTACGCCTTTGATCGAAACAACAGGAACACTATGCTTACCAAATACTGATTCAATAGCTTGTGCTTCTGCTATGTCGTTTAACACGGTGCTAGTACCATGTGCATTTATTTGTTTAATATCACTTGGTTGCAAACCCGCATCCTCTAGGGCTAATTGCATACACTTTGCAGCACCGACTCCACCCGGTGAAGGTGCAGTAATATGATATGCATCTGCGTTACTTCCTGAGCCAACAATCTCCGCAAGAATATGAGCGCCACGTTCAATTGCTTTGTCTAATCGTTCAAGAACAAACATCCCCGCTCCTTCGCTGAAGACGAAACCATCACGTGACACATCAAACGGTTTGCTAATCTTTGAGCTTGACAGTGCTGTCATGTTTGTGAATCCTGCCACTGCAGTAATTGTGGTTGCAGATTCGGTGGCACCAGCGATAACGGCATCACAACGACCTAGGGCAATGAGATGGGCAGCATTGCTTAATGCATGAGTTGCTGCAGCACACGCAGTACAAATAATCTCAAGTGGTCCTTGAAAACCATATTTGATTGATATCGCAGCACCGGACGCGTTTGACATCATCATAGGTATACCTAGTGGAGAAACACGTCGTTCACCTTTTTCGTGACATACAATTATCTGTTCCTCTAAGGTTCGAAGCCCACCTATTCCAGTGCCAACTATAGTCCCTATACGAGATTTGTCATATGGTAAATCTCCAGATTGTGCTAGCGCTTCTGATGCAGCTGCTAGTGCATATTGCTCGTGACGATCTGATCTACGTGCTTCTCTTGGTCCTGGGAAATATGGTAAAGGGTCCCAATTCTCCACTTCGATAGTTTTACTACCTGAAGTACCTGGGGCAAGGAGGCCTTCCCAAAACTTCTCTTTGCCTATACCACAAGGTGCAACAACTCCGTAACCGGTTATAGCAACCCTATATCCAACTGCGCTCATACTAAGTATTATTTTTCTACTTAATTTTTGAAACCACTAGTTCGTAAGCTTTGCCTACTGTATTAATGTCATCTAGATCAGACTCTGGAACTTCAATATTAAATTCTTCTTCCAACACCATTATAAGCTCAACCATAGCAAGGCTATCGGCTTCTAGATCATCTCTAAATGAAGACTCCATAGTAACGATACTGGCATCGACAAAAAGGATACTAACAATGCACTTAACAAAGCGATCAAATAATTCTTGGTTCACGTATTTCTCCTTAAATTTAGATGTCCATTATACCTTAAGTGAATACGCAAAGCAAGAGTATAATTAATTTAATTCAAACTTGGTGAATTCTTCACCAGTGTCTTCGTGGTCCTCGAACTGAATAACGCCCATTTCCTCAAAGCGATGGCGCAGCCACTTGTCGTTGCGGTCAAGTAGTCCAAGCTTCTTGCAGTTCGGAACAATCTTGGCGAACAGCATTTGTTGAAAGAATATTCTTTGTGGATCATTTATAAACATTGGCACCACCTCACGCGGATTTACACCCATTCGCTCCCACACTTCTTGCTGCAAGAAACGGTCGCGCATACGAATGCTTGCTTCGAATGCAAACTCTTGACGATCCTTAATTTCTGTATCTGACATTCCGTCGTATACCTCTTTAAGGCTAAGTACACCGAAAGCAACGTGACGTGCTTCGTCGCTCATCACGTAGCGAAGAAGTTTTTTAAGCAGTGGTTCATTGGTGAGTTCGTGCATGTAGCCGAATGCGGCAAGAGCAAGTCCTTCAACCATGATCTGCATGCCAAGGTATGTCATGTCCCAACGGCTGTCTTGAATGATGTCGTCGAGCAACATTCTTAAGTGTGGGTTTACTGGGTACATGCCGCCAACTTTTTCGTTCAAGTACTTTGCGAAGACTTCTACGTGACGAGCTTCGTCCATTACTTGAGTTGATGCGTACAACTTTGCGTCGTACCAAGGAACAGTCTCCACAATTTTACTAGTACAAACAAGCGCGCCTTGTTCTCCGTGCAAAAACTGCGAAAGCATCCAACGACGTCCTTCAATACCAAACTCCAGAGACTCTTTATCTCCCCACTTTTCAAGTGGAGTTCCTATATATGCAGATCTGTCAATACCTTCTCCAATAAGAGCTTGATCTGATCTTATAACTTTTTCCATGTCAACTTCTGTTTCCCACGGAAGATCTAATTCACCGTTCCACTGACCGGTCTTTGCCTTTTCGTATAGCTTGCGTAGTGGCGGACGCGCCAATGTGTAGTCCCAGGTAAAAATGGTTTCACCGCCACCCTGTACCGAGTGACTCTTTGCATTCGGATCAGTATTAGTCACACTGAGAATTGCCTCAATATCGTTGATATTTGATCTTCCTATTAAATCCTTATTAAGAGTTTCATTTTCTGAGCTCATATCATGATCCCTTACTTAATCCAGCTTCTTTAAACGCCGTGTTTAGTTGATTAATATTTTGTTGAGTTTTTGGCATAATTATATTAGATATAATATACCATATGGCCTTTCCGTAAAACTTTTCCAAATAATCTTTCAATGTTATTTAGAATATTTTTCATATTAAGTGTATGGATTATATCTTGGATTGTTATTAAAATTAAGACTTTGAAAACTAAAATTAGCTCTCATGCCAGCTCTAGCAGATACCGATTGAGGGGTAACTATTGAGCCTAGTCCAGCTGATTCTACCTTCTGTAGACCTTTAATTCCAACCCTAGCTTGACGCATGCCGGGTCCCCTAAACCTTGGATCTATAGCTCTTGGATCAGAAACAGTTGCACGCTGAAATTTATTTAAACGAAAATTGCCGCTGGAAACAATTCCACCAGAAACAATACCGGGGTCATTTAGCCCACCATGTCTAATCGGATCTCTCATATTATATATAGTAACGGTTACTATATAGAATATAGAACTTAACCATGCACTCTTAGGTTAGTTGGGTGGAAAAATTTAAAATGGCTTCAGAAAAAGAACTTAGTGAACTAAGGGCTGTTATTAGGCAACGTGCTGGAGAAGAAGCTGCTGCGCTTGAGGACCAATTTGCAGAAAAGGGACTTGGATTTATTAGCCCTCCACCAAAATTAGAAACAAAAACAACTATATCTGGACAAAAATATAGAGGTGGACGTGGTGGAGAATGGGACTTTTTTTCAGGTTTAAGTAAAGCTGAAAAAAGTAGACTTCGCAGAAATTGGACTCTACCTGGTGGAATGCAACCAGATCAGTTTGGCATTGATGATTCAATCACTGGTCAATTTCGCTCAGTAGATGAAGGGATCGAAGAATTTTTAGATCTCACCAGAAGAATAGATGTATTAAAAAACTATTCAAAGACTGGCAAACTTCCGAGTAATATGGATGCCTATGGGGGGCTAAATCTAGATTCAATTTTTGGTGGCGCTCTTGGTGAAATTGAAATGGATATGCGAGTTCCCGTAAGTATATCTGGATTATATGGAGAAGATTCTTTAGGGTATCTATCGGGACTACAAGCTGATTCTGCCGCAGCCTATGGTGAAGAGATAATAGAAACTGCAGCTTTACCAACAAGAACGCAAGCTCAAATAAAACTGCAAAAAATTCAAAGAGCAAAAGAAACAAAATTAAACGACATAGCTAGACGAGAAGAAAGAGCTAAATCAACGATTAATGTTGGTAGACCTCTTACACCTCAAGAAAAATTAATACAAAATAGAGCAAGGGCTATGGCTCAGCCTATGGTAGACGAAGCCTCAGAATACGCATTAAAGGATGCGGCTGGATACTTTGATGATTCCTATTTTGATAGTTTTGCAGATGATGTTGTTTCGGAAAGTTACGAAGTATTAGATGGCCCCATAGCTTCTATATCATCTAGCGCAAGAGCAACGGGCGCTTCAAGTGGAGCAAAGATTGCTTCTGCGGTGGCCGGAAAATCTTCTACCGCTAGTAGCACAACATCACATATAATCAAGGGCGTAGAAACAGCAACTGATTTAGTTTCATTTAATAAAAAAACCGCCGCTGCAGCTGCTGGTCTAGGGTTAGCTGGTGGCTATTTTGCTAATAGGAAAAGAACAAGGAGATAATTAACAGATAGGCTATTACTATACTTCCGACACTAAGGAGGTGGTTATGGCAGGGAAAAAGCCCGCAAAAGTTAGTTCTTCAAATAAAGTAAGTCAACCAGAAAAACCTGGTAAGTTAGTCAAATACATTGGCGCATATAAAGGCGTATTTCATACCTGCCCTACCTGCGGTAGCAAAGTGGGTAGAGGATTGCTTTATGAGTACAAAGACTCTATGTACTGCACGAGGACTTGCATACCAAAAGCTGAAGTGGTACTATAATAATATGCAAAACCATTGGCTTTCTGATATTAATTATCAAAAATCGTTAGTTAAAAATACTAACGAGATGAAAAATGAGCGTATGCCAGGAAGAGTCGCTCCAGCTGAGAGAGATTTTGCTGATTCTTTATTGGCAATTGCCAAAAAATATGGCAAGCTTTCAGATAATGATGGTAATGGTATTTGGGTAGGATATGTTTCTGAATCTGAAAATGATAATTATGAAATTGGAGTACGTTGTGAAAATTGCATTCTTCATGAATCAAAAACAGTGTGTAAAATTGTCAAACAAAAAATTGAATCTGGTGGATATTGTAGATTAGCAGCAATACCAGATGGAGTTGTGGGATCATCTAGAGATGACGACGACGACGAAGATGATGAGGAAGATGGTGAGCAATGAGAGTCTGGATTGATCAAGATTTATGCACTGGAGATGGACTATGTGCAGAGATAGCACCAGATGTATTTCATATGATGCCAGATGGTCTTGCGTATGTAAAAGAAGGCAACAAGATTTATGCAGCCGCTGTGGGGAACCCACAAGGCGCAGATGGTTTAGCATCTTTTTCAGACGATAGATTAGGAGACGTAGTTGAAGCAGCAGAAGAATGCCCAGGAGAATGTATCTTCATCGAGCCGTAAAAGAAAATATTATGAATAAAGAAAATTTTTATGACCCCGAAAAACCAGAAGAATATTTCTATGATCCTGAAGATGCAATTGATTATGATCTATTCTTTAAAAACTTATGGGAAAAAGAAGACAATTTTTTAAAGTCTGTTGGAGTTGAGACAACTAATAAATAAACTATAGTGGTCTTTGAGTAATTTTTGATTCTTTTATAGTTTTTTCAGAAAGTGATTTTCCCAAAAATCTTTCTGCGTAATGTATATGCGAATGCATCCCAGGATGATTGCCGTGATCAAACCCAAGATTCCAAAAAAAAGATTGGTCTTCATTTAAAGGATTGTGGTCTGTGCATTTTTCGTGATCTAGTAGATAGCTTATTTCACTTTCCTCTTTGTTATTGGTGATATAAAAATCATTATTCATTTTATTGAATACGTAGTTAGTTTCACCGTCCCAGGAAAAAAAATTATAATTTATTCCCAAACTGTAAAAAAGCTCTAAAGTATTGAGAGATGTAAGCGCGCTAAATATAGCTGCCTCTAAAGGAAAGCTTCTGTTTATATTGAAGTAATCTTTATATATTAAAGGTTTTTGTTTTCTATTTTCGGTAAAGTTAAAATTTTTATTAGAGTAATCCCAATTATAAGAAGAAAGCCACCTTTTTTCTTTTATTTCTGGAAACCAAAATCTTCTTAAATCTGGTGTTAAAAATAATATTTTTTTAGGTAAACCAAATTCTTTTATATAGTTTACAAAATTATTAAATATTCTTTGTACTGAACCATTAGGTTGAGCTAAAACATTAACCGTTTGGCCTAACTCTCTAGCTACTAGGTGGGGCCAAGTTAAATCGTAAGGCAGTCCGCATCCAGCAGTAACTGAACATCCGATTGCCAAAATGTCTGGGTTCTTTATGAATTCAGTTCCATGATAACCATTTTTATTTATTCTATAAATCATTCTTGGATCAGGTTTACCCCAATCTGCGCCGATCAGTGTAGTAATCTAAATCACTCATGTCGTCTCTTGGGTGAATAAGAGATTGGCCCTCTAGTGATTTAAACTCCGTAGAGTTTATTTCCAATGAGATATTTAAATAGTCTTGATTAAAGTTCATAAACTAGTAAATAAAAGGGTCTTTATTTTTGGTATTGACAAATGGTATTTTTGATTTAATATTTAAGATTATTGATCTAATCAAAATAGCTTTCTTATGAAAGAAAAATTTCATCTATCTCAATCCCCTATTGTCCTGTTAATAAAAATTATATCACATAAAATTAATGTATATCAAAACCTGGATTGTTTTTATTCCATTCATTTACTTGATCTGAATCATTAATAAGCGGTTGGTTCCTTATGTTTAAGCTAGTGTTCAACAGTACTGGTACTCCTGTCAGTTGATGCCAAGTTTTTAATGTTGAATATAGACCTGGATTTTGTTTATGGTTAACTGTTTGCACTCGCGATGTTCCATCTATGTGAACCACAGAAGGAATTAAATCTGGCTTCTTGCATTTAAATGCAAACTGCATGTAAGGAGAAGTATTTGTTGGCATATCAAACCAATCCTGAGCGTGTTCTTCCAATATCACTGGAGCAAAGGGTCTAAACTTTTCTCTATTCTTAATTTGGTTTACTTTATTTTTTATTTCTGGATCCCTAGGATCAGCTAATATACTTCTGTTCCCCAGCGCTCTAGGACCAAACTCCGCTTTACCGCAAGCAACTGGTGCAACTTTGCCATCCAATAAAGATTTAATTATTTGTTTTTCTGGGTAGTTCTTTTTTATATCATAGCCAAGATAAGCTGTGTCCCATACTAGATGTTGACGAGTAACCAAAGCAGCTGCACCTAAGCTACTTCCAGCATCTCCGGGATTTGGCATTATCCAAATGTTGTTGAATAAATTATATAGTTGAGTGTTAGCTGAACAGTTTAATGCGCAGCCCCCCATGAAGACTAGGTTTTTTTTATTTGTTTTAACTTTAGCAAAATTCATAAACTCCATCAGTCTATCTTCGTAGACTTTCTGAACTGCTGCAGCGATATCAAATTTATCTTGGTCTGTACTTATCGGTTCATCCCAATCTCTTATGCCATTGTGATAATTATACTTTTGTTTTTTAAAAGTTGGAAAATACTCATTTACCTTTTTGTAATACCTATTATAGTTACCAAATCCAGCCATACCCATGAGTATGTATTCCTCGGTTCCTGGGATTAGTCCTATTAGTTTTGTAAAAGCGCTGTAGTATAGTCCAAAACTTATCGGATAATTTAACGCATATATCTTCTTTAAATTCTTTCCTTCTCCAACCCAAATGCTAGTGGTGTTCCATTCACCAATTGCGTCAATTACTACAACAGCCGCTTCGTCAAAATTGCTAGTGTAGTATCCAGCGGCTGCATGAGATTCATGATGCAAGAACTGCTTTTCCTTTATTAGAGATAAATCACTAAACTTAAATTTAGAAGCTTTTCCTAACCCACCAAATAATCTTAATCTAGTATTTTTCAACCATCGCTTTTCGTAATAGGCAATGATATCTGGTTTACCATATGAAAGAACTTCATCAATAACTTCTTGGTTTAGATACCAATCATTTTTAACCTTAGAGTATCTTTCTGCGTGCGCTGCAAAGAATATATTTTTACCATCAATAAGTGAAACAGCAGCATCGTGCCCATTATCGTTAATCCCCAATATTAACATTTTACTACACCAGATCCTTGATTAGATCATGAAAAAATAAAGCCCAATGATGATTTCTATGCCAACCATGATGAGCTCCATGTATCCAATCTTTTTTGCTAATTGATAAATATTTTTTTAAACCGTCTAATTCTTCGATACTTAGTTGTTTTTGATTTCTAATTTCTTGATATTTTTTTGGGAGGTCATACCTGTCTAGTGCTGTATAAAACAAATCTTTATATACTTTTTTTTCATCTTCGTGACAATAAAGTATTGTTTGGTCATTAAGCTGCTCTGGCTGTAAATGAATCTGAACATCAAGATTTAAGTCAACTTCAACCCAAGAATTTAATTTTTCAAAACTATATGCTTGACTATCGTAATGATAGTTTTCGTAACGATTATTTAAAAATTGGTAAATATCTATCTCGCCAAAACAATATTCCCAAACTGTCCAAAAAATTTGTATATTATTTTTTTTACAAAAAAGTTCAAAGGTATCTAATGCCTCAATTGTTTCAATTACTTGAAGTAGATTTTCTTCTATGTTTTTATGGTCCATAAAAGTTCCCATATGAACTACAAGGTTTTCTTTTAATAAAAATTTTTTATATCTAGAAAAATTAGGGAAATTACACAACACTATCTTAGGGTTTATTTTTTCTTTATAATAAAATTTATAAAAAGTATCTATTAAATATCGAACGCTTGCTCCAGCTGCACTCATATTGATGATGTCTTTTGATAACATTGAACTAAGCTGATTAACCCATGTATATTCAATTGGTAGACCAATACCCAAAGTATGAGAGCAGCCGAGGGCAACTATGTCAATATTCTGGTCTAATTCAATTGACCTAAAACCATCTGAATTAAACGCATAGCTGTATATATCTGGCTGATAGATTTCTCTTCCAACGTGACCATAACCATAGAGAACTTCATTTTTTGGAGCTGACTCTATAGAGTAGTCTAAAACCTTTTTTATATTAAAATCTTTAAACATATCGAGCACTAATAGGTATATGGGGTCTTGTTTTTTCTATTTTTAAATTTAAAAAATAACGAAAAAATCAATATCCTTAGGCGATGCATTGAGTGCTCCTTGGGTGTTGTTACTATTAATCATATCATATCTGGAGGGATCTTATGGAACAAATTAAAAATATAGTTATGCGTATTGTGGCCACTTTTGCAGCATCGGGTCTTGGCGTTGTTGGAGCTGGAACCATAGCAGGTGTACCTCTTTGGAAAGCTGTTTTTATGGCCGGTATTGCTGGAGTTGCTACTGTAGTTGAAGGTTTATCAAGAGCATTTTTAGATGACGGAAAATTATCAATTGCAGAAATTAACCAAGTATTTAATGGCGTAGACAAAAAAGCTGCCAAGGCAAAGGAGAATGATGCATCAAAATCATGAAAAGTCTGAGTGTGAATGTGCACATTGCGATTGTCAAACTTCATGCTTTGACAGTTGTACTTGCAACGAATTAATGGGTTACAGTGCATGTACAAGTCAACACGATTAATCAAACTTCTTCCAATCATGCTGATTGCACTTTCAGCATGTGGCTACGATGGAGGGTATAGATATTCATGTCAAGATCCAGAAAACTGGGAAAACCCAGAATGCAATCCGCCAATATGCCAATTAGATGGAAATTGCACAGAAACTTTACTTGGTTTCAATCCAAACGAAACAACAACGACACAGGAGATAGTCACACCGTGAAAAAGCGTTTAACACCATCAGAACTTGATGCTCGCCTTAAGTTTATAGTTGGTTGCGTTATGGCAACCGTTTTGACCCTTACAACTATTGGAGTTATCTACGCTCTTGTGTTCGTTACGCAGCCAATTGGAGCTCAAGCAGAAAACGATAAAATGTTCTTTAGTGTACTGTCAAGCATTGCGACATTTATCACTGGTACACTTGCTGGATTAATGATTTCAACTGGTGGCAATAAAGAAGATAAAAATGGAAATGGTATTCCAGACGACGAAGAATAATTATTAAGATGTCTTTAGAAAGCGATGCCTGGAATAATTGCAAACAAGAAGATCTCTGGATATTTAATAAGTTAATTGTTGCAAGACGTTCTGGTTATTTATGTGGTCCAAGTGGAATTGAAGTTCCATCTCCTGGTGAGTATTTTGTAAGACCAGTTATGAATATAGAAGGTATGGGCAAGAATGCCCGTATTGAATATTTGGAGAATAGAACTAATCATTTACATCCTGGCGAATTTTGGTGTGAGATATTTACCGGTGATCATATCAGTATCGACTATCGTGGGTATGAACCAATATTGTCAGTAATTGGCACCAAGCATGAAGTGCATCCATATGCAAGATTTACTCACTGGACTAAAACAGAGCAGACTTATCCGCTTCCACCGTTTATAGGATTAATGCCACTTAGGTATAAAACAATTAATTGTGAATTTATAGATGGAAAACTTATAGAAATACATCTTCGTAGTAATCCAGATTTTTCATATGGAAATACATCTATGATTCCAGTGTGGAAAGATGAAGAGGATCCAAGACCAGAAGGATATAATTTTATTAGCGATAATGATGAAGAATTAGATCGTTTAGGAATTTGGATTCGCTAATTAACATATTCCTTTACACACCAAAAATTAGTAGAACTATATCTGATTCCAGAAATTACTGGTAATACTTCGTGTATATATTTTTCATTTGATGGAAATAATAATAAACTTCCAGCTGTTGGTTTAATTTTTAAATCTTGATTAACAAAAAAAATTTCTCCACCTTTGTAATCTTCATTGTAATATAGGGTAGATGAAATATCTCTTGATGGATAACCATTTGGAGTAGGAATATTTTGCCCAGGTACGTTATCTATGTGTTCTGGTAAAAAAGAACCAGGCGCATAAACTGTCATTCCATTTAAAGTTTCTTCAAATATCTTACAGGAAAACTTCTGTTCTATATTTTCTTGAATAGATTTATTTAAAAAAGAAAAAATATCACACACTATAGGATCGCCATTTGGCTGCAAGAATTCAAAAGGATTACCACTGTAATTGTCTTTAATCGGCGGTGTGTCGTGTGTCCAAGACATAAGCTTTTCTATTAGGTCTTCAGATATAAAATTTTGAATATAAAAAATTTCTGAAATCATAAAAATTTTTAACCTAATAAGGTAGAAGTTAAATAGAAAAGATTAAACAAATAAACTTTTCTTTACGTACTTTGCAATACCGTAATTATGATTTCTCATTTGCAATTCCAGTAAAACATAGTCAGATAAATAAGAATCAATAAATCTTCTATTGTCAGAAGAATGATATTCTATTAAATAAATATCTGGCTGAAAAGTTATAGCACTTAAGATCTCAACTTCATAGCCTTCAGTGTCTATTTTTACTATATTGGCTTCTGGTAATTTTGATCCAGGAAAAACATTTATAATTTCCCCTTCTTCGCGCTGCTCTTCACCTTGAATCAGGGAAGCTTCCCCTATGTTATTCTTTCCGTAGTAAATTTTCTTTTTTTCCTTTTTGCTACCGATGGCAACATTATTGACAATAACATTTGTTATATCAGAAGTATTTAGACTCAGCATATCAAAAGTGCTTTTAACTGGTTCGTAACAATGGATTTTTGAATTTGTCCATCTATAATTTGCCCATCGAGCAAAACCGCCAATATTAGCACCAATATCCAATATGATTGGATGAGTATGGTTGTATCCTATATTGTATTCACCATTGAATATCTTAGCGATGTGTGTGATCATGTCATCTGGTATTATCATAATTAAGCGTACTGCTTACCTTTCCATTTATTTACTTTCCAAAAAACAGTTGTATTATAACGTTCTCCGGAGGTGACTGTTTCTACTCCATGGGCATAGTTTCCTCCGCCAGGAAAGTATACTAAAGTTCCAGCTTTAGGTTTAAAGCTTAAATCATATTGACTAAAGAAGAAATTTCCACCTTCATAATCATCATTATAATATAGTATGTTACTTAAATCGCGCCAAGATTCACAGACTTTGTCTGCGTGTTCGTTGAGGTGATCTCCAGTCAAGTAACGGGCAGCCTGATTAAACGAAGCGGGTTCTACTTCGCAGTCAAAATCTCTTTCTAAAAGAACTTGAACTTTTTCTCTATAGTGATCCATCAATAAAGACACTTCTTGATCTTGATCAAACCTAAGCATCGCTAGTGGAAATTCTACTGGATTAGCATTCTCTATGAAACCAACTTTTTTGATGTAATCATTAATCATTTTTAAGTGATCTTCTGATATAAAGTTTTCAACTATGTGAATATTTTTTATATCTTCAGGATCTATTAAAACATTTTCAGACCCCTCATAGATATAACCACTATTATTTTTTAAATACATATTAACCCCAAACAGGTATAGAACCGTATATTAGTGCTTTTTGCATTAGTGTGTTGTCCTGACCGGAGAAAGTATATGCAGTACATCTGTTGTCCCAAATAATTATATCACCTTGTTTTAGGTTAAATGTAAATAAATTATCTTTATCTTGAAAAAACTCCAACAAGTACTTTAAGTACTCCTGCCACACATCATTGTCTTTTCCGATAGTAGAGGGGCCACTGTAAAATACCGATTCTCTGCCTGTTTCTGGATGCACTCTTAATGCTAGGTGTTGGTAACCTGGAGTAGTTTGTCTAGTATGTAAATCTCTAGGGTTTAATATATTCCATCCAGTTGCTTTATGCTTGGTGATAAAATCAAATGTTTCTTTATTGAGAAGGGCTCTTACTTTTTCTAAATCAACCCAAGTCATATGAGTGGCATTTTCTTCTGCGTTCAATACATTAATGCCACAAATGTCAGCAACTTCTATATCCCAACAAGAGTCAATCTGCCAACGTGCATAGTATGCGTACTCTCCAGCTTTAGAGTGCTGTAGTTTTATTAGATGATTATACTTATAGTCATCATCCATTGAAAGAACATTGTCGTCTTTTAATAATGGTTTCATTAAATCATAATATTGATTAATATCATATTTAGCGTTTTCAAAAACTAACACCTTATAAGTTAAAAGGTTATCACGTAAATTAAAAGCAGGGTTCGCTAGTATGCTAATATCATTTACATGGCCAAACTCAGACATGATTCAATTATATCATAAAGATTATTATTTTAAAATTCCTATATGAGCTAAAATTGGAAAAAAATTTTTGGGGCCAAATCCATTTTTGGAAAAACGTTCTGACCCGAAAAACTATTTTATTAAATTATATATATCTAAAAGAATATCTTCTAGTTCTTGATGAGTAAACAATTCTCTATTTTGTTTTGTCATTTCAGCCAGCAAAAATTCAACTGATGCTTTAATGCTGGCTACTTTAACATCTTCTTTATCTAAAAGAAGTCTGCTCATTACTAGGCCTCATCATTTTTTAAAAGAACATGTATATAATGAACAGCAAGTGCTACACCTGTTGCTATCATAGCTGTCTTTCTTGTGTCTCCAGACAATGTAATGAATACAACTACGCTACCAGCTAATGTAAATGATAGTGCTGCTGTCTCATTGACAAACTTTCTTATTAGTCCGAGCCAACTTATTTTTCTCTTCCATATACCCTCCTCCAGGTAATAGTTAAATATACTGTTTCTTGTTAATTCTTCGTCGTCTTCGTCTTCTGGACCAGCTATCTCTCCTGCTGGCTCTTCGCCTTCTTCTTCTCTCCTGCTACGTCCCTCTGGACTTGAGCTACTAGATCCGCCTCCAGAACTGCCGCCAGATCCTCCTGTAGAGCCTCCAGAAGCTCCTCCTGTGGCTGCAGCTCCAGCTACGGCAGCAACGGCTGTAGTGGCTGCTATAAGCGTTCTACGGCTTCCTACGTCAACCTGTGAACCTACGGCAACATAATCATCAAGACCCTCACCATAGATGTCAATGGTCTCTTCAAAGGTTTCTTTAATTTCCTGAGGAGCATCAGTTACTGCTGCAACAAGGGCTGCTTCTTCGGCCTGAGTTAGGTCTCCAACAGGGATAGTTTCAAACACTGCTTCAGCTTGGGTGGTATCGATACTTTCCAGAACCTTAGAGCTACTTGCAAGATCGGTTGCCTGGTCTTCGGTTACTCCGTTTTCAAGCACTGTATCAACAGCTTCAGCTACCTGCTCTTCTGAAACCGTATCTGATTCTAGAACATTTAAAACTTCAGCGAATTGTTCATCGGTAATATCCTCTGTGATAACTGAGTCTATGACTGCAGTGAACTGCTCATCAGATAATGGCTCATCGAATACTGCATCCAGAACCGCAGCAAATTCTTCTGTCGAAATATCAGCTGACAACACTGCATCAAGTGCAGCTACCAATACTTCTGCTTCTACGTCTGCCGTAAACACAGCATCGAGAACTTCAGTCAACTGTTCAGCAGATATATCAGAAGTAAAAATATCATCCAACACTGCTGCGACTTCTTCTGATGAAGTTGTATCTATACTATCTATAATATTAATTATTTCTTCATCGGTGAAATCAGTTGTTTCATCTGGTAAAGTATCTACAGGAGGTTCAGTTGATTCTGTTTCAGGTTCTGTCGTCGTTGTTTCAGGTTCTGTCGTTGTTGTTTCTGTTTCTTCAGGCAGCGTCTCTTCCGTGGCTGGCGTGGTGTCTTCTGGGACTGTGGTCTCTGGCTCAGGCTCTACAGGAACGACTACTACCTCTGGCTCTGTGGTTGTTGACTCTGGTGCCGGTGCTTCTGTTGTTGTCGTATTTGTAGGAGTAGTCTCTGGAACAGTTGTGCTAGTAGTCGTAGTAGTAGTGCTAGTCGTCGTAGTCGTGGTTGTAGTAGTGGCAACACTCACATTTGCAGAATGCACAAAAAGTTCTGTTGGCTCATTGAACCCAACAGTTCCACTGACGTTTGATGTCCCATTCCAAAGATAATAAGTAATCCATACTCCGTTTTCATCAAATGAGTTATTGGTTACGGTTGCCCAGCGAGGTGTTTTCTGTCCGTTGTTGTATCCATCATCAAGATATATCGCCATGCCGTTGTTCGTAAATGTATTACCAGTAATCAAACGGTTATCAGTTCCCATATTAAATGATGCTGGAATCCAGGCATTGTGATAGATAGCAATACTGTTATTGCTAAAGGTTGAGTTCAATACCTGAGAGCGATTCAAACCAGTAATATTTGCTGCGTATCCATTGTTCGTGAATGTTGAGTTGTTTACTCGTGTAAATCGATAGTTATAAATACCTGCATTGTTGTTATTAAAAATACAGTTATCCACATAGGTTCTATTTGTAAAAACAGAGTCTTGTTCGTTTGCCCAAGTTGTCACACCAGCAGCAAGTTGTGGGGTTGAACCATAATCTCCAGCAATGCCGTTGTTCAGATAGTCAAAGGTGCAGTTTGTATAGACTGCTCTTGAACCATTGTTGTTATTGAATACGGCAGAACCGCCAGCCATCGCCGTGAAACGTATGTTTGTAGCAACTACGGTTCCTGAACCATTAAATATCAGACCACCATTAGTAGCTTGACCTTGCTTGAGGGTCATGTCTGAAATAGTTAGGGATTTGCCAGAGCCAACATTGAATGGACGATACAAGTTATTGCCGTCAATGATTGTCTGTGTTCTCCCGTTCCCAGTAACAGTAAGGTTCTGGGTGACTTGAGGGAGAGCGCTTGTAAGCGTTATCGTTCCGTTTACATCAAAGGTGATTGAGTCATAGATCCCCCCAAGCGTTGCGTTCGCTTCGGTAATAGCCCAACGCAGAGTTCCACTTGAGGTCGTATCATCAAGACTTGTAACCACTAATGATGTAGGTGCGGGTGGTAGAGTAGTCGTAGTAGTTGTACTGGTAGTAGAAGTGGTAGTTGTCTCTGCTGTAGTAGTAGGGGCAACGGTTGGTGCAGTTTCATTGTTTGGCTCGACTCCACCGAATGTAGTGCAAGTTCCTGACACGCATTTCTGTGTTGAGCCAGCCTCGCTGTCAACCATTAATGCTGGAGGCAAACCTTGATCGTCTAAATTAAATGATGTAAATCCAAGCTTATATGTTCCAGTTATTGAAACTTCATATGTTGATGTTTGCCAACCAGTTGAACCAAATGAGTTGGTTGAATAGTCACCAGTTCCTGGGTTTGTGAATCCAAGAAGTGCATAGGGCTGAACATAGTTATTAACCGTTATGACTGGGGTACCAGTAACAGTTACTGGCACAAGCGAAGTTATAGAACCGTCGTTGTAAGGAACATAGTCAGTGCCTATGTAGTTCCATGCCATTGTGTAGGTCTCACCAGCAGTTAGTTCAACTTCACGAGTAATCCATGCCGCATCTGTCGGTGTTCCTGAACCATAACCAGATGCTTGTGCCTGTGAGACGAGGAGAGTTTCTACTCCTTCAACATCTGTAGCACTTAATCCAAGTGCTACAGTGGCTTGAGAGAATGTCTGTTCTCCTTTCGGTTGTAGGAGAACCGCCTTGGCCGCATCTTTAGGTGAGAACGTCCAGCTTCCAGCCGTAACTGCTGGAGCATAGTACGGGCTGGTTGGGCTTCCCATTGCTCCGTGTGAGCCATGATTGAACGTTCGTGAACCAGTAAAGATGGTTACACCAGTTCCTTGTCCAGTAATTGAACTACCCAGAGTTCCTGTCTGAGCGCCTTTATCCCAGCCCGTAAATGCTCCATCTTCAAATCCTGCCTCAGGAAAAGAAACTGCTTGAACAGACGTCGGTGGAACGACACCTGCAACAATAAATAAAGGAACAAAAACCCATGCGGCTTTGCGCGTAAAAGCATATTTAAATCTATTAAGTATATTCAACTGATTACCCCTTCAGTTAGTTATGCCTAATAGTAATGCAAAAATATTTTATGGTAACCCGTAGATACAAAAATCCCCTGATGTATTTCTACACCAGGGGATTAGAGCATCTGACTTCGTGAAACTAGTATAGCACACTAATCAATAACAAGATACCGTTTAGCGTGTAGAAAAAACAAAAATATGAGAAAGTTCACTTGGTTGGTCTTCTAGATGTAGAAGTTCGCAATCAGAAAAAAGATCTAACACATCTTGTACGGTAAAATCGTGGAGATGATAAGGGTTCATGTGTTTTGTTGGTCTAGTTGGTGTAGAAATAATAGCTAATCTACTTGCTTTTTTTAAAACATTAGCAAGAGCGACAGGGTCTTTAACATGCTCAAGCGTTTCAAAGCTAACTGAAACATCCCATGATAAATCTTTTGGATCCCAAAAATCTAAATCTACATCAAAAATAAATTTTCCTAAACCAGCAAAAGTAGCGGATGGACTAATCTTATCAACTCCATAGTACGAAATACTTTTCTTTTCTTTCATCACAGCTGCGCCATAACCTATACCAGAAGCAACATCGAGAACTGTTTCATCATTGGTAATCCAATCTGATGCTAATCTATATCTATAGATATGACCAGCTTCTCCAGTCCATGTTTCTTCAGATATTCTTTCTATCATTTTAATCCTCTCTTGTGTGGGCATTAATTAATACCCAATTGTAATTTCTAAATGTTTGTGGTAGTACATCAGGTTTAAATCCTGTTTTCCATAAGCAATAAGGGAAGCTAACTTGATCCTGATAAGACCATTCTAGGTTTTGCTTATGCCAAAGCTCACCAACTTCTTTTACTTTTGGATTAGTTAAATCTCTAGCAGATACTCCACATTCATAAAGGCCATACTCATAAGGAAATCCCTCTGACTGATAAAATGCAACTTGTTCATCTAGTGGTTCACTGGCATACTTTAGTGGACGAATAGTTGCTTCCCCGTAGGCGCAATGCCTTCCATCAAAATGTGGTGATACAACAAATCCATTCTGCATGTGGGACATGATTTCTGGGACAAAATCAGAACTAAGTATCCCCATATCTCCATCAATCCATATCATATATTTCCAATTCAATAACATGGGTATTGAATGCGGGTTTAACTTTGGTCTTTTTGATCTTCTCCTATTATCTAGGTTTTCGTCACCAAGAAGTATTGGTAACCATGGACTGCTAATTGGAGCAGTTGATTTTCCATCAGTAAAATAGACATAATCTACACCATCTGTTTTTATCTGATCTGGCATGTAGTCATAGCCGCCAGTAACTGCTGTACAAATTACAGTGTTTCCATACCAGTCTTCAATCATGGTCATCCAAACTTAGTCACAATTACATTGCCATCAATTTGATCATCTGGTGGCATTTGTTTTCTTACTAACATTCTTTGCACCCACCTATCTGTTCCATCATATCTTGCCTGAAAAGGTTTACGACCATGAATAACCATAGAATTATCTATGACTAAAAGATCTCCTGTTTTCAAAACAATTTCCTTTGTACATTTCATTATAGCAGCATTCATCTCAGCTAATGCAAGATTTGCTATATCATTTATTCCGCGCATAAAAAAATTGTCATAGGTTATTGTTAATTGGTTATTAACTTCAGAAAGTATTGGTAAAATAAATTCTTTTTGAGGTTCTCCATGAGTCCTAAAGCTATCATCAACAGCCGTTTTATACCAAGGCTGCTTTAAAGCTTTTATAACTTCAGGTGAAAGCATTTCAACAATATCGTTAACATTGGCGTATGTCGTTGCAGCCTTGTCATCTCCCCTTAAACAAAGAAGCAAAATATAGTCTGGCTTGTAAGGATGAAATGCGGTTTCCGTATGAAGAGCTAGCTCTACTTTAGAAGAAGTAGATATCTGTTGCGCCTCTGTCTTGTGAACAGGAAGAATGTTTTGAATCAACTGTCCATTTTGCTCTTGCGCATAAGCGATTGGATAACCCAATTGATGTGCGTAGTGCAATAAGGTCCTTGCAGACTCTTTCGATGACTGTTCATTTACGGAAGATGGAAAAGGGGTAGCAGGTGTTTTAGGAACCGAACCAATCCCTACACCCCCATGTAAAAATATTCCCTTGTCTTTAAGCACTGCTTAACACCTTGTGCAAAAGAAAATATAACCTTACCAAATCTTTTTGAGAAATACTAAAAACAAAATCTTTATTTTCTCTTGTTGTCACCGTAAAAGAATGAGCGTGTATAAGCTCACCTTCAGTATTTATCATCTCAATGGCTGGAGATATATTAACTTGGTTTACCATAGGCATGTAGCCGCTGTAGCCCTGATTTTCAGTCATGCTATAGATTATAGCATAAATATATTATTAAGCGACTGGTAATACCGTAACAATTGCTGAAGGTATATTGGGGCCACCCATTGTTGAAGAAGTCGCCGTCATTTGTATTTTATAATTATCAGTTGCCCAATAAATCTCGACCTCATCGCCAGCTTCAACTGGAACTATAAAGTCCCAAGCAGAAACTACGTATGGGCTGTTTGTATTAAC
>Ga0209229_10000258_pt1 | contig 21112 bp, 11 predicted proteins | sample SanBayMetagenome_FD_187466 | JGI IMG/M metagenome (GOLD analysis project Ga0209229, IMG submission 187466) | Freshwater and sediment microbial communities from dead zone in Sandusky Bay, Ohio, USA (SPAdes) (version 2) | ecosystem: Environmental > Aquatic > Freshwater > Lentic > Sediment... | reverse complement strand
CAACGCAAGCTCGAATTTCACGACGAGCATCAACACCGGTACGTCCACTGGGGCTGTGACAATTGGGAATACAGGAAATACGACAACGGTTGGAAGTATTGCAACAACACTGAAGACAACCGTTGGTACAAACGATCGTGTCATACTAGCCAGCAGTTCTGGTCAGCTTGACCAGGCATCGATCGCAACTGTTGTAAGTGGAGGAACTATCGGTGCACGTGTAGCTACAGCTGCAAGTGCGAATTCTCACCTCGTCACCGATGCAAATGTCTCAACGAACGACATCATTACCGTGACACTTGAGACGAGCACCAGCACTGCCGTGATTCCTGTCTTTACCATTGTTCGATCCACAGGAAGTTTCACGGTACACTTCTCTGCGCCATTCACTGGCTTTGTGAATTACACGATTATCAACAAGTAAGACCATGAAGCGGCTAACACATACGGCGTGGTTCATTGCCGTGCTTCTTATCGTGGGCACTACAGGTGTGATTGCCCAGCCTACGTTGGGTACACGACAGCTTCAGTTGTTTGATAACACTGGCACCAACTCGCTCACTCTGCAAACAGCTGGATCGTTCACATCATATGTATTGCAGCTCCCTGGTCAGCCAAGCGCACTCAATCAGAACTCCCTCCTGAGCATCACAAGTTCTGGTACTCCATGGACAATGGGGTACTTAAACACATCTACAACGCCAGGCGGTGTGCTCACAATCGGCAGTGGTGGCGTAGTGTCGTGGGATCAGCCGTTTTGGTTTCTTGAGGGAAACACGTTCGCTGGTACACCCACTGCAACTGGACTAGGTGCCGCACCAGTTGCAACAACGCGTTGGATTGGCACCAACACAGCAACAGACTTTCGTATTGGTACGAATAATACAATCCGTGCGATTCTTAGTGGAGCGGCTACAGCAACAACACCGCCAATCCCTGCTGGTACGCTTAGCTTGCAGAACGACCTGTTTGTCAATGCTACTGGTAATGGCGGCAACGGCATTCGCATAGGCCGTGGTGCTGGGACAACACCAACACTGAATACCGTTGTAGGAGATGGTTCACTCAGCGTCAACACTACGGGTGCAAGTAACACCGCCGTTGGCTTCAATGCTCTGTTGTCCAATACAACTGGGTCATTCAACTCAGCACTCGGCGCTGGTGCACTTGCGAGTAACACGACGGGATCGAATAACACTGCCATGGGTGTGAACACGCTCAATGCAAACGTTATTGGTGGTGGCAACACAGCCATCGGCTCTCAAGCGCTACGATTCTCGACAGGAACGGCAAACACGGCGATTGGTGCATGGTCGCTCCAGAGTGCAACCGCCGCCGACTCAAATGTTGCCGTTGGAGCAGAGGCACTGATGAACCTGACGACAGGTAAGGCGAACGTTGCTCTCGGTTTTGCGGCTGGACGACCAATTACGACAGGGAGCCGGAACATCTTCATTGGTCCGATGGCGGGTACGGCAGAAGATGCGACTGCGTCTGACCATTTCCATCTTGGAGGGATGAATCAGGACGGCACGATCATGAATCCCCTCTTGTTCGGCCGACTTGATCTCGGCCGACTATGGGTGAATCCTTTATCGACGAATCCTGCTGTTCCTGGTGGCATGCTCCATGTAACCTCGGGATCCACGGGTGTACGACCACTCGTGCTTCGTGCAGCGAGTGGTCAAGTGGCTGACTTCATGCAGGCAGAGACGAATACTGGTCGTGTGGTGTTTTCCATTAACGCAACGGGCGGACTCGACTTCCGTCCAATTCCGGTAGTTGGCGGTGCACAGCAAACACGTGAGTTTCGCTTGTACGATCTCGACGGCGACTACATCGGATTTAAGGCTCCGAACAACATCGACGCAGCTGACGCACGTGTATGGACACTTCCCGGCACATATGGTGCACAAGGTGACTTCCTCACGTCGAATACTGCCGGTGTACTGCAGTGGCTAAGTGGATTTATCTATCCCCCATTTGTGTACGACAATGCATCAAATGCTGGCAATACGGAATCGCCACAAACCTTTATCCTCGGGAGTATCCCAGAGAATCCAACGAACGTCGCTCTGGGACTAAACCAAGCAGCAAACAATACTGGCATTGGCTTCAATGTCTTGAAGAACCTGAAAACAGCTGATGACAATACGGCTGTGGGACATCAGGCAATGTATACCCTTACGGGTCAGATTGGCGCCACGACATATGGTGCAGCAGGCGGTAGTCGTAACGTTGCAATCGGTAAGGACGCCATGTATAGTGCGGATGGTGCATCCACTACGTCCGCGAATGAGAATGTTGCTGTTGGTACTTCCGCGATGTACACCCTTACATCCGGGACGCGCAATGTTGGCATTGGATACGAAACACTCTACACCAACACCACTGCCAGCGGGAATGTAGCCGTTGGATACCGTACGCTGCGCTCGTCAACAACCGGAGTAAATAATGTTGCCGTTGGCGACAGCGTCCTTGTTGCTCTCACCACCGGTGCACGTAACACAGCTGTTGGTGCAGGTGCACTAAAGTCGCTCACAACTGCGGCCGATAACACTGCGATCGGCTTCAATGCTCTTCAATCCAACAGCTTTGGTGCAGGCAATGTCGCACTTGGTGCCGGAGCATTGCAATCAATCACGACAGGCACGCAGAATGTCGCAATAGGTGGCGGTGCAGCTCAGCGGCTAGCAACAACGAGCAGCAATAATCTTGCGATTGGATATCAGACGTTGCTGTCGCTTTCTGGCACGATCACATCAAACAACACAGCAATAGGCCACCAAGCACTGCTCAATATGTCAGGCACTGTAAACAATCTATGGAACGTTGCTATTGGTTCTCTTGCACTGCGCGGAGGAGCTACGGGCTTTACAGGGCAACATAACGTCGCCATTGGCAGTAGCACTCTGTTCAGTGCTACAACAGCAGGTTTCAACATCGCGATTGGCTCCTCCTCCCTACGCGATCTCACTACTGGATCAAACAACGTTGCAATTGGTCATACATCGATGGCACTCGCCACAACGGCTAGCTCAAACGTAGCAATTGGCTTTGAAGCTCTTGTCGGCATCACAACACCTATCACAAGCTCGAGTAACATTGCTATTGGGTTTCGAGCGCTCCGCTCAAATCAAACAGGCAGCAGCAATACAGCATTGGGAACGAGCGCACTGCAGTCCAGCACGACTGGAGTCAACAACATTGCCATTGGTGCAAGTGCTCTCCTAGCCGCTACGACTGCTGGCAGTAGCATAGCCATTGGAACGAGTGCTCTCTCGACAACACAGCTCGCATCAAACAATGTTGCAATCGGCACGAATAGTATGCAAGGATCTACGTCGTTCCGTCTAGGTGATGTCGCATTTGGATTTGGTACTGGCAACGTTGGTGTTGGCCACCGGACGTTGGCCGGTATACGTTTTACGTCAATGTCGAACACAGCAATTGGAAGCAATGCACTCGCTTCCATGTTACAGTCATCCGGAAATACTGCGATTGGTGCTGGCGCACTGACAAACTTTACAGAGCGGCCAACCTTAGCGGAGTCTAATACACGCAACACAGCCATTGGTGATTCCGCGATGGCCTTACTTACGCAAGGTTTTAATAATGTCGCAGTGGGAACTCGAGCGCTACACAACTCGACACTTGCTAGCAACAACACGGCCGTTGGTGATGAAGCGCTCTTCTTCCAGACGACTGGTACAAGCAATGTCGCAATCGGCAGGTCAGCGATGCTCGGTGCCTCCGGTTTCGCACTAACCGGTGCTAATAACGTCGCAATCGGCAATCTTGCTATGCGCGACATTCGTACCACAGCCAATACAAACACCGCCGTAGGTACATCGGCCATGCAGAGTATCACTACCGGCAACTCCAACGTCGCACTCGGCGCATCGGCTGGCTTTAACAATCAGACGAACAATGGCCGCCTCTACATCGGCAATGCAGCTGCGGCAGCGCTCATCCACGGCGATTTTTCGACCGGCCGAGTCATGATCAACGCAACGGGGATGACAACGAGTGCGCTATCTGCGCCTACAATCAACGCTGCACTCGATATTCGTACGCTTGCCGCTGGTGATCGTGGACTCGTCATTCGCACTGCGGCAAGCGCAACAGCAAATGCATTTGAAGTGCAAGACAATGTGGGAGCCGTGCGCTTCGCGGTGAGTCCATCGGGCAACCTCTCAGCCATCAACGGCGTTAGCTATACATGGCCTACGGCTGCACCAGCAGCGGCGGCTGTAGGACAACTTGGTTCGGGCATTATGGAAGTCACCAATACTGGTGCAATGCAGTGGCGCCAGTTTGTGGTGGTTACTGCAAACAACCTTGACTTCCCGAATACGGATGGTCAGGCTGTGAGCGACCTCGACGTTGCTGTCGTTGGCGCCCAGATCGGCGACGTTGTACAACTTGGTACACCGGTTCCTCTAGCGAACACCATGTACACGGCATGGGTTCAAGCAGATGACCTCGTTCGCATTCGCTTACACAACTATGCAATCGCAGGCGTCTTTGCAGACCCAGCAGCTGCAAACTTCAAGATCACGGTGATGAAGTAACGAAGCAATGGTATGGATGAACCATATCGCACGTGTTGTGTGGTGTTTTGTGATCGCCATCGTATGCGCGCTAACAGCTACCGCACAGTTCAATGTCGTAACGGGAGGTAGTCGGCTACAAATGTATCAGCCGACCACAGGTGGACTCAACATTCTCTTGAATGTACCCAACGACCTCTTGTCGTCGTTTACACTTGAGTTTGCAACAGGTGTTCCCGGTAGGAACTCCGTGCTCTATGCAAATGGATACGTTTCGCCTACTCTTCTAACGTGGACGAATAGCTCGATTACTCTGAACAATGTATTCCGCATGAGCGATGCGAATCCACCCGTGCCCGGGTGGTTCCCTCGCAATTCGAACATCTGGATGACGTCTGGCGGCAATCCGATATCAGGTGCACCCTACACTTCGTCAGGTGAGCTCGGTGCAAGCCCTACTGCAGGTTCGCAGTGGTTCGGTACGTTGGATGCCTCGCCTATCCAGTTCGTAGCTGGCCTCGCAACAGCAACACCCGCAAACAATCTCGTTCGAGCTGTGATGTCAGCTGATGGTGTGCTGAGTTTGGATTCAGTACTTCAGGTTCGATTATTCCCCGTTACCCCTACGACAAACCTGCTTGCAATCACCAAGGATTCCGTGCCGACGTCCATGATGGTACGATCTCAAGGCATTGCTCGCATAGCCAATGTTCAGACAAACTCTGGTTCGTACGCAGTGCCTATATGGGGCACCCTTGCCGCCGACTCTAACACAATCGTCGGTGCCGGATCATTCAGAACATCGGGTGATTCTTCACTCGGCAATACAACCTTTGGAACAGAAAGCCACGCTTCTGGCCTTCGTGCGGGTGTATATGGTGCACACCCTACGGTAAACACGCTTTATTTCAGCGGAATCCGGAATACAGCATTTGGCTATCGTGCCTCCTGGCAAAACCTGTACGGCGGTCATACCGTTGCCGTTGGAAGCACTGCATTCGACAACACCACATTTTCAGTAGGTGATGTTGCTATCGGCATGAATTCTCTAGGGGTTCTATCTCTCAATCCGAGCGGCGGACAAAACTCTACTGGTCCTGGCAACGCCACACGCATCTTTCCAAGCACAGCTGTTGGCTTAGGTGCACTCCTGACATACAACAATTCGAACTCGTCTCCTGGTATGCTTGCCATTGGGACAGAGGCACTGGCACTTAATCAGTTCAGTCGCAACCTGATCGCAATCGGCCACAAGTCGGCGAAGGGGCTAGCAGCTAGTATCGACAATGCCTTCTACTTATCAAGGGACTCCATTAGCAACAGTCTCATGATTGGCTCGCTCTCACGTGGTCGCCTGATGGTCAATCCACCCAACGCGACCTTCAACGTAGGTGCTTTTCGCGATCCAAGCACTGTTGACGCGATGTTGATGGTGTATGCAGCGGCGGATAGTGATCAAAACGGCACGCCAGATCCTACACCGCTTGACCAATACACGGTGCCAACGACTGCGATCCTGAGTCCATCGACTATGGACCCAACGTTACGACTCACAGTACCAGAAGCCATGCCTGTGAATCTCAACGACGACGCCGTGCGAGGGACGCGCACTGGTGGAGCAAACAACACGCTGATTACCGACAACACAAAGGCATGGGTCGCAGGAGAGTGGGTTGGACATCGCGTGCTGATCACTGGCGGTGGTGGGGCTGGCCTGATTCGCGAAATCACGGCAAACACTGCCAATACACTAACGGTTGCAGCGACTGCCGGGTTGGTTAATGGCTCGAAGTACATGATCTTGCCCTCGTTCTTCGACGTTGAGCGTAATGCCGCAGGTAACGTGCAACTCGGAACGACGAACTTCCAACTTGATCTGCAAGGCAATGTCCACATGCGTCCATATGGGACGTCGACCGGTGAAGATCAATCGTTTGGACAGGTTGCAGAGATGCGGCTGTACGACATCACAAACTTTGATGCTGGATCACGGTCAGGCGGGACTACAACGACACTTCGCGACAACTCCAAGTCGTGGGTAACGGATATCTATGCGAATGCTGTGGTACGGATTGTGGGGGGAGCTGGTGTTGGACAGGTGAGACGCATTACTGGAAACAACAACAACACAATCACAGTGTCTCCAGCGTTTACCGCTACTCTCGGTCCATCATCGCAGTACGAGATTGAGATTGTTTCAGAGACTGGAACAGCAACTTCCGCAACCGCTTCGTCTATCACGGATGAGGACAAGAACTGGGTTGCAGATTTCTTGGACTTTACTGGCTCTCAGATACGTATCATCGGTGGACAAGGTCAAGGTCAGACACGGACCATCACAAGCTCTAACTCAAACACAGTAACAGTATACCCGCCGTTCTCAGTAACACCGAACGCTACATCTGTGTATGAGATATCTCGTTGGTTCCCTCGGTATGTCGGGTTTCGCGCCGCAAACAATGTACCCTACCCTGCCGCGAACGTCTTCATCAACCTCCCAAATCCCAACGCCATACCTGCGAATGGACGAAACGCACTCACAATCCTCGACGACGATCCTCTCACGCTCGGATGGGTTGCCGTTGGATCAATGGCATTCCCACACACATGGGATAACAAGTCTGCTGATATCGGTGAAACTATTGACGCAAGCCCGCTGTATGGTTGGCCTACGGCAGGCTATGCGTTTGGATCTATCGGCGCTGCCGAGGAGACAATCATCATGGGAACTAAGCTCAATCTCGTCGGTCCACCTACGGGTACGCTTGCAAACCTAGCACCGCAAGCGACATACAATACCGGCTTTGGTTGGAATGTGATGACGTCTCTTGACAATGTGACGAATGCCGGCGACAGTAATGTAGCAGTTGGGCATGTTGCACTCGAACTCCTCACGACTGGACGAGACAACATTGCTCTCGGTAAGAATGCACTTCGCAGTCTGACGACCGGAACACAGAATATTGCGATTGGTTTTAATGCACTCACGTCGTTAGTCACCGGGTCGCGTAACACGGCCATCGGTACACATGCATTGCGAACGAGTGTTGCAACAACAGGAGCAAACACTGCAATTGGCGACTCTGCAATGGCATCGCTAACCACCGGTATTAGCAATACGGCCATTGGATGGTTGGCAATGCGCTCGGCGACGACAGCAAATGAAAATGTGGCCATTGGCGACTCTGCTGCATACGCACTTACGACAGGCACTGACAACATCGCGATTGGACAGCGTTCTGCTCCTTCTCTTACGACTGGTAGTAACAACGTAATCGTTGGTCGTCAAGCGCTGGCATCCGGTGCAACTATCAACAACTCGATCGCGATTGGCGAACAAGCGATGTTCTCGCTGACGACAGGGACCGACAACGTGGCCATCGGACGCTTCCCTATGCAGAATGCCGTTGTGGCATCGTTCAACGTTGCTATCGGCGATTCAAGTCTGCGCAATGTCAACACAGGCGATAGCAACATTGCCGTTGGCGCAGGTGCGTTGATCGATCTTACAACAGGTGACAACAATATTGGACTTGGCGACTCGACACTCAGTAAGCTTACAACCGGATCTTACAACATCGCTGCAGGGAAGTTGACACTAGGCAACATTCTGACTGCGAATCGTAATGTTGGTTTAGGTGAATCAACCCTTCTCGCGTTGACCACGGGTACTGACAACATCGCGCTCGGACGCGAAGCGCTGATGTCGCTCACAAATGGCTCCAACAACATCGCCGCTGGCTTTCGTACTCTCAAAAACGTAACAGCTGGCAGCGACCATATAGCCATAGGTGATTCAGCCTTGATCAATCTCATTGATGGATCAGCCTCTTCTATTGCAATCGGACAAGGAGCGCTGCACAGCCTAACCGCTTCGACTGCGACTAACATTGCACTTGGTTACCGAGCACTGTACTCGACAACATCTTCATACAACAACATTGCAATCGGCAATAATGCCATGCAGGGGCTTGTCACTGGCGATGGAAAGAACATCGCAATTGGTCAGTTTGCGCTAAATGCAGGTCAGACATACACAGAGAACGTTGCCATCGGCGATTCAGCACTCTACAGTGCAACGTCCTCTTGGAATGTTGCTGTAGGACAAGGCGCACTTCGCTCACTCGATGCAGATACAGCGCATGGCAACGTTGCGGTCGGCCGAAGTGCTATGTGGTCGGCGCGAGGCGCACGTCATAATGTGGCTGTTGGCGACTCGGTGATGGTCAACCTCCAACACGGAATGGGTAATGCTGCCATTGGGTATGAAGCACTCAGCGCCGTAACTACATCATTCAATAATGTAGCCATCGGCAACGTTTCGTTAACAGCAGCATCGAATGGTGACGATAACGTTGCAGTTGGAAACTCAACTGCCGCATTCCAAGGTGTGAGTGGAACACTATCCCGAAACACACTCATCGGATTCCAGGCACTCAAGGATCTCAATACTGGTTCCTCAAACACCGTCATTGGTGCAGGCGCTATGCAGAGCACAACAAGTGCTGGTATCCCTGATTCAGGCAATATTGCACTCGGCTTCAATGCAGGATTCCACGCACCAGCAGGCACCAACAATGCACTCTTCATTGCAAACAATGCAACGTCGTCCCTACTGTTCGGTCAGTTCGCCGCTGGCCGTTTGATGATCAATGCTACGCATGCAGCTGGTGGCCCCCTTCCAACACTCAACGCAGCGTTGCAGGTGAACTCGAATGCATCAACCGACCGAGGATTGGTGGTTCGTATGGCAGCCGCACCAACAATCTCGCCATTCATCATTCAAGATGATCTCGAAGCAACACGCTTTGAGATTCAAACAAGTGGTGCATTCCCAAGCGTGAACGGCGTGGCCTATACGTGGCCCGGCGCTGCACCAGCGGCCGCAGCTGCTGGCACACAGACCGGACGTGCAACGATAGCGGCGTCGAGCGCTGGTGCATTAACCTTCCGTCAACTCACATCGACGGTATTGACAGATCCACTTGATCTTCCAGCCGTTCTCGCAAATGCTTCTGCCGATATCGTCGTTCCGAATGCGGTAGTTGGTGCAGCACCTGGCGATGTTGTATCGCTCGGTGTTCCGAATGCAGCCGCCAATCAGAACCTCGTGAGCTATCAAGCATGGGTATCTGCCAACGACCAAGTGACGATTCGTGTGAGCAACTTCAGCGCCAATGCACTCGTAGCGCTGGATGATCAAGTGTTTAAGATTGTGGTTGTGAAGTAGAGGCGAGACGCCGTCTCCGGGCCTCTCCACACGGGCGTGGGGATGCTTCACGGCGTTCAGACCTCTCCCCGGCCCTCCTCTCCCGACCTCTCCACAAGTGGAGAGGGGGCGTTTCGGATGGAGAGGGAGGCAAGGCGCTCAAGAAGTAGTGTGCACACGCTATCGGTTTGCAGGAGTACCGCAAGATTCGTGAAACGGATGACATCGCATCCTTCAGCGCGCAGGATCCTTTCGCGAAACGCATCACGCCTTGCTACTTCTTCCATACGATGAATGTTACCGTCTACTTCGATAACAAGTTTTGTTTCCGGACAGTAGAAGTCCGGAATGAACCCACAGACAATCACCTGACGCCGGATCTTGTATCCACCCAACCGGCGGTTTCGCACGCGCGCCCACAACACCTTCTCAGCTGACGTCATTCTTCTGCGTAGCTGCCTCGCAAATTCAAGTTTGCGTCGTGCCATGCGAAGTACTCCGTGATGATTAATCACGGCATGTGTACTCCCAACACTCCAACGTGACATGCCACCCTCTCCATCCGTACGGATGGAGAGGCTCGGTGAGGCTAGAACGCTATGAATGATTACCACGCTTGCAAGCTATGGCACCCTCTCCATCCGTACGGATGGAGAGGGCCGGGAGAGGTCTGTACGCCAGGAATGATCCCCGCGCTCGCAAGCTATGGCACCCTCTCCATCCGTAAGGATGGAGAGGCCCGGTGAGGCTCGAACGCCCGGAATGATTACCGCGCCGTATACCCCTTGATCGCATCCCACGTGCCAACTGTGACCCACGTTGGTGCTCCATTGACACGACGCAGGACCTTCATGTCGTAGACGCCATAGGCGCGGTCGCCGGCGTCGTTGAGCTTTGTCCATCCAGATGCGCCGTAGTACACCGATGCCGCATCTGTGACGCGCTGACGAAGGACTGAACCTCCCTCACTGTGGGGTCCATTGAGCATCGACATACCAGCAAGCCATACTGCATCGTACACACACAACGCAAATGCGTCAGGCACAATACCTGTGGCTGTTTGAATGCGCTCGATGATTGGCTTGGCGCGCTCGATTGCGTCGCCGATGCCGACATCAGGACATGGATAGCCGACTTGCTCAAAGAATGCCACCTGTGGTGCGAGTGCAGTGCTATTCACTGTACCGTCGCCGCCATACCAACGCACACCACGCAAGAGTGTATCGTCCGCAGGAATTGCTGCAGCAAGGTCGACCACTTCATCGAATGCAGGCACGTACACAGCTACCTTCTCTTTACCGTAGATCTTGACGGCGATGTCGAGCTCGGTGCGCATTTGCGCAACGATTGGCCCAAAGTCTGTTGTGGTTGTGCTGTATTCAAACCCTCCAACAACTGCCCCACCGTTGGCCTTCATGTAGTCGCGGACAGATGTGGCCAGTCCACGGTTGCCAATGTCATCACGCCAAACAGCAAGCACAACAGACTTCCCTTCGGCACGCATCATTGATGCAATAGCTGGGCCTTCTTGCTTGTCGCTTGGACACAGTCGCAGAATGTTGTCACCAGCAATTGCAAGACTACCGGCAGTACTCGACGGACTGATCACGAGGACGTTTACACTGTCAGCTGTCTGACGCAACGCGGATACTTCAGCGCTCGATTGGGGTCCGACTACGACGTGCACTCCACGCGAAGCCGCATCAAGTAGATTTGCTTTCGCCGTCGCTGGATCGAGCTTGGTATCGTACAAACGCCATGAGATCGATTCCTTCCCACCACGCTGCGATGCCCAGGCGTTCACATCCTGCACAGCCATGCGCGCAGCTTCATTACCCGTAATGCCAAGCGTATTCCAATTCCCGGTCATCGAGAAGAGTCCACTGATCTCGTACGTCTTCGTTTCATTGTCATGTGGATCCATTACATCCGCATGCCGACAACCGCCAAGTATACTTGCGGCGAGAAATCCACTGAGCAAGAATCGACGAGTAGCTGACATTGACATTGAGACAACCTCATGGGTAGTGTGTTGTGAAGCGTCGAATATACGTAGCAACTACGCGGTTAGCGCGCAATCCAGTACGCGAAGAGCCGATCAAAGAACCCGACCGACCGCTCCTGCGAGATCCATTGCTGCAAATAATCGCGCAAGTCAGCATCATTCCCCGCCACGAGCACCACGCACTCCGTCGGCACCCTGTCACGCAGGATGGGCAGCATGCTTGTGTGTGGATACACCACCGACCATGCAGCACCACCTTCAGCCGTCGTCAAAAGCGCATCAGCAATGCGAGAGGTTGTGTCACGCAAGAACTCAGCGTGCTCTCGCAGTCGGACAATTGAGATGCGTGCAGGTTGATCGTTTTGACTTAGTGCGATGGATAGCGCTCGAACAACGTCATCGCTCACTGGTTCGGAGTCAGCCGTTGCAATACGTAGCGGACGTTCAGCATTCGCCGCGCGATCCTGTACGTCACCAACACGATCGTCATGCACAACAAGTGCGCGATGCACCTGCTGATACCCATCGGTGGAATTGTAGAGCGCTGATCGCGATGGAGAATCAAGAATGCCGCCAACGGCGATGTCAATCCGCTGTGTGGCGATGTACTTCTCAAGTACCGATGTAGCTGCTTCGTATATCTCGAGCCGCACACCAAGTTGCTTGGCAAGTGCCATGACGACATCAATATCATACCCGACCAACTTGCCGTCACTTCGATGATATGCCCACGGTAGACTCTGCGATCTGACACCAACGCGCAATACACCACGAAGTCGGATCGCTTCAAGCGATACCGTATCTGCGCCCGGCAGATCTTGTCGCAACACTGTCGGTACGCGCGGTACCATTGGTTCGAGCGTCATCATGGTTGCTGCACCGTTATACGTTCCCGCAAGCGTCTGCGTCAGCATCCCTCGCGCGCCAATGCCGAGTCCGATGGCAAGCGCTACGGTGCAGAACAACCCCACAAGTGCCGGACGTATCCGAAGCTTCAGCGTGCCGCGTGATTGTGCAACAACAGCTAACACCATCGCTACCATGCCCAACATCGCAAGCGTCTTCTCAACGCGATAGATCCACTCGCCATTGATAAAGAATACGCTGATGAGATCTTCTGGCAACCCAGCATTCACAAGCTCGAGTCGGATTGTCGTACGTATTCCACTGACGACCGTCGGTATTCCTGATGCAAAGAGTTGCACATAAGATGCTGCAGAGAACGACCGATCGGCGTACCATGCACAGAACGGTACCATAAACAGCAAGAATACTTGTCCAGCCGTTGGGAGAATAAAACCAACCGGTACCACAGCCGATACTTGTTCCTGCGTATCATCATCACCACCAAGTTCTGCGCTCATCGACTCAACGAGCATTGGCAATGCAATGATCAAGTTCGTCGTCGACGCCGTCAGCAAGAACGGAGCGCTGATCATTCGCCATAGTGAGCGCAACGATGTGGGCGTTGTACTTACAATGAGCGTTACAATCGCAGCCATGAGCACGATGTACCCGCCAATACCAAGCACAGGCAGCGCATGCAGTCGAATGAGCTGATTCAGATCAAGCGCTTCGATCGACACAGCCGTGAATGCAAATACTCCAAGCGGTGTGAGCTTGGCAACGAGCTTGTTCATTTTTTGAAACACTCGTCGCAGTACGTCGGCTGGACGTAGCACGACATCACGATCGTTGAGCGCCTGTACAATGAACCCAATCGCAACGCAAAACAACACGACAGCTGGGAAGTTGTCCGCTGCCATGGCACCGAACACATTAAATGGCAGGTACGTGTTGAGCAAGTCTGTGCGCGACGAATCGACAAGCATGTCTGGTCGGAAGAACGCCGACGTCTCGAGGTCTGGCAACCACGTTGGTACGATCACAGCCATGGCAACCGCGCACACCACCACACAGAGGAATGCCACGCCGCCGGTTCGCACAAGCAAGGATCGCGATCGCTCGGAGAGATTACCGAGTGAGACGATCAACTCAAGCATGATGTAAGGCATGGTCACAATCTGCGCAGCGCGAATAAACGCGTCGCCGATCGGTGCAAGCATTGCAACCCATGATCCACCAACTGCGCCGAGCACACCCCCAACGATGAGCGCGACAATACACTGCATCCCTAATGACATACCGTGAAGTTACGGCATCATTCGTCAGTTTTCTCCGTCGCGGGCGATGTAGACGGAATCGTTGGGATCACACGCCGAGGCACGGCGATATCGATGGTTTCCGTGATGGGGCGTCCAATGGCCGGACCGTGTCGAAGCCGCGCTCGGACGAGCAGCGTAAACCGAAACTCGTCGTTCCGCTTGGCAATTGGTAGGGGGCGTCCAGCGATCGCCGCCGTGATCGCGACAGTACCATCATCGAGCAACTTCGATTGAACCTGCACGCCCCTGCGCGCATCAAGTGCTGTATCGGTTGTGACAAGTGAGCCCGCTTCGTAGCCAACTTCGACGTCGTGGCGCGTAAACGTACGCAGCTCGGGCAAGCTCCTTACCGAATCGCTTCGCGGAATACGAATGCGTATGCCATTGATCGACACCTGAAACGGCTCATTCGCCTTCGTCGATCGCACGACGGTCATATCCTCCGAATCGATCCGCGCACGAGGAATCGGCCAATTGATGACACGCACACTAAATGGTTGTGAGGTAGTGCCTAGCCACTCTTCCCCATCCCACACAGCAGCACTCACTGTGAGACGAACGGATCCAATCACAGAGTCCTTGGGAAGGGGCAATCCCTTCCCCTCAAGGTGCACGGCAATGAACACTTCCGAACGAGCGGAGTCGATTGGCACGGCCCACACGCTATCGAGCACTGGCTTGTACCGTTGGTACTCACCCTTGAGTGAGCGCATCGACGATGTTTTGATAACGGCCTTGACGGTATCGATCACACCTGTGGCGTAGATATGCCGAATCGTAAATGCAGGACGTGCGTTATCACTCATGAATTCAGCACGCGCCTGTTCTACGTCGAGCATCGGTGCGTGGAGTGCGTCTTGTTGAACAAGTGCAGACCATCCAGCACATACGCTGAAAAGAAGCGCGCATGTTACAGCTACCAGACGCATCATTTTACGGACACCCCTGCATGAAACGAAGGGCTGTACTGTCGCCGAGCTTCAAGGCTTCGCGGAGATCATCGCACACAACTCGTGGATCAGTTCCCAGCATGCGGCGCACACGCGCACGGAAGAGATATGCCTTCGGGAAGGTACTGTCTTGCTGGATCACTGACGATACATCATCCATCGAATGCACGAGCAACCCCATCTCTGCCTGCACAACGGCACGTTGCATGCGTGCATTCAGGAGTTCGGGGCGGACAGCAAGGATGCGATCGAGATCATCCTTTGCCTCGCCATAGCGTCCCATACGCATGTAGGCCGTAGCACGGTTAAAGCGCACGTTCGTACTGATACTGTCGAGTGCGATGGCACGCGAGTAGAACTCTACGGCCTCGGCGTACTGACCCTTGTTAAACGCGTTGAGTCCCTTCCCAAACAATTCCTGCAGCACATCCTGCAGATCATCTTGGGCTAGGGCAACGCTCGAAAGCAGAAGAAGGACAAGTCCGAAACGTATCATCAACGAATATCTGACATCAGCGCGACATCACAAGGCCTTGACCTGTGCAGCAAGAGCAGTGAGCGATGCCTTTGCATCACCAAACAACATTGCAGTGTTCGGACGGAAGAAGAGTTCGTTTTCAATGCCTGCATAGCCGGCCTTCATCGAGCGCTTCATCACGATCACGTGCGTTGCCAACTCTACATCGAGAATCGGCATTCCATAAATCGGTGACGTCGGGTCGGTCTTTGCAGCAGGATTCACAACGTCGTTGGCACCCACCACGAGCACCACATCAGTAGTTGGGAACTCGGGATTGATCTCGTCCATCTCCACAAGTTTATCGTACGACACGTCAGCCTCTGCAAGGAGTACGTTCATGTGTCCTGGCATACGACCGGCAACCGGATGCACAGCATACTTCACCGTTACGCCCTTACTCTCGAGCTCATGCTCGAGTTGATGACATACGTGCTGTGCCTGCGCAACAGCAAGACCATACCCTGGGACGATCACCACCTGCTTTGCATATGCCATAAGCACTGCTGCATCCGCAGCTGTCACTTCACGGATCGTGCCTTGCACACCTGATCCGCCCCCTGCCGATGCGCCTGCCTTCTTGGACATCAAGCCGCCGAAGAGGACGTTGGTGAGCGAGCGGTTCATTGACTTGCACATCACCACGGTGAGAATCGTCCCAGCCGATCCGACAAGGATACCGCCGATGAGCATCACCATGTTGCCATAGAGAAAGCCACCACATGCAGCAGCAACACCGGTAAACGAGTTCAACAGCGAGATCACCACCGGCATGTCTGCGCCGCCAATTGGCATCACGAAGAGCACGCCGTAGGCAAGTGACAGCACCGCGAGGATCACAAGCGTCTGCATGCCCGTCATCGTGCCCATCACGTACATCGTTGACACAACGACCACACCCGCAAGCACAAGGATGTTGACGAATTGCTGTCCCTTCACATCGATGTCGCCAATACGCTCAGCGAGTTTGCCGAAGGCAATGATCGATCCAGAGAACGACACGCTGCCAATCACGAGTCCGGCCATAATTGTAAGGGATGTGCCAACATCGGCTGCATGTGCGCCCCCTGCCATCGCGCTGTGATGCGATTCCTCAATGAGCGAGATCAGTGCAGCACATGCACCACCCATACCGTTGAAGAACGATACCATTTGTGGCATCGATGTCATCTTGACCTTGATGGCCATCATCCAACCAATCACGGTGCCGATGACCAAGCCACCGATGATCCATGGAATGTTGTGCAGATGTTCGCCATTGCTGTTTGTGTACAGCGTGATGGTGCCAAGAATGGCTAGGCCCATACCGGCCGCTGCTACCAGATTGCCACGACGCGCCGTTGCTGGCGAGCCGAGCATCTTCATGCCTACGATAAACGTGACCGATGCAACGAGGTAGATGATCGCAAGGAGTGATTCCATTACTGCCTCTTCTTGAACATTTCAAGCATACGATTGGTCACAACGAAGCCGCCAACAACATTGAGCGTTCCAAGGATGACGGCAATGAAGCCAAGGATCATTGGTAGCGTTTCCGTTGCCTGTCCCATCACGATGATCGAGCCGATGATGACGACGCCGTGAATAGCGTTTGCACCAGACATCAGCGGTGTGTGCAGAACGCTGGGTACGTGCATGATGAGCTCGACACCGAGGAAGATCATCATGATGATGAGGTACAAGAGCTGTAGCGTTTCGGTACTCATGCGCGAACCTCCGAACCATAGGTGACCATTGTAGCGGCGACGATCTCGTCGCTCGTATCTGTCGAGATTCCGTCTGACGTTGCTACTGCTGCGAGAAACGTTGTGACATTCTTTGCGTAGAGCTCGCTTGCATGCGTTGGAACGGAAGAAGCAAGGTTGTTGCACCCAATGATGGTAACGCCATTGTGTTCAAGTGTTGCATCGGGTTTGCTGAGTTCGCAATTGCCACCAGCCTCGGTGGCCATATCGACAATCACTGAACCACGTTTCATCTTCGCTACTTGTGCTGCAGTGATGAGTCGCGGTGCCGTGCCACCAGCAACAAGTGCAGTGGTTATCACGAGGTCGGCCTCTGAGAGCGACTTCTCGACGGCGGCTGTTTGACGTGCAAGCACATCACTGTCGATGTCGGCAACGTAACCGCCCTGCACATTCACACGGTCGAGTCCTTCCACCATGATAAACTTCGCGCCCAAGCTCTCGACTTGTTCCTTCGTCTCGGGTCGAATGTCGGATACTTCCACGCGTGCACCCAATCGCTTTGCAGTGGCAATTGCTTGAAGTCCAGCCACACCAGCACCATAGATCAGCACCTTTGCGGGAGTCACGGTACCTGCTGCAGTCATCATCAGTGGGAATACACGACCAAGTGCATTGGCACCAACGATCACTGCCTTGTAGCCTGCGAGATTGTTCTGCGATGACAACACGTCCATGCTTTGCGCGCGGGTAATACGTGGCATTGCATCGAGCGCATACGTCGTTACACCCCGTGCAGCAAGTGCATCGAGCACATCACGATGTCGCTTGGGATACACGTACGATACCAACGACTGTCCACCGCGGAGCTCAGCGATCTCGACTGGCGACGGAACAGCGACGCGCAGGACGAGCGTCGCTCGCTGCAACACCTCGCTTCGCGACACAACAGCTGCTCCCGCATCGCGGTATGCAGCATCATCAAAGCCGGCAGCAATGCCTGCCCCCTCTTCGATGTGAACGGAATGGCCCTTGTCTGTGAGATGGAGACAAGCTGAAGGGACGAGGGCCACACGTCGCTCACCAGCAAGCGTCTCCTTGAGGACACCGATGTTCATGCGTCAAACGTAGGGAAAAGCGTCTGCCGGAACCATGATTATTATCAGAGTTCCCCAATGTTGTTGGCCGTAGGTTCACAGCGGCTATAAAAGCGGTCGAAACATCTTGATTGAATAGTCGTGATATTGCATCTATGAAACGCCTTACCTCTATCCGTGACCTGCGTGCAGAGATCCTCGAGCTCCTCGCCGAGACAACTACCCCTCTTCCCCTGCTGGACCTATCAAAACGCCTACGCGTTCGCTCGGGTAGCGAGGAGTATGAGCACATGCGCGACCTGTTGCGCTTGATGGTTGACGAGGGTACAATCGTGGCACACAGTCGACGGAGGTTCTCCCTGCCGTCAATAGGTACTGAGGGTATCCGTGGCGTGTTATCGATTTATCACGAGCATGCAACTGTTCGCACGCGCGACGCCGAGATGCCGGTGATCCATGTGCGACGTCAACACATGCATACGGCACTTGATGGCGACACGGTGTTGGTGCAGCCACATGCGATCCCGAAGGACCGAAAGGTTCGTGGTGAAGTTGTCGCTGTGCTCGAGCGCGCACAGCATGCGATCGCAGGCACACTCGACTACGATGGAACGTTCTACTATCTCTTGCCAGACGAGCCCAAATACCACGTAGACTTTCTGGTTGCCGAAAAGAACATCAACGGCGCAAAGCCGGGCGACAAGGTCCTTGCCAAGCTTGTCAAATGGGAACATGCGAACTCGGCCCCTGAGGCAGCCGTCACGGAAGTGATCGGACGCTCAGGTAAGGCCGCTGTGGAGTTTGCCGCTATCCGTAAAGAGTTTCGTCTACCTGAGTTCTTTGCTGATGTGGTTGAGCAAGAAGCAAGTCTAGCAGAAGAGCCAACCTCGATTGCCCCCGAGGGACGTCGTGATTGTACAAAGGATCTGATCATCACGATCGACCCAGTGAATGCACGCGACTTCGACGACGCGCTCTCGCTTGTGCATCACGACGATGGATCTGTCGAACTCGGCGTCCACATCGCCGATGTCTCGCACTACGTCCGTGAAGGCACGGCACTCGATGCCGAAGCGCAGAAGCGTGGCAACTCAACGTACCTCGTCGATGGTGTTGTGCCGATGCTTCCTGAGCATCTCTCGAACAATGTCTGCTCGCTCGTCCCGAATCGACCTCGCTTTGCGTTTTCGGTGTTCATGGTGTTTTCGCCAAGTGGCACACGCACGTCGTACCGCATCGAAGAGACGCTCATCGAGTCGAAGCGCCGGTTTACCTACGAAGAAGCACAAACGATTATCGAGACAGGTGAGGGCGACCACGCTGAACTCATCAGCGCACTGCATGCACTCGCACGCACCTTGTACACAAATCGCATGAAGACGGGCGGTATCGACTTCTCGACACAAGAAACGTCGTTTATCCTCGATGAGTCCATGATGCCGATATCGGCAGTCGTCAAAACGCGCACCGATGCAACATCGCTTGTCGAAGAGTGCATGCTCGCCGCGAATCGATGCGTTGCCGAGCACCTGCACACACTCAAGAAGCAGTGGCGTAGTAAGGAGCTTCCGCCATACATCTACCGTGTGCACGACAAACCAGATCGTGAGAAGCTCGGCGTTGCGCTCAGTGTCGTGCGCGCACTCGGCGTATCGGTGCCATCGGGAACGATCACTCCAGCGCATATCAACAACATCCTTCTGCAAGCAGCCGATCGCGTGGAAAAACCGGTGATCAATACACTCCTGTTGCGATCGATGTCGAAGGCCATCTACGGCGATTTCAACATTGGTCACTACGGCCTCGGCTTTACTGACTACGCACACTTCACCTCGCCGATTCGTCGGTATCCCGATCTCTTCGTGCATCGCGTGCTCAAGGAGTATGCGCTCAGCAAACCATCAACCGATCGATGGAAACTTCTCCAGCGCGTCGCAGGTGCGCTTGGTGATCAATGCTCTGCCACCGAACGGACATCAGTAGAAGCAGAACGTGCATCGAACAAGTGTGCGCAGACCATTCTTGCGCGTGAGCACATCGGCACTGACTACGTTGGGTACATCACAGGCGTCGCGCAGTTCGGCGTCTTCATTACCATCGAAGAACTCAGTATCGAAGGCCTGCTTCACATGCGCGACCTCAGCGACGACTACTACGTCTTTGATGAACGACGCATGCGACTCGTCGGACGTAACTCGAAGCGCGTCTTCCGCTATGGGGCTCGCATGCGCGTACGCATCGTTCGTGCCGACATCAAGAAACGCATGATCGATCTCGAACTCTCACAAGATCAAACCGGCGCAGATGTCATCATCGACATCACCCCCACTGACGCAACCGCGAAGTACGGCCGCGGCGTAAAGCGCCGCAGCAGGGAGTCGTAGCAGGGGCGAGCAACCCACGGCTTTAGCCGTGGGAGCAGAGGGTGGTGCGAGAGGTGCGCGGGTGCTCGCCCGTCCTACAACGCAAAACGGCGAACCCCTCTTGAAAGGAGTTCGCCGTTTGAGATGATAATCGGACGTTCTGCGAAGCGATCAGTGCTTTGATGCAGTGCGTTGTTCTGACGTTGGTGTGGTGAGTTCAGCCATGTCTGCTTCTGTCAACCGGCGGGCACCGATGAGGCGCTTGCCATAGTACGTTGACTTCAGTGACGAGATCGTAACACCGTAGCGTGATGACGAGTGAGCGAAGAGATCATCGCCCAAGTAGATCCCCACGTGTCCAACAGCAACGCGACGGCGTGTGTTGAAGAACACCAAATCTCCGAACTGGAGTTCTGAGCGCTTTGAAACCGTCTTTCCAACAGACGATTGCTGTGCTGCGCTGCGTGGGAGCGTAACCTTCGATGTTGATTCGAAGATCATGCGTGTGAATGCCGAACAGTCGATTCCGCTGCGCGTCATGCCACCGTATTGGTATCGCGTACCAAGC
>Ga0209229_10000257_pt1 | contig 21123 bp, 44 predicted proteins | sample SanBayMetagenome_FD_187466 | JGI IMG/M metagenome (GOLD analysis project Ga0209229, IMG submission 187466) | Freshwater and sediment microbial communities from dead zone in Sandusky Bay, Ohio, USA (SPAdes) (version 2) | ecosystem: Environmental > Aquatic > Freshwater > Lentic > Sediment... | reverse complement strand
CAAGCAGGTCTTAGTTTGTTTCCGCTATTCTCCGCACATTTCCTACCATTTCCTGAGTATCCTAGAGAGTTTTCTAAGCAACTCAGAAAAAAGTGGTGGTCTTACTTAATTGCCACCTTGAGAGAAATTCTATATTGGTTGGTTCTCCGATAATACTTCTTGAATACGGTCACGCTGGTCTTCGGTAAAATCAAAGGCGAAGCGGTTTAATAAAAATACTATAAAACTGGTAACTATACTATTAATCATCTTGGTTCTTTCATAATTTTAAGATAAACTAAATCATCAAGAGCATTGTAAGCAATATCTAATAGAGCAACATACTCTGGATGGTCGATATAATACTGGTCTTTTAAAGAAGCAATATCATTACGGATGGCAACAATCTTAATATCGGTAGCGTTATCAAGCATATTCGGCATTTGTTCTGATAATATCTACAGCATCTTTAAATGAATTGGTATAATCAATTCTATTATATTCTTCGTGAGTGATATCTCCGAATTGGGTGGAACTTAACGAATATAACTCATATTGCGATTCGGCAAATTCATTAAATGTTTCAACAAAATACCCGAGCGGATTATCATTTTGGTCATATACTTCAAATTGATTTTCTTCACGGGAAGCGTAACTTTGCACGACATAATAATCGGCAGTTTTTACTACAAATGCAACATTAATCATATTTTTACTTTCTTTCACTTTAAAAATCTATTATAACATAAAACGGCAAATATCACAAGCACTAATAATACTTGAGTAAATTAGTCGACTATTTGCAAATCGGTATAAATCACTTGTCCGGCATTGCGTTTAACTATGGCAATTTCATTGCACTTGCGTGTTTCGGTTTGCCAATAGTCTGGTTTTTGGACAGTAAATTCGGTGGTTACAGTCAGGTTTAAATCTGATTGCAACATTGCTAATAGCGTTTTCTTATCAGCAAGGGGTAATTCTCGTATTCTATCTAGCATATAATCTCTTTATAATAAATTTACTAGTAGCGACTATCTCAAATCGCTACTATAAACTCACTATTAGGCGAAAGTGGTTACAACGGTTTTGGACGGTTTGCGATTTGCTTTAATCGCTTTAGCGCCCACTGGGTTGCGGAGCGCTGCTAACTTTTCTTCTAATTTCGCAATGCGGTCTTGTTTTTTCTGAGCACGAAGCAAAGCAGAATTTTGTTTGCGTTCAAAATTAGCAGCACGGTTGGAGGCAATATCTTCTTTAATCATTTCTTTAATAGATTTGATTAAGGAGCGTTTTTGGGCTACTGGGAGGTTTTGGATTGTATCAATATATGAAAACATAAATTTCTTTCTATAAAAGTGTGAATGAATTACTACAATAAAATCTATTATACAGGTTTTGGCGGTATTGTCAAACGATTTTTTGCGTGGCGGTATGCTATTGATTTTATTGAGGATAATACTTGAGTAAAATGCTGGAGTATTCCGAGCCGTGTGGGGCAAGGGCGAGGCGGCAGAGTGGTGGTAAGGCGTGGCGAGCTGGCTCTGTGGTGGTAAGGCGGGCGAGTCTGAAAAGCGTCTGGTAAGCAAGACCAGGTAAGAGCAGTAGCTAGAAAAGCTTGTCCATGGTCGGACTCAGAGTTCAGTAACTTTTTTTCTAGGTGATTTTTTGAGGATTTTCAAATTTTTCTCGGAGGCTCCATACTTACCACAGTCGCATGGTATTTTGCCTTGTTCACAGGATCCATTACATCCTTCTATAGGACCAGGAAACACGAAATAAAAAATTTTTTCCAGGACGGTCCACAGAGTCCGAAAGCGTTCTCTATATTGCCTAACGGGATCCATATACTTCTTTCTCTATGATTTCTAAGTCTTTGATGATTAATCGCATTTCTGCTGCCGTACCATTACTTTTTAGGTAATTCGCTCGGTGTGAAATAACTCTTACATTACCCTTTACATAGCCCCTATCATTATCAATTCTATCAATCGATGGAGAATTATGGGTATAACGTCCTTGTAGGTCTGCAATAATATCGATACCCAATACAGGACATATCTTAGGTATCACTACATCAGAAACATCAATATTGAACTCTAAGCCTTTTCTCTTGGCACGGTTCTTTGCTTTAGTTAAGAGTATACTCTTTTTATGTGTACGGACATATTCAATGGATTTGATATTCGCACAGGTTATACAATTACCCTTATTGGTATATCTCTTAGACATATGGCCATTATCACAGGGGATTCCAGTAAAATAGTGTTTATCACCATCTAATCTGGCTTGGTCTCTGGATTTAACGGGATCCATATACTTGCTTCTCTAGTTCAGCGATTCGTTCTAATAGTTTCAGTACCTCTTGGATCGGTACCCACTTACCAGATACATCAGTTTGTATATTGTTCATTTGAATAACCATTTTAATATTTGAAAGAAACCCACTACACTCCCTACTACTATCGTAAAGAATAACAGATACATTATTATTCCGCCAATTAAGGAAAGTAATATTCTCACTCTAATAAAGTCCTATCTTGTATGTTCCAGTATCTCTCTACGGCCTTCTTAGCGGAATCAGAATTAATATACATGCCTAAAGAGAAAACATCTTTGTTGTCTGGATAGATGGTTGTCGTGTGTTTAGTTTTAATCTGATGTCCAGCAAGGCCAACTTCGCCAATGATTCTACCGGTCTCATCATAGTATAGAAAGTTTGCTACGGTCTCTCCGTCTTTCCATGAGCGGATCATATGGATATCTCTGGAGTGTCAAAGACGAAGCAGATACCCAATATGGTGAGTAATCGATAGCCCTTTGGGGTTACTTCGTTAAAGTACCAAAACTTTCTGGACCACCACAGTCGGTGTATATCGGTCCAAAATTGAAATATGTGGAGTAGCTTCATTTTGCTTCCCTATCTTTAATGAGTAAATTACGAATTTCTTTGCCGTTTTGGTCTACGCAGATCCAGATATGGCTCAGCGGCTTCTGAGGACGGCAGGTGAGAATGATATTGGAATCTTTTGGAATCTCGGAAGCGCCTTGTCCGGATGCGGCGGAAACGCAGAGGATTAAGAGAGGTATTATTACTAGAGGTTTCGCCATGATATAGTGGTACGTTTCGCCGGTACGTTTCGTTACTTACTGATGTTATTCCAAAAGTCGATATACGTTTCGATGAGTGTGGTCCAGAGTTTGATAATGGATTTGATTGGATGTTCAATGACGGTGGCCATGGCAATAAGAGTGGCTGGTACAGCGACCAGTGCGGTGATAATAATACCAAGAATGCCTAAAAGTGTAATCATGTTTTTAAAAAGTCAATAATGCCTTGTGCTGTGTTAAAGTGGCGGGTTTTATAGGAACGGTATTCCTCTAGTTCTTTTTCTAGTTCAAGAATCCGTTTGCGTAGTAAAATGTTTTCATCTTCGGTATCAGGTAGGTCTAAGTTAAGTTGGTCACCTAACATACAATCTTCGGTACTCAGTATATCTTGGTACTCATTCTTCAGTATGACAGCATCTTCGTAACCAGGATGATATGGTGCTTCTTGTACATAGTCTTTTGGAGGTATGGCATGAATTCGTTCCAAGTATTTTTTGTACTCAGGAGAATTAATGTAATTTTTTAAATCTTCTGATGTGAAAGTGGTCATGCCTAAACTCCTCTATTTTGACGATTTACTTATTTCTTTTTTTAATTTCATCAATACGTTGTTGTAATACAGAAGCGGTCGTATTGAAATGGCCTGTACCTTCTTCTTTTGGCTTATAGTAATCTCGTAATAGAATCTCTTTTTCAGTTTCTAGTACGGCAACATATTCTTCATTGGTGATTTGGTTTGGCATATTCTTTGCTTTCAAAATGTTTCGTTCATCAGGTAGAGGACCACAACCTAAGCGGTCCCACTCCGATTCTGAATAATAAAAATCTGGTTTCTTCATTCTTCAAATACTAATACAACATCATCTTCAGATATGATATAGAAATCGGTGGTCATATACTTGGCAAGACGTGCTTTGTTCCAATTGGGTAGAATCAAGTCACCTTCTTTAAGATCCAAAACATCTGGTCCGATTTTTAATACTTTGCCTTTATTGGCTTCGGCTGGGTCAGCGGATGAAAGAACGATACCAGATTTGGTCACTTTCTCTTTTTCAATCAACTCAACGATTACATTATTCTTGATAGGCTTTAACAATTACAATTCTCCTTCCATCATTACATTCATCAATAACAAACTGTGGTACACTTATTCGTCCTTCTAATACTGTTTTACAATTATACTCTAAAGAAACCTGTTTGTCAAACTTTTTGTGGTAATCATCGTTCTGAACAAAGAGATAGGCAAACGCCACCAGAAAAACACCAGAAAAGACCTTAATCGTTTCGGTATTTGGCAGCATGATGTTCTCCTATAGTTTTAGCATCTGTTCGTAAGTGTAGTTGCGTACCATAAATTTAGAAGGATCTGGCAGATACATGGCTTCTAAATCACCTGGCCTAGCATCCTTATATATCACATCAAAATCCACATTGTTGACTTCTTTAAAAATATTTACGATTTCTTTAACTGTTCTTGTATCATTGTAGGCAAGATTCTCAACGCTATTAGTCGGAGTATCAATGGCTCGAATGAGAGCATCACATACATCATTAACATGAATATACTCCCTTACACAGGTACCGTCTTTTGTATTGTAGTCGGTACCATGTAAATAAAACTTTTTTGTTTCTATCGCCTGAGTTAGATTATAGAATAGACCATCAGGATTGGTAGCAGGGAAACCACCAGTACCGGTAACATTGTAGAATCGGAATGTGGTGAAGTGTTTACATTGTTCGGCCACAATATCTTCTGCAACTCGTTTAGATAGTCCATACGGAGATAATGGATTAGATGCTGCGCCAGTAGAGGCAAAGATAAAGTTTTTGTATTTGATTCTTTGTATTACATTTAATGTACCATTGATATTAGTATCATAATACAATGTTGGATATTGTACTGATTCACCTACACGAACCAGAGCCGCCAGATGAATCACTGCATCGTAAGTATGAAAAGACGTGATGCCGTACTGTAATTCTTGAGCATCACGAATATCATAGTCATATTGGTGTAAATCAAATTTAATATCATAGTCCAGTTTATGAACTTCATGGCCAAGATTAACCAGTTTGGCACAGAGATGCTTGCCAATGTAACCTTCAGAACCGGTAACTAGTATTTTCATGTTTGACCTAAATGTTGTTTTAGGCGGTTAATCAATTCTTGTATTCGCTCTCGAGCTTGACTACCCTCTGGTGTCCATACAATTAAACTTTTTAACCAATTTAATAATTCTCTTGGATCCATTAGCTAAAAATACTTGACCAAGTTTTCAGTTTTATCTTTTTGTGTTCTCTAGCCGCATTCATGGCTTCATTATCTAGTACACCTTGTTCGGTTAGAATGTCAATCATGGCCAATGTTTGACCAATCTCCATTTGCAATTCTTCCAAGGTTGTACCTGATTCTTCGGTTGGCCATCTCGATTCTGTACCAAAACGGGATATCTTACAGGCGGCTTGAATTACTTCAGCACATTCTTCCTGTAAAATCAGTAGTGCTTCTTTTTGTTTATCATTCATTATCATCTTCCACAAATTTAATCACAGGCATATATTCTTCTACCTTTTTAAGTGCTTCCAATTTCGTGGGAGCAATTACTTTACAAGTATATAAGCCATCTTTCATATTAATGGTAAATGGAACAACTCCATTTATAAACCATTCTTCTTTCACATAACACTTGATTGTCCATTCTCTGGCATCAAGGCATCGTTTAATCATCTCATCAGCGATCCGCTTAGGATCGAATTCATCTTCAGCAATCATATTAGATATCGTTCCATTTCTCTACTAAAAAACTTGGACCTTTTCTTTCTTCGGCCAAAACATAATCTTCTGCCATACCTTCTGCTTTCTGGTAATCGGCAGTAACTTCTTTTTTAATTACCTTTTCGTTTAGATAATAAACAATAGTGTAATTAAACTCAGACCTTTCTACAATGGCTTTCTTATCGCCATTCATAAATTTAGATAGTTCCATTATGCAATCATTCCTATAAATCGATTTAATACAACACGGTTAGACAACCTGTTGCCGGCGTATTTACTGAACGCTGACACCAGACCACGAGTAGTAGCATTTTCTTTAACATGAAATTCTACACCATCATCAGTATCTAGGCCTTCTGAACGGAGTAAATAATATTCATCAAAGCCAGCATTGGTAATAATTTTATATTTCTCTTTACGGAACTCGGCTTTCAATTTCATATGGTCACTGGCTCTAGGATAGAATGTGTGTGCAACACGGCCAAACTCACGACCAGACAATACATAGAAGCCAATCACATTACATTGTGTTCTTGCTTTTAATAATTTAATGTAGGCGGCCATTAATTCTGGACCATATGGTTGATAAACCTTTTCTTCGTGTTTAGTAATTGGATCACGAATCACCAAAACTTTTTGTTTACCATATGAACTACCTAAATCTAAATCTGGATTATTAAAACCAGATAGTTGTTTTTCTTTGCCATCGGTATGTGTATGTGAGAACAAAACATTTCTTACTGGATTGCCTTCACCATCGGTTAGAAATACCGTATTGACAATTTGCAACTTATAGTTTTTCTGAAACTCAGGTATAATCTTCATAGCAGCAATCACGGCTTCATAGAGTGGTGTACCGCCAAGATGAAACCATTGTGGACGGCAAGACCGTGGATCAGCACAATGCACTAAAGCGGAACAAGCGTATGTAAACTCAGAAGCCGACATTTTGCTTGATAACAAATTCATCAATTTAAAATCATGTAAGTCTAAATCACCGGCTTTGAAATCAACACTATACTTGTCAGTATGTTCGGATGTGAAAGCATATACTTCATAAGGAATGTTTACCTTCTTACAGAACATCACTAGATTGATTAATTGTTTAATAGTGTTCTCCATGTGGTCAGACATAGAACCAGACCAATCGAGGAACATAACAAGACCATGAGATTTACCTTCAGGCAAAACTGTCATCTTCTTAAAGATATCTTCGGTAAATTTATACGCATAAACTTTGTTCATGTTTAATTCACCAGTTTTAGAAATTGATGCACGTTTCTGCTGGTCAGCATTTTTACGTAATTCAAATTCTTTGGCCAAATAACCAACAACTTTTTTGGCGTCACTACGAATTTTCATAAAAGCTTTTGTATCGATACCAGAAATGTTGTATTTACCTAAATCATTTTTGTATTCTGTCCACAACTGCTTGTATGGAACAACTGCACGCTTTAAATCGATATCATTAATGTTACCATAGTAATAATGCCTATCACTTGATTCAAATAATTTACTTTCGTTTTGACGATATGATTTATCAGTCAAAGAATCAAATTCTTCTCCAGTGGTATCTCCACCTTCATGGCCAATTTGTTGTTCTTTGTAATCTTCATCAACTTCATCCATCGTTTCATCGGCTTCAGAATTTGATTGTGAAAATTTCTCCATGGTGTCATCATCATAATCATCAGATTCTTCGTAACCTTCTGATTCAAACTCACCATCAGGATCTTCTTCAAATTCAGGATTTTGCAATTTGCGTTGTTCGGCTTCTTCTTTCAAATAATCCATAACGTCATACGCAAGCTTGATAACATCATCATATGATTCGGTATTTTCAATACGGTGAACTAACAATTTCTCAACATCAGTAAAACGAATGCCTTGTGCGGCTCCGCCTTTTGTGTAGAGATTAACACGGTCGATAAAATTCATATCATTGAGATCCGTGCCGTTTGTGCCAAAGAAATCTTTTTCAATTAGTTCACGATAACCACGGACAAAAGAGGAACGAATGCCGGGATATTTGTTTTTGATTTTTCTTTCAATACGGGAATCTTCCAGCACATTCATAATACCCATTGGTATCTTTTCTTCGTGTGCCTTCATCATGCCGTCTAGGGGTGTGTATAGTGCATGGCCTACTTCGTGACCTAGAAAAAGGTCATAGAGATAACCTGAGATGTTTTTATCGAGGACAGGAACGGTCAATACACGGTTCTTCACATCAAATGCGGCCGTGTTGGTATTACGCTGTTCGATTGTCAGATTCTCATTTGCCATTAGTTTGGCAAGTAACGATTTAGATTGAATTAGTTCCATAGATTCTCCGAGTTAATAATAGTATTATCTCACAAAAATCATCTACCGTCAAGCGGCAACTTTCATGCTGTTGTTTTTATACAACGCTCTGATCCGGTAAGGCTTTTAGGTAGAGTTTTCCTTCTTTATATTCCATTTCGACCGCTTGACCTTCTTTCCAATGATTGTATTTTACAATTTCTTCAGGAAGAATTAGAATACCATCACCTGTACCATCATTCGTATCAACAATTTTGGTAGAATATCTCTTATTGGTAAAATTCTTTGCGTTTTTGGTAGTCATTTAAGTCTTTTTCCATATTTGAAAGAGTTGCCCACTTGCGAGTTACGATATCTAAACGTTTCCACGCAGGAATTTCATCATCATCTGCTTTGGCATCGAGCCAAATATAGTGAGGAGTATCATTCATATTTTTTTCCTTCGTTTTTATCGAAAATTCGCTGCTCAATTGCAGCTACAAGCTCTTCGGCAAGATTCGGATTGAACTTTACCAAGAAATACGCAACATCATCAGTTGGAATATGACGCAAATTGTGCATAATCTCATCAATTCCTCTATGTATCTGTGTTTCTTCCCATTGTTGTAACATAATATACTCACATTTCATAAAAAGTGTTGCTCGGAATGATAAATTTGCCGTCTTTTTTTGCTTTTCCGAGCGTTTTAAGCAATTTTAACTCAATTTCGAGTTCTTCAGCCGACAAATTTTGCAAATATTCTTCATAATCGTCCCAATCTTCGTCACTCCAACCTTTAGGATTCATTTTTCATCATCTCCGCATGCTGGAAATTTCTTTTGCTTCGGCATCCGTGAAAACCGGCACGGCATTTGACTTATGCATCGTAGCCACGCCTTTCATTTTGTCGCCGGTATACGAAAATGGAAGTTTTTTTGTACAAGGCACAAAACCTGTATTCACGGACGCAAATTTTGGAGTTTCCCTGCCTGCAGGAATCTTAGGTAAAGGAACAATTGCGGAAATATTCTTGGACTTTGTTTTACTGAAATTGGTAGTCATCGAATTAATGGATAGTAACCATTCTTCGTGCTGTACCTTTTTTGCTTTCGTAACTTTTCGCTTTTTGGATTTTGGAATATATCCGTAAATAATCATAACAATTCTCCAGTGTAGAAGAATCATTATACTACACTATTTTAGGATTGTCAAGCTGGTTTGTTGTATTTTAACAACGCACTGTTTAGGGGTTCAACCCACCAAACATCGCCTTTTTCGAAACACACAATACTGTCATATACCGAGATGGAAACTGTTTCCTTTGAGATATAATCTTCGGCTAACTTACCTCTTGTATGCCGAGCGTTTAATTTGTCCAAACACTCTTTGGTGAATTCCATAAAAGTGTCAGGTTTCTTTAAATCGCCATTATATTCAGGCCAATACGCTGTATGTAAATCTTCTACCATGTAAACAGCATTCTTGTGCATCTTTGGATAGAAAAATTCGAATGTTGCCATGATATGATGTTGTTGATGTGAACCATCGTCTAAAATGATATCTGGAATTCCAAATTCATCAACTAAACTTTGTAAAAATGCCGGATCTGATTGGTCACCGATTCGGACAAAAGTACCTGGTTCTTGGAGTTCTCGGCATTGAGGCATAATGTCGATACTAATGATTTTTGATTTTGGTCCAAAGAATCCTCTCCACATTTGTAGAGAACCTCCTTGTGCCGTACCAATTTCGAGGAAAGTAATGCTTTTATCTTTCCATGAAGCAAAGTGTCTTTCATATGCATTGAAGTAGTGTGACCACTTCCCAGCATTTCTTCCATTATGTGTTATATAATCTTGCCACAAGCTCATACTATAATCCTATTCTTATCAAACGGCAGCATACTTACTTATGCTGTAAATAATTAAAAATTTAGGTAAACATTACTCTTTCTTACCTTGTGAAATTTCAACTTCTTCAAAATTCTCATCTTGCCAATGCTTCATCTGTTTTTTCACTTCAGAATGCTCGCCTCTGCGTCTTTTACTATGTAAAAAGTTTTTGGCGTAAATGTAATCATCATTATAGTCTTGGTTCTTACGGAACTTGCCTACAAATTTGGTCACTTGTATCTCCTATTTCATGGTTTCAAAAGTTATGCCTTTTATTTTAGTTTCTGGCATATTGTGCATATCCTCTTGTGATATGTAAGTTATATCAGCATTAGGATAACAAATTTTTATAATTTTGAGAAGTTGGCAGACGGTGCCATCGGAATCATTGAACGTGAATACTTCATCAACATATTTTAAGCTTTTAATAATTTCTCTGCGTGTTTCATAAGATTGTACAAAACCTCCAAGTGCCCACATCATCCACCAATCGGTATGCACGCCGACAATTAAGTGGTCACCTTTATGGTGACATTTTTTAATGTAATTTAATTCTTCAATGGATAGTGGATCAAAAGCCCCGCAAATAACGACAATTCTTTCTTTTTCGTACATTTAAGGTAATAGATTTGGAAAAGCTTCCTTTACAAATTTATAATCCAGACCCTTTACACCTAAATCTTTACTTAGAATACCAATAATAACTTCGGCTTCACGGGGTTCTAGTCTTTCTAATAACTGCAACAACAATTCTTTTCTTTTTTCTACAGTTAACTTTTCTGCGTTAGGATGTCCTTTTTGAAACAAATACAATTTACGTAATTCGACCGATAATTGTGTTCCAGAAAGTCCAGGTAAAACATCTGTTGGTACTTCATATCCGTCAGGCATTTCAGTTATTAACCATTGATGATTTGGATGAAAAGCCAGTTCAAGTACCTGTACCAATGTGGTTGACAGATTTTTTTCAATTACTGCCATCCTATCTTTTTTCGATGAAACCATTTCAAATTCATCAAATACTTCATATATGTTTTTCATTAAAATTCCTCTATTACTTCCATTAAGTTTTTCAGCTTGTGTTCAATAAAATAATTCAGTAACTTACCTTTGGCAGGTTTTGTTTCTTCATAGGTATTTATAATCTTCTCTTTTATTTCTTGTGGGATAAAAGTCAAGTCTATGAGTGTTTGGTTTCTACCAAAATTTACAGCTTCATCGTATGAGAAGTTTTTAACATCTTCACTCAAATACTTTTCTAATGTTTTTTGTGTAATAGGCTTCTGACGGAGGTCACGGACAAAACAATCGGAAGGCGAAAACATATTGGGTATACCATCACCTTTGTCACCACGAATAATCTTCTCCTTGAGTTCTAGGATTGGATTTTCAGATTTTACATATTTCTTCTGTGACGGATTATATTGTTTTACATCTTTGTAGTTTTGTAACTGTAAGAAGTCACCATCAGATGACAAAATCAAAATCTTTTGATGTGGTGAATAGATTGGCACTAATGTACCAATAATATCATCTGCTTCAGCACCTTCAACATCCAACACTTTGTATGGGAAATTATCTTTGAGTTCTTGTTTCAGTTTACCAAGAATATCAAAAATCAAATGCCAATCTAAGTCCGATTTATCACGGTTCTTTTTACGATTTGCTTTATAGAAAGGGAAATATTCTTTACGCCAATATTTACGGTTATCACAACACAATACCACTTCACCATACTCGGCTTTAAAATTCTTTACATGAGTACGAATGATGTTTAACACCATATGCCGAATTAGGCTTTCTTCTAACTTGCCTTTATGATTGGCAATTTGTGCCATCAGACCAGCAAGTAATACTTGATTTAAATCAACGAGAATCATAACAAACTTTCAATAGTTTCCAATAAGCCTATTGTATCATATCTTCATCAGTTTGTCAAACGTTTTTTGAACAAAGGCGTCAGATGTGGTAGTACGCTTTGCAAGTATACCAAACCAATTTTGTGTTATTAAGTTTGAAATGTATTCGCATGGATCGGCAAAAATGGCTTCAAATTTATCAACATCATATAATTTACCATCTTCTTGTTCTTTGAATAATATTACATGATATTCATCACCCATGGAATTGCCGCCAATTTTTTCACCAGGGTTTTTATATGTTGCGCCTTCGATATGTAAATCATCTTTCTTCTCGCCAGGCAAAAAGAAGATGGCATCGTGGCCGTCTTTACTAAATTCTTTTAAGAAGTCTAACATTCTAATCCTTTAATGTGTGATTTTCTAACTCGTACCATTATCCATGTGTTATAGTAATCTTCTGATTCCATTACACCACGAACAAACTGTTCTTTTGCTTCGAGATAACCACATACACCTTTAGATTTGCATAAGTGTAGTATTTCACGGACAAAGTTTTCATGTCCTAATTGTAACACATCTTTCTGTAAGATGTCACTACTTCCATAGTAAGTTTGCCAGTTTGAACTGGCTTTATACCGTTTCTTTTTACCTTTGACTTGTTTGGTTTTGGTAGAATAGAAAAATTTCTTACCTATGTATTTTTTACCATTCGTCAGATTAGTTATCTGATACACGAACCCGTAATTATCACCAATCAAGTCTTCCGTAAAATCTTTACCATCATATTGCCAATTTAGTCCCATTCTCCAGTATCCAAATCATCTTCATCCTCTATATAGTCTTCCGATAATTCTTCAATTACTTCACCGCAGAATGGACAATGCTCTGGTAATTCTTGAGATACTAATTCTTCAACAAATTGAATACTATATGTCGATTCACAATTTGTACATTCACCATTTAAGTTTTTATTTGTCATTATGATTAACCTTTATTTTTATTAGACCAATGTAACTTAGCAACTTGATCCAAAACCATCCTATATCTAGTTCAAACCATTTTTCAGATAGTTTTGCACTTGCTGGATTATGATGATGATTATTATGTAGTTCTTCACCACCAATGATTAAACCTATTGGTATGATATTTTTTGATTTATCTTTTGTGTTTGTATTGCGATATCCAAACCAGTGGCCGATGCCGTTTACAACGCCAGCTGCCCAAAAAGGAATCCATATCATTTGGACTAACCACACCAATAAACCCCACCAAGAAAAACAAAGTAAATTTATGAACAATAACAAAGTAATTCCTAGGCGGGAATGTTTACTGTATATATTCTTTTCAATCCAATCATCTGGCGTTCCTTTACCATATGATTCAATCATTTGTTTATCTTTTGATGCATCATGGTATAGAAATGCACCACCGAAAAACACACGCCAAATTCCATAAACATGAGGTGAATGTGGATCACCTGGTTTCTCACATTGGCTGTGGTGTTTACGATGAATCGCAACCCATTGTTTGGTGACCATGCCCGTGGTTAACCAAAGCCAAAATCTCATAAAATGAGAAACAACAGGATTAATTACTAACGATTTGTGTGCTTGCGTTCTATGTAGGTATATGGTAACACAAAGGATGGTAATGTGCGTCATTACCAACGTGAGTATAATTGGAAACATTCTTTTCTTTTAATGTGCCCACACATCGCTCCAGTTACCAGAAAGAGCGCCTTTAGCATAATCGGTTGCACGGTTCTCAAAAAAGTTTGTGTGTGTAGGTGCGTTAATCATCTCCTCTACCCATGGTAAAGGATTACGTTTCACTTTGTAAATACCTTTGAGACCAAGAGAAATCAATCTGCGGTCAGCAATATAACGAATGTATTTTTTTACATCTTCTGAAGTTAAATCTTCCATAGCACCCATACTGAATGCCAAGTCAATAAATTTATCTTCTAGTTGAACCATCTTTTCTGCAATCGTATAGATTTTGGATTTTAATTCGTCATTCCAAATTTCACGATTTTCTTCAATGTAGGTTCTGAATAGTTTAATCATAGACTCACAATGTTGTGTTTCATCAACGATAGACCATGTAACAATTTGCCCCATACCTTTCATTTTGCCGTGGCGTGGGAAGTTCAATAACATAATGAAAGAAGAAAACAACTGCATGCCTTCTGTAAAGGCAGAGAACACGGCAATATGTGTAGCTGTGTTTTCTTTCGTAGTATTCTTAGCCGAGATGTCGAGAATGTAATCATGCTTCTCTTTCATTTCAGCATATTCCATAAAATCATTATATGTTGTTTCTGGTAGACCTAATGTTTCAATCAAGTGTGAATATGCGGCCACATGAAGTGCTTCACGAGCAGCGAAACCCATCAACATCATTCTTACTTCAGGCTGAGAGAAGTAAGGTAGATAATTACGAACATAACCACCAGCAACGTCAATATCTCCTTGAGTAAAGAACCGAAAGATGTGGGTAAGAAATTGTTTTTCTTCTTTAGTGAGTTTTTTCTTCCAATCTTTAACATCTTCGAGCATAGGAACTTCTGTATGCAGCCAATGAGATTGTTCGTGTTTGAGCCAAGCATCGTAAGCCCATGGATAGTTAAAGGGTTTAAAATATGTTCTTTCTTCGGTAATATCTAATTCTTGTTTTTTAATCATTTATTTCTCTCTAAGCACTAAAGGAAGAACCGCAACCACAAGTGGCTTTGGCACCAGGATTTTTTACTACAAATCTCGATTCAAAATTTTGTTCAACATAATCTACTGTTGCTTCTTTCAAATATTCCATGGACATATAATCAACAGCCACTTTAATATTATCTGATTCTATGATGATATCACTTTCTTCTATTGTATTCTCAAACATAAAATCATATTGAAATCCAGAACATCCGCCACCTTTGACGGATATTCTCAAACACTTTATTTCGGGATCATTTTGGTCGATAATTAAATCTTTAATTTTGTTGGCAGCATTTGTTGTTAGTTGCATCTGTTTTTTCTCTGTAATTGTTTATTGCTGCTTTGATAGCATCTTCTGCAAGAATACTACAATGGATTTTAACTGGTGGCAAGGAGAGTTCTTCAGCAATTTGAGAATTCTTAATTTGTTCAGCCTGTTCCAGCGTCTTACCTTTGACCCATTCTGTGACTAACGAGCTTGAAGCAATCGCAGAACCACATCCGTATGTTTTGAATTTTGCATCTTTGATTACTCCATCTTCTACTCTAATTTGTAGTTTCATTACATCACCACAAGCAGGAGCGCCAACCATACCAGTACCAACATTAACATCACCGGTATCTAGTTTACCCACATTGCGTGGGTTTTCATAATGGTCTATAACTTTATCTGAATATGCCATTTAACCCTCACAAGCAATGCAATCATTACCTTGAGCAATTTGTGTCATATCTAATTCTTTAATAACTTCTCTTTCAACTTTTTTGGCAACCTTATCTGCCTTACCAATCTTCTCAGAACGGCAATAGTATAAAGTTTTTAGTCCTTTTTTCCATGCCATGAAGTGAATTGCATGAATGTATTTAATATGTGCATCTGGTCTAAAGAATAGATTCAATGATTGTGCTTGGTCAATATATTGTTGTCTATCAGAAGCCAAGTCAATCACCCAACGTTGGTCAATCTCCATTGATGTTTTAAACACATCTTTTGTTGCTTCATCTAAAATATCCAAATGTTGAACCGAACCATCATTGGCAATAATGGATGACCAAACATCATTGTATTCATTTTCATCTTGTAGTTTCTCTTTGAGGATTTTATCCAACCAACGATTCTTATTTAAGAAAGAACCTGATAGAGTGTCTTGTCGGTAAGCATTGGCACGATAAGGTTCAATACTTGGGCTAGTATTGCCCATGATGATAGAAGAAGAAGCGTTGGGAGCAATAGCCATGAGATGACTAAACCTAAAGCCTGTACCGATAGCATCAGGAGCTTCGCCTCGTTCTTTACCCAATTCCAAATTAGCAACATTTAATTTCTCCCTAATATTTTTGAATATGCGATTGTTAGCGACTTTTGCCATGACGCCTTCAAAAGCAATGCCATTGCGCTGTAGATAAGCATGGAACCCAAGAGCACCAATACCAATAGAACGTTCTCTTTCGGCACTATACTTTGCACGAGCAATATCATTAGGAGCATTAGCAATGAAATAATTAAGGACGTTATCAAGCATTTCGGCAACGTCTTTAAGAAATAATGCGTTATCTTTCCATTCATCGTAATTCTCCAAGTTTAAGGAAGATAAACAACAGACAGCTGTTCTTTCTTCATTTGTCGGCAATATAATTTCAGAACAAAGATTTGATTGGTGAACTTTTAAACCCTTATCTTTCAACCAATGAGGTAATTCTTTATTACTGGTATCTATAAAATGTATGTATGGTTCACCTGTGTGCATACGGAGTTCTAGCACCATTTGCCATAAGTGTTTAGCAGATACAACTTCTCTTACTTCACCAGAATGAGGATCTTTTAATTCCCATGAATCATCCGCATCAGGATCTAACATACATTTTTCAATGATAGACATAAACTCATCATTGATATTGATGCCGTGATGTAGATTTAAACAACGTTGATTTGGGTCGCCTGTCGGCTTTCTCATCTCTAAAAAAGGAATGATATCAGGATGAGATATATCAAGGTAAGCGGCATAAGAACCACGCCTAGTACGACCTTGGCGATAGGCAAGAGAACTCGCATCGTAAATCTTGAGGTGTGGTAATACACCAGTAGACTTATCATCAGCAGCCCGGATACCAAAGCCAATACCCACGCCACCGCCGAGCATAGAAAGCCAATTTGTTTCTGAGAGGTTATCAACTAATCCCTCCGCAGTATCTTCGATATAGTTGAGAAAACAAGAAATAGGCATCCCACGCTTACTGCGACCAAAACTAAGAATGGGAGTAGAATAAGAGAGCCAATGTTTACTTGAGTATTCGTATAATCTTTGTGCGTGTTGCTGATTGGTGCCAAACGCTTTTGAAACGTATGCAAATCGCTGCTGGGGTGACGATTCGTCCTCTCGCATGTATGATTCTTGTAGTCTTTTGATTCCGAGTTCATCGAATAATTTATCTCTTTCTAAATCTATACTAATACCTAGGTATTCCATGTATTCGCCTTACTTTATTATTATGTTATAAATTCTTGAATCATTGGGAAAACAGGTTCAATTGCTTTAGCACATGCCATGGCAATCTCACGATGTTCCTTTTGAGTACCTTTTTCGCTCCGTAACTGTATATAGTGTACCCAAGACCTCAGAGTACCATTCATGTACAACCTTGAAACTGTAATGCCTTCAGGCAAAACTGCTCGTGCCTGTTCTTTTGCAATACCGTGTTCAATAGCCCAACGATATGCTTTTTCTGCTGCTACAATAACATAGTCTTGTTGTGTTTCCCAATTCAACTTCAAACCAACGTTATCTGTTTCAATACTATTCTGTCGATTCTTTTCATCTTGTAATCTCGCTTCTTTAAATTCAAAACCCAAATCTGCTACTGCATATCTTTGGGAAAACTCTTGAAATGAAAAGGAACGATGTCTTAGTATTTGTCTTGCTATATCTCTTGTAGTTTCAATTTCTAAACAAACATTCACCATTTCGAGTGGTGACCAGTGTTGATGCTTAATCAAATAACGGACTAACTTTTCAGCGGTGTCGTTATTATCTTGATTTGATGGGTTTGAAACTCTAGCGGCATATGCTACTTGCTCTAGTAAGTTTTTACCATCTGTTCCTTGTGTGTATGATATTAATTTTACATTCATTATGTTTTTTTCCAACTCACGAATTCCATCTTTGCTCTAAGATTTACAAAGGTATTTTTACTTATAATATCTTGGATTTCATCTGGCGAAAAACCAGACAATATCATATCATTAATATCTTTTTCTTCAATCATTTCGGGCCATATAACGACATTGAAATGATTATCTATAGCGTGTTCCATCTTAATGACAATTTCTTTGTTACGTGGCTCATTGTCGAACACCAAAACCACCTTGGTCTTGTCCAATACATCGGTAATCGATTCCAAATTAGAGTCTGCTGTCGCCACTGCATTCTCCAAGAACATTGAATCAATAGGTCCTTCAAGTACATATATTAATTCTTCTTCATTGATTCTGTCAAGCCCAAATATTTTTTTATTATCATCATGTAACTTTAAAGTTATGTATCTTAACTTAGATTCACCTAACGCTCGCCCCTGTATGGCGACCAGATTTTTCTCTTTGTCGTAAAACGGAATAACGAGGCGTGGGTCATTCTTGTGAAGTCCCTCTTTCTCAATCCCAAGATTTTGTATGAAGGCTGCGAAATCTTCCGCAAAGTATAATTGCGAGTGAAAGTTCTCTGGAATCCTTCGTTGTTGGACATAGACTTTAGCAAAATGCGCTTCTGGTAAAGAGTCGATTGATGGAAGTTCCAAAGCTTTTTTAAATGTTGGGGCTTCCGTCTTAAAGTCCTCAAATACCGGTTTAGGATAGTTGTTGTTTCCCGTATCTCCATTCTTATATCTCTCTAATTGATACTCTTTTAATAACGATTCATCTACTTGCTTTAAGAAATTATAAAATGTAGTCGATGCGCCACAGTTATGGCACATATAGAAGTAATCATTCTTTTTACGATAAACGTAACCACGAGATTTTAGTTTGTTCTTTTGTGAGTCGCCACAAAGCGGACACCTGAAATTATAAAGGTCATCCTTCTTTTTGGTAAACCTTTGTAATTTAGGCGATACTTGTAACAGGAAATTCCTGTCGATAAAAACACTCATAATATATTATTTCAAAATTATTTAATTAACTTAATTATTGTATCAGCATTTAGATTAGAAATCAACCATGAAACTGCAACAATACCACCGGCAACCATCCATTTCCATTTTAATAAGGTATCTAAGGCTTCTTTTTCTTGTTTGTTATGGTCATTCATATCTTTACGGAGAGATTTGAATTCATCCATAATTTCTTTGTTTGACGATTCCATTTTGTTTAAAACGGTATCTATTCGCTGATGAATCTCTTTAATATCAGCTTCCGTTTCTAATCTTCGATTGTCCATGTCCGTGTACACCTTTGCAATATGTCGGTCGTGTTGGTCTACCAGTTTCTCTATAACCTGGTCCATTTTATTACAAAGTGCAGATAAAGTCAATACCTGTGTCTTTAAAACACCAATATCAACTTTAATGTCGGTATCGTCAAACTCTGCCATTTACTTCTTTTCAGGTACTGCTGTGCCTTCTAACTTCTTGTGCACTTTGATTTCTTTACAAACTTCTTTTTCTTTACCAGTTTTTTGGTCTTTCTGCATTACACAAGCCTTTTTAGTTTCAGCTGCATAAGCAACTTGATAACCAACAAAAGACCAAACAACGAGATTAAGTGCAATTAAAAACTTTTTCATTTTTTCCTCTTTTGAATAATTTGATTTACGAGATTATCATTGTCCTCTGACTGATCCATTTTGTTTACTAATGATTCAGCAAAGACATCTGGTGCAGCCACAGGATGCTGAGTACAAACAGATTGATTGCCTTGGCCAGCTTCTGTTAAGAATTCGGTGCCATGTTTAATTTGACCAATAGGACACTTACACTCAGCTGTAGGTGAACCATTGATTGTTTTTCCAATTTTACAAATCATACTCCAGCAATTTGTGGATCCTTGTGCAAATTGGCCAGAACACGCTTGAACTGATGCTCTAGTTGCAGATTTTGGAGTGGTTACAAAATTACTAGCTTCTTGTGGATAATATACTTTTGGTGCAAATAAACTCCATACTTGACCTGTTGGAGCCGCACAAGAACCTTTCATATTACCACCAGTTAAATCAGCAATTGCTTTACCTTTTAGAATAGGACAAGTACAGATAACTTCTGGCCATGATTTGCCATCATTGGTTGTAATTTTATTACCTGTAAGTTTACAAGTAGAAGCTGCACAGAGAGCGTAATCACCATCACACAAGGCAATCGTAGGAGTAGGTGTTTGTGCAAAAGTTAAACTACTAACAAACATCAATAGAGATAAACATAATTTTTTCATTTTTCTTCCTTTTTAGCAAATTTTTCTGATGCGGTGAATCCTAATCCTGCAATCACCAAGTATATCATTGAATCAAATAGTGATGGAGTCATTTTGTATCCATGTATGTCGGCAACAAAACCATAAACACATACAATAAATGCCAATAGTGTTATAACTCTTTTACTACTGACGGTACCATTATGGCCATCAGAAAGCATACTGTTTAACCAGTTCATAGTTCAGGCTGTGGTGGTTGTACGGGCATTGGTTTGCCAGCTGAACTCATTACAACACCTGGAGTAAATGCTGGTGTTGGTGATCCAGTAAACTGATTTGTATTACCACCAAAAGAACCTGTGAATTGTGATGTGTTACCACCAAAGGATGTTGTTGGAGGTACTGTTGCAATTGGTGTTGGTGGTTTATCCCAACCCTTATTTGCTGCGGCCAATGCTTGTTTCTGTGCATCTTTATCACCACCAGCCAACATAATACCAGACAATGTGCCTGTTAGAAATGTGGCGATAGGTATAATCAACTCAAAGAACTTTTGATCGATTGGAGAAATAGCATTAAGTGGTTGCGTAACAAAAATTAGTGAGTATAACACAACAAATACAATGCCAAACAATGTAAGTGCTAAACAGATACCAATAAAAAACTTTAATCGAGCCATTAACTGCTCTTCGGTATACATAAAACTTTCTGGTTGTTTTTCTTCTTTATTAAAAATATTCAAGTTCATTTGCAATTCGCTCCAGTTGTTGGCGTTATTGGTGTTGGTGTATTTTGTGCAAGAGGTTTATTTCCTGCTGGTCCCAATCGTGGATCATTTTGACCCTTAAAGATATGTTCAGGACAAGTTCTTGTTACATCACAATATGGTAACTTGCAGATATCTTTATCCCAATTGGATGGATCTTGGCATGGGTAACGAAACTTATCGCCACTAAAATATGCCAATGTCAATGGAAGTAATAATAAAATAATTAGGCCTTTGGCTAATCTCTTATCATTCATTAATGAACTCCTAATACATGAAGTGCGTGTTCATAATGTTTAATTCTATCTTCAAGTCCAATGGTACCACCATTGATACGCTTTGTTAATGTGAGT
>Ga0209229_10000256_pt1 | contig 21129 bp, 16 predicted proteins | sample SanBayMetagenome_FD_187466 | JGI IMG/M metagenome (GOLD analysis project Ga0209229, IMG submission 187466) | Freshwater and sediment microbial communities from dead zone in Sandusky Bay, Ohio, USA (SPAdes) (version 2) | ecosystem: Environmental > Aquatic > Freshwater > Lentic > Sediment... | reverse complement strand
CACTCGGCGATGGCCGCGAAGCAGTCCTACATCGCGGCCATCGCCGAGTGGGTCGGGTGCAAGCCCGCCGACGCCGTGAAGCCCGCCATGCGGACGCTTGCCGCCCTGAGCCTGCCCGTGGACGGCACTGCGACGGACGGGCAGATCGAGTACGCCGAGAACTGGGTGCGCGTCCGGATCGAGGAGGGGCACACCATCGACATCCTCGACAACCCGCCGAAGCCGGTCGTCGATGCCGAGGTGGTGGAACAGCCCAAGAAGAAGAAGCCCGCTGACGTTCAGCCGGCACTCGTCACCAACGACAGCGAGGAGATTCCTTTCTGATGGCACGGAAGCAGATCAAGATCGTGGACGGACTGGCCGAGAACCTTGAGGACGCGATCGAGACGATCAAGTCCTGCGAGAAGAACGTCGTCAAGTGCTGGCAGGAGATGGCCCTTGCCGTCAAGGCGATCCACACGAAGAAGTTGTGGATGGACAAGCACGAGTCGTTCGACGACTGCATGGCCGGCGAGGTCGGGTGGAAGAAGTCTTGGGCCTACGAGATGCTGAAGGCGGCGGAAGTCCTTGAGGACGCCCCGATCACCGACGCATCCATGGCCCGGTTCCTCCACCCCCTCGACAGCGAGAAGCGCCTGATCGCATGGGAGGGTGCCGTCAAGGAGGCGGCCCCCGCCAAACCCACGCGGGATGACGTGAAGAAGGCCGCCGCAATGGTCAAGGAGATCGACGAGGTGGAAAAGTCCGGCGCGCCGGACTTTTCGGAGGAGGCCGAGGAGCCCGTGGCGGAGGCCGAAGTGGTGCCGTCCGTCGTCCCCGACCACGCCGAGTTCGACCGGATCATGGCCCTGATGCGCGAGGTCAAGTCGAGCATCGAGGAACTGTGCGAGTCCCCGACCGGGACGTACGTCACCAAGGCGCAGGTCTTGGCCGACATGAAGAACGCCTACAACGCCCTCGCATGGGCCAAGCCGCATTGCGTGTGCGTGTACTGCGAGGGAGAGGGATGCAAGCACTGCCAGCAGAACGGCTGGCTCTGCAAGGGACTGTGGGCATCCGCGCCGGAGGAGTACAAGCGATGAACCGCGCCGGCGATTCATACAAGGTCGAGCCACCGTTCTATGTCTCCTTCAGTGGTGGCAGGACAAGCGGTTACCTGCTTCGGCATGTTCTTGACGCATGGGGTGGAACCATGCCTGTTGGTGGGCATGTGTTGTTCGCAAACACGGGCAAGGAACACGAGAGGACCTATGAGTTCGTGCGGGAGGTGGAATCCCGTTGGTGCCCAGTGAAGTGGATCGAGTGGTCTCCGGCTGGTTTCGAGGTGAAGACTTTCGATACCGCATGCAGGAACGGCGAGCCATTCGCCGCATTGATCGCAAAGCGCAAGTACCTGCCGAACCCGGTCACGAGGTTCTGCACTTCCGACCTGAAGGTCATTCCCATGCGCCGATACATGAAGTCAATGGGCCATGATGATTTCACGACCGTTGTCGGCCTCCGGGCCGACGAGGAGCGACGGGTCGCGAAGTTGCGGGCCGATGCGACTAGGGATATTTCCATGCCCATGGCCTCCGCCGGGGTGACAAGGGAGATGGTCATCGATTGGTGGAAGGGACAGGACTTCGACTTGCGACTCCCGAACGACGATCCGGCATTCGGCAACTGTGATTTGTGTTTCCTGAAAGGCACGGCAAGGATCGAGCGAGTTATCCGTGCGGAACCGCAACTGACCCAGTGGTGGGCTGATCAGGAGAAGGCGATCGGTGCATCGTTTCGCAAGGACAGGGCGACGTATGCGCAACTGCTGACACAGATAACCGTGCAGGGTGAGTTGTTTCAGGAGATGGACGATCACACGATCCCGTGCGATTGCACGGAATGAGGACCAAGCAATGAACGACACCGAGATGACCGAGCGATTGCGGAAAATCTTCTCCGAGATCAAGGAGCAGGCCGGGGATTCCGCCGACTGGCTCACCCAGTACGACGCGATCCGCTTCGCCGCCGACCGCATCGAGGCCCTGAACCGGCGCTTGCTTGCCGAGGAGAACCACGTCGAGATCCTGAACATCGAGAACGGTCACTTGCAGACCGACCGGAACAACCTTGAACTGCGGGTCAAGGAACTCGATGGCAGACTCGCCGACTGCAAGGCATCGTCGCTGCACGGGCAGTCCGCCATGGCGCAGGAGGTCGAACGCCTCCGTGCCGAGCGCGACGAGGCGAGGCGACAGGTGTGCGTGACTCTTTACACCGACAAAGAGATGCAGCGCAATCATGCTCGCCTGTGCGAATGGGACTGCTTCAAGGAGGAAGCATGATCGCAACCAAGACATTGAACGCACGAACTCCGCTCAAGAGTTGGGCAGTCATGTCGCGCCTGAACGGCGGGCAGTCATGGCACATCGAACATGCCAAGAACCCATCCGTCACCACCCTTGGCGAACTCGCCGCATGGGGCTGCCCGAAGCCGGGGCAGTGGAACTGGTTCGGCAAGCAGAAGATCGCCTTGTGGACATCGATCCTTGCGGAAGCCGGGCTTGAGTGGCAAGGTTCGGCACCGCTTTACCCGCGTGGAAACCCGATGTACTGCAACATAGCGCCGATTACCGAGGAGCCAGAGGACATCGTGTATCGGCTGCAAGTGTCCATCGACAACAACTGGATCGAAAATGCCCCGATTGCGCTTCGTGCGCTGCTTGACGAGGCAATCCGCGAGATCCGTGGAAACCGATACAACGAGGAACGCCTGCATGCGGAGATCGAGGAACTGAAGGCGAAGGTGAAGAATGGATGACGCACAGCGAGACCGCAGGGACGACATGCGCACGAACTGCTCGTGCCTCGTGATGATCGACCCGGTCGAGCAACTGTGCTGGCACTGCCGGCAGGTCAGGCTCGACCGGGATGAAGAGCGGCGGCAGATCGAACTGGAACTCTATCGAGGCGAAGGATGAATCTCAGGCCATACCAAGTCGAGGCGGTCACCGGGGTCATCGACTCCATCGTCGGCAGCAAGTCCGCACTGGTCGTCATGCCGACCGGGACGGGCAAGACCGTGTGCTTCGCGCACATCGCGAGGCAGCGGCAGGGCCGCGTCATGGTGATTGCACACCGCGAGGAACTGGTGCAGCAGGCGGCGGACAAGATCCGCACCGTCACCGGGCAGTCGCCGGACATCGAGATGGCCGAGTACAAGGCCGGCCGGATGTACAAGTCCCCGGTCGTCGTGGCAAGCGTGCAGACCTTGTGCGCACGCATGGGGAGCCTCGACCGCATGCAGAAGTTCGTGCCGCATGAGTTCGACCTCCTCGTGATCGATGAGGCGCACCACGCGACCGCCGACTCCTACCGCCGGGTCATCAGCCACTTCACGAAGAATCCTGCCGTCCGCGTCGTCGGGTTCACCGCCACGCCCGACCGCACCGACAAGGCCGCGCTCGGCATGGTGTTCGAGTCCGTCGCCTACAAGTACGAGATCATGCAGGCCATGGACGATGGGTGGCTCTGCCCCATCGAGACGCAGCAGGTCATCGTCAAGGACATGGACTTCAGCCATGTCCGCACCGTGGCCGGGGACCTCAACCAAGGCGAACTGGCCTCGATCATGGAGCAGGAGAAGGTGCTCCACAAGGTCGTCACCCCGACCATCGAGATCGCCAAGGGACGCAGGACGCTGGTGTTCGCGTCGAGCGTGGCGCATGCCGAGCGCATGTCCGAAATCTTCAACCGCCACGGGGTGACTGCGGCCATCGTCCACGGCGGGACGTTCAAGGACGAGCGGCGCCGCATCCTCAACGCCTACAACGACGGCAAGATTCAGGTCCTCTGCAACTGCGGCGTGGCAACCGAGGGGTTCGACTCGCCGGGCATCGAGGTCGTCGCCATCGCCCGGCCGACGACGAGCCGTGCCCTGTACACGCAGATGGTCGGGCGCGGCACCCGCGTCCTGCCCGGTGTCGTCGATGGGATACAGGATGCCGAGGCACGCAGGCAGGCGATCGCCCGCAGCGGCAAGCCGTCGATGCTCACGATCGACTTCGTCGGCAACGCCGGCAAGCACAAGTTGGTGTGCGCCGCCGACGTGCTCGGCGGGAAGTACGACGACGAGGTCGTCAAGGAAGCCAAGCGGCAGATGGCCGAGGCCGGCAAGCCCATGGACGTGATCGAGGCGCTGGAGCAGGCGGCCAAGGCGGTCCTCGACAAGCGCAAGGAGGATGCCGCCAAGAACAAGCGGACGCTCGTCACGGCGCGGGTGGACTACGAGATGCAGCGGGTCGACGCCTTCTCGATCTTCCGCATCAGCGCGACCAGAGTGGCCGCCGCCGCGAAGATCACGGCACCACTGACGGTTGCGCAGGAGGCGATGCTCAGGCGCAACGGGATCGACACCACCGGGCTCCCGGTCGCGCACTGCCGGGCGCTCTACAACGAGATCCTGCGGCGCATCAAGGCGAAGCGCTGCACCTACAAGCAGGCATCGCTTCTCAGGCGGTACGGCTACGAAACGGACGTATCCTTCCGGGAGGCTTCCCGGATCATCGACACCCTCAAGTCAAACGGATGGAAGAAGGTCGAGGCATGAAGGACAGCAGGTTCACCACCCCCACCTACGAGATGGTCGCCCTCGACGACGTGGCGTTCGACCTCCTGAAGATCAACCACCGCATGCAGAAGCGGGCCAACGGCGGCACCGCCATCGTGATCTCCGCCAAGGAGATGCGCGACGTGCTCGTGAAGCATGACGGGATGGAGGCGGTCGTCGGGTTCCTCACCGTCCACATGGTCTGGGCCGGCGACGGCAAGTCCATGTGCGCGGCGAGGATCAGGACGGCCACCATGCGGGACTGCACCGAGGAACCCGAGGAGGTCGGCATGCAGTTCGTGCAGGACCTTCAGGACTTCATCGACCTGTACGAAGACAAGCCGCTTGAGCAGGTATTGACCGAGAACTTCGTCCAAATCTGAGGATCAACATGTCGACTTGGGAGCGCGTCACTCGGGCTCGGCGATGCCCTGTCTGCGGGAAGCCGGATTGGTGCCTGATCCGGCCCGACCTGTCGGCCGCCATCTGCCCACGCACCGAGAGCAAGAAGTTCGTCGAGGGCAGCGGATACCTGCATGTCCTGAAGGAAACCGACTGGTCGAAACTTGAGCAGCGGCCCGAGCGCAAGGAACTGCCGGAGCACAATGAGGTGCTGGCCACCCTTGCCCGCAAGTACTACGCCGCCTGCGAGGAGGAGCAGCAGGTCGACGCATCCGAACGCATGGGCGTCGGGGACAAGAGCCTGCGCCGGCTTGGCATGGGGTGGTTCCCGTCGCAGGGAGCGAACACCTTCCCGATGTTCCGGCACTCCCGCCGGGTAATCGGAGTCCGCGTCCGTGGGACCGACGGCGACAAGTGGGCGATCAAGGGGTCGAAGCAGGGTCTCTTCATCCCGACCGGGCTCGATGATTCCAAGGCGCTCTTCGTGTGCGAGGGGCCGACCGACACGGCCGCGATGCTCGACATGGGGTTCAACGCGATCGGCAGGCCGTCCTGCCTAGGCGGCAAGGACCTGATCGTCGAACTCCTGTCCGTCCGCACGAACCGCGATGTCGTCATCATGGCCGACGGCGATGAGCCGGGGATGGACGGTGCCCGTCGACTCGGCCAGTCACTTTCCAAGGTGACTACCAAACTGGTCATCTGCTCCCCACCCCCCGGATACAAGGACGTTCGTGCTTGGTATCGTGGCGGCGAACTCAGTCGCGACGAGGTGATAGCGCACGTCAAGGACGCGCAATGCCGACATGGAAGTGCATCATCCCCGACTACGACCTCATCAGCCCCAACCGGCTGCTCAGGATGAAGTGGTTCGTGCAGGACAGGTTCAAGAACGAGGCGATCAACCGGCTGGTGGTCTACGGATCTCCGTATCCGCAATACCAAGGCAAGGTCCGCATGGTGATCGCCCGGATGTACGGCAAGCGACAGCGTGACCTCGACACCGACAACATGTACGGCGGCTGCAAGTTGCTGATCGACGCCATGAAGACGCCCAAGGGCCGTGCCCGCCGGTGCCTGTCGATCATCAAGGAGGACAACCCCGCCGCCCTGCACCTTCGGGTCGTCCAGTTCAAGGGCGAGTCCGAGCACTGCGAGATCGGGATCTGGGCCTGCCCGTTCGAGGAGGCCCTTGACATCCCCGAAGAGGTGGCTAGACTTCTCGACTGATCCCCTTTCGATGGTCCGGCGCGTCATCCATCCGGCGCGCCGGACTTTTCAGACAACCCACGACTCCCGCCATCGCGTGCGGCCTGTTCTGCGGAACGACGCGATTCCCATCGGCAATGGGGACTGTTCATTGCCGGAAACCGCCGGGTCGGTGGACTCCCTTGTAGGACATCCGCGGCTCGAAGGCACGTCACTGTGCGCATGCCCGGCGTTGGACCGTTGGAGCATGGTCGGCGACGACACACTGCCATGCCCAGTGCCGCAAGGCTTCCATCGGCAGGCAGGGTGCAACGACCGGATGCCTGACCCAAACACCGATTGCCCGACCTCGCAAGGGGTCGGTACGCCCAGACATCTCATGAAGAGGCAAGGTAGGCGCCGACCGTGCGCCCTGCGGCATCCACCGCCTGTTCCGGCTTCGGCTGCCTCGCACCGAGCCTCATGGCCCTCTCCGCAGGCGTGAGTTCGAACCACAACACGGCCATCGCCTCGACCACGTCGACGCCCTTCTTGCCGTTCGTCACGCCGTCAGCGGCAATCCTCGCATACGTCTCTTCCCTGATCCGGACCGATGCCGTCGGTGGCTTCTTGGGGTTCACTCGCCGATTCCTTCTGCCTGAGCGATCTCGCGGACACGGGTTCCCACGTCTACCTCGACGCGCCGTTCCGCCTGCGGGATGGTACGCGCCTGCCGCTTGCCCTCTGCCCGGCGCTTGATGTCCTTGAAGGTCATCGCCGCCATGGGGTACATGCCGTTGAACTCGCCAAGGATGCGCCGTGCCTCCGCCGTGTTGCCAACCGCCAGTTGCGTGGCGGCACGGTCGGAGTAGCGGTCGACTTCGTTGCGGATGATGCGAAGGCGCTCGTACTCCATGCGCCAGATCGACTCGTCGACCGTGCGGAACGCGCCGGCCTTGATCCAAGCGTCCTCCGGGTCGAGGGTGTACTTGAGCCTGCCGCGTGCGTCGTACTCGGCGTTGTCCCCGTTGAACGCCTTCCATGCCGCGACCATCTGCTGGATCGTCGGGCTGGTCTCGGCGAAGGCGCGGTAGCCGCGTTCGAGCGGGTTCATCGGAACGACGGTGTCGCCGGTCAGGTTGGTGTACGCCTGAAGCAAGGTGTTCACCGTCGGGCCGGCGAACGTCGCGCCCGCCTTCTCGTAGAGCGTCCGGCCGAACGGCTTCTGCCACACCGAGATGGAGCCCGAGAGGTCAATCCCGACCGCGGCAGGCAGGCCCATCATCGCGATGTCCGCCGCCTTGTCCGAGCCGAGCGAGTCCTTCAGCCATGCACGCATCTTGAATGACAGGTCGTCCGCACCTTCCTTGTCGCCGAGGTACAGGCTGCGGATCAGGCCGAAGGCGGAGAAGCCGATCACGGCCTGCGCACCGCCGAGGAGGAACTGTGTCCCGAGGTAGCGGCCGACGCCCGAGTAGTTCCCCTTCTGGAACTCGTTCACCATCAGGCCGGTCATGTTGATCATGAAGCGGCGGTACTGGAGCGCGGTCGCGGCGACCGGGCCACGGACGATCCACGGCAGGTTCGCCTTGGTGTAGTAGAACTGCGTGTACACGTTGCCGTAGATGCGTGCGTACCTAGCCGCCTCCGCATCGCTCATGCCGAGGTTGTTGGTCGCGTGCCAGTACATCGCGATGAAGGCGAAGTTCTGGTTGCGCGCCTCGCTCGACAGGTTCACGCCGCCGTTGGTCTGCTTGTAGACCGATTCGTTCATCCGGGTCAGGAACCCGCCGATGTCGACGCCGGGGATGGTCTCCTCGCTGCCCTCGCGGAATTTGCCGTCGGCGGACATGCGGCCGTGGCGTTCGAGGACTTCCTTCGCCTCCGGGCTGTTGTAGAACGACACGGCCTTGGCGAAGTTCGCTTCCCCGAGGATCGGGTAGAGCGTCTGGATCGGCTGGAAGGAGTTCACCACCTGCTGCCGGACGGTGAGCAACTGCCGGCCGTAGTTCAGGGCACGGGCCGCACCGAGCCACCGACGGGTGAAGAACGGCGAGGTGAGCCTGCCGACCACCGGGAGCGAACGGACGAAGCGATCGACCGCCTGCTCGACCGCCGTCGGGCGGGTGAACATGGTGTGGTCCATCGTCTCGTCGAGGTACTTCGCCCACCCCGGCATGGTCTGCCGGATCTTCTCGATGCGCGGGGTGATGGTGCGGACCATCTCGCCGCCCATGACCCACCGGTTGTGCAGGCGCTCGGAGAGTTCCCACACCTTCATGAACTCCGTCTCGAAGCCCTGAGCGCCGGTGCGCTCCATGAGCGGTGCGTAGAACGGACGCTTGGCACCCTTGCTGCCGACGATCCCGCGCAGCGAGTCGTCGACATCAGTGCGGGACGCACCCGTCGCCTGAGCGAGAAGGCTTTCGAGACGGCGCTTCTGCCCGGTGGACAGGCGCACCATGTCGTCCGGGTTGACGAAGACGTTCGGCTCGGCCTGATAGCGGCGGTACTGGCCGGGGTTGTCGCGGCGGTGGCGGTACAGGCGCTCGAACGCCTCCGCCTCCGTCTTCGCGCTGCCAAGGATCGTTCGGTTGCCGTCGGCGTCGTAGGCCGTCAACTTCCATTCGCCGGCGAACCAGTGGAAGAAGTGGGCGTACTGCCTGCCCCAAGTGTCAGGCATCATCGTGCTGGCAAGCGAGTCGCGTGCCTGATCGACCGTGACCTCGCCGTCCGCCGTGCGAATCCTGACGCGGTTGCGCCGGCCGCGTACGACCTCCCATTCGAGCCCGTACTGCGCCGCCTTGTCGACGATGCGGCTGGCCTTGTCGCGCTGCAACGCCCGGCGGATGCCCTCGCGCTTGACGGCGATGATGTCCTTGCGCCGTGCCTCGTCGCGTTCCTTGAACCACTTCAGGGCATCGCGCCACGCTTGGCTCTTGCCGGCGAACTCCGGGTCGGAGTCGATGGTCGCCGGGTCGTGGAACTCGTCCATGTACTTGGCGAACTCGGCTTCGTTCCGTTCCGCCTGCGGGATGGACTCCCACCGGGTGCGCGCCTCGCGGTTGCGGCGCTCGGTGAGCATGTTGCGCCTGATGTCGAAGTCGATGATGTCCTCGACGACGGAGATGACCTCCGCGTTCTTCGAGGCGATGGCGATGTTGAGCGGGGCGGCGACGAACTTCCAGAACGGGCTGATGTCCGCCGGACGCTTGACGACCTCGATGGCATCGCGGTCCTCGCGGGTCGGAACCTCGCGCCCGGTCAGGCGACGTGCCGTGTCGTTGACCGCACGGGACAGCCTGCCGAAGCGGGAGTCCTCGTCGGAGAGCGACTGGTCGATGGTGCGCTCTGCGTCGTCGATGTCGCCCGGCTCGACGTTGGCGTCGTTGTTGCGGTACGAACCTTCGATGCGCGGCGTCTCGTCGATGTCGAGTGCCTGCATGATGCTGCCGGACTCGGTGGTCGGCGCGACCTCAATGCTCGGGATGTCCTGAACGCTTCGGAATGCGACGGAAACCTCCGTCCCTGCTCCACGAACATTCTCAAGTTGCGTCATGGCGGGAGCGTTGACCGAATCTAGGAAACGCCTTTCCGCTAAACCAACCGGAGAAAGATCGGACTCACGGCCGATGGCAAGCCCGACATTCGCCAGTGCCACGGACACGTTCTGCGCGGAGTCTTCCTTGTCAAGCGCACGTCGTGCATCGCGGACAAACCCGGCAATTCCACGAACATCACCCGTCCTTGCGGAAGACAGGCGGTCAAGTTCGCTTTCGATCCACGACCTGATTCGTCGGCGGTCGCCCGGATCGCGGATGTCGATCATGTTCCGTGGCATGGATGCCGTCCGGAGCACACGATCTTCGCTCATGTAGAGTTCCGCGTACGACCTGTCCGGGGTGTAGAAGATCGCACCCGTGCCCGGACTCTGCACTTCCTGCTGTTCAGACCTGTAAAGAACGGTGTCCGGCGCTTCAAGCGACTGCCTAATCTCGGCCTGCCCATCGACTGCTTCAGGAACTTCTAACGACTGCGCGATTGGCGGGATCTCTTCCGCCGCACGGGCATCGGACATCGGGTTCGCCTTGGCGACCTCCGTGTCCACCTTGCCGCGGCGCATGTCCATCATGTGCGTCAGGCTCTTGGCGACCAACTGCTGCACGGCACGGCGAACCTTGGCGTCCGCCAGTTCCTCAGGCTTCGCCATGAACTCGCGCAACTTCGCCGCCTGCGCTTCGTTCAGGCCGCGATCCTTCTTGGCCACGCCGATCGCGTCGGCAACGTCCGTGATCATCTCCGACAGCCGGCCGAAGAGCGACACGGCACGCGGGGTGTCCGCGATCTGCCGGATCCTCGTCAGGTCGATCTTGCCATCCTCGTCCACCGCCGAGACGAACGCCGTGTCCATCAGCATCTCGGCAAGGTTGGCGACCTCCTCCTCCTGCGTCGAACGGACGGACAGGTTCACCTGCCGGGCACGGCGGGTCAGGTCGGCAAACGCGGCACGCACCTCGTCGGTGTCGGTCGGTGCGTTCGCCCTGCCTTCGGCCGGCCGGTAGGAGTCGATCATCTCGGCAAGGGTCGCGCCGGGGTTCTCGCGGATCGTGGCGAAGTCCGGGCCACGGTCGTTGCGGATGAGCCACATCAGCGCAGTCTTGCGGCGTTCGGCGTCCGGCCCGGTCTCCGACATGATCTGGAGTGCGGCGTTGCGCGGGGCGGCAAGGTTCTTCTGCGCCTCCAACTTCGCCCGGTACACCGTGCTCATCTGCCGAAGCGCCTTGGGCGCCTTGCGGCGGAGCATGTTGTACAGGTTCGTGAAGTACTCCTTGTCCGTGTTGGCAAGGTGGTGCATCGCCTCGTGCAAGGCGACGGAGAAGTACGCCTGCGGGCTGGTGGCATCGGACTGCCGGATGAACACGACGCCTGACGTGTAGGCACCGCGCGTCCTGAGCCCCTTCGGCCCGCGTGCGAACACGACGGTCACGCCCAACTTCCTGCCGAACGCGGACAGCCGCTTCTCGGCAGGAGACAGGCGGGTCTTGCCGTCCTCGTAACGGATCTGGAGTTCGTCGGCGCCGACTCCGTTCATCTCCGCGATCTCGCGGCGGCCCTTGACGATCTGCTCCAACCGCTTGTCCGCCGTCACGCCGGGGAACGAATCGGTCTCCTTGACGCCGACAGGTTCGAGGATCGCTTCCGACACGATGCCGCGCCTGCCCGCGATCTCCTGCACCTGACCGTCGAGTTCCTTCAGTTGCGCCGTGATCTCCTCAAGGCGCTGCGCAACCTGCTTCTCGCGCTCGGTCGGAGGCTTGCGCTTCTTCGTGCGCTGGCCGCGCTTGCCGGTGTGGGCTGCGTCGGCGAGGTCCTTGCGTTCCCGGCGGAGTTCCGCCTGCTCCATCTTCAGGTCGCGGATCTGCTTCTCGACCTGTTCCTGCTCTGAGATGAGGGCAACGTCCACCGCTGCCCGCGTCTCGGCCATGGTCGGGGTCGGAGCGGCAGGGATCTCGGTGGATCCGGTGCGGCGCAGTCGGTCGATGCGTTCGCGCAGGCGCATCTCGGCGGCACGGGCCACGCCGGCTTCCGGCGCTGCGCCCTCCTCCTCGACGCCACGGACGACGGGGCCTTCCTGCCCTTCGGCAAGGATGGCACCGGACTCGATGCGGCGACGGGTCTCCGCCAGTTGCAGTCCGAGCGCACTGCCAGACCGGATGACGGTGGCGATGTCCTCCGCGCTCTCCGGGTCGCGTGACAGGAACCGCACGGCATCCTGCTGAGACACGACGTAGTTCGGATCCTCGACCATGGCGCGTTCGTCGCGCTCGTACTGGTCGATCGCCTCGCGCCTTGCCTCAAGGACGATGTCCGCCACGCGCCGGCCGGTGCGTTCCCGGCGGGTCGTGTCCATGGCACCACGCATGCCCGGCGTGAGGTCCTGCGTGCGCGCATACTCCTCGACGGCGGCAAGTGCCGTGGCGCGTGCACGGATCGGAGCCATTGCCGTATCGGGGTCGATTCCCGCCTGACGTGCCAGTTCCTCGACCACCGAGATGGCATCCATGGCATCAGCCATCGGGACGGCCTGCTCGAACTCGTCTCCGCGGATCACGCCCTCGACGCGGTCAAGCGCCTCGACGGCGGTGTCCTGCGCCTCGCGCATGGCTGCGGACGCGGTTCCTGCACGGACGACCTCGTCCATGCGCTGCTCCCGCTCCGTGGCACGGCGTGCCGCCTCGCGTTCGCCGACGCGACGGGCGACCTCGCCACGGCCGATCTCGCCGCGTGCGCCTGCCGCCGCCGCCATGCCGGCCTCTTCGCGCTGGCCAAGCATGGCCATGGCACGGGCATCCTGACCCTGCCGGGCAATCTCCTCAAGGGTCATCACGGTCGGTCGGCGTGCCTCGCGTTCTGCGGAAGCAAGCGTCTCGGACACGGCCTTCGCCTGACGCGGGGATAGGCCAAGTGCGACACGCTGGAGTTCGATGCCGTCGAGGCCCGTAAGCATCTCGACCGCATCCTGTGCGGCTGCCTGACGGGTTCGCTCGACGGATGCGGACAGCCGTCCCGGTTCGCGCCAGTCCGGTCGCTCGTTTACGACCCGATTCAGGTTCTCCTTGAACCGGGCACGGAGGGCGGAGTTGTTCCCTTGAAACGGCCCGCCATACACCTCTTCCATCTGCCGCCGGCTGATGGGCTCGGGCTGCACGGCCATGGCACGGGCGACGGATTCGTTGTTGTCCACCCATCCGGCGATGTCGTCCGGATTCACGGCCTTCGGATCTGCGTCGGTCGGCATGGCACGGATGCCGATTGCCGTCGCCGCACCGGGCGCCTGACCGGACACGAGGCCGCGGCGGGCCAGTTCGTCTGCCGCCATGGCCGGAGTGATCGTGAAGCCGATGCCGGCAAACCGCCCGCCTTCCGGTGCGCCACGGAGTGGTGCCGTGACGCTGCCGTCGTTGCCGGCGATGATGATGTTCGACAGGGCATCGTCGCTGATCGCCGCGTAGTCGAGGCCGGCACCGACCTGACGCTGCGACTGGATGTCCTTGGCAGTGATCTTGCCGATCTTCTCGCGCTGCTTGCCAATCCAGTCGAGTGCCTGAACGGCTTCCTGAGCCGTCAGTACATCCTTCTCAAAGAGGCGCTGCACCGGGTGGTCTGCCGGCAGCGAACCCATGACGGTACGGATCTCCTCGCTGATCTGCCTTGCCTCTGCCGCCTGACGGAAACTCTGCGTGACACCGGCCGGCGCGCCGATGATGCCGCCGACGAGTCCGGCATACAGGGCATTGCGAAGGACATCGGAAGTCCAGTCCGGATTCTGCCGATAGAACTCCTCGAACTCCGGCATGCCCTCGCGACGGAGGTTGACGAGGAAGTCGGTTCCGATCTGGTCGAGGAATTCCTGAGTCGCCTCAGACATCGATCCACGGACGACACCCTGCCGGAATGTCTGCATCCGGGTCGCTGCCGCGGCACGCTGGATGGCACGGTTGGTCTTTGATCCAATGCTGCCGACCCCAAGGATCGCGCCTTCGAGGGCAGACGTTGCAGTCGTGTTGGCGAAGGCAATCGATGCGTCGTAGAACGCACGTTCGATTGCCTCTTGGTCGTTCATTCCCGCGTTGCGGTAGGTCGCAAGCGATTCATTGAACTGGCCGGATGCCGCCGTGCCGCCGCCACTGACCGCGAACGCACCAAGTGCGACACGGCCCGCGCCAACCCTGCCCAAGCCGGCAACGGTCGACGCAAGACGGCCTGCACCGGCGGTCGCCAACTGGAACCCAAGTTGCGGCGCAGTCTCGATCACGTCGAGCGTCAACTGTCCAAGCCAACTGTTCGGGCGCAGGCGCTCTTCCTGAAGGCTCTGGGCGTATTCAGCCCATGCCATTGCATTCGAGATAGTCCCCGATGCCCATTCGCCGCCGGTGACGTAGTTGATGGCCGCGGCAGGAATGTCCTTGATGACCGTGTTCAGCGTCCCGGCAATCGACAGCCCGCCACGCTCAAGGGCTCCCGCGACCTGAGACGAGAATGCCGGGCCATCCCCGACCTTCAGGTCACGGATGTAGTCGGTGACGAACTTGGAATCAAGCCTGCCGGAACGAAGGTCGCGCTGGAGGTTCCTGTTCTGGATGACGCGGTCGAAGTTCGGCTTGATGAACGTCGCCGGGATGCCGAGCCAACTGCTGTCGACGACGCCCTGTGTTTCCCGCTGTGCTTCGATGGCTCCGAGCAAGTCCGTCTGTGACATGCGCGGGAACTGCTGCTCCAGCGTCGGCTGATAGGCGGCGGCGAACGCACGCTGATCCTCCGCCTCCTCTCCGGTCACTTGGCTCCACAGGGCATCGAAAGCCGTCTGCCCCGGCATGCCGGCCTTGTTGGCCTCCCACGACCGGATCTCCTCCTGCGGCACCTGTGGCAATGGCTCGAAGCCACCGCGGCGGGCGCGGATCGCGTCGAGTTCCTGCTGACTCGGCATGCCGGGGAAGTCGACGGTAGCCGGCGGAACCGGAGTCTCGGACAATGCCCGGATGTCCTGCCGATTCAGGGCAGGCATGCCGACGCGAAGGCCGGGGAACACGGGTTGATCCATGTTCTGCGAACCCGCCTGCATCATGGCAGACGTGTCCGGGGACAGCGCGTATCCCCCCTCGAACGGAATGTCTTGCGTTGGCTGGAACTGTTCTTCCGGGATGAATGATCCGAATTGGCTCATGGATCAGCCTGTCAGTTTGTAACCCGCCTCCGCCAACAGCGCGCTGGCAATGGATTTGCGGACCTGAAGGGGAAGATACCCAAAGGTCTCGTTGGCCCACCGGATCGCGGCATTCGCCCCGGCATTGGCCTGACCCGCGCCAAGGTTGGCCGGGATGACCTTGTTCCGCTCACCAAAGACGGCCTGCACCATCGGGTCGCCCGGATCGAACTTGTACGGCATGGCACGGCCGGCCTGCTCGACCGCGAACGGACGCTGCGAACGCAGGAGGGCCATGACCTGATCGGCGGTTTCCGGCCTTGGCATGGTTGCCGTGACGCCACCCACCGTCACCTTGGTCGCCGGCATCTCCTGCCCGCGGAAGGTGACGACCATCTTGCCACGCTTCATGCCGGCGGAACGCCAAGCGCGGGATGCCTCGTCCACAAGGCGCTCCGCCATGACGTTCTCGGGACGTGCGCCTTGGGCACGGAAGTATTCCTGCCGCGCCGATTCGATGTCCTCCGGGGCGATGGCGCCCGGTTCCATTCCCTCACGGAACCCGGCGGGCGGCTTCGGCTTCTCCACACCAGTGATCTCGGTTCCGACACGGGACACCCACGATGGCGGCTGCTTCTCCTCCTGATAACGCTCCTGCGCCAAGCCAATCATGGCGGTCTGGACTTCGGCCTCGAACGCGCCGCGGGGGTCGATGTTGTAACGTCCGGGAGCAAACTCTTCCTTGAGCGCCGCCGATTCAAAGTTTGGATTTCCGGATGCGTCTGCCCTGAGAAAATCGGCACCGTACTTCTGGTTGAACATCTCGACGGCACGCTTGCGTGCATCGATCTCAAGGCGGTTGTATTCGTCCAGATCCTTCTGGTAACTCTGGACGGTCTTGGCGCGTTCTCCTGCCACGCGCTCGGCACCTGCGCGGATCTTCTCCTGCTCCTGTGCCATGGGCACACGGGCCGTTTCCGACAGCCCACCAGCCGCGCCTTCCTTCGTGAGAATCTTGCCCTGTCCACGGGACACCTCGCCGGGCAGGACGTACTTCGTCCCCGGAGGGAGCATGCCGACCTCGACCGCGTTGCGCGGCATGGCCACGGCCTGACCTTGGAAGTTCATGCCCGCCATGACCTCTCCGTCCGGCAGCATGGTCACGATGTTTCCGGAACCGGTCATCTCGAAATCGACCGGGGACGACGGGTCGACATAGACCATCTGCTCCTGCGAAAAGTCCGGCGCGCCGGACTCGACCGGAGCCTGACCGGGTGGAAGCATTCCCGCTCCGGGCCCGACTCCGTTCTCCATTCCCGCAACACCACCGCCTGCCTGCATGTACTTCTGCATGGCGCGGGCCTGAATCTGGCGTTCGTTCCGCGGCTGGAACGGATCGGAAAGTTCCGACTCGGCCTCCTTGTACGCCTGCTCGAACATCTTGGCGTTGCGCTGCTGCTGCATCTTCTGCTGCCGCTCCATCTCGACCTGAGATGCCCTCTGCTCCTGCGCAGTCGTCCGCTCCCGCTCGGCTGCCATGCGCTGGCGGTTGGACATCAGGGCGCTCGGGTCACGCATGGCCCCGTAGATCAGGTCATCCTCCTGCTGCTGGAGCATCTGTTCCTGCGGCCCGACGTACGGGCGCGGCGCACCGTCACGGCCACGCATGGCCGGTGACGTGGCAAGCGACTGGCGCTGCCGCTCGATCTGCTGCAACTGGTCGGCGATCGGTCCGCCCTGCTCGACAAGCATCGACCGGATGCCCTGCCGCTGCCCAGACGAGATGTTCGACATGTACTGGTCGCGGGTCATGCCGGCAGACACCGGCAACGCACCCGCATCCGGGTTCATCGGATCCTGCACATAGGGCATCTGTGCACCGGCGGCACCGACGATCGCGGAACCGTACTGCCCGCTGCCGACGATCTGGCCGGGCTGGTACTGCGGCTGGCCTTGCGGGCCACCGCGTGCAACGGCAAATGCCTGTTGGGCATTTTCACGGAGTTGCCGACGATGGTCCGGATCCGTGTCGCCGAACGGATTCCATCTCGCCCGCTGTGCTGCCTGAGCATCTGCCGGAAGAGCATTGAACTGCCGCTCAAGCCGCTGCCTCTCGGGCGAACCTTCCTTTGCGGCCGTCATGCGATCAAACAAATTCGGCTGGTTCTCGATCCGTTCCGCAGCAGTGCGGGGTGCCTGCATCGCTGCCGCAGCACCTTCAAGGCCACGGCGCTGCGCGAATCCGCTCGGCGCGCCGGGTGCCATGGTCGGCGCAGGAGACGGCATGCCGGACGTTCCCTGACCACCCCATGCACCGGTAGTGGGCATGGACACCATGCGACCGTTCTCAAACGTCGCACCTTCTCGACCGGTCGTGATCTCGGGCCCACCACGAACTGCACCCATTGCCGCCACCTGTTGCGCGGGCTGTTGCCTCGGTGCGACGGTCTGTCCGCCATACGTCTGCTGCTGCTCGGCAGGGACGCTGCGCTGCCTCATCTGCGCATACGGGTCGGAACCGAAGGTGGCGGGGGTCTGCGTGCCACCCATGCCCTGATCTTCGAGGGACGTGGTTGCCTGCGTGCCGGCGGTTGCGCCGAGTTGGCTCTGTTCGAGTGGGTCAGGCTTGCGCATTGTCTTCCTTCTTCCCGAATGGGACGATCTTGTTCAGCAACTTCTGGCGTTCCTTGCACCCGCCGCATGGCCTGATGCCGACCGCCTTCGTCGCGGCGGCGACAACGTCGCCAAGCCCGCGCAGTGGTTCCTTCTTCGCCGCCTTCCCGAACAACGGCGGGTCGTGCAGGTTGCCGTTGCGCGACTCCCGAGAGGCGCATGTGGCACACGCGGACACGTCGAGATCCTTGCGGCAGGCCGGCTTCCCGGCGCTGATGTGCCACGACTTGCAGTCGAGGATCGACAGCGAGATGCCTGAAGGGAGTTTGACCGTGCCTGCGTGGAGTTTCATAGGATCTCGATCACCGAACCTTCCGTCTCGCAGAACGCCTTTTCGTCCTTGTAGGTATTGCAGTCAGTGCATGGTGGGAACGTGTCCGGACTACAGAGTATCGGCAGGGGAACGGATGTATCGCAAGGCGCAACCGAGTACAGGTAGAAGTACGACCTGCACTTGATCTCGGTCGGGCCAAAGACATTCAGGCAGTTCGTGTTCCAGTCCGCGATCGGGTAGTTCAGGCCACCCGTCAGGTCTTGGCAGGCAACGACCGTCTGCACAGAGCCTTGGTCGATGCAGATGTCCGTCGTCGTTCCGGACTGCTCGACCCTGCGCATGCTGTAGCGAAGGCCGCTCGAATACTCCGCAGGGGACAGGCATTGCAGGGCGAACCCGTCGTCGGCGTTCCCGGTCGCGGAAATGCAGGCCGTCGCCACGTCGCCAGTGATGCTGTAGAGGCTGCTGATGAGCGTCTTGGAAGCGCAGACGTACTTCTTCTTGCTGCGGCCCTTGAGGTAGACACGGGGCCCCGCCGTGCGGGGAACGACACGGTCGATCACCAGTTCGTCGGCTTCCGACCATGGCGGGATCAGGAGGGTCGGATCGAACTCCTCGCACGGGTCACACGTCTGCCGGCGACCGAACCAGAAGTGAGTGTCCCATGGTGGAATCGAGGTTGCCGTGACCATGTCGCCGATGCGGTTGTTGATCGCCGACGCCAACTGGTCTGCATTTCCAGACACGATCGTCTGGATGTAGTCACACACCCTGAGCGTGGCAACCTGAGTCGCGCCCCACAGTGTCGTGATTGACGACACGTTGGTCGACCTGACGATTCCAGTGGACGGGTCGATGTAGAACGCATCGAGCAAGTCCTGCACGTCCGGGTCGTCAGGATCGATCCCGGAATGGCACCACGGGAAGTCGAGGAACATCACGTCCTGCTCGAACCAAATCTGGTTGGACTCTTCGTCCAAGCAATCGTTCAGCCGGTAACAGGTACGGATGCTGTATGTCTTCGCAGGATCCTCGCAGAACTCGTCGTATGCGGGATCTCCGGGGCTCAACCCGGCGCACGGATCCGGATCGCCACAGCATGGACGGCCCGGACTGCATTCCGGGCACGTCAGGTAATCGATGAATATCTCCGTACGCTGGTTCTCGCAGGCACCAAGCCCGCCATCGGTGGCGATGCAGAGGCCGTGCAACTGGATGTGGTTCTCGACGATCGCCTTCTGGTAGACGATCGGATCACCGCCATCGCATCTTGCTTCTGGCGGGATGTCAAGGGTTTCGTAGCAGTACGACAACTCCCCGGTCTTGATCTTCACTTCCTTGCCTGCGACCGTTCCGAACTGGTCGTAATTGTCGTACTCGAAGGCGATCAGGTCATCGCACGGTCCGGGAGTCCACGGGGTTTCGTCGTCGAACAACTGCTTGTAGAGGCACCCGCTCTCGTCCTCAGGATCGGCAGGTGGCGGAGAGCAGCACGGTCGCTCCTCGGTGATCGGATACACGGCAAACACGCTGCCGATGTTCTGCGCCGGTTCCGGCGGATCCGGGCATGGATCCTCGATGGTGCCAGACAACTGGTAGATGCAGCAGTCGTTCCACTTGATCAGGACGCAGACTTCCGGATCGAACGGTGGCTGCAATCCCTGCTGGATCGCGTACCAGTTGCACCAGATGATCTGTTCTGGAACGTCCTTGCAACCGACTGCTGGCGGGCAGCAGTACCCGTCAAAGTAATCGCACGGCGTGAAGACGTAGTACTCGTCGCCCGGAGGAGGCGGCCCCGGTTCCTCGCAGCAGCAGACTGCCGGCAGGACGCCGTACACGGCTAGACCTCTTCACACGCGGGGAGGATCGGGTTCGGTGCCCAGAACTCGTAGCGGAGCACGCCGGCGCTCGTCAATACCTCGCGCATGAACACGATAGTCCCATACGGGACCGGCATAAATTGGCATGCCGTGAACCCGGCGTCGGACAAAAGCCACGGCGGTCCACCGGTCGTGACGTTGTAGCCATACGCGAGGACATCGGTGTTCGCGCTCTCGGCGACGTTGATCGCCTCACCTGTCCTGCCAAGGGTAATCACCTCGAAGTCCGCTCCGGTCTGCGGAGAATTGAGTGCAACGGCGGCATTCGCTGCCGGCCCGATCTTCAACTCGGTGAATTCATATGTCCATGCAGCACGGGCAGTCGCTAGTGGGTTTGGTCCAATCGACGCAGGAAACCACTCAATCTCATGCTTGCGCTTCTTTTCCTTGATTGCCGCCGCGATCTCCGGCTGCATCGTCGACAGTTCCGCGACGATGGCGGACATCTCCTGAAGTCGAGTCCAGAACTCACTTGAGAACGGGTTCCGAAGGCCGGCAAATGATGTGGCGCTGAACATGGATCAGAAGGTGTCGTATACGGATGTCCCGGAAACAACGGCCACGTTCCAGACTCCGCTGCTCCAGTACACGCGCTGTTCCGCAAACGAACGAGACGCCGTGTACATGTAGGTGCCTTGGAACGGCTGCCCGGAATTGGTGCGCGCACTCATCTCGATTCCATCGAACCTGAGTTGGCCAGTGGTGAAATTCGTCCCGACGATCGTAACTGTTCCGGAATTGAGTTTCCCGACCTGCCCGTAGATTCCGCTCGTCAACGGGTTGGTGCTCTGCTTGAACGGAACCCCAATCCGGATCACGGGACGCATGAACGAATAAGGCTGAGGACCGGGTGACAGCCGTGTTTCGTCGTCAAGGTCTTTCCACACTGCACCCTGAGCAATGGTGCCCGGCAAGCCATGGGACTGCACCGCCCCGACCGTGTAGCACTGGGTCGCCTCGTAGCCGGTGCGGAACTCCGCAAGGCTCGTCGTCGGGAAGTTGCCCCACGACGACGAGTTCCATGCGTAGACCTCCTCGACGATGAAGCGCCCGACGCCGATCTGCTTGGCGGTGACGTTCTGCCGCGTCATCAAGGCCGTGGACAGAAGCGGAAACGTTGCCGCAAATGTCGGTACGGTCAGGTGAGGGTTTCCGCTTACCGGCGACGGCAATCCGGTGACGGCGCGAATGGCGGTTTCGGACTGCGACGTTCCGGTGATGCCCTCGACGTAATGACGGCGTATCACCTTCTCGCCCTGCGACGAGTCGTACCCAAGCGTCTGGGTAGTCCCGTAGACATCGGCTGATATGGTGATCGCCATGGCTTACTGCGTCAGTCGTTCGAGGATCGTGCGGATCTGGACAGCCTCGTCGTGGATCAGGTGCAGGGCGTTCAGGATGTCCCGCATGGCGGGGG